>JACXTT010006316.1_pt1 | contig 16941 bp, 15 predicted proteins | sample 9270951 | NCBI WGS metagenome assembly JACXTT01 (sample SAMN15532306, study PRJNA645909) | rock metagenome | isolation source: weathered quartz diorite | place: Puerto Rico | collected 2017-06-21 | reverse complement strand
CCTGCCCCAGCAGGCCGGCGCCGATGTAAATCGGGTAGCTGCGTACGCCCAGATCAACCTGAAGAATTTTCATACGCTAATGATAGGGCAGTGGCGGCAGGAAATAAAACGCTGCGCTTAAGAAAGCTCTTAATAATTACATCCTGCGACGCACAGGGAAGAGCGGTAGCAAAGGGTCCTGCTAGGGTCGGGAGGCAGGATGCCGGGAGCGACCGTGTTTGAAAAATGGCGGCACACCCCTGTACTGCAGGAATCTCTGAATAAATCAGAGATTCCTTACAATGTCGCGCACCACACTCCCTGCCGCGCGCTCGCCTGTTTCGATGATCAGATCGGCAATCTCCCGATAGAGAGGGTCACGCAGTTTCACCAGTTGCGCCAGGCGTGCGGCGGGGTCATCGGTGTGCAGCAGGGGGCGGTGGTGGTCCCGGGCGGTGCGTTTAAGCAGGGTTTCCAGGGCGGCGTGTAGGTATATCACAAAGCCGCGCGCGGCCAGGCAGTTGCGGTTTTTGGCATCGAGGATCGCCCCGCCGCCAGTGGCGAGGACGATGCCGGCGCGCTGTGACAGATCGTCTATCACAGCCGATTCGCGGATACGGAAGCCTGCCTCCCCCTCAAGCTCGAAGATCAGTGGTATGGATGCCCCGGTGCGTTGTTCGATTTCCCGGTCGCTGTCCAGAAATTCTATTTTCAGGGTCTTGGCCAAGCCCCGGCCGACGGTGGTCTTGCCAGCGCCCATCGGCCCGATCAGAAAGATATTCTTGGCACTCCTCATGCCACCATGATAGTCGGATTAGACCCGAACATAAAATCCCCTGCTACCCGGCGCATCCCTGCACCGGAAGCGGGTATTAATCGTTCACGGTCACCTGCTTGGTCGTGATGATGCCGCCAGGGGTAGTAACGGTAATAGTCAGGATACCGCTTGCAACGGTATTGGTGCAGGTAAATCCGGTGCTCGCCGCCGCCTGCGTCGCGTCACTACTGATGGTGAAGGTATAATCTTGCGCGGTAATGGTATTGGGAACCGTCACCGAGGTAGTCCCCAACAGCGTGCCGTTGGTGGTGCTGACGCTGATAGTGGTGCCGGCCGGCATCACCTGACCCCGCAGATCGCGCACACTAACCACGAAACTGGTCGTAGCTGGGGTAAACGGGGCGCTGGTGCTACACACCGGGAAACTGATCGCTGACGGGGAGCCAATCACCGCGTCACTACCGGACATAATCATAGTTAGCGAATTGCGCACGTGCAGCGACCTCGGCGCGTCGCAGATCGCGCCGGCATCGCGCGCAAGTTCGGTACACAACAGGCCGTTGTATTTGCCGTCCGGACCGTTGTAGATGCCGTTGACGTTGAAGTCCAGGAATTCTTCCGTGGCATCGCGGGTACCGTTTTCGTTGTCGTCACGGAATGCCTCGGGGAGGTCGGTGAAGGTTTCGCCGCTGGCATCCAGCAATCCGTTACCGTTGGCATCCACGAACGACTCCTCGCCGATGGCGGTGGCCAGAATCGTTACCCGGCCATTGCTGGGTCGCGGATTGGAGCTGACCCAATTAATGGTGCACACCCCGTTGACGGTAGTACAGGAACCGGCAATTTGACCGCCTTCCGTGGTGAAGGTCACCGCGGTGCCGTCCGGCACTGGATTATTGAAGTGATCACCCACGTGGATGGTAACGGCATCTAGCACACCGTCTACGTTAAACACCTCCGGATTGAGCGTCTTGATACTCAGCGAGAAGCTATTCTGGTCCGGGATGCCGGTGGTGATGGTAAGCTGATTCGACTGGGTACGGATCGCCGGATCGGTGCCAGTTAGGGTGGCCGTCACCCGCACCGCGGTGGCCACGGTCCCGGCCGCCACCACGGTCTGCACCTGTCCTAAGCTATCGGAGACGGCGTTAATCGGAGATACACTGAGCCCACCCACACTGGTGTTGAGAGTAAAGTTCACGCTCTGGCCAGCTACCGGATTGCCACCCGTATCCTTGACCTTGAATACCACCACCGAGGTGGCAGGCAGTCCCACCGTGGCGGAACCTTTCAGGGCTATCTTGGTGGGGGTCGCGGAAATGAATTCTATGGATCCCAGCACCGGCGGCAGCACGTTGATAATGCCAGTGGCACTGAGAAAGTGATTGACACCGTTAGAGAAAACGGTAGCCGAGGCGGTAATCACATCATTGCCCCCGCACCCTTGAGCGGTGTAGGTGGTAGTGGCCACCCCGCTCTGAGTGGTTACCGGCGAGGTGACCATGGCCTTGCCCAAGCTGATGCAGTTGGAGGAGAACGTCACCTGCACATTCTGGGCGATGGGGTTTCCTTTGGCGTCCACGATGGATACGCTGAGACTGGCGCTGCCTCCCGAAGAGAGCACGCTCAGACCGAGCGCAATCAGACCCTCGACGAAGCTCGCCCCAGCGCCGTTACCGATCTTGAACGCCCCTGGCGCCGTGGAAAATCCACCGCCGCCGCCGCCACACCCCGCGACCACGGTCATCATTAGCAGCGCCAGGATTTTTTTTATCATCTTGCTCATGGTGGAGTTCCTTCAGCTTAATTTGTGGTTGGATTAGGCCTAATTTGTTACCGTCAAGCTATCCTTCAAAATCTTGGGCGTGACAAACATCAATAGCTCGCGCTTGTTGTCCACGTCTTGAGTGCGCCGGAATAGCGCGCCGATGGCGGGCAGATCGCCGAGCAGCGGTACACGCTCCACCTGTTTGCTGTTGGTTTGCTCATAGACACCGCCCAATACCACCGTCTCGCCATTGTCCACCAGCACCTGGGTGGATACTTCACGGGTGTCTATGCTGGGTATAGACGAACCCAGTAATTGAATCCTCTCGCCGAGCGTGTCTTTCTTTAGGCTGAGATCCATGATGATGTGATCGTCAGGGGTGATTTGCGGTTTGACTTTGAGCTCCAGCACGGCTTTTCTAAACGAAATGGTTATAGCGCCGCTGGAACTGGCCTCCAGATAGGGGATTTCCACGCCTTGTTCGATGCTGGCCTCTTTCTGGTTAGAGGTGACCACCCTGGGATTGGACAATACCTCACCGCGATTTTCCTTCTGCATGGCGGATAGTTCCAGATCCAGCAAGATGTTGGAGCCGAGTATCGAGAACGCGATCGTGCCGGTGGGGTTACTGACCGGTAGATTGACATTCAACCGGTTGGTGGGTGTGGGTAATACAGCATCTAGACTGGGCTTTGGTATATTGAAACGCGGGTCAGACGGAAGTATCACAGGATACGGTTGCCCGCTGCCGCGAATGTTGGTTACCGCGCTATCCACGATATTATTGTTGCCCGCCAAGGTGCCGCTGGTGGTGAGGATGCCGTTGTCACCGTTTTTGCGCACCCCGGTGGTGCCGAAGCGCACGCCCAAATCCTTGCCGAAATCGTTGTTGGCAATCACGATGCGCGACTCGATCAACACTTGGCGCTGCGGGATATCCAGCGTGGTGACGAGCTTGCGAACCTCCGCCAGCTTATCCGTGGTGTCTTGCACCAGCAACGTGTTGGTGCGGTCGTCTATGGTGACGTTGCCGCGCGCCGACAGCAGCGAATTTTCCTTGGACTTCAACAGAGTGGCGAGATCCGAAGCCTTGGCAAAATTCACGCGGATGAACTCGGAGCGCAACGGCGCCAGTTCAGCCACCTGTTTCTGCGATTCGAGTTCAAGTTTTTCGCGCGCCGCGATTTCCTCGGTCGGCGCGACTTGAATCACATTGCCGGCTTGGCGCATGCCCAGGCCTTTGCTATTTAGAATGATCTCCAGGGCCTGATCCCAGGGTACGTTCTTGAGGCGCAGGGTCACGTTACCCTGCACCGAATCGCTCACCACCATGTTGAGGCCGGTGAAGTCAGCGATCAACTGCAACACCGCGCGCACGTCTATGCTCTGGAAGTTGAGCGAGAGTTTTTCGCCGGTGTAGCCGAGTTTCTCCTTCTTGGTGGCTTCCTGCTCGGCCTTGGTGAGCGGTTTCACCTCGATGGTGTAGAGATTGCCGGCCTGATAGGCGAGGTGATCGTATTCGCCGCTGGGGGTGATCTCCATGTGCACGTTGTTGCCGCGCGCGCTGGTCTCCACAAGTTTCACCGGAGTGGCGAAATCGGTCACATCGAGGCGGCGCTCCAAGGCCTCGGGTAACGAGCTGTTGGCGAAGTCCACCAGAATTTTGCCGCCCTGCTCGTGGATGTCCACGCCGGTGGTGGGATCCGTCAAGGTGACGACCACGCGGCCCTCGCCCTTTTCCCCGCGCCGGAAGTCAATATTTTCCAAACCGCGCCCGCTAGTAGCGCTTACCTGCGGTGCCACCGCCGCGGCGGGTTGAGCCGCAGGAGCGGTCTGCACCACCGCGGCGGCGGGCGCCTCACCGCCGGCGCTGCCGCCCAAGGTGAGATATACGCTGTTGCCTTCGATGCGCGTTTCATAGGGCGCCAACTGCACCAGATTCAATACGATGCGGGTGCGCCCTTTGGCCTCCACCGCGTTAATGCTGCGCGCGATGCCCAGCCCGATCTGCTGGCTCTTTTGCGCGAGCCCCAGTGTGGTGTTGGCAAAGTCCAGGGCGATGCGCGCCGGATTGTCTATGGTGAAGCTGATCGGCTGCGCCGGCGGGCCGGACAGGCTGAGCTTGATCTCGACGCGATCGCCGGGGAGCGAAGTGTAACTGATGTCCTGCAGCGTGTTGACGCCGGTGGCGGGTTCTTCCGCAAGCACCCAGGCGTTCGGCAGGCACAAACCTATCAGCAGGGTTGCGTAGTAAAGCGCCCAGCGTAGCGGGCGGCGGTTTCCTGTAGCACAATTATTCATATTCATTTCTTTTGCTCCCCTGCAGATTCTTCGCTTAAGGCCAATGAGGCTTGCCGTTCTATCCAACCTCCTTGCCCGTCTTCTACGATTTCTGTCAACTCGATGAGTTCGTCCGAGATGCGTGTGATCTTGCCGTTGTTCTGCCCCACATAATTGCCGGGCTGGACGCGGTAGATGGCGCCGTCGGGCGCTTTCACGACGGACCATTTGCCGCCGCCGCGCTCCAGCGAGCCGACCATACGGAGGGCGTCAAGAGGGAATTCTTCCAGCGCCTCCTTGGGACGGTTGGCGTCCGGCTGAATCCCGCCTCCTGCACTTCTGCTTCTGGAGTCATCCGGCACCACCGGCGGGGTAAAAGGGTCGCGCAGGCTAGTGGCGCTATAGGCGAAGGTTTCATAAGGCTTGATGATGGGCATCGGCTCGATAGGACCCTTGGGGCGCGCCTTCACCTGCTCGATATAGTTTTGCAGATCCTCGGTATTGTTGCCGCAGCCGGTCAACAGCCCGCCGAGCAATGCGACACTCAAGGCGACCCGGTAACTCACGGCGTGGCCCCCTTCTTTATATCGGCGTCGGTCTGGATCGTGCCCTCTTCGAGATAGCGATAGGTCTTGGTGACGAGCTCCATGACCAGCTTGTCGCTCTTCTCCTGACCCGGCTGTGCACTTTGCGGGGGACGTATGACGATATCGTGCATCGTGACGATGCGCGGCAGCGCCGCCACACCGCTCACAAAGGCGCCGAATTGGTGATACTTGCCGGTGACGCGGATGTTGATCGGTAGTTCGGCGTAAAAATCCTTAGGCGCTTCGTCCTTGGGACTGAACAGCTCGAACTCCAGGCCGCTGGCCAGCCCGGTCTGTGAAATATCCACCAGTAAGTCTGCGACCTCTGCCTTGCTCGGCAGTTGCCGTAGCATCAGGCCGAAGGAGGCGTTCATTTCATCTAATTGCTGCTTGTAGGCGTCCAGGTTGACGGCCTTGGCCTGCTTGGTTTCGAAAGACTGTTTAAGTTCCTGCTCCTTGGCCTTGGCCAGTTGCAGCGCCTCCCACTGGTCTTTGGTGTCAAACCAGTAGCCCGCTCCCAGAATCACCAGACAGATTACGCCGATGCCGACACCCTTGGCCGCCGGCGGCCAGCCGGCGATGTTCTGAAAGTCCAGATTATTGAAATCGGAAAGATTCATGGCTTGGCCGCCTGATCCGCTTTAGCCGGTTGTTTGGGTTTATTGTCCTGGCCGGGTTGGATTTGCGTCACCCGCAGTGTGTAGTGGGTGGTGCGTACCTTGTCCTTCTCGTTGGTCTCGATCACATCCAGAACCGGATTCTCCAGCCACGGCGAATCATCGAGATTTTTCATAAGGGCCGACACCCGCGCGTTGGACTGGGCGATGCCCTCCAGGGTCAAGGCGTTGCCCTGCATCTTGGCGCTGGTGTAATAAACGCCTTCCGGCAGGTTCTTGATTAACTCGTCCACCAGGTGCACGGTGAGCGGCCGGCTGGTCTGCAGTTGCTGGATAATATTCATGCGCGCGAGCAGGTTGGAGCGCTGTGTGTCCAGACTCTGGATCTCCTTGATCTTGATGTCCAGTTGCGCGATTTCCTGGTTGAGGGTTTGATTGCGGCCTTCCTGGTTGCTGATGAGGGCGCCGATATGGATATGCGCGTAGGCAATAACGACCAGCGTCAGCACCACGGCGCCGACGGCGATGGACATGATTTGTCGTTCACTTTCTTTGCGCCGGGCCTGGCGCCAGGGGAGTAGGTTAATGCGCGTGTTCACGCGTCGAAACTCCGCATGGCGAGCCCACAGGCCGTGAGCAGAATCGGCGCGTCGTTCTTAAGGGCCTTGGCGTCCACCCGCGAGGCGACGGTCATACCGCTAAACGGATTGGCGATCGAGGCCGAGGTGCCGGTGGTGCTCTCGACCAGCGCCGCGAGCCCGGGCAGCAGGGCAGAGCCGCCGGCCAGCAGAATATGGTCTACGTTATGGAAAGAGCTGGAGGCCAAAAAGAACTGCAAAGAGCGGCTGACGTGCTGGGCGACGGTCTCCTTGAAGGGCTCCAGCACCTCGCTGGCGTAATCGGCGGGCAGCCCGGCGCCACCCTGCCGGACGGCCTTGGCGGCCTCTTCCGGGCTCAGCCCGTAACGGCTCTGCACCGCTTCGATAAGCTGCTTGTTGCCGAAACCCTGTTCGCGACTGTAGACGAGTTTGAGTTTGTCGAACACGTAGATACCGCTGGTGGTCGCACCGAGGTCCACTACAGTGATGGTCTGGTTCGTGCCCTTGGGTAGGGCCTGGCCAAGCAGGGGGATAAGGTGCTCCGCGGCGTAGGCTTCGATGTCCACCACTTTGGTGGTGAGCCCGCCGAGTTCGATTGCCGCGACACGGCTATCCACATTTTCGCTGCGCGAGGCGGCCAGCAAAACTTCAACCATATTGGGATCGCGCGGTGCGGGGCCTAATACCTGAAAATCCAGATTCACGTCCTCAAAAGGATAAGGGATGTATTGACTGGCCTCCAGCTCGATCTGGGTGGCCATTTCCTCGTCGCTCAAGCCGGCGGACAGATAGATGATCTTGGTGATGACCGCCGAGCCCGCTACCGCTACCGCGGCATGTTTGGTGCGGGTGCGGGCGCGTTTGACCGCGCGGCTGATACTGGCGCCCACGGCTTCGACATTAACAATGTTTTTTTCGACGACGGCGCCTGCCGCGAGAGGCTCCACGGCATAACTCTCCACCTTGTAACGGTCCCCGTTGATGCTTAGCTCTAACAGCTTTACAGCAGTAGAGCTAATATCTAACCCTAGGATAGTTGGCGCTTTTTGAAAGAAGAGTGGCACCCTATTTTTCCTATGTTATACCCATAGTTACATGCCATATATAGTCTAATTTATTAACTACCGTTCTTAACTATAAGCGATTAAAATAAAAAATCAACTATTTTTTAATACTTTCCCACACTGTGCTGCGGGCACAAAGCGATGGAGTTTCTAAAGGGGGAAGCGCAATTCTCCCCTTTGGTCGCCTCTGCGCGGGGTTTACCCCGCGCAGAGCGAAATTCCAATTACTCAGGCGTCACAAAGTAAGACTACACCGCTAATGATGTGACTCCTGAGTAAATACCCTGTTTTACCTACCCCCAGCCTGTCCCCTTTTGCGCTGTGCTATCCTTAGCTTTGCGCAAAAGCCCCTCCTGGCTTGACGTTCGGCCGCTACGCGGCCTCACCCCTACATAGGGGGCGGGGGCATAGCGGGAAGTGTAGTTATATTTATTGACGTATGAGTAACTCTACCATAATGGGTCATTCCCAAGAGGCGAAAGCCGCTGAAAAACGGCCCGCGTGCAGTTCATGGATGGGCCGGGTTGAAAAAGCTCATTAAAGCGCTTTTTTAACATATTGCCCATCTCGTCATTATGAACCTATTCTTTAAGGCAGCCGGTTTTGTCCTTGCCACCCTGTTCGGGGTGTTAAGCTTGGCCGTTATCGCCGCGGCGCTCGGTTACTTATATCTGGAGCCGCAGCTCCCGTCTATCGCCAACCTCAAGGACGTACGCTTGCAAGTTCCGCTCCATGTCTATGCCCGTGACGGTAGTCTGATAGCCGAGTTCGGCGAGGTGCGGCGTATCCCGGTGAAGATTGCGCAGGTGCCGCCGTCGCTGCTGCAGGCGGTGCTGGCCGCCGAGGATGACCGGTTTTATGAACACCCCGGGGTGGATTACCGGGGCTTGCTGCGCGCCTCCACCCAATTGCTGTTGACCGGGGAAAAGAGGCAGGGTGGCAGCACGATCACTATGCAGGTGGCGCGCAATTTCTTTCTCGACAGCGAGAAGACCTATCTGCGCAAGCTCAAGGAAATTCTGCTCGCCCTCAAGATCGAGCGCGCACTCAGCAAGCAGGAGATCCTGGAACTTTATTTGAACAAGATTTATCTCGGCAATCGTTCCTACGGGGTGGCCGCCGCCGCGCAGTTTTATTACGGCACGAGCATAGGCCGCTTGAGCGTGGCGCAGATGGCGATGATCGCCGGGCTGCCCAAGGCCCCTTCCAAGTATAACCCGATCGTCAATCTGGCGCGTGCGACCGAACGGCGTAATTACATTCTGGAGCGCATGCACAGCCTGGGGTTCCTGAAGGACGACGCCTACCGCGCGGCCCTCGCCGAAACCGAGACGGCGAGCCGTCATGTACAGGCTATCGCTGTCGAGTCGCCGTATGTGGCGGAGATGGTGCGCACCGAGATGCTGGCGCGTTACGGCGAGGAGGCCTACACCGGCGCTTATGCGGTCTACACCACCTTGGAGCCGCGCCTGCAAACGGCCGCCAATGCCGCGCTGCGCGCCGCGTTGCTGGAATACGACGCTCGTCATGGTTACCGGAAACCGTTGCCGCATGTGGATCTGCCGGTGGGCAGCGGGCCTGAGCAGTGGGCGGAGATTTTGCAGGAGCAAGTGGAGATCGGCGGACTGCTGCCGGCGTTGGTGGTCAAGGTCCAGGGCCAGGCCGCGCGCGCGTACCTTACCGGTAAGGGAGAAATCGAGTTGCCTTGGGAGGCGCTGTCTTGGGCGCGGCCTTATGTGAACGAGAACCGCATGGGGCCGAGCCCTAAGTCGGCGGCGGAGATTGTGGCGGCGGGCGACATCGTGCGCATCCAGCCGCTGCCGGAGGGCAAATGGCGTCTGGCGCAAGCGCCCGCCGTGCAGGGCGCCTTCGTCGCCCTCAATCCCGGCAACGGCGCCATCGGTGCGCTGACCGGCGGGCTGGATTTTTATCAAAGCAGTTTTAACCGCGTCACCCAGGCCGACCGCCAGCCGGGTTCCAGTTTCAAGCCGTTTGTGTATTCCGCTGCGCTGGAGAAAGGCTTTACCCCCGCGACGATAGTGAACGACGCCCCGGTGGTCGTCGAGGGGGCAAGCCTCGGCGAGGACTGGCGTCCCGAAAATTACGGACGGGATTTTCTCGGCCCCATTCCGCTGCGCAAAGCCTTGGCATTGTCGCGCAACCTGGTTTCGATCCGGGTGCTGCGCGCCTTGGGGATAGAGTACACTCGTGACTATGTCACCCGCTTCGGGTTCAAGCCCGACCGGCTGCCGCAGGGTTTGTCGTTGGCGCTGGGCAGCGGTGTCGCAACCCCTCTGGAGATGGTGCAGGGCTTTAGCGTGTTCGCCAGCGGCGGCTATCGGGTGGAGCCGTATTTTATCGAGCGAATTGTGGGCCCGGAGGGCAAGGTTTTGATGCAGGCCCAGCCCCTTACGGTATGCCAGGACTGCGCCAGCCAGGGAGGGCTTAGTGCCGGCCCCGTCGAGGCGACACCCGTTGGCCTTGAGGATCAGTTGCAGGCGGACATCCGCGCGGAAGAGGGGGGCGCCTCGCCGGCGCCACAGCATGCCGTGGTGACACCCTTGGCAACGCCCGCTGCGGGAGGCCGTGCTGCGCCCCGTGTTATCAGCGCCGAGAATGCTTACCTTATGACCTCAATGATGCAGGATGTCATCCGCAAGGGCACGGGGCGCAAGGCGCTGGAGCTAAAGCGCAGCGATATCGCGGGTAAGACCGGCACCACCAACGAACAGCGTGATGCCTGGTTTGCGGGGTTTACGCCCGACCTGGTGGCGGTCAGTTGGGTAGGTTTCGATAACCATACCCCGTTGGGTGATCAAGAGACCGGTGGTCATGCGGCTTTACCGATGTGGGTGCATTTTATGCGTGAGGCTCTCAAGGATAGGCCCGAGCGTGTTTTGCCGCAGCCGCCCGGCGTTGTCAGCGCGCGCATCAACCCGGAAACCGGACTGCTCGCCGCCGACAACGATCCCGATGGCGTCCCTGAGTTCTTTATGGACGGGTTGCTGCCTTTAGAACAGTCGGGTACCGGCGCCGCCAGCGGCCCGTCTGGCGCAGCAGAACTTTTGTTTTGAGTTAGCCCCACTCTGATTATGACCATCCATCAACGTGACAAGCGGATGCGGCAGTACATCGCCCTGGAGGCGGCGCGGCTCATAGCGGAGCATGGCATCGCCGATTATTACGCCGCCAAACGCAAGGCGGCCCAGCAAATAGGCGCGCCCGATACCCGCAACATGCCGAGTAATCAGGAGATCGAAGTTGCGCTCCAGGATTATCAGCGGTTGTTCAAGGCCGCTAGCCAGCCGCAGCGGCTCAAGCAATTGCGGGCGACGGCTCAACACTTTATGAGTGTGTTCGCGGCGTTTCAACCCCGCCTGGTCGGATCGGTGTTGAGCGGCACGGCCGGCGAGCATTCGGATGTCAATCTGCACCTGTTCACGGACAGCACCGAAGAGGTCGGCTTTTTGCTCATGCAGGAGGGCATCCCGTTTCAAACCGGGGAGCGGTGGTTGCGGCCGGACAGTGCGGCGTCACCCCAAGCGTTTCCCACCTATCGCTTCATGGCGGGAGATGCCGCCATGGATTTGACGATTTTCCCGCTGGTCGGGATTCGCCAAGCACCGCGCAGCCCGGTGGACGGACGACCCATGCAGCGGGCGTCTCTGCCGGCGGTCATCAAACTGAACGAGGAACTGGCAGATGAAAAGGGCTCCTTACCGCTTTCCTAGCGGGGGTGCGCCTAAACCGATCCCCAGGGCCGAAATCCAGTATCCATGCGCTTTTCTGTGGCTCTACAAGGCTTGCTTGTACACAGTCTAGCGTAGGCTTCGCTCAATGCTTACAGATTGCTGCCGCGGATCCCACATTGTGTTAATAACTTATTGATTAATATAATTATTATAGAAAAGTATAAATTATGACCATTCTGTTACAAAGTCAACAATGGCGCGGCTTGGCAAAATATTACCCCATGTCTTCCACAAAGTTATCCACAGTTTTTGTGGATAAATACTAATCTGTTGGCTAGACATAAACTTAGCTGATTTTGGTCACCAAATTCCTCAATCAAATCGCCCAACTCGATACCCAGCCAAGGTATCTTTGGGCGGCTAATTGCGGCCGCTAATGCCTCGTTTATTGACCATAGTACAGGTCGCCGTGCCTGCCCCGTTGCGCCATACTTTTGACTATTTGCCCCCCAAGGGTCACGACTCGATAACCTTGGCAAGAGGTATGCGAGTCAAAGTGCCGTTTGGCCGCAGCACCACGGTGGGTGTAGTGATGGCGGTTGTCCGGGGCAGCGCTATTGCCTCTCACCGCCTCAAGCCGGTGCTGAGCGTACTGGATAAAGTGTCCTTGTTGCCGGCGGATCAGCTCGATCTGTTGCAGTGGGCAAGCAGCTATTATCAGCACCCCATCGGCGAGGTGATTGTCAGCGCTTTGCCCGCACCGTTGCGCCAGGGCCGCCCGGCTCAAGTAAGGGTGAGGGGTGAGGCGTTAGGCGTGAGGTGTAATGACTCCTCACCCCTCACTCCTCACCCCTCGCTGCGCCTGAATCCCGCTCAGCGGCAAGCGCTGGAGGCGGTAAGCGCCTCGCAAGGTTTCCAGACCTTTTTGCTGGATGGCGTCACCGGCAGCGGTAAGACGGAGGTGTATTTGTGTCTTATCGAGCAGGTCATCGCCACCGGCCGCCAGGCGCTGGTGCTGGTGCCGGAGATCGGTCTCACTCCGCAATTGGTGGAGCGCTTCAGGGCGCGTATTAACAGCACGGTGGTGGTGCTGCACTCCGGCCTCACCGATCAGCAACGGCTCAAGGCCTGGCTGCTGGCGCAGAGCGGCGAGGCGGCTGTGGTGCTGGGCACCCGTTCGGCGGTATTTACGCCGCTGAGCAAGCTAGGGGTGATAGTGGTGGATGAAGAGCACGACCTCTCCTACAAACAACAGGAAGGATTTCGCTACCACGCGCGCGATGTCGCGGTGCTGCGCGCGCAGCGTGCGGGCATCCCTATTATGCTCGGTTCGGCGACCCCGGCGCTGGAAAGTCTCTATAACGCCGGGCAGGGTCGCTACCGGCGGCTACTGCTGCCGGAGCGCACCGCTGCCGCTCAACATAACGAGATCACGGTGGTGGACCGGCGGCGTGCGCCCGCCGACGGTATCTTGTCGCAGCCGCTGTTAACCTTAATGCGGCAACACCTGGAACGCGGCGAGCAGGTGCTGCTGTTTCTGAACCGGCGCGGCTATGCTCCGACCCTGATCTGCGACCGTTGCGGCTGGGTGGCGCGCTGCGCGCGTTGTGAGGTGCGCATGGTATTGCATCAGCAGCAGCGCCTGCTGCGTTGTCACCACTGCGGGGCCGAACGCGTCGCCGAACAGCCGTGTCCGGATTGCGCGGCAACGGCGCTGCGCCCCCTGGGCCACGGCACGGAGCGTGCGGAAGAAATTCTGGCGCGGCACTTTCCCGGCGCCGGACTGGTTCGCATAGACCGCGACAGCACGCGCCGCAAGGGTTCCTTGCAGGCCATGCTGGACGGCGTGCACAGCGGCCGCAGCCAGATCCTCATCGGCACGCAAATGCTCGCCAAGGGCCATCACTTTCCGAACGTGACCCTGGCCGGCATCCTGGATGCCGATCAAGGTCTGTACGGAGCGGATTTTCACGGCGCGGAAAGAATGGCGCAGACGATAGTGCAAGTGGCCGGGCGCTCGGGCCGCAGCGACAAGCCCGGCGCGGTGGTAATACAGACCCATCACCCCGATCACCCGCTGTTGCAAACTCTGTTGACACGCGGTTATCACGCCTTTGCCACGGCCGCCCTCGACGAGCGCCGCCGGGCGGGCCTGCCGCCTTATAGCGTGATGGCCCTATTGCGCGCCGAGGCAGCGAGCCGCAGCGCGCCGGAGAGCTTCTTGAACCAGGCCCGTGCCGAAGCGGAGACACGGCTGACAAAAGGTGTGCAGTTGTTTGGGCCGCTGCCCGCCCCGATGGAAAAGCGTGCGGGGCGTTATCGCGCGCAGTTATTGCTCCAGTCCCCGCACCGCTCCGAATTGCAGCGTCTGCTACACGCCTGGATCCCCCTGCTCGAAAAACTCAAACTCGCCCGCCGCGTGCGCTGGTCGCTGGATGTGGACCCGATGGAAATGCTTTGACTACAGGGGTTAGCAGGCTGTTGAAAAACAGCCTGCTAACCCCCAGCCCCTAACTCATACCGTTCATCGTCAAAAATCTACCAATTATCGGAATTAACTAACACCCACCAATATTTGGTCGTTAAATGGTTGGCAGGAGGTTGTTAATGAGACGATCCACGGGCTTCACCCTCATAGAGCTCATGATAGCGATCGCGGTGCTGGCGATACTGGCCGCTATCGCGCTGCCAAGCTATAGCGCCTATTTGGTGCGCGGCAAGCTGCCGGACGGAACCGCTGCCCTGGCCGACTACCGGGTGCGCATGGAGCAGTATTATCAGGACAACCGCAACTACGGTGGTGCCGCCTGCGGGATACCGTTGCTGAGTCCCGATTTCTTCACCCTTTCTTGCGTGCTGGGCGCGGGCGGGTTGACCTACACCGCCACCGCCGCCAGCCGCTCCGGCAAGGGCCTCGGCGCGGCGGGCGATTATACCTACACCATAGACCAGAACGGCACCAAAGCCACTAGCAAGTTCGCCGGCGGAGCGGGTCCGGCCAACGAGTGGAGAACCAAGTAGGTAAAAGCCATGCACAGGCGATCAGTCGGTTTTACCTTGATTGAGATGCTGGTGGTGCTAGCGGTCGTAGCCATTCTGGCCACGGTCGCGGTACCCGGCATGGGCAACATCCTGGCCACGAGCCAGGTGAACAGCGCCCAGGAGGATATGATGCAGATGCTGCGCAAAGCCAGAAGCTTGGCGTTAGGCAGGGGGGCCACGGCTACCGTGGTCATCAGCAGCGCGGATAAAAACGCCGTGTTGAGTCTGGCGGACGGCTCCGTCGTCAACGGCACAGCCACCAGCGAGACGGTGAGTTTTCCCGCCGTGAGCGTCAATGCCGATGCCAGTTTTCAATTCAAGCCCAATGGCAGTGCGTCGCGCACCGTCGGGGCCGGAGCGGTGGTGCTGAGCTCCGCTAGTTATTCGAGTGCCACCCCGGCGCGCTCCATTGCGGTTTCCGCGGCCGGTCAGGTCACGGTGACTCGTTAAGTGTTCGCGAGGTGTAATCCATGAAAACTCCTCACCCACAAAATGGCTTTACCTTGATTGAGGCGCTGGTCTCCACGGTGGTGTTTGGGCTCGGCATGTTGGGCATGGCGCTGTATTCCGGCAACGGTTTGAAGGCGACGGCCAACAACAACGCCCGCGCTAGCGCCCTACAAGTGGTGTCGCAGGCCATGGATCCGCTGGTAAATTTGTCCGCCGCCAGCCTAGGCACAGAACTCGGGCGGTTTCCTAAGACCATCAAGAGTGATAACGACCGCGACAGTTACAGCATCAATCTGGTGACTATGCAGGACGGCACGGGGACCACCATAACCAATGTGAACGGGGCCACCCTGATGCCGGTTACCGTCGTGGTGAGCGTGCCCTATACCAGCTTCGATGGTTCTACCGTAACGTTGAGACCCAGCTTCACATTTTATTGAGCGATGCCATGAACCGCCGCCGCCACCTACATGGATTTACCCTGATCGAGATGATGGTCTCCGTTACCATCGCCCTGCTGCTGTCCATCGCGGTGATATTTCTTTACGTCGGTCAGACGCAGGTGTTCGCGCAGGCGGCGCGCAAGGATCAGATGAGCCAAGAGGTGGTGCAAGGCTACGAGGTGCTCAGCCGCTTACTACGTCAGGCACAGATCTGCCTCGATGCGACATTGTGCGGCGGCAGCATCGTCACCGTGACTCCGAGCTATGGCAGCGGCGCGCGCAACTCGGTGAGTTCCCTGGAGCTCTCCAATGACAACCTGCAACTGGATTTTACTATTCCCGCGGGCTACAGCATCTGGCCCAATAGCACCGCGCCGTACAACAATAATTCGATCCGCATCAGCTGGAGTAACAGCGGCGCCAACGCTTACCAGATAGTGGTGCGCTCCGGTGCCAGCTTCGCCGCCCTGGGCGACCCGATTGTGCTGATCGGGGCAAATGATGCTTACAACACCCGCATTATCAATCTGGATGTTTGGCCACTGCAGGCGAATGGGACGGCTGCCGGCGCCGCCACTGATCGCCCCGACGGGGGTTACCAATTGACCATGACTGGCCGGGTCGGCCCGGCCGACCCGGGCTATGTCAATTCCCTGGATGCCACAGGGCCATTGAAAAATTACCGTACCGTGAGCTTTGTCAGCACGGTGTTTCCGCGCAATTGGTGAGGACGCCGCTATGATCCCAATCAGCCATAAACACTGCGGTGATACACGGGGTTTCATCCTGCCGATCGTGGCCTTGCTGATGATCGCGTTGATGGGAGCATCGCTGGCGTTTTTTGGCCGTGCCACCGACAGCTCCAAGCTGTCTGGTTACTCTAAGGATTCCACCCAAGCGGTGCTGCTCGCGGAGAGCGCCCTCAATCGGGTGTTTGGCCGCTATGTTTCGCCTGATGTAGGCGTCAATGATATTGACGGCAATAAAGTGGGCGACGCCAATGGTCAGGGCCGGCCTGCTGGCCCCAATTTACCCCTGAATTTGCCCTACCAGTTTTTTCTGAGCGCTGACGGCGCCACCATGGATCAAAGCGTTCCGGGTATCTTGCAGCGGGTGGCGGATGGCGAGGCGCGGGGGGCCAGCGCCACCACCGCAGCGCCCGCCACCCAGGCGATCGCCACTGCCCCGGCCTTGCTCAGGGTGAATGATCTTTTTATCAGTGCCGCCACCCGGCCCAGGCTGTATACCCAAGGCTCTACCGGCCTCACCGCGAGCGCCAACACTTGGGCGGCGGAAACCAGCCCTGAGAAGGTCGCGGTGTGGATAGAGGTGGTCCGTGATCCCGATCCCGCCAACAGCGACTGGTTTCATCTGTATCTCTCGGCGGCGGCCCAGGTCGGGCAGTCCAGGGCGTATCTGCAACGCTACATGGGCCGCTATAAAGACACCTTGGGCGGTTTCGTGCCGACCCTGAGCGAGGCGCGTAATCGCGCCCCGGGCTAGTTACTGAAGGGATTCATTGGTTAGGGAACCTCTGATTAAGTCAGAGGTTCCGTGCAGCGCACGACGCGCTGCCATTTTTCAATCGCCTAAGCGATTGAAAAATGAAGAAAAGTCAAAATCGCATTTTGGCTTTTCGTGC
>JACXTT010006315.1_pt1 | contig 16943 bp, 16 predicted proteins | sample 9270951 | NCBI WGS metagenome assembly JACXTT01 (sample SAMN15532306, study PRJNA645909) | rock metagenome | isolation source: weathered quartz diorite | place: Puerto Rico | collected 2017-06-21 | reverse complement strand
CAGAGTGAGTTCTAACGTAGCTGTGAACGCGGGCGCCTATACCAGCGTTCTCACCGCTAGGCGGAGATACCAGGCGTTTGCAGTCAACCAATCTGAACCGTTGATCGTCGCAGACTCCTTAATTCCGGGACGGTTTCGTCGTTGCCCTAATTCTGGTTTTCGAATTAGGGAAACGACGCAACCGTCCCGGAATTTAAAACTGGCCACGACGGAAAAGGTTACCGAGCGAGATTAAACTTCTTTATGACACTGGGGGTGATTGATACTTCGTCATGAGTTCTTCCTGAAAATTACGTTGGTCGGAATCGCGTGGCAAGACGCGTTCGTACGTGCCGTCAGGTTGGAGCCAGCGAATCTTTGTATTGTCGACGACTGCGTTTTCCAGGAGTTCGCACCGAATACGCCCTTTCAACTGCGGATCTTCGATTGGAAAAAGGACTTCGACGCGGCGATTCAAATTGCGGTGCATCAGATCCGCGCTGGCGAGATAGAGTTCCTCGTTGCCGCCATTGGTGAAGAGATAAACTCGAGAGTGCTCGAGAAACCGGCCAACGATGCTCGCAACGCGAATGTTCTCGCTGAGCCCAGGAACACCGGGCCGCAGGCAACACACACCCCGAACGAGGAGCGTGATCGGGACGCCGGCATTCGAAGCGGCATACACTTCTTCGATCAATCCGGTGTCCGTAAAACTATTGCATTTCGCGAAAATTCCCGCTGGTCTGCCCGCGGACTTGTGTTCCACCTCTCGTCTTATAAGGTTGGTCAAATGCTCCCGCAAACCGACAGGCGCAACGAAAAGCTTTCGATACTGCGTCTGACCGGAAAATCCCGTCAGGTAGTTGAATAATTCCGAAGCATCAGCGCCGAAGTCGGCATTGGCGGTGAATAGGCACACATCCGTGTAAATTTGCGCCGTCGTTGGGTTGTAATTTCCTGTTGCGAGATGAACGTATCGGCGTAATGCGCTTGCTTCTTGGCGGATGACGAGTGTCATCTTCGCGTGGGTCTTCAAGCCTACGATTCCGTAAATCACATGCGCGCCCGCTTCCTCAAGCCGGCGTGCCCACAAAATATTGTTCTCTTCATCAAAGCGCGCTTTGAGTTCCACCAACACCGCGACCTGTTTTCCGCGCTCCGCAGCTTCGATCAATGCGCCCACAACCGGCGAGTCGCTCCCGACGCGATAGAGAGTGGCCTTTATGGCGAGCACGTTTGGGTCTTTGGCGGCAGATCGAAAGAAGTCCACGACCGGCATGAAGGATTCATAAGGATGGTGGAGGAGCACATCCTGATGCCGAATGGCGTCGAATACCGACTCCCCCTCCCGAAATACGGGAGGAGTTTGTGGCTTAAAAGATTTGTCCTTTGCTCCTGGTAGATCGAGTTTGTAAAGAGCCATCAGATCGGGGATATTCAACGGACCATCGATCGAATACACATCCTGATTTTCCAATTTAAGCGACTGTCGCAGGAGATCGACCATCGCATCGCTCATCGTCGATGAAACTTCCAGCCGCACACCGAATCCGAAACGCCGTTGCCGAAGTGTCTGTTGGACCGACTTCAACAGGTCCTCCGCCTCGTCTTCTTCAATTTCGATATCGGCATCGCGCGTGATCCGAAACGGCTGGCACTCGAGAATGACGCACTTTGGAAATAGCGATCCGATGTGTAAGGCAACCAGATGCTCCAGCAGGACGAAGTCGTGCTTCTCATTCACTCGGATCAACCTGGGAACATTCGCGGGAATCTTCACTCGCGCAAACCGGGGCTCTTCGTCGGGACTGCTCGCGCAAGGCCTCAGCAGTATTCCCAAATTCAGACTGATGTTCGAAATGTAAGGGAATGGATGGCCTGGATCGACAGCCAACGGAGTCAAGATAGGAAACACGCGCTCCGCGAAGAACCGCTCCAAAGTTTGGCGATTTTCCGCATTCAAATCGTCCGGCTCGACAAGCCGTACTCGCAATTTTTCCAAACCGGGCAAGATCTCATTTCGCAAGCAGTCGGTCTGCAGCTTCGATAAAGGACGCAGCCGTTCCGAGATACGCTTCAATTGAGTGGCCGGAGTCAAGCCATCCGGCGAGAGCGAATTCGGATCAGTCTCGGCTTGCTCCTGCAGGCCGGCGATGCGGACCATGAAAAACTCATCGAGGTTAGTTGAAAAGATTGAAAGAAATTTCAATCTCTCCAATAGAGGCAGGGACGTATCGAGCCCCTCTTCCAGAACCCGGGAATTGAATTCAATCCACCCCAGCTCGCGATTGAATAAGCGCTCTTCCACCGGTTCAGTGTAGCGCAGGGTCGGGAGTGTCTCCACCTCAGGAACTCAAACGTCTTTATATTGGAAGTGAAAAACTTAGACTTAGAAAGGATGAAGCTATGAGCAATTTCATGTTTCTGTTCAGGGGCGGTGAACGGCCAGGATCACCGGAGCAAATGCAGGCGCAGATGCAAAAATGGATGAATTGGATTCAGAAACTTCGCGATCAAGGCAAGTACGTCGCGGGGGATCCTCTTCAAGCAGGCGGGAAGGTCTTGAAATCAAGCAAAGTCATCACCGATGGGCCCTTTGCGGAAGGGAAGGAAGTTGTCGGCGGATACTTCCTGGTTCGCGCTGAGACTCTCGACGAGGCGGCCCAGATGGCTAAAGACTGTCCAATCTTCGAAACTGGCGGTAGTGTCGAAGTGCGGCCAGTTCAAGTCATCAATCCGTAATTTTGGACCCAACGATGAGTGACGCGGCAAACGTCCACAACCTTGTGGATCATTTTTTCCGGCATCAGTCCGGAAGATGCGTAGCGGTGCTGACGCGCGTATTTGGCTTGCACAATCTCGAACTTGTCGAGGACGTTGTGCAGGCCGCGCTCCTACAGGCATTGGAAACATGGAAGATCCACGGAATACCCGACGATCCGGCCGCGTGGATGTACCGCGTTGCTCGCAACAAGGCCGTTGATGCGATCAGGCGACGTGATGTCGCGGATCGCCTCAACCCGGAGTGGGTGTGGCTGAGAGAATCGGTATCGCCACCTTTCGGATTAGATCAGCTTTTTCTTTCGCACGAAATTGCAGACTGCCAGCTACGCATGATCCTGACATGCTGCCACCCGGACTTGCCGGCAGAATCACAGATTGCGCTGACCTTGAAAACACTTTGCGGCTTCAGCACTCATGAGATCGCTCGAGCCTTGTTGACCAGTGAAGCCAACGTCAAGAAACGCATTGCGCGTGCAAAGCGAAAGTTTGTCGATCAAGAAGTCGGTTTAGGAGTTCCGTCCGGTGAGGGTTTGAAAGCGCGTCTCGAATCTGTGCACACAGTGCTTTATCTGCTCTTCAACGAGGGCTACAGTTCGTCACAACCCCACGAATTGATTCGCAGGGACCTTTGCGAAGAGGCAATACGGCTTTGCCTGCTGTTATTCGATCATCCCGCATCGACGAATCCGGAAACTGCAGCGCTGCTGGCTCTAATGCTCCTGCACGCTTCGCGCTTCGACGCGAGGCTCGACGAATCGGGAAATATCTTGCTGCTCGAAGAGCAGAATCGCAGCCGTTGGAATAGGGAACTGATCGAAAGAGGGTTTCATTACATGAACGAATCCGCTTCAGGTGATCGGATTTCGCGTTATCACCTCGAAGCTGCGATTGCCGCCCAGCACTCCCTGGCCCCCAGTTTCAGTGAAACGGACTGGACCGCCATTCTCACGCTGTACGACGATTTGGTTCACCTCCACCCATCGCCGATTCACGAACTCAATCGCGCGATTGCAGTAGCGCAGATCGACGGTCCGGATGCGGGAATCGTGGCCGTTCGGCAAATTCAAGGACGTGAGACTCTCGAGGACTATCACCTCTTTCATGCAACGTTAGGCGAATTTCATCGTCGAGCCGGACGGCCGGAAGAGGCCGGACGATGCTTTCGTAAGGCGATGGAATGCACGGTTTCGTTATCTGAACTACATCTGCTCGAGCGCAAATTACGCGAGTGCCATACGCTTACTTCACCTTAGTGGGATCCAAAGCGATCCCGTGCGCATCTGCATCGCAAGAAAATACCTTTGCTGATGCCCTATTTGCACGCTTTTTGCCTCTGTGTCTCTGTGGTTAATTACGGCAGCAACCACAGAGACACAGAGGTCAATTCAGGATGCCGTGAATCTTTAGGTTTACCATCTGGTCGATCGGCACGTTTCCGAGCCCAGTCCGGCGTGACGCCGTGAATGCGCATGGTCACGAGTTGTTCAATGCTGGGGTGGCTGTACCCGAGGGCCTCCACTTCCTTGATGAAGTCGGTAGAGATCCCGTGGATCCGCATCGTGACAAGCTTGGTCGGCGATAAATCGGAATAGCCGAGGGCTTGCAGTTCTCTGGCATACTCCACGGTCACGTTGTGAATCCCCGTCGCGAGCAACTGCTCTGCGGATTCGACGTGGATACCCATTGCGTTCATGTCCCGCACAAATCCAGTGCTGATGTCGTGCACCGTTAAAGCAAATATGGTTTCGTCCGATAACCCTGAATAACCCAGAGAACGCATTTCGGTTACGAAGTTCGGATTCGGAGAAAACGTGAACGTGCCTCCGCCCCCGCCGTTTTGCAAATAGCCTTGAAGCTGCAGCGTTCCGGCATCACGAACGATCTCGAATCGGGCCACCGGGCCGGAGGACTCGAGTTGCGCGCGTATGAGGCCGCGGAACTGGGCCAGCGGCACGGGCGTGGAACTGTTCATGTTGGAGTTGGTGTTGCCACAGCACCGGATCGTGAGGAGCACGTGGTCTTGGAACACAGGTCTGGCGATGGTCCAATGGCCTGTAATCGGGGAGCCGGTCTGCGCAACGGCAAGGCTGATAAAGACCGCGCTAAAAACGAGGACACTGATCCCGACATAGAAGCTCACTGCGTATCGAGTGCAAGGGCCGGCCTGACGGAGTAGAGCCAAAGTGCCGGCAAGAAGAACCGAGATGATTGCGCCCTGCCACATGAAGTGAATCAAAGTCCAGCCAAGTGCGTTTGTAAGATTCATTTGCGTTTCTCCTCGTAGCGGTCCAGCAGGCGCCGAATCTGATCGATCTCGGCGGCCGACGCACGCTTCGCCGACAGTGCCTGCATCACCAGCTCCAAAGCGGATCCTCCGAACACCCGGTCGAGTAGATCACCCACGAGCTGGCGTTGAGTCGATTGCTTGGGAACCATGGCTTCGTACAGATGCGCCCGTTGCTCCTCATCTCTGCGAACCAGACCCTTCTCAGCCATGATCTGCATGAACTTCAATATGGTGGTGTATCCGACAGGTTTGTCGCGCTTGAGTTCTTCGTAAACGTCGCGTACCGTCGAAGGTCCGCGGTTCCAAAGGACTCGCAGAATTTCGAGCTCGGCGCCGGTCGGCCGGGGTTGGTTTCGTTTAGCCATGGCGCAAAAGATATACGAACTATTTCGTACATGTCAACGAAGAAGTTCGTAGAAGGGAGAGGTTGCGATGAACATCGTCGAAGCGACGAATCGATACGAAAAATGGGTGGCCAATCAGCTTTCGATCGTACGGCCGGATCTGCTGTACAAACATCAACTGATGGCCGACGACCCGCTAGCCTTCTTGCGGGGAACGTTTTATCGCTGGAGCCAGATATGGCCTGAACTCTCTCCTGATTCGAAGACCGTGGCATCCGTGCTTGCGGTGGGCGATTTGCATACCGAGAACTTTGGAACGTGGCGCGACGCAGAAGGCCGGCTAATCTGGGGTGTTAACGACTTCGATGAAGCGCAGGATCTTCCTTACACGAGCGACATTATTCGGCTGGCGACGAGCGCCCGTCTCAAACAGAAGATGGAACATCTTTCGTTGGGCGCTCGCGAAATATCGACGTTGATACTGGATGGTTATGCTGAGGGTATTCGGTCCGGAGGAAAAGCATTTGTCCTCGACGAAAGAAATCCTGTGCTTCGCGAACTGGCTCTCGGCGAACTGCGCGATCCCGCACAATTCTGGAAAAAGATACGGGGTCTGCCATTGTTTCGAAAACCGCTTTCGCCCGATCAACGAGAAGGCCTCGAATGTCTTCTTCCGGAAAGCGGACTTTCATACGAAGTCAAAACCCGGCGCTCCGGTGTCGGCAGTTTGGGCCGGCCACGTCTGGTTGCGGTCGCGGAATGGCGCGGCGGTTTAATCGCGCGTGAAGCAAAAGCGGCATTGCCATCGGCAGTCGTCTGGGCGGATGGCAACAAGGAAAGCCATCGGGTTCGTTTCAACGAAATCGTCGAGAACTCCGTTCGCGTTCTCGACCCTTTTGTTCGCTTGCACCACAAATGGATTGTCAGGCGTCTGGCACCGGATTGTTCTCGGATCGAGCTCTCGTCCTTGCCGAAAAAATTCGATGAAGCTCAATTGCTATACGCGATGGGATTCGAAACAGCCAATGTTCATCTAGGTTCTCGCGATCAAATCATGAAAATCAGCAAGGACCTCAAGCACCGGACAAGCAAATGGCTTAATGAATCCGCGAAGACTTTCGCAAAGTCGGTTCTTTCCGATTGGAAAGAGTGGCGGGCGCACCTGAGAGGATAGCTTCCGCTCATCACGGGCGGCAGTCATAAATCTTGAACACAGCCGTCGTTGGATCTGAATTACAAGTTGAGACACAATTGGTCGGTGTACAGCCAGTTCGCCACGGGAAGTGGATGAACGGTGTAACGAAATGATGAAAACTGTGACGCTGCTTGCGGCATTGGCGCTTCCTTTGTTTGTCAACGCTGCTACCCTCACCAACGTCTTGGCGGTGCCGGGTTCGGCCCAAGATGCGACCATTTTGAATGGGACGCCCTCGGGTGCGAACGTCAACCGGCTCGGGGGATTCGGTTCTGATCTCTACTACGACCGTTCTGCCGGTGTGTTTTACGGATTGACTGATCGCGGACCGGGCGGCGGCGTCATCGGTTACGAAACACGGGTGCACAAGTTCACGCTCGATATCGATCCAGTGACGGGCGCGGCCACGAACTTCCATTTGTTGTCGACGATTTATTTCAGGATCCCTGCCGGCATGACTTTCAACGGAGTCAGGGGTCCGGCGGCATTCAACGGCATCGATCCCACGATGGCATCCAAACAAGCCTCGGATCAAAACTTGGGTACGAGCCACGATCCAGAGGGCTTCGTCGTCGGCCCGAACGGTCACTTTTATGTTTCCGACGAATACGGTCCGTCGATTTATGAATTCCTGCCAAACGGTTCCTTTGTTCGCGCGTTTGTGCAACCTCGAAATGTACTTCCTCGTGATGCCAAAGGTCTGAACTTCTCGACTCTGAACTCCACACCGGTCGTGCGCGGCAGGCAACGGAATCGCGGTTTCGAGGGACTCGCGATCAGTCCCAATGGAACGCGGCTCTTTGCATTGCTCGAGGATCCGATGGCAGAAGAAGGATCCAATGAGGGATGTTCGACGGTTTGCGCTCCTGCCGGACGCTTCAGTCGCAATACAAGACTAATTGTCTATAGCACTCTTACGGGAAAGAGCGTGGCCCAGTATATCTATCAGCTCGAAAGCTTGACGACGATTAATGCCCGCGTTCCAACCAGCGCATTTGCAGCAAACGCGCAGGGCACAGGTATCGGGCTGAGCGCGCTAACCGCAATCAACGATCACGAGTTTCTGGCGATGGAGCGCGACAACCGCGGCTTCGGCATCCGTGATCCGACCGCATCGACACCCGTCTCGACGAAACGAATCTACCGGATCGACATAGCTCACGCTACAGACGTAAGCAGTATCAGCCTCGCGGAAACCAACACGCTGCCCCGCGGTGTGGTGCCTGTTGCGAAGACACTCTTTCTTGATGTTGTCCCCGAACTGCAGAAGGCCGGTGCCGTGATGCCAGAAAAAATTGAAGGACTAACAATTGGTCCAAAGTTGACCGATGGAACTTACGAATTGCTGCTCGCTTCGGATAACGACTTCAGCGTTACTCAGAATGATTCCAGTGTTCAGTTTGATGTCTGCACCAATGGTAAAACTTCACAGCAGGTTTCCATCGATGCAGGCTGCCCTTCAGGCCTGTCGCTCATTCCAACCTTCCTCATGTCTTTCAAGACCAGCAAAAGTGAAATCGTTCTTACTTCGAAATAGTTCGTGTAACGAAAGATTCAAGGTCCATTAACGCTGACTGCATATCGCAAGGCTAAGTTCGGCGGCAGGAGGATTACCGATGGATATTCTGACCTCAATTCCTGTCCGCATGTACGGCCCCGCGTCCATTCCAGGCCTTCTCGAAGACGTGAAGGAGCGAATCGCGCTCCGCGCCTATGAGAACTTTCTCGACCGCGGTGGTGATCACGGCCACGACCTCGACGACTGGTTCAACGCCGAGCGTGAGCTGATCATCAAAGCGGATCCAACACTTACCGTCCAAGGAGAGGACGTTTTCATCGAGATGACCTTGCCGGAAACGGATTTCCACAATGTAGCTGTCCACATTTCGCCTAGCCAATTTGTAGTCTCATCTGACGAGAATGAAGACGGCCGTCAACTATGTCAGGTGATCGACCTGCCCTTTGAGATTTTCGAGGGTAGTGTGGATGCGGAGCAGTTGGACAATTCGCTGCGCATTACGGCCGCGGTCTTTCAGCACCAGTTAAGATGAAACAGATTTTGGGAATAAGCACGGCTGCGAAAATGGCGGGCTTTTCGACCCGTCATTTCCGCAGAATCATTGAAGAAGAGCGAATTCGAGTGATTCAAATCGGGAGAAAGTTCTTCATTCTAGCCAGTGACTTCTCTCATTGGGAGATGAGCAAGAAGCCGCCGGTGGACCACACAGAGCCGTCTAACCCGACTGATGTTACAAAATTGTGAATGAATGATTAAAAATTGCTATCAATATAGTCGTCTAAGTTGTACAAGTTTTGGTGAGGCGACTAGTGGGCAAATCAGCATTCCTCACAAGTTTGTGTCTTTCGTTTTCTCTCTTGGCTTTCGTGCGGGAGGCGGCGGCAGAAACACGCAGAGAGACGGCAGCCTCCTACGTGGAACTTGGTGAAGACTTCGCCCGGCATGGGGACTTTACACGTGCCATCGGCGCCTACAATATCGCACTTGAGTTTGCCCCCGATTTCGCGGTGGCGTATTTCGATCGTGGCGTCGCGTATGAAGGCCGGGGCGATTCCTTCAAAGCGATCGCCGATTACACCAAAGCGCTCGAAATCGTTCCGAGCCTCGCACTTGCCCTGTACAACAGAGGCAATCTTCGCTTGAACGAGGGCGACCTTGACGCGGCCTTGTCGGACTTCAACCAAGCACTAGAAATCGATTCGCGTCATGCCATGACCTACAACAACCGTGGGATTGCCAAGGCGGCGAAGGGCGACATCGACGGGGCAATGTCCGACTTCACTGAAGCAATCAAAATCGATTCAAATCATCCAGAGGCTTATGTGAACCGCGGCCTGGTTCGCCTTCAACAAGGTCAAAACATCGAAGCCCAGCACGATTTCGCAAAATCCCTCGCACTGCGTCCTTCGCTGAGAACTTTCATCGACAGCCGCGTCAGTCAAATCAGCCAACGCTAGAAGAGCGACTGCCGCAAAAATGCACAAAATTCACAAGGTCTCTGTGTGTTTTTTGTGCTTTTTTGTGGCCATTCTTCGATGAAATCATTGAAGGATGCTTCCTACTGCGCGGGGCACCTGTCACAGCATCTTCGTTTACGACATAGCATTCGCGATCGATCTGAACAAGGCTGAAGCGGGTATCAGCTCTGCGACGAGAGAGACCATCAAGCGGAAGCGGCGGGCTCCTCAGTATTTTGAATACAGTCCGGCGCCGTTGAGGATTGCGCAAGTGGCCGAGCCCGTCCGCTTAGATGAGACCTTCATCACCGATTCGCAGGTCGAGCTTGTCGCCTATGACTTCGGGGCCGTCACTGTCATCTATCGAGTGCCATTCCATGCTGACAGTTCCGGTCTTGTGAAACTGAGCGAAGGTCTGTATGAGAATGAGCAACTCTTAGCGGACTCCCGCCGCAGGGTGGATGGCCTGCTGAAGTTCATTGCGCCTGCGCTGGTCAAGGCAAACGTATCAGGCTTTGTAGAAGACTATCTTATTTTCCAAATCGATGCTTTTGAGGAAGCAGTGGCCATCGAAGACCTGACAGTGCGCTACGCGTCCCAGGTGGCTCAAATTTTGAGAGTTGAAGATCGCGAATTGTCGGAGGACGAAGTCCTTGATGCAACATCCCACCGCATTTCTTTTGGTAAACATGATGTGGCGATTATCGATTGGAATGCGGCCCTCGTCGTGGACGAAGAACCTGAAGACGTGTTGACGGTCTTGGAGTTTGCGAATGTCGAGTTGCTCGAGATGCGCTTTCTGGATCAGCGCCTGGATGATGCGCTCGATCTTGCATATGACCGATTATCCAAGAGATCCCGGAAGTGGTTTCAGTTTCCCTCCGGCCCGGCAGACTTGCGCGCCATTTCACAGTGGCAGGTGGACAGCGCAATTCTGTTCGAAGGCGTAAACAATGTACTGAAGCTGCTTGGGGACCAGTATTTGGCGCGGCTCTATCGATTGGTCGCTCAACGGTTTCATCTCGCCGATTGGGACGGGAGCATCTTAAGAAAGCTCGAAACCCTGGAGAGCATCTATCAAAAAATTTCCGATCAGGTTGTCAGCCGCCGGATGGAAATTCTCGAATGGATCATCATTCTTCTGATCACGATTTCCATCATTCTGCCGTTCGTCTCTCCGAAAGTTCACTGAGTTGTTACAAATTTGAAATGCTCTTTTGTTGTGATCTGAGGCCTTCCTTATGACCGAGCGAGAACATACCAGCAAACAGTATGAGGCGCAGCTACGCACTCTGAAGGAGAAGCTGCTGCTGATTGGTCACAGAGCCGAAACAGCCATCGCGGATGCCACGCGAGCACTGATCGACCGAAAGCCATCGCTTGCGCAGCGGGTCATCGATGAAGACGATCAGGTGGATCAACTTGAAGTCGAGATCGACGATCTTTGTTTCGAGCTGCTCGCTCGCGAACAACCTGTAGCATCAGATCTTAGGTTCATTACGACGGCGATGAAGATTGTGGGCGACATCGAACGCATCGGAGACAACGGCGTGAATATCGCGCGGCGCGCTCTCGAGATCATGCACGAGCCCGAGCTGAAGCCCGTTATCGATGTGCCTGTAGCGGCCCAAGCTGCGCAACGCATTTTGAAGGAAAGCCTGGACGCGTTCGTGAACGGTGATGTTGAACTGGCGAAACGGGTGATCGGCTGGGATCGATATATCGACGATGTGTGCGAGCAAATGCTTCGGGAGCTGCTTACGTATATGCTCGAAGACCAAGCGACGATCACACGCTCCCTTCGGTTGATTTTCGTGGCAAGAAACCTGGAAAGGGTCGGCGATCACGCAGCCAACATCGCCGAGATGGTTATTTTCCTGGTCGAAGCAGAAGATATCCGCCATCCGCATGCCAAGAGCGCCGGGAGTGCTCTATGACGGCATTTTTACAGCGGTAGCTGGCGCATTCACGATCTGGGTTTTTTCCGCAACGGGTTTCAGGGTTTCGGTCTTAAGAGTTTCTTCGAATTCCTTGGAGGACTCGATAATCTTCTTCAGCAAGGTTTCTCGTTTTTGGCGCAGCCTGTCCAACGCAGGCACGATCGCGACCTTTTTGCCATTCTTGTCGGCCCACTTCTCGAGCTCAACGCGCAACATCTCCAGGTCGCGGCTTTCCCCGATCAATTGTTGAAAGGCATGCATGTCGCGAGCTCGTTTCTTAGCGGAATCGCCAAGCAGCGGCTGGGCGGCTTCAACGGCGTAGCGGAATTTTTTCAACGCGATCCGCATTTCATGCAACAGGTCTTCGTTGAGCGGCTGGAGCTTCTGAAACCTCCGCTCGGCCTTCAAAAATTCGTTGCGCCGCAGCGTCAGTAACCGTTCGATAGAATGCTCGATCTTGTCCTTGCCACGGGTGTCGTGCAATCTGCTGAATTCCGACCGCACATCTTTGACGCGCTTAGATAACTGCAGCTTTGTGCCACGTTTCAGATCCGACCGTACGCCATCAATCTTCCGCTCCTCACGGCGCTGAAGAATCTTGGTGAAATCGGCAATCACGCCGGCCCGCTGTACTTGCGCCACCGTCTCCAACAACACCTGTGTGTCGCGAAGCGGTCCCATGCTCTTAAGGACTCTTTTGAATCGCCGCTGTAGTTTCGCAATCTCACTTTGCCTGGATAGAGCTTTCGCCAACTCGAGCGTTGCAATCATGCGGCGCGTATTCACGCGAAGATCATGAATGGACTTTTCGGATGCCTTCGAGCGTGCTTTCTTCCAGGCTGAGGAAAAGTTCTTCCAAGAGTTATCGAATGAGGATAACAAGTCGTCTTTCGGTTTCACAGAAGCCAAACATTCTAGCAAAGGATAAATAAGAGATAGGAACATTAAGTGCTCGACCTCACGTGTGAGTCGTCGCCTGATTCTATCGATAGCTGTTCTTATTATCGCCCTTGCGGTCGTGGTCGTTCATCGAAGGGCCGGGCAGGCTTTCTCCGAGAAAAGCAGCGTGAGTCCGGCGCTGCTTATCCAGGCCCGAACGGATGCACTTATAAACCGCAAGTTCTTAATGGTCCAATTCGGTGCTGATTGGTGCGGCGACTGTGTGGAGCTTTCAAAAGCTTTGCACCAGAACGCGATGCAGGCTTACCTGGAAGAGCAGTTCATCGTGTTGAAGGTTGACGTCGGTGAATTCAATCGCAACCTCGACATCGCAAAATCGGTTGGTATCGATGTCCTTCAAGAGATTCCAACCGCAGTTTTCTTTCCTCCCAGCGGAAGTCAGCCAGTAACGAAACGCGGAACCCGTCAGATTTTGACCTACGTCAGAGAAACCGCCGAACAGCAATAAACACGCGTAGAATTCACATTCAAGCTATTTCTTCTTCTTGGAGGTGCCTATGCGTAAAACGATGTTGGCGATCGTTGGGATTCTGACGTTCGCCGCCGCTCTTTCTGCGCAACAGCAGAACGCGGTTCAGGCCGCAGCCGACGCACTGGGTGCGGCGAGAATCAAGACGCTCCAGTTCACTGGATCTGGAGCGAATTTTTCCGTCGGACAAAACTACACACCGACCGAACCATGGCCACGTGTGCCGGTGAAGAACTACACGGCGACTATTAACTACGACACCGGCAGCATGCGCGTGGAGCTGTTGCGCGAGATGGGAGACGTCATGCCGCGGGGCGGTGGAGCGCCGTTTTTTGGCGAGCAGCGACAGATTCAGGTCGTTAGCGGCAATTACGCCTGGAACGTTCCCGTGGCTGCTGCAAACGCTCCCGCGCCGGCGCCTGCAGCCGCGCCCGATTCTCAACTCGAGCGCATGCTTGCTTTGTGGACTACGCCGCAAGGATTCGTAAAAGCCGCGATGACGAACAATGCGACCACGCGCAATGCCAAAGGTGGAACAGAGGTGTCATTCACCGTTGGGGGCAAGTACAAAATGACGGGCACGATCAATGCGAAGGGCCAAGTTGAGAAGGTGCAGACCTGGATCGATCATCCGATCGTTGGCGACATGCCCGTCGAAACCAGTTATACCGGTTACAAAGATTTTGGTGGTGTAACGTTCCCGTCGCACATTTTGCAGACGCAAGATGGCTATCCATCTCTCGATATCACGATCTCAATGGTCACGGCCAATCCGCAGGTGAACATCACTGTCCCGGATAACGTGCGCACATTCACTCCCGCTCCAGTACGTGTCGACTCGAAGAAGATGGGCGATGGCGTTTACTATTTGACCGGTGGCACACACCACAGTCTCGCCGTTGAGATGCGTGATCATATCGTCGTCGTGGATGTTCCGAACAATGAAGCCCGCGCGACTGCTGTGTTGGCGAAGGCGAAGGAACTGATTCCGAATAAACCCATTCGATATGTGGTGACATCGCACCATCACTGGGACCATCTCGGCGGAATTCGTTCCGCAATCAACGAAGGTGCCACGATCGTAACACATCAATCGAATAAGGCGTTTCTAGAGCGTGTAGCGAAGACGCCGCACACCATTGTTCCCGACGGGTTGGCTGCTTCGAAAAAGCCATTGAAGATCCAGACCGTGAGTGACAAGGGACAGCTCACCGACGGCGCCCGCACGATCGAGTTGTACTTGTTGAAAGGGTATGAACACACGGGTGACATGTTGGTCGTGTACCTGCCCAAAGAAAAGCTCCTGGCAGAACCTGATGCTTTCACACCTCCACCTCAGGCAGGGACCCCGCTTGTCAAAACCGCCGTTCCCTATGCGAAAGCGCTGTACGACAACGTTCAGCGCTTAAAGCTTGATGTTCAAGTCATTGTGCCTTTTCATGGCGCCCGCACTGGCGATGTCGCCGAACTGGGCCGTGCCGCCGGCGTGAGTTCGTCCAACTGATCAGGAACTGTAGCGGCGGCGTCACATTGTAAGAAACAGAAAGGCACAGAGGCACAGAGAGCCCTCACCTGCCGCTTCGCGGCACTCTCTCCCGGCGGGAGAGGGTGGCCCGAAGGGCCGGGTGAGGGCTCTTTTTGCCTCTGGTGCCTTTGTGTCTTTGTGTTTTGAACTTTGCCGCAATTCGTTCACAGCGTATTTCACTCTGTCAGCACCAGAAACAATCCACTCATAATCAGAAATCAGCCGGTCATTTGGTTTAGGATTGCTGGAAATGGCTGCCTGAATAAAATTTGCACCATCCAGGTATCCGGCATGGCAGGAACCGCATGACGACAAACACCGCAGCATCCCTTGTGAATCTCTTCGGGTTCATCACTGGTCTTGTGCTTTACGTCATGCTGCTGTGGATCGTGCTCACGTCTCGTCAGGGTTCGAACCGGCTCATTCTTTTGACCGGTATTCTGGGATTTGCTTGGAATGTCGGTGCATTTGGCGGATACGGCCTCATCGGACTGGGTTTTACGAAATCTACACCATTGGTCCTCGCAGCGGCTTTCGGTGCATTGTGCTTTCTGCCCGCCGTCGTGATCCATTCGGCATTGCGAAGCGGCGAGAAAATTACACGGGATCAGAATTTGTTACTCGCCGGCGTTGCCTACGCCATGAGTGGTGCGGCCACGGCAATGCATTTCTATTCGGCAATGACTTCAGGCGTAGTTCCTTCGCAGTTGGCATTGCGAAGTGTGACCGTCGGTTTCGGTGCCCTTCTGATTGCCCTTCTGGTTATTACGCGCGGTCAGCAAGGCCGTGGCAGTGTGTTGTGGGTTGTTGCCATGTCCGTGTTTGCTGTATCCGCTCTGCACTTGAGCACTCATGAAGTGGCCCAAGACCCGTGGTGGCTCCAACTGGCAGGTCACCATGCTTCGGTGCCACTGGCGCTACTCATCCTGTATCAAGACTTTCGTTTCGCGTTCGCCGACATCTTCCTGAAGCGGGCGTTGTCCTTCATCCTACTTGCGGGCCTGATCTTTGGAATTTTTGTAGCCGGTGTGTTGCCTATTTTGGCGGACAACCCAACAAGCGAAACATCTATCGCTCTTCTTCTAGCGATGTGGGCCCTGACAGCGCTCGTCTATCCATTCCTCCGTCGAGGCGCCGAATTCCTTGTCGACAAAATCGTGCTCAAGCGCGTCGACTATGCCGAGCTTGCCGTCACACTCTCAGGTGTGATTGGCCGTTGCGAAAAAACGGAAGCGATTTTAGAGGAGACCGTGCGCATCCTCACACCTGCGCTGACAGCCCAATCGATGGAATGGTTGAAATCCGAACAGGATGATCCCCCAAACTGGATCCAACCGGATCGACGCGGTGGGCGCATTGCGGTTCCTTCGATGGATAGGCCGCGATACATTTTGAACATCCGCGATCTGGCAGGCGGCCGCCGGCTACTTTCCGGCGACGTCGCGATGCTCGAGCACGCCGCATTGCTTGTCGCTCGCCGGATTGATGCCGTGCGCTCGATGCAGGAACGGTATTGGCATGATTTGCAAGAACAGGAGATGCGCAAACTGGCGGCCGAAGCGGAGCTTCGCGCACTCCGAGCGCAGATCAATCCGCACTTCCTTTTCAATGCGCTGACAACCATTGGTTACCTGATCCAAACAGCTCCGGAGCGGGCACTGGGAACGCTCATGCGATTATCCGGCTTGCTGCGAGCGGTTTTGCGGGCAGGCGAGGAATTCGTGACGATTGGCGAAGAACTGGATCTGATCGAGGCCTACCTCGACATCGAACGCGCCCGCTTCGAAGATCGTCTGCGCGTGTTCATTGACGTCCCCTGGGAATTGCGCAGCGTGCGAATTCCTGCGCTTGTGATTCAACCCGTTGTCGAAAACGCGATCAAGCACGGCATCAGCGAATCTCTTGCGGGTGGAGTTGTTCGTATCTCGGCGCATTTGCAACAGGCGGCCGTCCTGATATCCGTTACCGATACAGGACCGGGCATATCCGAGAGTGCCCTCGCGCAGCGAAGAACGCACGGGGTCGGTCTTTCGAATGTGGAGCAGCGGCTGCAGCGCTACGGCGGCGGGATTACTCCTTTGACGATTCGAAGCGCGCCTGGCATCGGAACGTCGGTTGAGATTCGCATCCCGATGCAGCCGAGCGATGCCGGCAAGCTGAGCGTTCCCGCCAAAATGTCATGACGAGTAAGACCGACAAGTTGCGCGTGGTGATCGCCGATGACGAAAGGCCAGCCCGCTCGTTTCTTTTAGCGATACTTCGTAAATTCGATGACGTCGACATTGTCGGTGAAGCAGCGAATGGTATGGAGGCTGTCGCGCTGATCGAATCCAAACGGCCCGACCTGGCCCTCTTGGATCTGCAAATGCCCGAACTGGATGGGCTCGGCGTTGTGCGGCTGCTCCGCAAGAACCGCACGCCGCTGGTAGCATTCGTCACGGCCTTTGATGAACACGCTGTTCGCGCGTTCGAAGTGAACGCCGT
>JACXTT010006314.1_pt1 | contig 16945 bp, 13 predicted proteins | sample 9270951 | NCBI WGS metagenome assembly JACXTT01 (sample SAMN15532306, study PRJNA645909) | rock metagenome | isolation source: weathered quartz diorite | place: Puerto Rico | collected 2017-06-21 | reverse complement strand
GCCGACGAATTCGTGCTGCCGCCCGAGCTGGCCAAGGACTTCTCGGAAAAACCCCTGTACATGCCGGACTGCTTCCAGGTCAATGACCGCCGCCGCCCGATCGGCCCGACGCCGACCCGCGCCAGCTGCGGCCTGCCGGAAGACGCTTTCGTATTCTGCTCGTTCAATAACAATTACAAGTTCACCGAAGAAGTGTTCGGGGCCTGGATGCGCATCCTCAAAGCCGTCCCCGACAGCATCTTGTGGACGGTGTCGGACCACCAGTGCGTGCGCACCAACCTGCGCGCCCAGGCCGAAGCGCAGGGCGTTGATCCCAACCGCCTGCACTTTGCCGACCGCGCCCTGCCGGCCGACTACCTGGCACGCTACCAGATCGCCGACCTGTTCCTCGACACCTTCCCCTTCAATGCCGGTACCACCGCCAGCGATGCCCTGTGGGCGGGCCTGCCCTTGCTGACCTATTCGGGCCGCACCTTCTCCTCGCGCATGGCCGGCAGCCTGCTGCATGCGGTCAACCTGCCCGAGCTGGTCACCTTCACGCTGGACGACTATGTGGCCAAGGCCATCAGCCTGGCCAATGACCGTCCCCGGGTGGAAGCCATGAAGAGCCAGCTGGTCCAGCACCGCTTCAGCTGCAAACTGTTTGACAGCCCGCGTTTTGTGCGCGACCTGGAAAATCTCTATGAAAGGATCGCCGTGCACCCGATCGAAGACATGAAGCAGACCGCCATCAACGAGATCGCCAACGTAGATGTGCTGCGCCTGATGCCAGCAAAACAGCCCCATATCGTTGAAGTGGGCTCGTCGTCCGGCGTGCTGGCCAAGGCCTACCTGGACAACAACCCGGGCACGCGCTATACGGGCATTGAGATCGTCGAGGAATATGCAGCCGCTTCACGCCGTTACTGCAGCGACGTCATCTTCGGCAATGTTGAGCACATCAGCGATGAAAAATTCGCCGACCTGGCGACGGCGACCACCTGGGTGTTCGCCGACGCGCTGGAACACCTGTACGATCCATGGAAGCTGCTCAAGCGTATTCGCGCCAATGCCAAGGGCCCCGTTGAAATCGTCGCCTGCATCCCGAATGCGCAGAACTGGGGCATCCAGTCGATCCTTAATAATGGCACCTTCCTGTACCAGGATTCTGGCCTGCTGGACCGCACGCATATCCGCTGGTTCACCCGCATCTCGATCCTGCACATGTTCCAGAGCTGCGGCTTCCAGGTGGTGGAAATGAATGTGCGTAAATTCCGCGACCCGTCCGACCAGGTCAAGGACGCCTTGCGCGCCATGGCCAATGCCGTCGGCGCCGATCCGGAAATGGCCGTGATGGATGCGCTGCCCTTCCAGTATGTGCTGCGCGCCGTGTCGCTGGCCTGAGGCGAAAGCACTGCATGAGCAAGGTCCATCTCTACCAGATCGCCTATAACGCAGCCACGGCGGCCTCGGTGCCAGCTGGCTTTGGCATGCTCGACAACCTGTCGGGCCTGCGCAATGACTGGCGCGAATACTGGCCGATTCGCCAGTTCCTGCTGAACGAGAAGATGGACGAGGAGGCCTATTACGGCTTCTTCTCGCCGCGCTTCCACGAGAAGACGGGCCACAACTATGCCAGCGTCAGCGCCTTTGTCGCACAGAACCCGGGCGACTACGACGTTTATGCCTTCAGCCCCCAGGTCGATATGGGCGCTTTTTTCCTCAATGTGTTTGAGCAGGAAGAGCTGTTCCAGCCTGGCTTTAACCAGGCCTGCACGGTCTTCTTTGACGCGATTGGCAAGCCGCAGGACCTGGGCCGCATGGTGATGGATTCACGCCATGTCATCTTCAGTAACTACTTTATCGCCCGCCCCGCCTTCTGGCGCGCCTGGCTGGAGCTCAACGAGCAGTTGTTTGACTATTGCGAAGGGCGCGAGAGCCCCGTCAAGCAAGTCATGACCGAGCCGACCGCCTATCCTGGCGGCGTGCAGCGCAAGGTCTTCCTGATGGAGCGTATCGCGTCGCTGATCCTGGCGACGGATGCGCGCTGGAAGTGCAAGAGCTTTAACCCGTATATGCTGGCCTGGTCGGCCAGCCGCCTGAACCAGTTCCAGCAAGAGGCCGTGCTGTCGGACGCCCTGAAAATGGCGATCCGCGAGCAGGGCTATCCCGAGTACTACGCCGCTTATTCCGCCATGCGCGACAAATTGCGGTAAACCGTTTGCATACCTATGGCTTCCATCTTCCTGGCTAACCGCAACGACTACCTGTTCGCCAAGACGACTCTGGGCGACCAGATCCTCAAGACCGAATTCATCACCAATTCTGCCGACGTGGCCAATGTGCTCGAAGCGGAGCGCCTGTCATCTTATGTGTTTGTTGACGAGATCGACATGGGCGCGTCCTCGCTGTCGAACTGCCATTACGAAGCCGACCGCATCGCCCGCACCTTTGACGCCAACCTGTCGGAACTGCGCACCCGCATCTTCAACTTCGAGGAATCGTCGCCGGGCTGGGACTACCTGAATATTTACTTCATCGCCCTGTCAGTGCTGCGCTGGAAACGCTTTGCGCCCTTGCTGGCCAAGGCCATGCCGGCGCGCGATGCACTGGCCTATTTCACGCACGACAACCCGCAGGACTTCTATTTCGACTCGGCCCTGCAGCGCCACTACCTGGCCAAGGCTTTGGTCGAGAAATACCCGAATGCCAAGGCCTTCACCGCGCCAATCCGCCCGCCTTTCCTGGCCAATGCCATGCATTTCGCGTTGGAGTTCGACCCAGCTGACTCTGGCGATTGCGAAGCCCTGGTGCACCTGCCGACGGTCTATTACGACTACGAGTACCACCGCCAGCGCCTGGCCGGCTTCCATGGCGACAAGCTGGTGGAACTGGCCAGCCCTTACTTCGACATCCCGATTGCGCGTGACCGCGTGACCCTGGCCATGCCAGAGCAGGCGCCGCAGCCAGGCACGCTGGCCGAGATCCGCTATGCGGGCGAAGTGCGCAAGCTGGCGACGACCTTGTACGAGATCCTGTGCCCAGGTGCGGACATCATTGCGGCCCAGGTCGAGCGCCAGGTGGCCCGTTCGCTGTCGCAGCTGCGCCTGTTTAACCAGTTGTGCACCGCGCCCAAGTTCTCCAACATCCGCTACCTGTATATCTGCGATTACGATGCCGGCCTGTCCGGCCCCCTGACTACCTGGGCCAACCTGCGCGACATCCCGACCGAGATCCACCCCCATTCCAGCTTCTCGGTGACGCCATTCCCCGTCATGAAGCAGGGCCGCAAGCATGGCTATGTGCGCGACCCGGACTCCTTCACGGAACTGGGCAATGCACGCTCCGACTGGGCCCACCCGCTGGTGACGACGGGCGTAACCCCAAGCTGCCCGCCCCAGGTGCTGCTGCTGTTGAACGCCCTGACCGACCCGGGCGGGGTGCCGACCGTGCAGTTCCAGTCCGTGGCCCGCTTCATTGCCGATGCGGTCAAGCTGTGCGCCAAGAAGGGTGTGCCCTGCAAGGTGCGCTCCAAGGCCAGCTGGGACGTGTCCGGCCTGCTCGATATCCACCTGCGCCGGGCCGGCATCCCGGATGCGGTCGTCAACGATATTTTCGCCACGGGCGAGCTGGGCGACTGGGCGGCCAAGACGACGGTGTGCATTGGTATCGACCAGCCCAGCACGGCCCTGACCAAGTTTGTGACCCGCGGGGTCGACTGCATGCATGTGATCGACCGCGAATACACCGAGACCGAAATGCATACTTTGCCCTCGCGCAATGTCCATTTAACTGATTACAATGGTGCTCTGGAAAGGCTGAGCGCCGTCCTATAAGCCGATCAGGGCGGGCTTTGCCCCCCACTTCGCTGCTTCTGGCCGGGCTTTCCAAAGAGATAATTACTGTTCGGAATATAGATTCGGAGAACGTCGTTGGAAAATTCTAGTTCAGGCGCAGGGGTCAATGTCCTGCTGGTCGGTGGCTGCGGCTACATCGGCTCGTATATGCATGGCAAGCTCAAGGAGCAGGGTTTCCCCGTGACCGTCGTCGACCACGGCACCCGCGGCAATCCCGGCAATATTCCCGATGTCGTCCATGCCAGCTATGACAGCCTGGATGCGGCCTTCCTGTCCCGTTTTGATGCCGTGCTGTGGTTCGGCGGCCATTCCAGCGTGGGCATGTCGGTGCAGGACCCGAAGGGGGCGCTGTCGAACAACTGCCTGGACCTGTTTAATTTTGCCAAGAAGCTCAAGCCCGAGACCAAGCTGATCTACGCCTCGTCTGGCAGCCTGTATTCGAGCAAGGGCGTCAATATCACGCCTGCCTCGGAAGCCTCGCTGGCCGCCATCCCTTCGCAAAATCCCTACGATATTTCGAAATTCGCCTTCGACTATATCGCCCAGAATTTCCTCGACAACTATTACGCCCTGCGCATGGGCACCCTGTCCGGCTATAGCCCGAATATTCGCGAAGAACTGGTGTTCAATGCGATGAACCTGTCGGCCGTGCGTACGGGCCAGGTCAAATTGATGAACAGTGAATCGAATCGCACTATCCTGTTCCTGGCTGACCTGTGGGTGCTGCTGCGCAAGCTGCTGCTGACCAAGCAGCAACCAGGCATTTTCAATGTGGGCAGCAATTCCTTCCGCATGGGCGAACTGGCCCATATCATCGCCACCACCTGGGATGCCCAGGTGCTCTACCAGGGCGAATCGGAAACGTATTCCTTCCTGCTCGATACGACCAAGATGAAAGCCATTTGCGGCAATGAATTGCCCGTGTCCGACCTGCAGGCACGCTGCCGTGAATTTATCGCCGACTACCGCGCCGGCAAAGGGACTGTCTAATGAATTCCTACACCATCAAGCAATGCCTGTGCTGCGGCAGCAGCGACCTGCGCATGGCCCTGGACCTGGGCAACCAGCCGCCCGCCAACAGCTATACACCATCGAGCAGCGACAAAGTTCCTGAATTTCCACTGGGCCTGAATATCTGCGGCAACTGCTGGAATGCCCAACTGTCCTACTGCGTGGACCGCCGCCAGATCTTTGACGAGTATGCCTATGTCAGCGGCACCTCGAAGACCTTGGGCAAATTCTTTACCTGGTTTTCGGAAGCCTTGGCCAAGGCCGTGCCCAAAGGTGGCCGCGTGCTGGAACTGGCCTGCAATGACGGCAGCCTGATCCGCGAAATGCAAAAAGCCGGCCTCGAATGCGTGGGCGTCGACCCTGCAGCCAATATCACCAAGGAAGCCCAGGCAGCCGGCCTGCCCGTGGTGTGCGGCTACTGGCCCCAGGCGGCCAGTGAGATCGAAGGCAAGTTTGACGCGATGGTGTGCATGAATGTGGTGGCCCATGTGGACGACCCCTTGGCCTTCTTGATTGGCTGCCGTGACAAGCTCAAACCGGGCGGCGTTGTGATGGTGCAGCCTTCGCAGGCGCGCATGTTTGAGCATGGTGAATTCGACACCATGTACCACGAACATATTTCCTTCTTTAATACCCGTTCGATGAGCCAATTGGCCGCACGCGCGGGCCTGAAACTGGTGGACGCCTTCCTCGTCAAGATCCATGGCGACAGCCCTGTCTATTTGCTGCAGCATGCCGATGCCGCTGAAGCCAAAGGTTTCCGCGATCCCTTCATGACGGGTGACTTCGCCATCACGGAAAACCTGTACGACTACGAGAAATCGGTCAAGCTGTTTGACTGGTCGACCTATGAGCAGTTTGGCCGCGCCGCGCGTGAAATCGTTGATGGCGTCGTCAAGATCGTGGCCGAGCAACGCGCTGCCGGGCGCAAGATCGTGTTCGTCGGTGCTGCTGCCAAGGCCATGACCCTGGTGAATGCGGGCAATATCAAGCCCGACCTGTTCATTGACGAGAACCCGCTCAAGATTGGCCTGCATGCGCCCGGTTCTGGTACGCGCATCGAAGGCATGGATGCCTGCAGTAAGTTGCAAGGCGAAACTTTCTTCTGCTTCTCGGCCTGGAACTTCCGCCATGAACTGGCGGCCAAGGTGCGCGCCGCCGGCGTGCCAGCCGGTTCGGTGTTCTACTCGTATTTCCCGGCCGCAGAATTCCTGTAAGCCCCAGACCTGAAAGCGTCCATGCGTACCGTCATCTGCCATTTCTACAACGAAGAATACATGCTGCCATGGTGGCTCAAACACCACCTGTCCATGTTTGACTATGGCATCCTGATCGACCATGGTTCGACCGACCGCTCCGCCGACATCTGCCGTGAAATGGCGCCGCACTGGCGCCTGGTGCGTTCGCGCCTGACCCATTTTGACGCCTACCTGACCGACCTCGAAGTGATGAACTACGAGCAGGAAATGGTGGGCTGGAAGATTGCCCTGTGCGTGACGGAATTCCTCGTCTGCAGCGTGCCGCTCGATAACCTGGAGTACAACCTCAAACAAATGGGCCGCGTGGGTTGTGCCGCCTCGGGCATGCTGGTGATCGACGATGATCCGTCCATCGTTCCCACCTATGACAAGCCGCTGCCGCTGCAGAAATTCCACGGCCTCGATGACAATGCGCTGACCGATCCGAACCAGCGCATCGAGATTGGCAATATCGGCCTGCAACCGACGCGCAACCGCCTCTACCATTGCAATCCGGTCGGCATGTATTACCCGGGCCGCCACAGCTCGCATTTGCCGGACTCGAACTTCCGCCTGCTCAACCTGAAGGTGCTGGTCTTCCATTACGCACCATGGACGCCGGAAACCATCGCTCGCAAGATGCAAATTGGTAAAAAGCTCGACCCCAAGGATGTGGCCAGGGGCTGGGGTGCACACCATCTGCGCAATGCCGAGACCTTGCAGGGCGACTACCTGCGCAAGAAGGCCGTCTCAATGAATTTCATGGACGACGACCATACGCGCGAGGCCATCTTGCTGACCTGCCGCTATTAAGGGATCGGCACCTAAGCCCGCTGGCCGCACATGGCTTGCACAATAACAGGGAGGCTGTCGCCTCCCTGTTGTTTTACAGCGCTTTGTTTTACATCGTGTTACTTCTCCTTGTTGGCTGTGTTCGCCATCGCACAGACCAAGGCAGCCTGCTGAATCGATACTTGCTTCACGTTATTTTATTGACGCGCTTCGATTCATCGACTGAAAGGAAACACCATGACTACGCCCATCGCCGTCCCCACCAAAACCCCCTTGCATCCCCTGATGGTGGCCGCCCTGATCGCCGTGATCCTCGCTTGCAGCCTTGGCGTTGCTGCGATGCTGGGCTGGTTGCCTTCGTCGACGGGACGCAATGCCGACGCCCCACCTGCCAATACCGAACTGGCGAACTCGTCCCCATCGGCTGGCAGTAAGGACCTTGCTACAACGGCCAATCCATCCGACAAGGCAGCGTTGAACGACGCGCCACCGGTGGCGGCCGCACCCGCCCAGCATGCAGCACCTAGCCACAGGGCCCATACCGCGGCGCCAGCGCAGCATGTTGCCATCGCCAACCAGGCTGCATGCCACGACTGCGGTGTCATCGACGCGGTCAATGCCGTGGAACACCGCGGCCAGGGCGGCGCGGTCGGCACGGCCGGCGGGGCCATCCTCGGTGGCTTGCTCGGTAACCAGGTGGGCAGCGGCAATGGCCGCAAACTGGCCACCGTTGCAGGCGCCATCGGCGGTGCCGTGGCGGGCAACCAGATTGAAGGCAATATGAACAAGACCACCACCTACAATATTGTCGTGCGCCTCAGTGATGGTTCGACCCGGACATTCCACCAGTCGTCCCAGCCGGCATGGCGCCCAGGCGACCATGTGCGGATCGTCAACGGCGCATTGCAAAGCGAAGGCTGATCGACCAGCTGTTCGCGGCAGGGCCTGCACCGGCCCTGCCGATTTTTTTATTGCCCCATAGAATAGGTTTGTATTACTCTTGGTGATCAATTGCTGATACGAGCTAGTTCATGGGGATGGCGTGATGCTTCGTGTTTGGGCAGCAGTCCTGCTACTGGCGGCCGTCGACGCTTGCGCCTTGGACCTGCGCGTCTGCACCCTGGACCAGCCCTTCCCGCCGTTTACCATGCCTGACGGCAGTGGGCAGGCGCAGGAATTGCTGCGCCAGGCCAGCAAGGGCACTGACTTCCGCTTCGCCAATATATATGCACCACGCCTGCGCTGCCGGGAAATGCTCAAGTCAGGCGAAGTCGACGCCATCCTGTCGGGCTACCTGCCGGAGCGGGAAGAATATGGTGTCTTTCCCAAGCGTGCAGGAAAGATCGATGAAACGATGCAATTGGGCGCCGTGCGTTACCTGGTGTACCGCCAGCGTGGCAGCAAGGTGAGCTGGGATGGCAATCGCCTGCGCGGCCTGGACCAGGCGCCTGTGGGCGTGTTGACTGGCATGGCGGTGACCAGCCGGATCGTCCAGTTGGGGGGCCGCATTGACGACGGCGCCAAGACCATCGAGCAGAATTTTGAAAAACTGGCCATTGGACGATTGGGCGCTGTCGTCGCGCTGGAAAGCGACGTCCATCAACTATTGGACCGGAAATTCAAAGACCGTATCGAGGTGCTGCCCAAGGCCTTTGATGTGACGCCCGTCTACTTGCACGTCAACCCTGCTTTCTACGCACGCAATAAGACGGACGTTGAGCAGGTTTGGAAGGCGATCCGCAAGACACGTGACTCCCCTGCGTACCAGCAATACCTTAAGCGGGCCCGTGCGCCTGGCCCGCAGGATTGAGCCAGCCTCAGTGCGAGCCGGACTTCAGCACTTCCAGCTTGGTTTTCTTGCCGTTGCGGTAGGTGAACATCGTCATTGGCGCATCCAGCAAGTCACCGTTGGCATCGAACGCGATGCTGCCGGTCACACCCTGATACTTGATTTTTGAAATCTCGGGAATGAACTTGGCCGGGTCGGACGACTTGGCGTTCTGCATGGCCTGGGCCAGCACCATCATGGCGTCATAGGCATAGGGTGCATAGGTCTGCAGCTCCAGGTTGAACTTCTTGCGGTAGCGCTCGACAAAGTCGGCATAGACCTTTTCTTGCGCGCCTGTGACGCCGCCGGCGACGGCGCAATAGACCTTGTTCTCGCCCAGGCCATCGGTGGCCAGGGCGGGCAGCTTTTCCGAACACACCCCATCGCCACCCATGAACTTGACGTCCATGCCCAGGGCTTTGAGTTGTTTGAGCATGGGCCCGGCCACGGCGTCCATGCCGCCATAGAACACCACATCGGGGTTCTTGCCCTTCACCTGGGTCAGGATGGCATTGAAGTCGGTGGCGCGGTCATTGGTGTATTGGCGGCTGACAATGTCGGCGCTGCCGCCGGCAGCTTTGACGCCTTTGACGAATTCGTCGGCCAGGCCCTGGCCGAAGGCCGTGCGGTCGTCGATCACGGCAATGCGCTGGGCCTTGAGCTTGCTGACGGCATAACTGCCCAAGGTGCTGCCGATCTTGTTGTCATTGGCGACCACGCGGAAGGCCGACTTGAACCCTTGCTTGGTATACATGGGCGTAGTGGCCGAAGGGCTGATCTGCGGAATGCCAGCGCTGTGGTAGATCTTGGAAGCAGGAACCGTCGTGCCGGAATTGAGGTGGCCGACCACCCCCACCACTTTGGCGTCGACCAGTTTCTGCGCCACGGCCGTGCCTTGCTTGGGATCGCCACCATCGTCTTCGGCCACCAGCACCAGCTTGACGCGCTTGCCATCGATCATGAAGCCTTTGGCGTTGAGGTCTTCGATGGCCAGGCGCGCGCCGTTTTCCGTGTCCTTGCCCAGGTGGGCGCTGGGGCCCGACACGGGCGAGGCGCTGCCCATGCGCACTTCCTCGTCGGCAGCATAGGCTGGCAAGGCGGCAGCCACGGCGAGGGCAAGTGGCAAGATGGTGTGAACGCGCATGGCAAAGGCCCCTGGTCAGTGATCCTTGCACAAGCGCATGGACCGGTCATTGGTGTGGTGCCTGATTGTACGTTTCTACTTTGTCCAATTCAACCGGATCAGGGCGTCCTCCGTCGCTTCGTAATACTCCAGCCGCATAGTGTGCATGCCGGCATTGAGGGTACGTGCCGCCGTATGGGCCGTTGCAGCCTGGTCGTACCAGGCGTCGATCAGCAGTTCGCCGTCGAGGTAAAAGCGTACGCCGTCGTCGCCCGTGACGGTGAAGACATAGTTGCCAGCGTCGAGGGGCAGGTCCCTGGTGTAGCGCGCGGAGAAGTTGTCGTCGGTGATGCCCGGCGCCGGCGCTGCCCCCGTTGGCCAATAGAAGTCGACCATTGTGCTGCAATGGGTGGCAATAGGCGGGCCAGACAAGGTCTTGTTATTGAAGTAGACGCCCTTGAACAGCGTGCTATCGGCACACTGCTCGGTGCTGCGATCGGGATCGAGGCGGTAGGTCTTGCTGCTTTGGCTGCCCTTTGAATCGGTCGCGATCAGGCTCGCTTCCACGTAATACTGGTCATTGCCATGGTCGGGGAAGGTGAAGCTGCCCGAGCCGCCCGCGATTTGCTGCAGGAAATGGCTGTGGCAATCGTTGTCGGCACAGTGCTGGATAACGAGATTCCATTGCAGGTGGGCGGCGTCAAGCACCCCGTCTTCGGCATCGGTGGCACTGCCTTGCAACTGGACGGTGGCGCCGATGGGCACGAGGCGGTGGCCGGCCGGCTGGGCGATGCTGACCACCGGCGCCAAATTGAGGCCGCCGGCGGGCGCCCAGTTGACGGCAATCTCGGCGATGGCGCCCTGGTCGTAATACTCGACCGTGATGGCATGGTCGCCCGCCGCAACGGGGACGATGGCACGATAGGTGGTCAAGGCCTGGTCATGCCAGCCGTCGAGGATCGTAGCGCCATCGAGGCGGATGCGCACGCCGTCGTCGGCACTGGCCTGGAACAGGGTGTCGCCGCCATCAAAGTGGAAGACGCCACTCCAACGTACGGAGAAATTGTCTGCGGCGACACCGTCGACGGGCGCGTCGAGCCCCCACTGGTGCGCAATGGGCGCGCCTTCGCAGTCGGTGAAAGTGGCAGGGACGGTGAAGTCGCGGCCATTGAAATACTCGGCCTTGAACATGCCCTTGCCGCAGTCGCCATTGGACAGCGGTACTTGATAGTCCAGCCTGAGGATGCTGCCCGTGCCAGGCTGGTTGCTGGCATCGGCAATTTGCACCAGGTAGAGCTTGCCGTCTGGCCCTTGCCGGATCGCCACGATCCCGTCGAAGCCGCTGGCAAAGGGCGTCACGGGTGCACTGAGCTGGTCGCCGGCGTCCAGGCGCACCGTGCTGAGCACCTGGCTGACATAGTCGCCGAACAGGTAGCTACCGCGCAGGCTGCTGGGGTAGGCCCCGCCAGTGACAACGGCGCCGCCGATGATGGCTGCCCCCTTGCCGTTGTGCAGCCAGCCCGTCAGGGGCCCCTGGACGCGCGCTTGCCTCAGCCCGACCTGCGCGTAGAGGGCATCGCAGGCCGTCTTGAAGGCGTACAGGTCGCGCTGGTGTTCTCCTTCATAACAGGGCCAGCCATAGTTGGCGCCAGCAAGGCCAATATTGAGCTCTTCAAAAAAATCGGAACCGACATCGGCGATCAAGACGGAATTGCTGAGCGGATTGATGGCCAAGCGCCAGGGGTTCCGCAAGCCATAGGCAAAGACCTTGGAGCGGTTGTCGTTGGGCTGGCCGCTGAAAAAGGGGTTGCCACGCACACCCTGGCCATTGCGGTCCACGCGCAGCACCTTGCCGGACAAGGAATCGAGGTCCTGGGCGCGCAGCGAAGCGGGGTCATTGAAGTTGAACTCGGAGGCGTCGCCATTGCTGACATACAAATTGCCATCGGCGCCAAACATCAGGTCGCCCACGCTGTGGGTGGAACTGTCTGCAGGAATGCAATCGGCGCCAGCGGGCAAGTCATTGCAGCGCAGCGGGCTTTGCGTACCGACCAGCACGACCAGGCTGGCATCGACCATGCGCGCCTCGCTGTCGAGGGCCAGGCGCAGCACCTGGCTGGTTTTGCTGCCGGCGTACTGGCTGGCGTTGGTTTCATGGACGCGGTTCAGGTAGACGAAGTGGTTGTTGGCGAAGTCCGGATCCACCGCCAGGCCGAGCATGCCCCGGTCCCAGTAGTCATTGGTGCTTGCGCTCAAGTCGGCGGCGACCTGCAGGGTGCCATTGCGGACTGCCTGCAGCACGCCGCGCTTTTCCGCGATGAGCAAGGTGCCATCGGGCAGCCAGGCCAGCTGCGTGGGAAAATTGAGGTGGCCAATCACGGGGGCCAGCGAATAATTGGGCGGCAGGTCGGGAGCGGCCATACACGGCCCCGCCAGCATGGCCAGCAGGCAGGTCCACAGAAGGTGCATTCGCATGGCGATGCATGGGCGCATGGCAGGCTCGCTGTCGGAGTGATAGTGAGCAGCCTAGGGGATGCCAGACCGGGCTGTTTGAGCTGTACCTAGCGTGCGCACAGAACTGTGACCGTATTGACTGGACGAGAAGGGTTGCTGGGTTATACTTGGTGGCGTTGACAACCCCGGAACTGTCGCCATGCGCTTGCGCCTGACCCTGCCCCTGATCCTGCTGAGCACGACCTTGCTGTCGGCCTGTGTCAATGATTCCGCTTCCTACACCATTGATGGCAATGAGCACGCCATCAGTGTGCGCGGCTACCAGGAATATTTCTGGGACGAGCAGCTGACCCTGACCCTGGTGGTGACCCGCCTGCCCGATTGCTCGCGCCAGATTCCCCTGGCCCAGGTGCCGATCAGCGAATTCGATATGGAGCTCTATCAAAGCGGCGCCGACGGCTACATCCTGCGCCAGGGCAAGAAGATCTGGGGCCTTGAAACCACCAATTGCAAACTGTTGGACGATGCCGGCAAGGCCCCGCTAGGTGCCAAGCTGGGTGCATTCAAGATCGGCGAGGAAAACAAGCTGGTGTTTGAAGCAGCGCCCAAGGCGCCCGCACCAGCCGCGCCACCCACAACGGAGGCACCGGCCGAAGCCCCGGCGGCAGACGCGGCGCCCGCCGAGGCGCCGGCTGCAGAAACGCCAGCCACGCAGGCGCCACCAGCGCCTGCACCCGCAGTGCCAGCACCTGCAGCACCGGCCTCCCGGTAAACAATCCAGCCGACAGGCCGATAAGGAACTTGACGGGCGGGATTACAAAGGCTGGAACACGCCAGCAGCGCGGTTCTTCTTGACGTTATCCCAGGCGAAGACTTGTCCATTCATTGCCACGTACACACCGGGTGGCAAGGTCTGTGCGACGCCGCAGGCCAGGCCCAGGTTGAACATCGCATCCGAATTGGAGATCGAGTAAGGAATCATGGCGCCCGTCAGCACGATGGTCTGGCCCAGCGCCGCTGCGCCCAGCACCTGGGCCGTTTCCGGCATGGTGTCGGTGCCGTGCACGATGACGATGGCCTTTTCTTTGGCGGCACGGCAGGCAGCGAGTACGCGCTGGCGGTCAGCATCTTGCATGTCGAGGGAGTCGAGCAAGGGCAGGGTTTCCAGTTCGACCGGGATCGTCATGCGGGCACGCTCGATCACGGCAGGCAAGTGGCTTTCCGCAAAACCGAGCTTGCCGGTCAGTTCATCGTAGTGTTTGTCGAAGGTGCCACCTGTGGCAATAATGCGCAAAGTCATGATCAGCAAGAGATTTGTTGGCGGAACGGCGTCAGCCGGGTTCATAATGATAGCGTGAAGCGCGGGCCCTGTCGAAAAAGCCGGTCCGGACAATTCAGGTAGACTCGCTGCGATGGCAGCACATGGGGTAGGGAACGATGAAAGCTGTGGCACCAGGTACGGTGATCTTCCATCGCCATCGCGGGTATGGCGTGATCACTGCCGTCAATTTGCTGACGGGCTGGATCGGCGCGCGTTTTGGAAGTGAATCGCGCACCCTGGACCTGAACCTGTCCACCGATGAAGTCCAGCACGCCGATGGCGAACCAATCCTGTTCCGCCGTGCACCGCCCGACCGCATGCCCCATGCCCGCCTGATGCAAGTGGTGCGCGAACTGCACAAGGCCGGCTATCAAAAGCTGTACCTGTATTCCTGGCCCAAGCCCTCTGGCCTGCATTGGCGCTGGCATTTGTTTACTGGCCAGCGCAACTGGATGCAGCGGCCCTGGCGCGAGGGCTGGTATGGTTCTGGCGCGGACTACAACGTCAATCCCGTGATGGGCTGGGGCGATATGCCGGGCTCCAGCACAGATGAACTGATCCATGCGCTGGCCAAATTTGACCCCCAGGGCCTGGCGCAGGCGCTGGGCAAGGACGAGGACCACACCGCCTGGTTTGCCGCCGTGTGCGACGCGCTGCTGCCCGGCTATATGTACAGCCTGGATATGGAAAAGGCCGCCGCCGATGGGTTGCAGGACATGCCCGAAGTGCCCGTGATTGCTGTGCGGGCTGGCTTGCCTGATTACGATGGTCCAGCGATTGGCTGGCCGCCTGGCTGGGCTGGCTTGTGGCGCGGCACTCATGTGATGCCGGACCAGCCTGTTAGCCTGACGGGAGTGCCTGCCTTGCGCTAGCGGGCGGGGTGGTGGGTAACGAGTTACCCACCCTACGACATCAACTTGACGGGCATACCTGCCATACATGAGGCATGTAGGGTGGGTTACTCGTAACCCACCGGCTCCGTTGCTACGGGTGCACAATATTGGTCGGCGTGCCGTTGGCGAAGTTGATGACGTTCTCGAACGCCTTTTGGAAGTACAGCTCGTAGCTATCTTTTTCCACATAACCCAAATGCGGGGTCGCCAGCACGTGCGGCATACGCAGCAAGGGGTGGTCGGCTGCCACAGGTTCACTTCCGTAGACATCGATGGCGGCTGCGCCGGGGAAACCGCTGACGAGGGCCGCTTCCAGTGCGCCGGGCGCCACCAGTTCGGCGCGGCTGATATTGACGAACAGGGCAGAGGGCTTCATGCGCGCCAGGTCTTCGCCAACAACGATGCCACGGGTTGCCTCATGCAGGCGCAAATGCAGGCTGAGCACATCCGCTTCCGCAAAAAACGCGGCGCGCGAGGTGGCGGCCTGGTAGCCGTCTGCCACGGCGGCATTGCGGCTCGATTCGCTGCCCCACACCTGGACCTGCATGCCAAACGCTTTGCCGTAACCGGCAACGAGGCGCCCGATCTTGCCGAAACCCCAGATTGACAGGGTACGTCCCTTCAGCACCGTGCCCAGGCCGTTAAAGCGCGGCACCGTCGATGCCATCTGCCACTGGCCTTCGCGCAGTTTGATCGCATAGGGCAGCAGCTTGCGCGAAGCCGCCAGGATCAGCGCCCAGGCCAATTCGGCCGGGGCGACGGGTGAACCGACGCCTTCCGCAATGGCCACGCCGCGCGCATGGGCAGCGGCCACATCCACATGGCCTGCCAGTTTGCCCGTCTGCGAAATCAGTTTGAGATTGGGTAGTTTGGCCAGCAGGGCAGCGTGGATGGGCGTGCGTTCGCGGATCAAAACGAGGGCGTCAAAGGGCGCCAGGCGCAGCGCCAGCTGGCCCAGCCCGCGCACTGAATTGTTGAACACTTTGACCTCATGGCCGTCCAATAAACGATAGGCGTCGAGCTGGCGCACGGCATCTTGGTAATCATCGAGAATGGCAATTTTCATGGGAGATAAGCGAAGTTAGTGAAGTGTTCGTAGGGAAATGACAAGAATCCAGAAATCTGGAATAGCCTACTACATTGGCCAACTTATTTTCCTACATTTTTTGGTCCGGACCGCCAAAAACGGGGGATGGCGGGTGTACAATCTTCCACCCCTTTGCGCAGCGCTGGGCGCGCGCAATCGACAAGACCGCCGTACTCGCCGGGCCATTCCTGAGGGGAATGGCTACGTGGGCGCAAGCCGAATGCTGACGACGATCCTGCCGTGCCGGGACAAGAATTCTTTATTGGCATTGGAGGTATGTATGAATCAGCCCGTCATGGGTGGCGTTGCAGCATTGAACGCTCCAGCTTACATTAAACATCAGAAGCTGATCAATTGGGTCTCGGAAATCGCGGCCCTGACCAAGCCGGCTCGCATCTACTGGTGCGACGGCTCGCAGGCCGAGTATGACCGCCTGTGCGCAGAAATGGTGGCCGCTGGCACCATGCGCAAACTCAATCCGGAAAAGCGTCCGAATTCCTACCTGGCCTGGTCGGACCCGACCGATGTGGCCCGCGTGGAAGACCGCACCTATATCTGCTCGCAGACCAAGGAAGCCGCCGGCCCGACCAATAACTGGATGGACCCGGCCCAAATGCGGAGCACGCTGAACGGCCTGTTTGACGGTTGCATGGCCGGCCGCACCCTGTATGTGGTGCCGTTCTCGATGGGCCCGCTGGGTTCGCCGATCGCCCATATCGGCGTGGAACTGTCCGATTCGCCCTATGTGGCCGTGAATATGCGCATCATGACCCGCATGGGCAGCGCCGTGTACGACGTGCTGGGAAGCGACGGTGAGTTCGTGCCCTGCGTGCACAGTGTTGGCGCGCCGCTGGCCGCTGGCCAACAAGATGTGGCATGGCCATGCAATAGCACCAAGTACATCGTGCACTACCCAGAAACTCGTGAGATCTGGTCCTTCGGTTCTGGCTACGGCGGCAACGCCCTGCTGGGCAAGAAGTGCTTCGCCTTGCGCATTGCATCGAACATGGGCTACCAGGAAGCCCAGGCGGGCGGCGCTGGCTGGTTGGCCGAGCACATGCTCATCCTCGGTGTCGAATCGCCAGAAGGCAAAAAGCATTATGTGGCAGCTGCCTTCCCTTCGGCCTGCGGCAAGACCAACTTCGCCATGCTGATTCCACCGGCCAGCTTCAAAGGCTGGAAAGTGACCACCATCGGCGACGATATCGCCTGGATCAAGCCGGGTAAGGATGGCCAGCTGTACGCGATCAATCCGGAAGCGGGTTACTTCGGCGTTGCTCCTGGCACCAATACCAAGACCAACTCGAACTGCATGTCCTGCCTGAACGAGAACACCATCTTCACCAACGTCGCGCTGACCGA
>JACXTT010006313.1_pt1 | contig 16949 bp, 11 predicted proteins | sample 9270951 | NCBI WGS metagenome assembly JACXTT01 (sample SAMN15532306, study PRJNA645909) | rock metagenome | isolation source: weathered quartz diorite | place: Puerto Rico | collected 2017-06-21 | reverse complement strand
CTCGGGGTGCCGCTGCTCCGCGGCCCACATCAGCGCGGTCGTGCCCCGAAGTCCCTCGCGCGCATTGACGTCTGCACCGGCGGCCAGCAGCCGCGTGATCACATCCACACGGCCGTTTCGAGCCGCGAACATCAGCAGCGTCTCGTCGTTCGGGCCGCGCTCCTTTGGATCGGCGCCAGCCTTGAGCAACCGGTCGATGATTGGCAGATCTCCGTCAAGGCACGCCATCGCCAGCGGCGTCGCTCCCTCACGATTGGCGGCCCGGACGTTTGCTCCCGCGGCGATCAGTCGCTCGACCGCCTGCACGTCGCCGTGATAGATGGCCGTCAGCAGCGGCGTCACGTCATCGGCCGTGCGGCGCGGATCCTCAGTGCGGCGCGGACCCTGGGGGTCCGCGTTCTGCGCGGACAAAGTACCGCTGCAACAAATCGCGATGGCCAGTGCGTAGAAACGAACGGTCACACGTCCTTCAGTCTTCCCGTGCTGTCGCCCTGGACGTCTTTCTCGATGCCGTACAGATCGAGCAGGCTGAGCAGCAGGTTACCGGTCGTCACGGACTTCCGCTCGTAGTGAAGGTGACGGTTGCCTTTGAGCTTTCCGCCGGCGCCACCGACGAGGATGTGCGGCACGTCGTAGTGCTGATGCTGATTCGAGTTGCCCATGTTGGTGCCGTACAGAATCAGCGAGTGATCCAGCAGCGTGGCGTCGCCCTCGGGAATCGAACGCAGCTTCTCGGCGAAATAGGCGAGCGTCGAGACGTGGTAGCGGTTGATGAGCCCATAACGCCGCATCTGCGTTGGATCGTCCTGATGATGCGAGGCGCCGTGGAAGCTGGCGCTCCTCCCGCCTTCCGGAAACAGTGCCCCCTTGGGGAACGTGTAGACGCGATTGGTCAGGTCGCGCGCGCCGAGCAGCGTTGCGACGCGCGTGATGTCGGCCTTGAAGGCGAGTGCCAGCAGGTCGTAATGCAGCTTGATGTGGTCGTCGAACTGCTCCGGCACGCCCGGCGGCAGATCGAAATTCGGCACCGCGCTCGACGCCTTCGAAGCCAGTTCGAGGCGCCGTTCGATCTCGCGAATCTCGTCGACGTACTGGTTCACGACCTGCCGGTCGGCGGGTCCGAGATCCTTCCGCAGGCTCGTGAGCTCGCCGACCAGCGCATCAAGAATGCTGCGCCGCTGCACCAGCCGCGCGGCGCGCAGCTCCGGCGTTCCTCCGCTGCCGAACAGCCGTTCGAAAACCACCTGTGGATTGAGCTCCATGGGCAGCGGGGCTGTCCGCATCAGCGGCTCGGTCGAGGGCGTCGGCAACCCCACCCACGAGATTGAGTTCGTGTAGGAGCAGCTGTAGCCCTCGCCGCAGTTGCTCGAGCTCGAGTTCGGATCTTCGACCGCGAGCTGCAGCGACGGGAGCAGGGTGTCGGTGCCGATCTTCAGCGCGATCTGCTGATCGATCGTCGGACTGCCCACGGTCGCATCCGCCGCAGCGGTCTTGCGCGGCTTGATGCCGGTGAGATAGGCCGCCGCCACCCAGTGATCGGATCCGGTCGTTCCCTCAGGCGGCTCCGCCGACTTCGACCAGAGCCCACTGATCACCGTCGTCTGGTTCTTCACCGCTTCGAGCGACTCGAGGATGAACGGGAGTTTGTCGGGGAGCGCACCTTCGACCTGCGGCTCCCAGAGCCCCGGCGCCATGCCGTGCGGGAAGAAGATGCCGACGAAACGCGGCTTCGGCGCGACAGCACTCTGCGCCATCGCGGGCGTCATCGCATCGAGCAGCGGCAGCGCGAGGGTGACGCCGGCGCCGCGGAGGAAGAGCCGCCGTGGGATCTGCCTCTTCATCACGAATGACATGTCCACTACTCCGTCTTCGTGTTCGTCTGGAACGGCGCGCTTCGAACCACAGCGAGCACGATCGCTGAGAACCGATTGTCCTGCTGTGCCGCGTCGCGCGCAATGCTGCGCACGAGCGGCATGTCCTGGTACTCGAGCCCGCGTCCGAGCCCATAGGTCAGCAGCTTCTCGATGCTCACACGCACGAACTGCCCGGAATACCCGGTAATCCACCGCCGCAGCGCTACCGGACCATCCACCATCGTGTTGTCGAACACCTGAGCCGAAGCGTCAACCGGCGAACCCTCATCATGGCTGCGCCACAGCCCGATCGCGTCGAAATTTTCGAGGGCGAACCCGATCGGGTCCATCATGCGGTGACACTGCACGCAATCGGCGCGCACCCGGTGCTCCAGCATCTTCTCGCGCATCGTCGGCTCGTGGGCGTTGCCGCGTGCGTCGGCGGCGCGCGCGGGCAGCGGCGGCACGTTCGGCGGCGGGTCGGGCGGACTCATGCCGAAGATGTTGGTCATGATCCACTTGCCGCGCGTCACCGGGGAGGTGCGATCCGGCTTCGACGTGGTCGTCAGGATCGCGGCCTTCCCCAGCAGTCCACGGCGCATGTCCATGTCCGGGCCGAGCGTGACGCGTCGGAACTGGCTGCCGTAGATGTTCGGGATGCCGTAATGCGCCGCGAGGCGCTCGTTGACGAACGTGTAGTCGGCGGTCAGCAGCTCGGTGATCGGCCGATCGTCATGGATGATCGAGTCAAACAGCATCTCGACTTCCGTGCGCATCGCCTGCCGCAGCGGGTCGTCGAAGTCCGGATAGAGCGCCGGCACAGGCGCCAGGCTGTCGAGGCCGCGCAGGTTCAGCCATTGCCCCGCGAAGTTGACCGACAGCGCGCTGGCCTTGGGATGCGCGAGCATCCGCCGGACCTGCTGCTCGAGGATGGCGGGTTCTCTAAGGCGACCCTGCTCCGCCACTTTCAACAACGTCTCGTCCGGCGGGCTGCTCCACAGGAAGAACGACAGGCGCGACGCGAGATCGAGATCGTTGATGCGATACGTCTCTCCCGCCGCAAGGTTCGGCGGCTGCTGCTCGATGCGATAGATGAACTGCGGCGAGGCCAGCACGCGCGCGAGCGCGGTCTCGATGCCCAGCTCGAAATCCTTCTCGCGCCTGCCCAGCCGATAGAACTCCATCAGCGAATCGAGAACCGCCGCGGTCACCGGCCGGCGGAATGCGCGGGTCGCGACATTCGAGACGATGCGGCGCGCGCACGTCTCTTCGTCGGTCGGCTTTGCGGGCGTGCAGATGAAGAGCTTCCGTCGACTCGGCGAGTTGGTCGCATGGGTCGCGGCGAACGGGCCTTCGATGCGCACCGTTCCGACGTGTGGAAAGAACGTGTAGCCGGGTGTGGGGCCGGTCTGGATCGTCGATCGGCGGAAGTGCTTGTCGAGATCGAGCACCGGCGCGTATTGCGTCGCGAGGAAGGTGATGCCGACCATGTGACGGCCGGCGGTCACACGCGTGCGCACTCGCATCGGCGCGCCTTTGCCGAAGAACGCTTCCGGTCCGTCCTGTCCTGTTCGCACCGCCTCCTGCAGACGGCCGCGACACTCGGTCGCGGGCGCCCGTCCGCCGCCGTTCCAGTCGACGAGCCCCAGCCGCTCGGAGTCGAGCAGGAACTCGATCTGCTCGCACGGCACCGAGCCAAACCCGATCGGAGTCATGTTGTCGCCGAAGATCGGCGTGACCGTGAATGTGTACTCCCCGTCGGAGGGAAACAGGTGCTCGACGAGCAGCCCGCCGCGCGTGCCGAACGGCAGTCCTTCGATGTGATAGTCCTGCGACGTGTCCTCGCGGGTGCGATAGACGACGAGGGTCGGATCCTCCGGCTCGCCGACCGCGAGCCTGCCGATCTTCTGCGCCGCGTTCACATACGCTTCGACCAGCGTCGAGGAAATGCCGAGCGCGCCGGCGATGTTGTCGAACCCCGACGTCGAGTCGTCCGACGGCAGGTACTTCACCGGATCGATCGGCAGGTCGAGTAGATCGCGGATCGAGTTCGCGTACTCCGTCCGATTGAGGCGATGCAGGCCGGGCGGAGGTGTGTACGGCTTGGCGTCGCGATCGAGCTCATTCTCCAACCACGCCATCATCGCTTCGAACGTCGCGGGATCGGGGCGGCGCATGTCGACGGGCGGCATCATGCCCGCACGCATCTTGCGGGCAACCAGCTCCCAGGTTTTTGCGTCGCGATGAACGTTCGCGGTGTCGAGGGTATCGAGCGTGAGCTTCTTCGAGGAGTCAAGCCCCATGGCTTTGACCCGCTCGTTGTGACAGCCGTAGCAGAACTGCTGGAAGAGCTGCTGTTCGCGCGCAGCGGTGATGACCGGAGGCGCTTGGGCCGCCCCCTGCGCTTTCAGTGCCGAGATGAAAATGCTGCTGGCGGACACCAGCCCCGCCAGCAGCAGCACGACGCGAGCAGGCACTCGCATCGAAAGTACCTCCGCGTTAGAACTGATACTTCAGCGCAAACTGCATGATCCGCGGATCGTCCGCCTGGAGATACCGTCCGAACGACGCGCTGCTCAAGTTGGTCACCGGTGATTGATTCGTCGCGGCGTTTCCAGTCGGTATCATCGGCCTGAACCAGTTGAACGCGTTGAACGCTTCGACGCGCGCCTCAATCTTTCGGGTCCCGCCGATGTCGAACTGCCGTACGAGCGAGAGGTCAACGACGCGGGTCCCCATTCCGAAATACGCGTTGCGACGGGAAGTCCCGTACGTCCCGAGTGCCGGCTGCGCGAACGCCGCTGGATTGAACCAGTTGTTCGCCGTCTTGGCTCCATACGGGTCGTCGCCCACCTGGTTCGCGCGCTGCGTCTGCGCCTGAATGCCGGACAGCGCACGATCCGCACCTGTGGCGATCGTGAGCGGCGGCCCCGACGCTGCGCGAAACACGCCCGACAGTCTCCACCCGGAAGCCAGCATTCGCGTGGTCCTGTTCGACAGTTGCGGCGATTCGACGCTGGCGGTGAGGTTGAAGATATGCTTCCGCCAGTTGTCGCAATTGCCTTTGTCGTCGTCGAATACGGCCTGCGCCTCGGCGTCCGACGGCGGAGTGACCAACGACACCGGCTTTTGATAGCCGGTCGCGACGTTGAGCGGTGCCTGTCCTTGGTTAATCAGACCAACGCAGCGCGACAACGTGTAGTTCGCGGATGCAACGAAGCCAGCGCCAGCGCGCCGCTGAACCGATAGCAGCAACCCCTCGTAATCCTGCCAGCCAGCATCGGTGACCCAATCGAGATACCCGTAGTACTGGCCCACGGCGGGATTGAGCAGGCTGAGTTCACGGCGTTGATCGAGCGCGCTGTTGCAGTTGGCAAACGTCTGACCACCGGCGGTGCACGGCGCCGTCGCGGTTGCGCCGGGCGTGGTCACAACCGCGGGGTTGCCGTCGACGACTCCCCAGACGTTGTACATGTGGTTGCCCGTGTACGTCGCGGAAAAGGCCGTGTTGCTTCCGACCTGGTGCTGAATGCCTACGTTCCAGCTATGGTTCCGCGTTGTCTTGATGTCGTACGGAACGGTGATGTACAGCGGGTAGAGGGCGGCGCTCCACGGGTAATTGCCCGGTGCGAGCGGGTACGGGTTGACTCTGCCAACCGAACCCCACGGGTCGTCAAGGATCGAACCGTTCAAGCGCTGCTCGAGGCCAAAGGGCGGCGCCGTACGCGAGTCGAAGAAGAATTGTCCGGTCACGAAATCGCCGGTCAGTCCGTAACCGGCGCGAATCGAGGTCCGACCGTCCCCCTTTGGATCCCAGGCCACGCCGACACGCGGCGCGATATTTGACCACACCGTTTTCATCCCCGTTGTGCCAGGGAACCCGGGGTCGCCTGGATAGAACAGGCCAAGCGGCGCCTGCGGATAGACGGTGCTGCGCGTATTCGATCGCACGCGCGCCATATCGAAGCTGTAGAACGCCTTGTCCTCGCTGTTCTGCGGGAACCAGGGCTCCCACCGTGCACCGTAGTTCACTGTGAAATGCGACGACGCGCGCCAGGTGTCCTGGCCGTACAGAGCAACGTAGGGCTGCGTGATGTTCTGGCGGAAGGGCGTCGATTCCCGGAACTCGAACACGCGGCCGAGCAGAAAATCGCCGAGCGGAAGGCCGGTCACGCCGCCGTTGAACGAAATCGGGCCCATCGACCGGACGTTCGATTCCGTCTTCCAATCCGACAGCGACATCGCGCCGCCAAATCCATACTGATGGCCGCCACGAACGATGGTGAGGTCGTCAGAAAGACCATAGGTGTTCGGCTTGTAGAACGAGAACGTTTCCGTGCCGGTGTTGATGGAGAACGCACCGGTGGTCGTGATGTTCATGTAATGCGGGATGTGGCTGTACATCTTGATGCCAACGTCCTCGGGACCGAACATGTCCGCGTGCGTTCGAACGATGCGCGTGCGATTGACCGAGACGCGCACGTTGTTCACGACCGTGCTGCTGATGATCCATGTGTCTCCGACGGCGAGCGAGTGCTGCGAGTTGTCGCGACCGCCCGCACCCGCGCCGCCGCCACCGGCGGCCAGGATGTTCTCGGGGGTGTTCTTCAGAGCGGGATCCCAGAACGTGGTCGACAGCTGGTAGCGGGCGAAAATCTGATGGCTCTGGTTGAGCTGCCAGTCGACCCGGCCAATCGGTTGTGATTCACGCGGCTTGGTCGTGCGGGAATACGTAATTTGTCCGCAGGGATCCGACGTCTGAGGCAGCATGTTCGCGATCCTCACCGCCGCCGGACTGAGCAACGCGGGATTAATTCGGTTGTTGACGAATCCCAGCGCCGCCGGAAGTGCGAGGTTGCCTTGCGCGCGGCACTGCGCGGACGCGATGGTCGAGAAATCGCCCTGCAGCATCGCCGGCGTCGGGATGAACGTGATGATGTCCGCCGGAGTCTGCGTCGCGCGGGTCCCCTGATATGCGCCAAAGAAGAAGATGCGGTCACGGATGACCGGACCACCGAACACGCCGCCGAACTGGTTGCGGACCAGGCCGTCGTCGCTGCGCTTGCCTGTGCGCGAGTTGATCGCCGCAAACGGACTCGTGGCGTTGAAGCGGTGATGGCGCGCAAACTCAAAGACATCGCCATGGAACTGGTTGGTGCCCGACTTGGTGGCGACGCCAACGGTGCCGCCCGCCTTGTAACCGTTCTGTGCATTCTGCGAGCTGGTTTCGACCCTGAATTCCTGCATGGCGTCGGGGAACGGCAGCGGTAAAGCGACGCCGTCGTACACGTTGTTGTGCAGTGCACCGTCGAGCAGATACGCAACGCCGAACTGTTGCCCCCCGGCAATCGCGATGCCGCGGCTTTGCGTCAGGCTGCGGCTCGATGGATTCCCAAGATCCACAGCACCACCGGCCAGCACGATGAGCGCGGCGGGATTCCTCCCTTCGAGCGGAAGCGCTTCAACCTGTTCGTTGGTGATGACTTCACCAATGGCGGGATTGCGCGTTTCGACAAGCGGCGCCTGCCCTTCGACCGTCAGTGTCTCGGACAACTGGCCGAGCTGGAGAGTGACCCTGATGACGGGGTTGCTGTTGACCTGCAGGACGATTCCGGTCTGCGCGAAGCTGCGGAAGCCTTGCAGTGACGCTTCGAGCCGGTACGGTCCGATCGGCAGGTTGAGAAGCGCGTACGCACCCGCTTGATCCGTGGCGGTTTCGCGACGGAAACCGGTGTCGGTCTGGATGGCCACAACGGTAACGCCCGGCAGCACCGCTCCGCTCGTATCCGAGACGGTGCCGTTGATTTGTGCCGTAGCCTGGGCCCACGCATTGGTGGCCGCCAGGAGAAGGACCATTCCGACCAGGACTCCCCACGTGCGATTCATTCACTGCCTCCTCTGAGGAAGGGTCACGAATACTGCCGAAACCGATGAAATCCGGCCAGACGGGATAAATTGGCGGGCAGTATACACCCGCTAACTTCCTGCCTTCTGCTGCCCCTCGTGCTGGCTGAGGGCGAGGTAGGTCACCGTGTCCCATGAGTTATGGATGCCGATCAAGACGAGCGATAGAACCGCCGCGGCAACGACGAACAGCGACCGTTCAGCATCGCCAGGGAGGACAATCGCGGCAAGCAGAAGAGCGGTATACGCGCCAAGCGGGAGCACTGTGTGCCACAACCAGTCTTCGAAGACCGGCTGATACGTGTTCTGACGTCGCGCCCGGCGCGCGACGATGAACGTGTATGCCACACCCCAGACGCCGCAGATCCCCAGAGCAGCGGCGACCTTTGTCAGTGAGTGCCACGGGGCACTGAGCGTCGCCGACACGACGAGCGCCGAGCAGAAATGCACGACGGTCGGCGTCCCGAACGCGGCCAACGCTCCGCCGGATCGCTGTGCCTCGAGGTCCGCAATGAGTGTGATGACCACGAACATCAGACCGGTCAGGGCGGCCGCAGACGATCCAACGATGACGTAAAAGCTTTCCCACTCCGTCAGCTGGGGCATCTATTGAACCGAAAGGCCGAGCAGCTGCGCGGGATTGCGCCGCGCCATCCGGTCGATGTCCTGATCGGTGAGGCCGCGGGCTTTCATGGCACCGAGAAAGGCAGCAAAGCCGTCGGTCGGCAGCGGATTGCCCTTTTGACCGAGGTCCGATGAGAGGATGCAGAACTCGGGACCGATCTTCTTGATCGCGTCGGCGAAACGGTCCATGCGCGCCTTGCCGTCCGCATCGCCGATGTTGCCGCCGACGAATTCCACCAGCGCCCCAAGCTTCGCGGCCTCCTGCATCTGCGGAACGCTCATCCGAATTGGGTCGTTCATCGCGTGGGTCACGACGATGTGTTGAACGCCCTGACGCTTGCCCTCGCGTATCAGCATCAACCCTTCCTCAGCGGAGTTGTGACCTGTCGCGAGCACGAGGCCATGTTTCGCAATGGCGGCGATGACGGCCTTGGTTGCCGGCAGCAGCTCCCCGTTTTTGGAGACGCTGACAGACGGGCGGTTCTCTTTCGAGAAGCGCACCTGGTTCTCCGCGTCGAAGGTGGACATCCAGACCAGCTTGCCGCGTGCGCCCGTGGTCGCGGCCATGTAATCGACCGCTGCCGGATTCATGCCGCCGACCGTCAGATTCAGATCGACGCCGCCAAAGACCTCGACGCCGGGCACCTGCTTGCCGGCGATGTAGGCGAGCCCGGAGGTGTACTCGTAGTGGTTCTTCAACACGACAGCCCGCATGCCGTTGGCTTTCGCCTGCTGGACGGCTTCGATCGCATCAACGGATCGCGGCCGGCTGTCGGGTTCGGTGTGGACGTGGATATCGATCGCGCCGCGGAGCACGGCGTTGCCGGCAGGACGCGCGGACTGTGCGGCTTGCCGCGCAGTCACGACCGTGAGCGCGGCGATTACGAACATGGTGAGAAAGGCGGACGTGCGCACGGTGCAGCTCCTGTGATTGGCGATTCGTGAAATGCGATTTGTGATTTGTGACCTCATTCAAACCACGAAGGCCACGACAGACTCGAAGGCCGTGACTTTCGTGACCTTCGTGGTTGACTCGCGCATGACAAGTCCCCAATCCCGGATTACGTCGCTGACACCTTGTCGTAGACGACGGTATTGTTGATCGTCTGTCCCTGCGCGTTCTTGCCCGTCTGGGTTGTCGTCCGTGATTTGCCGTCCGGAGCGACGACGATGCGCGACGTCACGAGCGGCTTCCCCTTCAGCATGGTCGTCGTTTCGTACGTGTTGTTGTCGATCTTTGTCCACATGACGCCGTCCTGATCGGGGTTGGGCTTGCCGCCGAGAAGGAATTTCCCCGGGTACGTTCGACCGTCGAACCTCGCCGTGTATTCAGTGTGTGTCGCGCGCCCCCGCGCGTCGAGTCCGTCAGTGACGGCCTGAATCGTGTCGCCGACAATGATGTAGGTAATGGTGTTGCTCTTCGGTGCAAGGCTCGACGGGTCGTACTTGGATTTCGCAGCGTTGAATTTCCACGTGCCGCTCAGAGGATTTGGTGCTTGGGCCTGAACGGTGAGTGCGACCGCGACGAATGCGCCGAGGGTCCATCCCAGGAGTAGTGACCGTCGAATAGTACGCATACGGCTCCTCCTTCGTAACGCATGATGAGTGACCCTTACCGCATAGGTTCGAGACCAGTTTGTCGAACGATCGACGCGACGGCTGGCGACGAGAGGAATTGGATTAACCGTCTGGCGGCATCGGGATTCTTCGCCCCCTTTGGGATTGCCGCGGCGAAGATGGTCACCTCCTGCGCGCCTTCGGGGAGCGGAGCAACAATGGTGATGCCGGGAACGGGCTTGAGCTCGCTGACCTGCTGGAAGCCGATCTCGATATCGCCGCGAGCGAGCGCGTCGCCGACGCGCTCGTACGCTTCGATGACTTTGCTCTTCCCTTTAATCTGATCGGCAACGCCCAGACGCGGAAAGAGAACGGTGCGAAGGTAGACGCCGCTCGCGCTGTCCGACGACCCTATCGACTTGGCCTGCAGAAGCGTGCGCTTCAATCCCTCGACCGTGCTGATGTCAGGCTTCGGCGTTCCGTTGCGGACCGCCATCGCAATCAGCGAGCGTACGAGGTCGACACGGCTGCCGGGCTCGATCTTTCCCTGCTTCGCCAGTTGGTCCAGCCCCGGCGTGGCAAGGATGATCACGTCGATCGCCTCGCCGCGAGCGAGACGATTCGGAATCGCATCCGGCGTCGCGCCCAACGACGCACCGAAACCGCTGATCACATGGATCTTCGTTTCGCGCTCGAACTGCGGCGCCAGCTGCTTGTAGGCCTCCGTGAAGCCACCGGAGGTCACGACACGGACCTCCTGCGCCGATGCTGCGGTCGCGACCAGCAGCGTGAGTACGACGAGGATCTTCGTTCGGACGAAGCGAGTTCTGTTCATCATTCACCCGTAGGGTCCGCCTTCAGGCGGACCTTATATCTCCATCGACCGCGCGCGCCAGAATATCGAGCGGCACGACGCCGGTCGTCAGCACTACGTTGTGATAGTTCCGCAGTGAAAAGCGGTCCCCGAGCGCCTGTTTCGCCTTCTCGCGCAGCTCGATGATCTTGAGCTGCCCCATCATGTACGAGCACGCCTGGCCTGGATACACCACGTAGCGTTCGACCTCGCTGGTCTCGATGCCGTAGTCGATTGACTGCTGGCGCGTCCACTTCTTCGAGTGCAGGCCCGTGTCGACAACCAGCCGCCGCGCCCGGAACAACTCCGCGTCGAGCTGCCCCAGCATCCCTTCCACGTCGTCACCATACCAACCGCTCTCGGCGGCGAGACGCTCGGCGTACAGCGCCCATCCTTCCGTGATCGCGGAGATGCCACCGAAGGTCCGGAGCTGAAGGAAACGTTCGAGCGCCTTGTTTTCGACCTGGAGCGCGATGTGGAAATGATGACCCGGCACCGTCTCGTGATAGACCGTGCTCCGAAGACCGAACTTCGTCATGTTCTCGATACGCCGCGGGTACTGGAACGTGCCGGGACGCGATCCGTCAGGCGCGGGTGCATTGTAGTTCGCCGCGGCATTCGCTTCGCGGAACGTCGGAAACGGACGGGCGACGACAGGTGACACCGGGCGCTTGTCGAACAGCAGCGCCGCGCGGCGCTCGGCATCGCGGATGATGCCGTCGATGTCGCGCATGATCTGCTCGCGGCTCTCGTCGGATTTCGGATTCGGGTACTGAAGGCCAAGCGCGAGCTTTTCGATCCGATCCTTGACCGAACCGTCCGCGCGACCAATCCGTCGGAACACGCGATCCATCTCGGTCTCGATGCGGTTCACCTGCATCAGACCGATCTCGTGGATGTCGTTGGGAGTCAGCCTGGTCGTCGTGAAGTAACCGAGGAAGTACGAGTACGCATCGGGACCGCCAGCTAACCGCCACAATCCGGCGTCATCGGTCGCGCGGGCCGCTTGCCCCTGAAGGACCGCGAGCGCGCGTGTCCATGACGGGTAGATCCGTGACGCGACGATCTTCTCCGCTTCGACGCGAAACTGCTCCCGCTTTGCAGCCGGGAGCGACTCGACTGTCGCGATCCGGTCGGCGAACACCGAGACGAACGGATTTTGCGCCGGAGCCATTTCCGCAAATGACTGCATCTGCTTGATCGTGGCGGCGAGGATGAATCGCGGCGGGATGAACTTTCTGGCTTCGAGTCGGCGTGTTTCGGCAGTCGACTCGTCCATCCGTGCTGCGACCTGACCGAGCGCCGCAACGTAGTTCTCGGCGTCACGCTCGGTCGCGAGAGGGTGACGCACCGTCAGTGCCTCGACGAGCCCGACATTGGCGCCGTTCATCTGTTCGAGCGGAAACGTGTAGTCGAGGAATGGCTCCTCGCGGATTCGCATGTCGAGCTGCCAATCCATGACGTCGGCGGCAAGCCGCTGTGCATCCGTCAGGTGCGCGCGGTCGAATCGGCGAAGCTCCACGAGTCCCTGACGCGCCCGCCGGATGCGATCGCGCCGCCACTCGACGGTGCGCGGCGTCAGCTGGCGCTCGAGCCGATCCTGTTGGGTGCCGGAAAAATAGCGCGTAGATGTCGCCAGATCGGGATCGTGACGCACCCAGTCGTCGGTGAAATCGCGGAAGAAATCGGCGATGGCCGGCAGCCCGGTCGTAAGGGGCGCAATGCCCAACGCAACGCCCGCTGCCAGCAGTTCCCTGCGCGTGATGTCGTTCATCGCGACGCCTCGGTCCCGCGTTCAGCGGCTACAAGACGCGGTGGACCCAGCTCCGAAATCCGATAGCCTCGTGGGTACGTGCGGTTCGGGGTGTCTGTAAAGAAATGGGCCTCACGGCGAGGCGGCAGCCATCTGACCGCGCAGCCGCGCAGCTTCAATGCCGCCTGCAGCAGCGGCCGCGTCAATGGAAGCGGCCTCGGAAACCCGAACGCGGCAATCATCATGTCGTCGAGCATCGCGTAGATGCTGTAGCGGACGATCGGAGTGAACACGCGCGGGAACCAAGCGGCGAACAGATCTCGCGTGTGCGAGCCGACGCGGTGATTGCTGTCGGCGAACCGAAACTGCGTCCGCTCGTACTGGCGGCTCCAGGCCTCGAACGCGTCGTACGACTCCGGGATGTTCGTAATGCCCATCCGCTTCCCGATTTCGCGCCAGAAGATGTAATAGCCGAGCCGCTCGTTGCGGCAGGTTGGGCGCCAGCCGAATCGATCGATCCAGCGAACGGGCTCGTAGATGAACGTCGAGAGCACGTAGAGGAAATCGTCGTTCGCGATCTTGAAGTGGCCGTGCGCCCAGTTCATGCGTTCGAGCGCTTCCTTGCCGCGACCGCTCTCGTACCCCCACTTGCACATTTCGGCGACGATGAGCGATGTGTCGTCATACCGCTGCTGGGTGCGCTCGCGAAACTCGCCGGTCCGATCGAGCAGCGCCGAGATGCTCGGCACACAGTAGGTGCGGTACAGCGCGATCTCCAACGACCGGATCGCATCCCAGGGAAATTCGTAGCCAAAAGAGAGGTGCACGATCCGCTGGTGATCGCGCTCAGGATCCAGGCGCTCGATTTCATGGAGGATGTCGAATCGACGCCGCACGACGCGCATCCTACACTATTGCCCATGCTCCGAACGCTAACCGCACTCCTCCTCTTTCCGGCGCTCGCCGCCGCTCAGGCCAACTCCGCCGCGCACGCGGCCCGCACGTGGCGTCAGCAACACGAACGAGCCATCGTCGACGAGTTCACGACGCTGCTGGCCATCCCGAACGTGTCCAGCGACAGGCCGAATATCCAGCGGAACGCGGAGCTGATCGCAAAGATGCTCGCCGCGCGTGGGCTCATGCCGAAGCTCGCTTCAGTGGCAGGGGGCAACCCCGTCGTCGTGGCCGAGATCCGCACGCCGGGTGCCACTCGCACGATGGGTCTCTACGCGCACTACGACGGTCAGCCGCTCGACCCGAAAGAGTGGGCCTCGCCCCCGTTCGAGCCGACGCTGCGCAATCGGCCTGTTGAAGATGGCGGCACTGCCACTCCTCTTCCGGCAGCAGGAATACCGATCAATCCTGAGTGGCGCCTCTACGCGCGCGGCGCCGGCGACGACAAGGCGGCGATCATCGCGATGCTCGCCGCGCTCGACGCCATCCGCGCCGCAGGCCTGCAGATGAAGTCGAACATCAGGCTGGCGTTCGAAGGTGAAGAGGAGGCCGGTTCCGCGAATCTCGAGAACACGATCGCGGCAAACAAACCGCTCTTCGCCGCGGACCTCTGGCTGATCTGCGACGGCCCCGTCTACCAGAACCGGCAGCAGTCGATCGTGTTCGGCGCGCGCGGGATGCTCACGTTCGAGGTCACGACATACGGTGCACGCACAGAGCTTCACAGCGGTCACTACGGCAACTGGGCGCCGAACCCGGCGCTCGAGCTCGCGCGCCTGCTCACGTCGATGAAGGACCGCGAGGGGCGCGTCGTCATTCCGGGTTTCTACGATCAGGTCGAGCCGCTAGGACCGGTCGAGCGGAAAGCGATCGCCGAAGCGCCACTGATCGATGCGCAGTTGATGCAGGACTTCTGGCTTGGCGCCACCGACGATGCGACGAAGGGACTGTACGAGCTGCTGACGCGGCCATCGCTGAATATCCGGGGAATGGCAAGCAGCCGTATCGGCACGCAGGCCAGCAACGTGATTCCGTCCACGGCGATGGCGACGCTGGATATCCGTCTCGTCAAAGGCATGGAGATCGCGCGCACCGAGCGGGGCGTCCGCGATTTCATTCAGAAACAAGGCTTCCATGTCGTCGATCACGAGCCAACGGCTGAGGAACGCCGCGCGCATGCGAAGGTCGTGAAGGTCGTCTTCGCGGAGCGCGCGGGCACGGTCGCGCGACGAACGTCGATGGCGCTGCCGATTGCGCAGGATGTTATCCGCACGGTCGAGAGCGTGCGCGGACCAGTCGTCAAGCTGCCGACCATGGGTGCCACCGTCCCGTTGGAAGCGTTCGAACGTCCACTCAACGCGCCGACGATCATCGTCCCGATCGCCAACCACGACGACAATCAGCACACGTACAACGAAAACCTGCGCATCCAGAACCTCTGGGACGGTATCGAGCTGATGGCTGCGTTGCTGACGATGTAATCGGTTGGTGGTTGGTAGTTGGTGGTTGGTGGTTGGTAGTTACTACTAACCACGAACCACCAACCACTAACCAGCCAGCGTCAGTTCGTCGCTGTTGATTGTCGCTGCTCGAGACGTATCTGCGCCGCGCGAGCGCAGCCTTGCATCACGGTGAAGTAGCGTTGCACCGACTCCTCACCGACCTCATACGGGTGCGGCCCGGCGCCTCTGCCAGCCAGCATCCGGTTCTTGTTGTAGGCGTCGTCGAACTCGGAATGGTTCGACAGCAGGACGGTCGCGTGAACGGCTGCGGCCTTCTGCGCCATCTTCTTCTGTGAGTCGATGTAGGTCTGGAAATTCCTGATGCCGGGGTTCGGCGTGTTGTTGACGAAGTTGAACGCCGTGCCGCCGGAATAACCGACATTTACCGTGCGGCCGCGTTCGAACGCAGTGAATGTATACGACAGCGTTCCCGGGGAATGGCCCGGCGTCGTCCAGATCGTCACCGCCCGCCCGCCGAGTGTGATCTTCATCCCGTCGGTGGCAACGATGTCGCGCTTCGGCGCCATCGTCTTGTAGCGATTCGGATATTTCTCAACGGTGTCCCAATCTGGCGCGCCCATGACGACGCGCGCGCCGTACTTCTTCTGAATGATTTCGGCGCCGCCGATGTGATCGGTATGCGCGTGCGAGATGATGAGGTACTTGATCTGCTTGGGATCGAGCCCGAGCTTCTGCATTCCGCCGACAATCAACTGTTCCGAGTTGTACGGAAACAGCGTGTCAATCAGGATGATCCCCTCGCGTGTCGTCAACGCCCACGACGAATGCACCTTTCCGCCCACGAAGTACAGGTCATCAAACACCTTCGCAGGCTCTGCGTACCACGAATCGCGCGGCGGCGCCTTCGCCGGGTCGGTGACAAAGTCTGGCACGCTGTCGCTGGTGTTCTCACCGCCGCTCTGCGGCAGGAGGCAGGTGCGCACCAGCGTCCCGAGCCACTGGAAGCCTGCGGCATCTTTCGCGGTCTGTACTGCCGTCCTGTATTCCGCGTCGAAGTCCCGCTTTCCTCCGGATTGAGCGGCGACAGCAATCGTCAATGTTGAAGCGAGCGCCGCGGCACCCACGCAATGGGCGAATCGCGAGTTCATGATTCCTCCTGCGGACTTGTCCCGCCGTAGCCTTGGGCGAAGGCGGATGGTAGCATTTCGTCGCTATGAAAATTCGACTCCTCACACGCGCGATTGTGGCGTCCTTCCTCGCTGTCGTTTGCATCAGCGCTCAGGGCGGCCTGCAGGTCGACAAGTCCAGCATCGGCGGCACGGTGGTGAACGCCGCCGGCGGCAAGGCGGAAGCGGGCGTCTGGGTCATCGCCGAGACGAAGCTCGCGGTTCCCTACAGAAAGATCGTCGTCACCGATGATCAGGGACGCTTCCTCGTACCGGATCTTCCCGCGGCGTCATACGACGTCTGGGTTCGTGGCTACGGTCTGAAGGATTCCGGGAAGACAAAGGCGGAACGTGGATCACAGGTGAGGCTGCAGGTCAGCACCGCAGCGTCACAACAGGAGGCGGCAAAGATCTATCCGGCTGCCTACTGGACGTCACTGATTCATCCGCCTGCAAAGGAAGAACTGCCACAGGGCTATCAGAGCCAGGAGCAGTGGCTCGCGGCGCTGCGCGGCGGCTGCAATCAGTGCCATCAGCTTGGCATGACCGCCATGCGTGGTTTCACGACGCCGGAGATGTGGGACTTCTTCATCAAGAAGAACGGCGGGATGAATTCGGCCGCCGATCGCCTCGGTCGCGATCTGCTGGAGAAGGCACTGGCTGACTGGGCCACACGCATCAAGGCTTGCGAGGTGCCGGAGCCGCCGCCGCGGCCCAAGAACATCGAGCGCAACTTTGGCGTGACGCAATGGGACTGGGCCGGCCCCCACCCGTTCATCCACGACAACATCCCGACCGACAAGCCCAAACCAACGCCGTCCC
>JACXTT010006312.1_pt1 | contig 16952 bp, 13 predicted proteins | sample 9270951 | NCBI WGS metagenome assembly JACXTT01 (sample SAMN15532306, study PRJNA645909) | rock metagenome | isolation source: weathered quartz diorite | place: Puerto Rico | collected 2017-06-21 | reverse complement strand
GCCGATGCGTCAACGCCATCCACGCCATCCGTCTGCTCTGACTCCGACACCACAAATTTGATCGTCGCTCCCGGCGCAACCGCGCCCGACCACTCCACATCCAAGTCCGCCTCGCCCTCTTCATTCGGATCCGCCGTACCGGGATCTGCGCCGTTCAAGATCACGCAAACTTGCGGCTGTGCGATGGCAAGATTGCACGGTGAGTATGTCTGCAATCCAAACATTGTGCGGAAGTCCGTTACGTCCTGGAGGTTGATGTTTGATCGCCCGACGATGGCGATCGATTGCCCCGTTCCGGGCAGCATTCCATTTATCGTGCCCGGAATGTTGTAAATCTTCGCGAAGTCGGCGGGGCCCATTCCGAAAAACGTTCCGTTCACGTCGGTGAACGTGAACAGCGGCCGCGTTTCGCCGGTCAAATCGTCATGGCGAAAGGTGCCGAACCGCTTCACGTGAGCTTGTTTGCGAAAATTGTGCAGCGAAACTACGCCCAACACTGCCGGCGCGAGCGCCGCCGGAATTTGCGGGTCGCTCATGTTTGCCCAATGTTCCTCGCCGCGCACGTTTAGTCTGTGAATCTCCGTCGCGAACGCTCTCCGCACCGTTCCCACGGTTCCATTAAATTCGACAATCGTTTTTCCGTTGTTGGTTTTGATTCCTGTGAAGCCCTGTGCGCCGAGCCAGTTCTTCACCGCCTGTACGTCCTCATCCGACGGCCCAAATTTCGCTCCGTATTCTTCCGGCGTCAGCCATTTGTGAAAATTCGTCGAGTTCGCATCCATCTGCTCGAGCATCAACTTATCGAGCGCCGCCTGCTGCTCCGCGCTTCGGCTCAGCAGCAAATAAATCCGGTTGATCGGCTGCGCGTCGTCCATTGCGCCGCGGTCAAATTCCGCGCGCGCAAAAGGATGCACGTTCCCGCGCAGTGTCATGCGCTTCGTCTCATCCACGTCCTGAGTGACCAGCTTCTTCGGCGCTTGTGCCCACGCGCCCGGCGCCCAAGTAAACCCACAAATCATCGCCAACACGGCGAGCACACTCGATACTTGTAGCTTCTTAATCCCAAAATTTTTCATGGAAGTCCACGCCCCGGAATTCTTCACAATATTGGCGAACTGTGTTCGCAGATTTGACTGGGTGTGCCAAACATACCCACATCGGACGACAAATTTGCCAGCTGGGTTGCTTGCGTTTCCGTCAGACGCGCGGCAATTCTCGACTAACCTGAGGTAACACCGAGGTTAACACAACCGTCAGAAAGGGGTAAGGGGCAAAGGGAACTACGCCGTGCCGAACGGCAGCGCGCTCAAATCCACATTCCCGCCGGACAGAATCACGCCGATCTTAGGTGCACCGCCATCCTGGCGATCAGGCAACCGCAAACTCGCAAGCCCGCCATGCTTCAGAAGCGGCGCCACCGCAATGGACGACGACGGCTCCACCACAATCTTCATCCGCTCCCACAGCAGCCGCATCGCCGCGATAATCTCTTCTTCACTCACCAGTAAGACACCGGAAAGTTCCCGCCTCAGAATCACAAATGTCCTCGGCGCCAGCGACGCCCGCAGCCCATCCGCAATCGTGTCGCTCGAGTCCAGCGCCTGCAGCTCGCCCGTTTTCAGGGACAAATACGCGTCGTTGGCTGCCGCAGGCTCGCATCCAAACAACCGAGTCTCCGGCCGCAAGTGCCGCGCGCTCAGGCACGTTCCGCTTAGCAGTCCGCCGCCGCTTACCGGCGCCAGAATCGCGTCCAAATCCGGCACGTCCTCCAGCAGCTCCTTCGCCGTCGTCGCTTGCCCGGCTATAATTCTGTCGTCGTCGTAGGGATGCACCAGCACGGCGCCCGTATCCGCTTGCACTTTCGCGCACATCGCCTTCCGTGCGGAAACCGTCGGCTCGCAAAACGCAATCTTTCCGCCGTAGCCCTCCACGGCCTGAACCTTCACTTTCGGAGCGTTCCTCGGCATCACAATCCACGCCCGCGCCCCCCGCCAAGCTGCAGCGCAAGCCACCGCCGCCGCATGGTTCCCGCTCGATTGCGTAACGATACCATTCCGGGCATCCTCCTCCGACAACGAAAGAATGGCGTTTGCTGCCCCGCGGATCTTGAAAGATCCCGTCTTTTGTAGGTTTTCGCACTTAAAGAACAACCGCGTCCCGGACAGCCGGTTCATCGCCTCCGAGGTCATCACCGGTGTCCTGTGAATCCTCGGTGCAATCCGCGCATGAGCCTCGGCAATCTCTTGCCAGCTCGGGTGGCCAGCCTCGGTCACCGGTGTTGTACTCGTGTGTGGATGTCCCATTCCCGAGTGATTCCTATTCCGCATTCCGCGTAAGGTGCACAGCCATCTTTGCGCCAGCCTAGCAGAAACGCCTTTAGCTGGAACGGCCAAATCGGCCTCAAAACTCCCATTTGCCTACCAGTACCGATGAAACGGAAGAACTAGGCCCATTTTCTGCCGCTCGACTCCGACTTTTCCCTTGACCCTGCCTCTCCGTCTGCTAGTCTAAGTTCGTAGCCTCCGCTGGGTTGCGAGACCCGCAGTATCCTTCCTTGGTGCGGAGGAGGTCCCTTGTGGATATTTCGGAACGTCGCCACTTGAAGCGCTATAACCTTCGCACACCGCTCCGTTTTAGGGCGGTCGGGCTAGCCTCGGACAAAACCGAACATTTCACGGAAGTTCTGAATATCTCGCGCGGCGGGTTCTATTTCGCGACGTCGGCTCCGCTCCAGGTTGGCATGCCCATTGAGGCGACTCTCCGCATTCCCGCCGAGGCTACTGGAAGCCCCCAGGAAGAAACCTATTGCCGCGCCCGTGTCGTCCACGTCCGCAATCAACCCTACGGTGATGGCCGAATCGGCTTCGGCGCCGAAATCGAAGCTTTCCTCCCTAACGGCCACTCCAGATAGCTCTTCTTTGGGATTGGTTGCGGTACTAATTCAATCGCGTAAATTGTGCGCTTTGCCTACTTGCCCGCCGGCACCTGAATGATAATTTTCGCGCTGCCCACGTTCTGAAAGCGGTCATGCACCCGCACGGCGATCGTATGTTCGCCGGGAGATGGCGCCGGAATGCCGGCATGATAGTGCTCCAGAGGAGCGTCGCTGATTTCCGAATCCGGCAGCAGTAACTTCCACTCGCCGCCATCCACGCTGTACTCCGCTTTTTCAATCGCCGTCGCGGAATCGCGCGCCGTAAACCCAAACGGAATTCCGCCGCTCATCTTTCCGGAAGGCGGCCCCGCGCGCAGCTCTTCAATCACCGGGGGCGTGTTGTCCACCTCAAATCGTTCACTCTCTTTTTCCGCTGTGAGCGCACGTAGGGAGTCGTTCGAAGCCGCATCGCTCGCGACAATCTTCAAATAGTAAGCGCCATCCGCAAAAGACGTCGTGTCAAAAGTGTAGTAGCGTTGATCCAGATTATCCTTCAGCAGCTTCCACTCCTTTTCGCCTTCGCCCCGAAAATAAACCGCGTAGCGCAATTCATCATCATTGTCGTCGTGCGCGCTCCAAATCACAGATTGATATCCCTTTTGCAGAAATCCTTGCGGCGGCGGTTCGAATTTCGCGGGATTGACCGTTACGTTCTGGCTCTGAATCACTCCGGCAACCGGCGGAGCTGGCGGCATTTTCAAATTCACAGGCTGGGGCTGTCCGCTCGTCGCGATCTGCGTCACCTGTAGCCGCACTCCCGGGTCCTGCATCGCAATTCCATCAATTACCGGCGCTACATTCTTCGGCAAATACGCCACGCTCACCCAATCAATCCCATCGCCCGATCGCCCATCGTGAATCACGCCTTTCCATTGCACAAAGCGAGCGGACGGTGCTTCCACTGGCGTTCCGGATTTGCTGTAGGGACCGAACCACTTTGACCACTCTTTGCCGGGATCTTCGGTGTTCCCCGTGCGTACATAAAATTCCAGCCGCGGTTGATTCGAATTCCCCGCCTTCACGCCCGCAGCCACGGGTGGGCTCCACCATTCAATGCGTCCCCACTGTGAGAAAAGCTGCGCATCGAACGACCGTGATTCGTAAGTGCCTTCCGCTTCGTACTCCGGCCCTAGCGCGACCAGCTTTCCCGGGTTCGCCGTGCACAAGAAAATCTTCCCCGCGGAATTGCGCACGATTCCCGTAATTTGTGACGAGCCTGCCTTCGCAAGCTGGGCAAACACGCCACGTCCGTCAATCGCCAAGAGAGCGCCATTGTTTCCCGTGCCCGCCAGCAATCGCCCGTCTTGCCCCATTCCGAGCGCGTAGACCACGTCCTCGCGCGACGTCCAAAGCTCTTCCGGCGCGCCATTCGCCGCAATCTTGTAAATCCCGCCGGAAATCTGCGGCGTAAGTCCAAATACCTGCGGCGCCTGCTGCGCGCCTTGCGCCGCGCCGATCACGGTGATGTTGCCCGTGCTCGTGATTACCGTGCCTTGCGCTGCGCCCTGCGGAATATTACCCACCGCCGCGTTGTGTTGCCGCTCGCCAATCGCGGCAGCATAAATCGTGCCATCCGCTCCCACGCTCAACGCCGTCACTTCGCGTTTCGGCGTTTCATACAGCACAAATCCTTCCGCCGCAGCTTCATTCGCTCCAGGCTTCGTAGGCTTCTTCGTCAGCCGCAAAACGCGCCCGCTCGGCTCTGTCCCTGCGATCAGATTTCCCTGCCCATCAAAGGCCAGCACGCGAATGTGTGCCTCATCACTCGAATAATAAAGTTCGCTTTTGCCATCCGGCGTGACAGCGAAAATCTGTCCTTTATCGCCTGTCGCAACGTACAGAGTTCCGTCCGGCGCAAACACCAAATCCCAGATGTATTTTGTCTTTGGTTCGAAAAAGACCGTCTTCTCCCCGCTCGCCGAAACTCTATAAACCTTTCCGTCGGGTGAAGTTCCTACATAAAGCGTCCCCTTCGAATCAAACGCAATCGCCTGCGCCGAGAGATCCGCCGACTGAAATACGGCGGACGCTTTTCCGTCTGGGTCTAAACGAATCACTTTCGCCGGCGAACCTCCCGCCGCATAGGGCGTGCCTTTCACGTCTAGTTTTACCGCCCACAAATACGAAGCGTCCGCGTCCGCGAGCTGCGTAAATTTCGGCGCAAGCTCCAGGCGCCCATCGCTTCGCACCGCCACGCCGTGCGTCGTCCCCTTCAAAAACTCCTCATACGTAGATTGCTTCCAACGTCGCGTACGTTCCGCATATGCAAGACTCGCCGTCGCCAAAATCGCGCCCAGTGCCACAGCCGAGGCCGCGCCAATCCATTTGCGTTGACTCCTGCCCTTAGTCATATTCACGGTTTCGCGCGCCCCGCCTCTCGCATTTCTCGTACTGAAAACTGAAGACTGACGACTTTCTTCACCGTACCGGCAAACTCAACGAAATCACTCCGCTCACCGGCCCGCCCATCGGCACAGACGATTCGCTCGCCAGCGACTCACGTAATACCTGCACGCTACCTGGTCCCGGTTTCCCATCCACGATCGCGATCTGCGAAAGCGGCACGTTCGGCATTTCCTTGTCGTCCCAAAGCATTGTCGGCGACGGCGCAAAGAGTCCAACATACAAGCGATCATTGCGCCTCTCGCGATTGAGCATCCCGATTAATTGATCTAACCCTTCCGGCCCGGTCGAAGCCCCAAAGAATCCAAAACCACGCGACGCGCGATTGAGCCAGTCCGCATCACAGACCAGCACGCGCAGCATCGTCCCATGGCCGATCTGATCCGGCACGCGCACCGTCGTCTCTTCAATTCGCGCAGCCCCGCGATACGGCCGCAGCAACACGCGCACGCGCAGCGTCTCCCCGGGCGTCGCTTCGCCCTTTTCCAGCCATGCGCTGTCAATCGTGTACGATTGCCGCCCCGCGACGCTCTCCACCCGCAGTGAAATCTTCTCAACAACCGGTGTTTCAAACGTGTTGGCAAAAATTCGTGTGAAACCTCCCATCAAAGCCAGCGCGATTTGCAACCCGTCCGGATTTAAGGAATCGCCCGGCGCGAACGTATTCTCGAGTTGCACTGCAGGATGGCCCTTCAATTTGATCTCTCCGCTCATCCGCAGCGTGGTGCCCTCGCCATATACCGCGTTTTGCGTAAGCCCGCTGAAAGCGGTAATCGCCACGAGCAGTGGCGTCAGCTTCGGATGGTTCACCAGTTCGAAATGCAAATTCTTTTCGCCGAGCGGAGTTTTCATATCCAATTCCATCGGAATCATTGCCGGCGCCGCGCCCAGTTTTCCCGTCACTGCGGTCAAGTGGTCTCCGGTGATCGTTCCAATCGAACCGCCGACGTTCACAATTTTTGTCGAAGCAAGATCCGAAGAAAGCGTCGCCACCACGCGGCTGCGCGCCATCGGCATTTGCACATCGCCCAAGCTCAAAAACGGATGCCCGCAAAGGAAAACTCTATCGGCCTGAACTGCAGTCACCGTGCATGCGGAATTGATGGAAGCGTCGCCCTGCACTAAAACCATTCCCGCCATGTCTCCCGGCGCAAGTTTTGCGTCGTCCGGGCGTGCGGGAGTTGTTCCACCTTGCGCCGCAACAAATCCATACGAACTAAGTTGCGGCGCGAATTTTTCTATTGCGCGGGGTTGAAACCCGGAAAACACCAGCGGCGTTTCAATCGACTGCAGCGCCGCGCCGTTTTGCACGCCCGCGCGCATCGCCGCTTCCGCAGGTAGCGGCGCAATTTGTGCTGCGCTTATCGGTGAAGCAAAAGTTCCTCCGGAAATTACATCCGCAATTGGCGTCACTCCCGCAATCGGCTCTTTCGTGAATATTCCCAACTTCAGCGAAAGCGCCCCCGCGAGTTTTCCATCCAGATAAACTGGGCTGCCGCTCATTCCCGCGACCACTCCCGTGTGCTCGACTTTTTGCCCTTTCAGTTGCACCAAAATGATGGATTGCTTTGGCCCGAGAAAATTCGGCATCACGCCCAATACTTCCAATTCGAACTTCTCGACCTGGTCGCCCGCAAAAATCGTGTACGCGTACCCCTGCATCCCGGGTTTCACTTGATCAAGCGGAAGAAAGTCGTTCGAATGATCCTGCGCCCGCGAGGGAGAAATGCAGCAAGTCAGCGCTAGCGCAGCGAGGGTGAGTACCGCCAAAATCCGCGCAACCTGTTTAGAAACAAAGAGTCCGGAGAGCATGGGTTGGCAATGATACCTGCCGGGGTACGGGGGCGCAATCGAACCAACCAGCGCCAAAAGATGGAACCCCCGGCTTAGGAGTTCTAAAACTGGATTAGACGCTAGCCGGCAAGAAAAAGTGTCAGCGGCGTCTGCTCAAGCCAATTCATTTGAGGCAATGGAAAGAAAAAAGGATGCAGAGAGCGGGGACCCGCTCTCTGCAGTGCTCAGTCGTGATGGTGGGTGGCAAAAACTTTGTCGAGCGACGATTCGTACGGGTAGACGTGGACCATCCAGCCAAAAACGGACGGACGGAAATGGCCGCCAGCGGCGTCGCAGGCTTCCTGCGTGGCGATGGAGCCTTTGAGACCGAACTTCGTCCAGTCAGCGGTCTTTAATTGCGAGTGAGGCGGCAAGCAAAGATTCGTGTGCAAGTGCCACATCCCGACGCTGAGCGGCACACGCTGATTCAGCTGATCTTCGGTCGCGCGCTTGGGCATCGTGTACATCGCGCCGACAAGTTCGTAGCCCGAGTTCGTCTTTTTGTAGAGCAGCGAAGTCGGCCGCGACGGATCGAATTCCAGCGCGGCCAGAAAACCGTTGGAGTAATTCGTGAAGTGATATTCCGGCTGCGGAACATTCGGCATGAAAATCTTGAAGCCATCATTCAACGCGGCGTGATAATCGCGATACTTCTCAATTCCGCTTTTCAGTTGCGCGACAATTTCATTTGCCTTTTGCACATCGGCAGGAGCCTGCGCGCGCATCGTGGTCATGGTCATGTGCGGATTCGAGTCGTGCATGTGGCCCATCGCCATATCAGCCATCGCGTCTCTTTCGCTTGCTTGCTCATCTGCGTCCGGCATCTGCATTTTGCTGTGATCCATTCCTTCCATGGACTGGCTCGCGCTGGAATCTTGCTGTTCCGACTGCGCACCCATCACGGGCACGCGACGCCCCGGCATGGCCGAGAGCAAAACCGCCAATACGAACACGCCGGCAATCAACATTCCCGTTCTTACAATTATCCGGCGAATTTCACTGCTGGCTGACATTTCCCGATCTCCTCAATTCTTCCCTCATCTATGATACGCAGCGCTATGCGCCGTTGTTTCACCGCGTTTGCATAGAAGTGTGATGCCGCAAACTGTCCCCCGGTACAGGGGTCCGCACGCGCGTGCTAGAATTTCTGCGTGAGCAAACAGGTCATTCATCCCGCAAAATCGCTCTCCGGCCGCGTGTTGATGCCCGGCGACAAATCCATCTCGCACCGCTACGCCATGCTGGCCGCGCTGGCCGAAGGCACATCTGAACTTCGCAATTTCGCCGCCGCCGCCGATTGCCACAGTACCCTCGCCTGCATGAAGGCGCTGGGGGCGGGCGTGAAAGTGGACGGCACTACCGTTCGCGTTACCGGCCACGGCTTGCGCGGACTCAAGAGCAGCTGGCGCACGCTCGATGCGGGAAATTCCGGCACGACGATTCGGCTCCTTTCCGGAATTCTGGCCGGCCAGGATTTCAAGACCACCATCAGCGGCGACGAAAGCCTGCAAAAGCGGCCGATGAAGCGCGTCGTCGGCCCGCTCCGCGAAATGGGCGCAGAAATCAAAGCGCGCGAAGACAATTTTGCGCCGCTTGAAATTCGCGGTGGCAAATTGCGCGCGCTCGATTTCAAAATGGCCATGGCCAGCGCACAGGTGAAATCCGCTGTGCTGCTTGCGGGACTCTTTGCCGAGGGCGAAACCATCGTCACCGAGCCGGCGCGCACGCGTGATCACACGGAATTGGCACTCGAAGAATTTGGCGCACCCGTCGAACGCAACGCGCGCGTCACGCGAATCCACGGCGCGGGTTTTAATGGTTCGATTCAATTGCACGCCCGAAACCTCGACGTTCCCGGCGACATTTCCTCCGCGGTATTTTTTATCGCCGCTGCTTCGCTTTTTCCGGAGTCGAGCATTTTGATTCAGAACGTCGGCCTCAATCCCACGCGAACGGCGATTCTCGACGTTTTCGTCCAGATGGGAGCGAGCATTCAGATTCATTCCGTGGAAAGTGCGCACGGCGAAGTCATAGGCGACCTTGCGGTGAAAGGCGCTTCGCTCAAGGGCGGTGTCATTTCAGGAGATACGATTCCGTTGGTGATTGACGAGTTGCCCATGCTCGCGGCGCTTGGACCATACACGGAAGAGGGAATCGAGATTCGCGACGCGGGCGAATTGCGCGTGAAAGAAAGCGACCGTATCGCCGCGCTCGCCGAAAATTTGCGCAAGATGGGCGCGACCGCGGAAGAACGTCCCGATGGGCTAAAGGTTGCGGGACGATCCGCCGGGAATTTGCGTGGCGCGGAAATTGAGCCGCACGGCGACCACCGCATTGCGATGGCGTTTGCAATTGCGGCGCTCGCGGCGGAAAGTCCAACGACGATTCGCGATGCGGAGTGCGCCGGCGTTTCGTTTCCGTCCTTTTACGAAGACCTGAATCGCGTAGCCGAACGCTAAATTTTCAAAGAGCAAAGAACTGGTCTCAAGACCCGCCACCACCAATGCAAAACCAAAGAAAAAACTGGCGACTGTAAGTCGCCGCTGCCCTCCTATCTAGTTCCGTTACCTCCGGGGCCGAAATAGCGGTAACGGCCGGTTATTTTCCAATTGAATGGAACGTCCTCCATTTTTGGACCGGCGCCGATGTTGTCTTCGACGGGGTAGCGGCCAGTTTTGGGCGGATTTTTGTTCCAAACGTTTCCGGTGTGCGGAACGTGGCCGCCGAGATCCCAGGGGATGGGTTCGCCGGGAAGGTAATCTTCCGCGCGCGAAGTAATCGGGAGCGATTCACCTTTACGCGAAAAGAAGACGCGGAGATTGGGAACGCGGCGGTGGTCAATGTTTCTGTCGGTGTGAGCAAGCATCCAGCGGCGCTGATTCGGGTACGCGGAGAAATTTTGCTGCATGTCTTCGTGAACTTCTTTTTGCAGATCGATGCCGAGCGCCCGATAGGAGCGGATGACTTCGTCGGTGCAAACCCCGGTGCCGGCAGGGATGTCGCCGTTGGGGTAGGGAATTCGGACATAGGCAGGATCGTAGCGGACGGTGAGTTGCGTGCGCTGAATGGCCGCAGCGGAGAGTCTTTCAAGGAACATTTGATGCGTGTCCGAATTGGCCTGGGGCGACTGAAGGGAAACCGTTGCGCACAGGAACGGGAGCATAGCAAGGCAGGCGGGTAGACGGCGCATGTTCAAGGAATTAGACGCCGGAGTCTGCATGTTGGGATGGAGTTGGTTAACGATAATCGCCAACCCCCTACCTCTCGTTTTGTAAGTGTTGAAAAGAAAGGGACTTTGAGTCCTTTGCGCCAGAAGCGCACTAAAACCCTCTCGTGGAGACTATTTGCGTTGAGGCGCGGCAACAAGGGGCTACGCACTGGGCTTTGTCCCAGTGCCAGGAGAGTCGGCAGGCGTAGAACCCTCGGACTTGGGAGTAGAGATCTGCTGCTTGTCGTCCACGGAGAAGAGCAGGTAGTTGTTGAAACTGTGGCGGCGATGACTGCGGCGTCCTCTCCAGTCGTAATAGACTTCCGCGCTCTGGGGAAGCCACATCTCCAAGTTCTGGGTTTGAAAATGAACTGGGCCGTAATCGATGATCACATGATCGGCAGCCAGGCGGATTTCTGCGAGAGGTGCCACGAGATCCGTTTCCAGGCGGACGATTTGATGGCTGTCCGCTTGAATCCAGGCACGTCCCTTTAGTGCGACCGGGTACTCTGGGCCCAGGACACCAAGCTTATAGACACGCATCGTATTCGGTCTGTCAGTTCTTTGACGAAAATACACTTGCCAAGCAGGAGCGCCTCTCCAACGCGCCAGCCCTTCGCAAGTCATATCAAAGTTTCCCGCGTAGTACGGATGCAAGATGAGCACAAGCGCAGGCAATCCAACACTCGCGATGCCATCCGGGAATTTCGTGAGGTAATCCCCGGGGCCGCGGTATTCTTGAATGGATAAGATTCCGTGACGGACCTCCTCGACGGAAACCACATAGTTAAATTCGAGTCTCACCGTCCGTGAAGCGAGTCCCCATTTGTCGATCGATTCATGCATCACGGCTTCCGTCGCCGTAAACCGATCGACGTTGGCGACAAACTCCTGCATGCGTTTTCCAGACTTCTGAATCACTTCGTTCAAGTCGCATGGGACACCGGGTTCTACAGGAGGCACCTTTTCGTCCACGTCAGGGGGCAGCCAATTAGAGGGCAGTAGCAGCGATGAGTTTGCCAAGGGAACTTCCGTGCGTGGCGCCGTGGAAGCAGCGGCGGGCGAAGTATCGTTTGTTGGCTTGTCAGTGCGAGCGGTTTGGAGATTCTCAAGCTGTTCATTGGCGACAGCGTCCCCAGCGTGGTTGTTGAGATAAGTCTGAAGAACCTGGATTGCCCTTCCCTTGTCACCATGTAGCTGGAGCGCCTGTGCCAGGAGTGGCTGGACAATCTCCGCCGGGCCATGACCCAACTCCAATGCGCGTTCTGCTTGACGGATGGACTCGTCCAGCAGGCCCTCGCGCAAGCGCGCAGCTGCGAGCAGGGCGTGTACCCGCCAGCATGTGGGTTCACCTTCAACCGCAAGGGTGAGGTACTTGGCTGCCTCCGCAGGCTTGTCCACGCGCACAAGGGCATAGCCCAAGGCAAGCAGCGCGCCCAGATGGTTTGGATGGACAGCAAGGACTTTTTCCCAGTAGCGCTGGGCGACTACCCAGTCATTCGTCTCTGCGGAATACATCCCGAGAAGAAAGTTAACGTTGGCATCGTCTGGGGCAAGACTAAAAACCGCATCCAAGTGGCTGCGTGCCTGTGAGGGCTTGTTGGCCTGCAATGCTTCCAGTGCTTTTCCCAATTCCTTCTGTAGCTTGGGAGCTAAGACCGGAGGGTCCGTGGGCGCAGCATGTTCCTGCCCGTCGCTGTCGGATTTCGGCATGGAGCCGGCCTGGATTGCTTCCATGCCTCCCAGGTACAGAAAACGCTCTTCCGCGCCATGCTGAACTTGGCGGACTTTTTCGGTGGGGAGGCCGACTCGCTGCGCGAACACACCAGGAGCAACGGAGAGGAAACGAGCGAAAACTAGAATGAAAAAAGCGCGGTACAACAGATGCGACAACATCGCCGACTCCTGCCAACGGGAGAGCACGACGATCAAGTTGAAGTCATCGTATACCTGTACCTCACTTTGGGCAACCTCACAAACACGCTCTTACAGGCCCGCTCCCAAATGGACGTGCTCTTGCTCCCAAGAACTCTTGATAGCAAGATTTGCGTCTGAAGTTTGCCGCCTAGAGAAGAAGGAGGCTGCGCTTGAGAGGAAATGTTCTGGCCCACAAGGCGGGGTTGGTGGTCTGTCTCTTGTTTCTCCCTGTGCAAGCTCGCTCGGCTCAGCAGAAAATTTCGAGAAGCGAGCAGCTTCTGTTTGATTCTGTGAATCGCGAACGGGCTGCAAGGCGATTGCCCCTTTTGAAATGGGACGAGAGTTTGGCTCTAGCGGCGCGTAAGCATGCCGAACTGATGGCTGAGGAGAGCCAGCTCATGCACCAATTGCCAGGCGAGCCCAATTTGGAGACTCGCGCCCGCGAGGCTGGAGCGAGGTTCAGCCATATTACGGAGAATATTGGCAAAGGGGAGGACGACGGCGCGTTCCACGACGGATGGATGCATTCGCCGGGGCATCGCGCGAATATACTGGATGCCCAGGTCGACTCCGTCGGGATCGCTGTGGTCGAGGGCGGCGAGCTTTTGTTCGCGGTAGAGGATTTTGCCCAGGCTGTCCCCATTCTCTCGATTGAGGAACAGGAAAAACGGGTCGGGGCGCTCCTCGCTGCACGCGGCCTACGCTTGCTCAAGATTGGAAAAGAGGTTCGAGAGAGTTGCAAACCCGGCGGCGACTTGGTGGGAAGCGGTAAACCGCGGTACATCACGCACTATGAAACGCCCGACATTTCCAGCCTGCCAGAGAGTTTAGAAAAAGAAATTAAAGCTCGCCCTTACAAATCGGCCGCCGTGGGCGCCTGCCCTCCGACCTCCGGATTAGCCCGCTTCCGCATCGTCGTGCTGCTCTATTGATATTGCGTTGGCGATGAATGGGAGCTGACTGGCTTACGACGTTTTGCGGATGTTAATGGAGCCGTAGCTGGTGCGAAGGATGATTTTGATGGGGCGGCCGGAACCGTATTTGCCTTCGAAATGAGTGTCGCCCGATTTCGTGGATGTTTTGTTGAGAGATGAGCTGGAGAAATCCGAGTCTATGTCGCAGGAATGACAATCGGCCTGGATTTCAAAGCTGGAGTTGGCGGGCAAGCTGATGTTGATTTCCGAAGAAGAATTGCTCACCTGAATGTCGTCTTTGGGCGCGGTGGAGTAGCGCAGCTGAATGTTGCCGTTGCGATTGTCCACGCTGACCTTGCCACCGGGATTTTCGACGCTGACGTCTGCGGCGGAGGTGCGCAGAGTGAGATTTCCAGGCGCGTCCACGATTTCAAAATTGCCGTTCTCAATTGCCATGTGGCCGGTAAGTTGAGTGAGCGTGAAGTCCGTGCGATGAGAAATGAAGCGGACACCCTTTAGAACCTTCTCGGCGTGAATGGGGCCATAAAATTCGCCATTCAGTGTCATTCCGCCAGTCGCGTTTACGACGCTGACTTCGTTGCCTTTGCCGACAATTTTGACGTCACCTTTTGTGTCGGAAACAGTCGTGTCGCCGCCTTGCGTATCTATATTCACGTTGCCCGCCGTGTCGGAGATTTCGATGTCGCCCTTGCGCGTGGTGACACTGACGTTGTTGGAGATGTCCGAAACGCGAATGTCGCCTTTCTCGTTTTTGACGTCGAGGTCGGCTTTTTTCGGAACGCTGACTTCGAGATCAAAGCCGAAGCGGGAATCGTTCTCGGCTGAGCCCGCGGGGCGAAGGACGTAGGATTCACCTTCCTTGGCCAGTTCCAGCTTTAGAGTGTCGGCGAGCTTCTGCGCGGCCTCTTCGCTCCATGCTCTTACCTTCTTATGGCCGGTAACATTGATTTGCGATTCGTCGCCAGTATGAACGGATACGTCGCCGCGAGAGAGATTGATTTGCACGTGGGCGTTTGCGGGAACGTGGAACGGTTGCATGTCCAGGTCATAGGGGAAGAAATCGCCAACTTCTCCGAATATTCCCCTCGCGTTGGGATCATGGATTTTCTCGCGGACTAGATCCACGATGATCACGACACCGACCATGCAGAAGACGCCAACGACGAGAAAAATCTCGCCGGGGGTGATCCAGCCGCTGGTGCGCCCCTGACGCTGCGCAACGGTGCGTTCGTAAAACTTTACCAAGCCCCACACGATAAAGATGAGCGGCCACCAATGGCGCAAAACCTGTCCGAGGCCGATGTGGGCGTACGTCCAAAACAACATCAACACACCGAGCGTGATGAGGAGCAGGCCGCTAAAAAGTCCGCTGGAGCGTGGGCGAGCTGGAAAGCCGTTGGCCATTTGATTTACTGACCTTGTCCTTGCGAAGGGCCTTGATAGGAGCTTGGAGGCGCGGCGGGGGGCGGTGGAGGCGGAGCGTCGGAAGAAATATGCCCATCCATAGGTGCAAGCGAGGACGCAAGAAGAATTGCGCCGATTACGATGAGGATTACCGGAAACGTATGATGAAACGCGAGGTAGCCACCGCGGAATTCGCTCAACAAAAAGAGAATACCAATAGTGGTGATAATCGCGGGGCCCATCAGCCCGCGAACGGTGCAGCGGCGGCAAGTGCAGCGAATTTTATCGCTCATTCAACAGTTCTCCTCACAATTCACGAACGGCCCATGCGATTACGGAACATCAAAACTCCGGCGCCAATCAGAATCAGCGGCCATAAGCGGCCCAGACTCAGGTGAAAAAACTCGAAGACACGGAAATTACTAAGGAGCAAGAGCGCCCCGACGCCAATCAAAATGATTGGTCCGACGGGCAAGTTCTTCGTGTAGGTTTCGAGCGGATCGGTGGGAGTTTGGCCCGTGGCTTTGGCTTGCGCGACGCGCATGGAATCGAAAGCCATGTAAAAGATGAATCCTGCAAGCAGCAGGGCGAGAACAACGATAGCACCGGCGCTAAGGTCTTCCGAATTCGCCAAACCAAAAATGAGTGCGGTAAAAACGACTACATGAATTAGGGCTTTGTTGTATTCGCCGTTGTAAACGGCTCCGAGGCCGGGGAAAAGGCCGAGCATGAAGGCGACGGCACCAGTGGGCCTGCCGGGCAGCGGCTGAGGAGGAAGAGCAGGAGAGGGAGGAGCGAATCCGGGCTGCGAATAGGAAGGTTGGGAATAGGGGTCGTTCGCGACCGCCGGCTGGGGTTGCGCCGGAGGCATGCCCATTCCTGCGGCGAGACAATTTTCGCAGTAGAGAACTTCGCGGACTGGGCGCGCGCAAGCCGCGCAGAGCGCCTTTCCGCAATTACGACAAAACCCGGTTGCATCCACCTCAGGATGGACGGCACACTTCATCGAATTCTCCCTTCCCAACAAGAGGGACATGCGGCGGCCAGCACGACGGAGTGCGACGCCAAATCATTAGCGCGGTTCTGCTGCTTCGGCGAAGCGGGCGCCGAACCATCCGTGCTTCCCGGATTCTTGTCAGGAGCGGGTTGTGGAGTGGTGGAATCCTGTGAGCCGGGCAATTCCTCAGTGCGCTGCAGGCGGGATTGAATTTCGTAGACGACGCGAAGGTCGCTGACGAATTTTGCGCCGCGCGCGTAGACGAGATGCGCCTGGCGGTCGGCACCGCGATAAACGTTTGTGGGAGAAAGATCCGCGATGCGCGGCTTCTTCCAATTAAATCCAGTGAAGGAAGCAAAGACTAGGAACATGGCGCAAAAGGAAACGCCGCCGTAGGCGAGACGCTGCGGATTGAAGCTGCGGAACCAGGCGCGGATTGCAGCCCAGCCGGTGATGGTTTCGCGCGGGCCGAGCGTTTTGTCGAGAATGTTGTAAACGAGGCGCGGAGACGGTTCGATTTGCGGCAGGGAGCGCAGGCTGGAGAGCGCATGCATGACGCTGGAGACAAAAGGAGTGCAGCGGGCGCAAGAGTTCACGTGAGCGTCAAACTCGTGCTTCTCGGCGGCGGAAAGAAGGCCGTCGAGGTAGTCGGTCAAGAGTAGCTCAGTTTGTTCACATGTCCAGTTCATAAAGCACCCAGCGAGACATCCGGAATCATGATGGACGCACCCCCATTTGTTGCAGGATGCGAGCCAATTCGATGCGGCCCCGGTTAATTCTGGATTTTACCGTTCCTTCGGGCACCGCGAGAACCCTTTGAATCTCGCCATATTCCAATTGTTGCAAGTCGCGCAAAATGACAGCTTCGCGCAACTCCGGCGAAAGCCTGGTGAGCGCGGACTGCACTTGCGAGCTCAACTCGCCAAGCAATGCCTGTTCGTCCGGGCGGCGCGCCGTGGACTCTTTGTTTTCCACGACCGGCATGGCGTCGTCGAGCGAATCTGTGGCTCGATCGCGCCTGGTGCGGCGGTAATGGTCAATCAAAAGGTTCCGCGTCACGCTCGTCATCCAGGTAGCAAAGCCACCGTGCACTGCGCGGTAGCTCGCGAGGGTCTTGTAAACCCGGAGGAAAACATCCTGCGAAAGGTCTTCGGCTTCCGTGCGGTTGCCTGTGAACCGATAGCAGATGTTGAAGATGCGGCGGTTGTGCCGACGCACAAGTTCCTCCCAGGCCGAGCCATCTCCCTGGAGGCATTGCTGGACCAGTTGGACGTCCTGCTCCAACGCTTCATTAGCCTCGAATCCTAAAGGTCTCTCGGC
>JACXTT010006311.1_pt1 | contig 16953 bp, 11 predicted proteins | sample 9270951 | NCBI WGS metagenome assembly JACXTT01 (sample SAMN15532306, study PRJNA645909) | rock metagenome | isolation source: weathered quartz diorite | place: Puerto Rico | collected 2017-06-21 | reverse complement strand
TCGGTCAGCAGGTCGCCAAACACGCTGCCCTGGCCGCAGCCAGTGGTGACGACACGCTTGGCGGTCTTTTCAGCGAGGTTGGCGATGCCGGCGCGGGTCTTGACGGCAGCGGCGCCGACTTCCCAGTCCACGGTGATGGATTCCACGTCCGCCGCAGAACGGATCAGGCGCTGGTTCATCAGGAAACCCAGCACCAGCCATTCCGGCCGCGCGCCCAGCGTCATCAGCGTGACCAGTTCGCGCTTGTCCACATAGACCGTCAGCGCGCGCTCGGCAGGAATGGCCAGCGTGATCCGTTCGCCAAACTCGTTGACCACGTCCACCGTGTGGGTCAGCGGTGCGCGGGCTTCGGTCAGGAACGGCTTGGCGGGTTTCAAGGCGCTCTCAGGCTTCGCTCTGCGCGGCGTGCCGGGCCGTGCCGTAGCCCGGGGTGGACACCGGGACACCGCCGCGGCGTATCGCCACCGCGCAGTACTTGAACTCCGGAATCTTGCCAAACGGGTCCAGCGCGGCATTGGTCATCAGGTTGGCTGCGGCCTCGTAGTAGGCAAACGGGATGAACACCGCGCCGTGCGGCGTGCCGTCGTCGCGGCGCACATGGATGGCAACCTCGCCGCGGCGCGACTGCACGGTGATGACATCGCCCGGGTGCAGGCCCATGGCCGCCATGTCGTCGCCATTCAGCGAGGCCGTGGCCATGGGTTCGATGGCGTCCAGCACGGTGGCGCGGCGCGTCATGCTGCCGGTGTGCCAGTGCTCCAGTTGGCGCCCGGTGATCAGCACAAACGGGAAGTCGGCGTCGGGCCGCTCGTTGGCGGGAATGATGTCGGCCGGCACCAGCTGCACGCGACCGCTTTCGGTGGGGAAGTCCTCGATGAACACCGTGGGCGCACCGGGGTCGTCCGCGCTGAGGCACGGGTAGGTGACGCTGGACTCGCGCTGCAGCCGCTCCCAGGTGATGCCGGAGATGGCGGCGTGCATGGCCTGACGCATTTCGTCATAGACCGCGGCCACGCCGTCGCTGTCGCCGGTGTAGTTCCAGGGCAGGCCCATGCGCCGGGCGATCTGCTGGATGATCCACAGGTCGGGCTTGGCCTCTCCAGGTGGGTCGATGGCCTTCTTGCCCAGTTGCACCATGCGGTCGGTATTGCTGACGGTGCCGTCCTTCTCGGGCCAGGCGGTGGCGGGCAGCACCACGTCGGCCAGCCAGGCGGTCTCGGTCATGAAGATGTCCTGCACCACCAGGTGCTTGAGCGAGGCCAGCGCGTGGCGGGCGTGGTTCAGGTCGGGGTCGCTCATGGCCGGGTTCTCGCCCATGATGTACATGCCGTGCACCTTGTGCGGGTCACTGTCTTCGGCCAGCGCCTTGTGCATGATCTCGACCACGGTGTAGCCGGGCTGGTCGTCCAGCGTGGTTCCCCAGAAGTCTTCAAACCAGTCATGCGCCGCCTTGTTGGTGACGCGCTGGTAGTTGGGGTACATCATGGGGATCAGGCCCGCGTCGCTGGCGCCCTGCACATTGTTCTGGCCGCGCAGGGGGTGCAGGCCGGAGCCGGGCTTGCCGATCTGGCCGGCCACTGTGGCCAGCGCGATCAGGCAGCGTGCGTTGTCGGTGCCATGCACATGCTGGCTGATGCCCATGCCCCACAGGATCATGGCGCCTTTTGCCTTGGCGTAAGCGCGCGCCACCTCGCGCAGCGTCTGTGCCGGGATGCCGCAGATGGGTTCCATGGCCTCGGGGCTGTAGCCCTTGACGTTTTCCTTCAGCGCCTCGAAGTTGCTGGCGCGCCGGGCGATGAAGTCACCGTCCGCCAGGCCTTCGTCGATGATGGTGTGTATCAGTGCGTTGAGCATGGCCACGTCGGTGTCGGCCTTGAACTGCAGCGTGCGCCAGGCGTGGCGGCCGATGTCGGTGATGCGCGGGTCGGCCAGCACGATCTTGGCACCGCGCTTGGCGGCATTCTTCATCCACGTGGCGGCCACCGGGTGGTTGGCCGTGGGGTTGGATCCGATGACAAAGATCAGCTCCGAATGCTCCACGTCATTGACCTGGTTGCTGACCGCGCCCGAGCCCACGCCCTCCAGCAGCGCCGCGACGCTGGACGCGTGGCACAACCGCGTGCAGTGGTCCACGTTGTTGCTGCCAAAGCCGGTGCGAACCAGCTTCTGGAACAGGTAGGCTTCTTCGTTGCTGCCCTTGGCCGAGCCGAAGCCGGCCAGCGCCTTCTTGCCGTAGGTGTCGCGCAGATTCACCAGGGCGCCAGCTGACAGCGCCAGCGCCTCTTCCCACGTGGCCTCGCGGAACACGTCGGACCAGTCGGCGGTATCCCGGTTCAGGTGGTTCAGCGCCTCGGGGTCCTTGGGCACACCGGTCCTGCGGACCAGGGGCATGGTCAGACGCTGCGGGTTGTGCGCGTAGTCGAAACCGAAGCGGCCCTTGACGCACAGCCGGCTGTGGTTGGCCGGGCCGTCGCGCCCGTCGACGCTGACGATGCGGTTGTCCTTGACGTTGTAGGTCAGCAGGCAGCCGACGCCACAAAACGGGCAGACCGAGTCCACCTTCTTGTCGACGATCTGCGAGCCCACCTGGGTCTTGGGCATCAACGCCCCCGTCGGGCAGGCCTGCACACATTCGCCGCAGGCCACGCAGGTGCTGTCGCCCATGGAATCGGCCAGGTCGAACACGATCTCGCTGTGCGAGCCACGCAGCGCGTAGCCGATGACGTCGTTGACCTGCTCTTCGCGGCAGGCACGCACGCAGCGGTTGCACTGGATGCAGGCGTCCAGATTCACGGCCATCGCCGGGTGCGACAGGTCGGCGGCGGGTTGCGTGCGGCGTAGGGCCTTCAGCTCTGGGCGCACCTGCACGTCCATGCGCGCGGCCCAGTCACTGAGTTCACCGTGCTGTTGCGACTCGTCCTGCTCGTTCCATTTGTAGCCGGTGTCCGGCATGTCGGACAGCAGCATCTCCAGCACCATCTTCTGGCTCTTGACGGCGCGTTCGCTGCTCGCCTGTACCTCCATGCCGGCCGTCGCCGTGCGGCAGCAGCTGGGGGCCAAGGTGCGTTCGCCCTTGATCTCCACGACACAGGCACGGCAGTTGCCGTCGGCGCGCAGGCCATCCTTGTAGCAAAGGTGGGGAATGCAGACACCGCTGCGTTCTGCCGCCTTGAGGATGGATTCGCCGTCAAAGGCCTCCACAGGCTTGCCGTCCAGCGTGAAGGTGATGACAGCAGGCGTCACTTCAACAGCTTTGGTAGGTGCATTCATTTAGCTCACCTCATGCGCAAAATATTTCTGGACACAACGCACCGGATTGGGTGCCGCCTGCCCCAGGCCACAGATGGACGCGTCCGTCATCACCACATTCAGGTCTTCCAGCGTGGCGTTATCCCACTTCGGCGCTTCCATCAGCTTGGCCGCCTTGGCGGTGCCGACACGGCACGGCGTGCACTGGCCGCAGCTTTCGTGCGCAAAGAAGCGCATCATGTTCAGCGCCGCGTCGCGCGCCTTGTCGTGCTGGCTCAGCACGATCACCGCAGCCGATCCGATGAAGCCGCCGTGCGGCTGCAGCGTGTCAAAGTCCAGCGGCACATCGGCCAGGCTGGCCGGGAAGATACCGCCCGATGCGCCGCCCGGCAGGTAGGCGTACAGCGTGTGGCCGTCCAGCATGCCGCCGCAGTATTCGGCTATCAGCTCGGCCAGGGAAATGCCGGCCGGTGCCAGTTTCACGCCGGGGTATTTCACGCGGCCACTGACGCTGAAACTGCGCAGCCCCTTGCGGCCGTTGCGGCCGAAGCTGCTGAACCAGGCCGGGCCTTTTTCCACGATGTCGCGCACCCAGTACAGGGTCTCGAAGTTGTGTTCCAGCGTCGGCCGGCCGAACAGGCCGGTCTGCGCGATGTACGGCGGGCGCATGCGCGGCTCACCGCGCTTGCCTTCAATGCTTTCTATCATCGCGGACTCTTCGCCGCAGATGTAAGCCCCGGCGCCGCGGCGCAGCTCGATGGTCGGCAGCGGGCATGGCGGATTGGCCTGCAGCTTGGCCAGTTCGGCCTGCAAGATGGCACGGCAGCCGTGGTATTCGTCACGCAGGTAGATGTAGCAGGCATGGGTGCCCACCACCTGCGCGGCGATCAGCAGGCCTTCCAGAAAACGGTGCGGGTCGCGCTCCAGGTAAGTGCGGTCCTTGAAGGTGCCGGGCTCGCCTTCGTCAATGTTGACGGCCATCACGCGGGGGGCAGGCTGGTCGCGCACGATGCGCCACTTGCGCCCGGCCGGAAAGCCGGCACCGCCCAGGCCGCGCAGTCCGGAGTCCTCCATCGCCTGGATGACGCTCTCTGCCTCCTGCTCGCCGTTGACCAGCGCTGCCGCCAGCGCATAGCCGCCGCCGGCGCGGTAGGTGTCATAACCGGTGTAGCCCGGCGCCACCTCCACGGCGTGCGGTTGCGGCGACACACTGGCCTGTGCGTGGTCGGACGCAATGAATTCAGAAGCAGCCTGCGCAAAGGGGTGGCTGTCTTCCGCCAGCTTTGCCAATGAAACCACCTCCTGCGCGGTGGCCAGCGGCACCGGGTGCTGGTGCACCACCGCCACCGGCGCCTGCTCGCAGCGGCCCAGGCACGGGGCCGGGATGACGCGCACGTCGGCACTGCCCAGCAGGGCCGGCAGGCGCGCCAGCAGGTCTTGCGCGCCGGCCATTTCGCAGCTCAGGCCGTCGCAGACGCGCACAGTCAGCCCGGGCACGGTAGCGTCGCCCTTCACCACCTCGAAGTGGTGGTAGAAGGTGGCCACTTCGTAGACCTCGGCCATGGGGATATTCATGACCTGGGCCAGCGCCACCAGGTGCCGGTCGTGCAGGCAACGGTGGGCGTCATTGAGCTGGTGCAGGTATTCGATCAGCAGGTCACGCCGGTACGGCGGTGCACCGATCAGATCCTGCACGTCCTGCAGTGACGGCGCGTCCGCACGGCGGCCCTTGAGCTTGCTCTTGCGGCGGATGGTGCTGCGCATGTCATCCACCGAGGCCAGCGCCACGGGCTGGGCCTTCACGAAAGTATCAGAGTCTTGCATACAAATTGCCCTGGGTTGGTGCAGTACACGCCACACCGCGCTGGATGTCAACCATCCGGAAAACTGGCACCGCGCATGGGCCTGGAAGGGATGTGCAGCGGCTTGGCATGGCGGTTCGTTTCGAGATCTAGGCGGCCGTGTAGTGCACGGCCCGGGTGTCGCGGCACAGCCCCCACAGCTGCAGACCCGCGGTCTCGGCAATGTGCACCGCGAGACCGGTGGGTGCGGAAATCGTGGCCAATGCGGCGATGTTCAGACGGGCGCATTTGCGCACCAGTTCGTAGCTGGCGCGACTGGACATGACGACAAAGCCAGGCGCATCCAGCACCCCGGCATGGGCACGCTGGCCCAGCAGCTTGTCCAGCGCGTTGTGCCGGCCCACGTCTTCCAGCACCTCGGTCAACGTGCCGTCGGGCGTGGCCCAGCCGGCGGCGTGCAGGGAACCGCAGGCGGCGTTGAGCACTTGCAGCGCCGGCATGGCGTGCAGCGCGCGCAGCACGGTGTCGGCCCGCAGCTGTGCGGCCCACGGCTGCTGCGGCATGCGCTCTGGGTGCAAGTCCAGCGCGTTGATGCTGTCAATGCCGCAGACACCGCAGCCGGTGCGCCCGGCCAGGTTGCGGCGGCGCTCCTTCATGCGGTTGAAGCAGCGCGACGACACTTCCAGATGCACTTCGCAGGCCGCGCCGGCTTGCGCACTGCTCGCCTGCACCTCGATGCCATAGCAATCGGCCACGCTGTCCAGCAGGCCCTCGCTGAGCGCAAAGCCCAGCGCCATGGCCTCCAGATTGCACGGCGTGGCCATCATGACGGCGTGCGAGATGCCATTGAACACCAGCGCCACCGGCACTTCGGCGGCCACCACATCGGTCTGCGCAGCATCCACCGGGAAGCGCCGCACCGCATGGGACACCAGCGGGGACGGCAACTCAAGCATGCAGCGTCTCCGCACAAAAACGCCGGCCGGCGTCGGTCAACGCCGCCGTCCAGCGCTCGTCCTGCAGGCGGACCGTAACCCAGCCGGGGCCGCTGCGGCCACCGAGCCGGGCGTCGCCCATGGTCGCCAGCGCGCGCATCAGCACGCTGGCACCCAGGCCCAGGCGCTTGCCGAGCTTGGGCAGCGACATGGGCGCAGGCTCTTGCGACAGGGCCAGCAGGATGGCGTGGTTCAGTGCGTCGCTCACGTTCAGGCCACCATGGCGTCGGTGGCATCTGCCATGGCGACCGCGGCCGCCGGCTTGTGCGGCAGCAACAGCACCGGTATGCATTTGGACGTGGGCGTGCCGGCGTTGTCCGCCACCGACGACAGCGGCACCAGCGGATTCGTCTCGGGGTAGTACGCCGCCACGCAGCCGCGCGGGATGTTGTAGGCCACCAGCTTGAAGCCGTCGGCGCGGCGCTCCTCGCCGTCGTCCCACACGGTCTGGAAGTCGATCCAGTCGCCGTCATTCATGCCCAGCGCACGGATGTCCTCGGCATGGGCAAACACCACACGGCGCTGGCCATAGACGCCGCGGTAGCGGTCGTCGGCACCGTAGATGGTGGTGTTGTACTGGTCGTGCGAGCGCGTGGTCATCAGCGCAAAAACGATGGCATCGCCCTTGCGCGCGCGGGCGCGCTGCAGCGGCGTGTCGGTGGGCACGGCGTGGGTCTTGAAGACAGCTCTTTGCGACGGCGTGTTCCAGACCCGTTCGCTGGCCGTGTTGCGCAGCCGGAAGCCGCCGGGGTTTTTCAGCCGCAGGTTGAAGTCGTAAAAATCGGGGAACACCGCTTCGATCTTGTTGCGGATGCGGTCGTAGTCCTCCAGCATCCACAGCCACGGCGTGCGGCTGCGTGCGCCCAGCGTGGCAGCGGCCAGCCGCGCGACGATGGCCGGCTCCGACAGCAGTTGCTCGGACGCCGGCGGGTTGATGCCCAGCGAGATGTGCACCATGCCCATGGAGTCTTCCACCGTCACACCCTGCGCGCCAGCGGCCTGCATGTCGATCTCGGTGCGGCCCAGGCAGGGCAGTATCAGCGCGGCCTTGCCGTGCACGATATGGCTGCGGTTGAGCTTGGTGGTGACGTGCACCGTCAAGTCGCATTGGCGCAAGGCCTTCCAGGTCTGCACCGTGTCTGGCGTGGCCGCGGCGAAGTTGCCGCCCAGCGCGAAGAACACCTTGCCGCGCCCGTCCAGCATGGCCTGGATGGAATCCACCGTGTCAAAGCCATGCGCCTGCGGCGGCACAAAGCCGAATACCTGCTGCAGCCGGTCCAGCAGTTCCTGCGGCGGCTTCTCCCAGATGCCCATGGTGCGGTCGCCCTGCACATTGCTGTGGCCACGCACCGGGCACAGGCCGGCGCCGGGCCGGCCGATATGGCCGCGCAGCAGCAGCAGGTTGGCGATCATCTGTATCGTGGCCACCGAATTCTGGTGCTGGGTGATGCCCATGCCCCAGCAGGCGATGACGTTGTTGGCCTGGCGGTAGACGTCGGCCGCGGCGCGCATGTGCGCCACGCCCAGGCCGGACTCTTGGGCCAGCAAGTCCCAGGACTCGGCGCGCAGATCCGCCAGCATGGCGTCCAGGCCTATGGTGTGTTCGTCCACAAAGGTCCGGTCGATGACGTCCTCGTCCTGGTCCTGCAGCTCCACCAGGTGCTTCAGCATGCCTTTGAGGAAGGCAAAGTCACCGCCGATGCGCAGCTGGTAGTAGTGGGTGCTGATGGGGGTGTCGCCCATCGTGGCCATTTGCAGCTTGTCCTGCGGGTCGGCAAAGCGCTCCAGCCCGCGCTCCCGCAGCGGGTTGACGCTGACGATGCGCGCGCCGCGTTTGGCGGCCTGGCGCAGCTCGCCCAGCATGCGCGGGTGGTTGGTGCCGGGGTTCTGGCCGAAGATAAAGATGGCGTCGGCCTGCTCGAAGTCGTCCAGCGTGACCGTGCCCTTGCCGATGCCCACGCTCTCGCGCATGCCGCTGCCGCTGGGCTCGTGGCACATGTTGGAACAATCGGGAAAATTATTGGTGCCGTACTCGCGCACAAAGAGCTGGTACAGGAACGCCGCCTCATTGCTGGCGCGGCCCGAGGTGTAGAAGATGGCCTGGTTGGGGTCCGGCAGCGCGTTGAGGTGGCGGGCGATCAACGCAAACGCATCGTCCCAGGCGATGGGGTGGTATTTGTCGTCGCCGGCGTTGTAGACCATGGGCGCGGTCAGGCGCCCCTGGTCTTCCAGGTAGAAATCACTCTGCGCCGCCAGTTCGGTCACGGTGTGTCGGGCAAAGAAGTCGGCGGTGACGCGGCGTGACGTGGCCTCTGCCGCGACGGCCTTGGCGCCGTTCTCGCAGAACTCGAAGGTGGAAGCGTGGTTGCGGTCCGGCCAGGCGCAGCCCGGGCAGTCGAAGCCGTCCGGCTGGTTGGCCGACAGCAGGGTCTTGGAGCCCTTCAGTGCCACATCCTGGTGCAACAGGGCCTTGGCCACACTGCGCAACGCACCCCAGCCACCGGCGGGGCCGCTGTAGAACTCGATCTTTTTCTCACTCATGGACGTTCATGGACGCACGCGGCCGGCTTGGCCAGCCGGCACGCGCATCCTCTCTTCAAAATAAAACCTGCCAGACAAAGGTCTGCGCACGCCCGTGGCCGGCAGGTTTCCCGCCACGCGTGCTCAGTGGAAGAACTTGGCCACGCTTTGCAGCGTGCGGTACACCCCCCAGGCCAGCGGAATGCCCACGGCCACCCAGGCCAGCACCACCACCGCCGGGCTGACGGCGTCGGCGCCGCCGCCTTCGCCGCGCACCAGTTCGGAAGCCGCGGCCTTTTCATGCGCCAGCTTTTTCTCGGCGGCCAGTTCGGCGTCGGTCATGAACCACTTGGGGTCCAAAGGCTTGACCAGCAAGTTGCAGATCAGGCCGATGACCAGCATGCCGACCAGGATGTACATGGTCTGGTTGTAGACCTGCTCGCGCGGGATGCCCAGGCCAAGCTGGTATTCGCGCATGTAGTTCACCACCACCGGACCCAGGATGCCTGCGGTCGCCCAGGCGGTCAGCAGGCGGCCGTGGATGGCGCCCACCATCTGCGTGCCGAAGATGTCAGCCAGGTAGGCCGGCACCGTGGCGAAGCCACCGCCATACATGCTCAGGATGACGCACACCGCGCCGACGAACAGCACGATGCTGCCTGCCGCTGCGCTACCGGGAATGCTGAAGTACATGACACCACCCAGCACGAAGAACACCACATAGGTCAGCTTGCGGCCCAGCTTGTCGGACAGGCTGGCCCAGAAGAATCGGCCGACAATGTTGAACAGGCTGATCAGCGCGGCAAAGCCCGCCGCCACGCCGGCAATGGCCGTCAACTGGGTCTTGTCGAGTTCACCGAATTTCGCGGGCACACCGATCAGCGCGCCGCCGAACATTTCCTGCAGCATGGGCGAGGCCATGCCGATCACGCCGATGCCGGCACTGACGTTCATGCACAGCACCATCCAGATCAGCCAGAACTGCGGAATGCCCCAGACCTTGCTGACGTGCACATGCTTCTGCGTGATCATGGCGTTGTCCACCTGCGCGGGCGGCGGGGTCCAGCCTGCGGGCTTCCAGCCAGTCTCGGGCACGCGGTAGCCAAAGGCACCGGCCATCATGAAGACAAAGTACACCACGGCCATGACCACGAAGGTCTGCATGACGCCCACGTCGGTGGGGGTGGCGAAGTACTTCATCAGGTCGGCCGCCAGCGGCGAGCCGATCATGGCGCCGCCGCCAAAGCCCATGATGGCCATGCCGGTGGCCATGCCGCGGCGGTCCGGGAACCATTTGATGAGGGTCGACACCGGGGAGATGTAGCCCAGGCCCAGACCGACGCCGCCGATGATGCCGGAGCCGACGATCATCATCCAGAACTGGTGCAGGTACACGCCCAACGCGGAGAACAGCATGCCGCCGCACCAGCACACCGCTGCCACGACACCGGCCTTGCGCGGGCCGACCCGCTCCAGCCAGCCGCCCCAGGTGGCGGCGCTGATGCCCAGCAGCACAAAGAACAGCGTGTACATCCAGCCCAGCGTGGAGATCTGCCAGTCGCAAGTGGTCGTGAACAACTGCGCGAAGAAGCCCACTTCGGGGCCGCATTTGATGGATTCCTTGATGCCCAGCGCCTTGCTCAGCGGCAGCCAGAACACCGAGAACCCGTAGGCCATGCCAATGCACAAGTGGATGGCCAGCGCCGCGGGGGGTACCAGCCATCGGTTAAAGCCCGGACCGGCAATGATCCGTTCTTTGTCCAACAAACCGGGGGATGAGGTTGTCATGCTTGTCTCCAGTGGTTTTGATTTTTGACGACACGCCCGCGGGCGTGCAGCGAGTATCACCGCATGTGGGACCCTCGTCCAATTGAATCCCCACATGAATTGATTCAAAAAGTAAATGCGGCAGCGCAGCAATCGAGAAAAATTCTGTGCAAGGGCCTGGATGCTCAGTCGTGGATCTTGAAACCGTTCATCGCCGACGCCAGCACCTGCGCCTGTTCGCGCATCTTCATCGCCGCGGCAGCGGCCTGCTCCACCAGCGCCGCGTTTTGCTGCGTCATCTGGTCGATCTCCGAGACGCTGCGGTCCACGCGCTCGATGTCCGCACGCTGCGCATTGCTGGACTGTGCAATGCCATCGATGAAACCCACCACGTCCTGGATGGAATGGGTGATCTGCTGCATGGCGACACGGGCCTGGCCGACCAGTTCGTCACCCGTGTCGGCGGTATGCACCGAGGTCTCGATCAGGGCCTTGATCTCCCGCGCCGCCGTCGAGGCGCGGCCGGCCAGGCTGCGCACCTCAGTGGCCACGACCGCAAAGCCGCGCCCCTGTTCACCGGCACGGGCCGCTTCCACGGCAGCATTGAGTGCCAGGAGATTGGTCTGGAACGCGATGCCTTCGATCAGGCCCACGATGTCGTTGATGCGGTGCGCGTTGTCCTTGATCCTGCCCATGGTGTCCACGACCTGCCCCACCACGCTGCCGCCGGTGGCGGCCAGGTTGGCGACCGTGCCCACCAGGCCATGGAGCTGGTTGGCCTGGTCGGCACTCTGGCCTACTGCGGCGGTGAGCGCATGCACCGTGGACGCGGCGGCATTGACCTCGGCGGCCTGCTTCTCGGTACGTGCTGCCAGATCGGCATTGCCGTCGGCAATCTCGCCCGAGCCTTCGGTCACGTGCCGCGCCGCGCGGCGCACATTGCCGACCAGCCCGGTCAAACCCACATTGATGCTGTTGATGGCCAGCAGCAACTGGCCGATGTCGCCGCCATCCCCCACGTGCACCTGCTGCAACAGGTCGCCGCCAGCCAGGCGTTGCGCCGCCTGGCGCCCCAGCAGCACCGGCTGCACGACAAAGCGCCGCACCAGCACCCAGGCAGCCAGCCACACGAAACCGGTGGAGAACAGGCCAAAGCCCATCGACACCGCGTCCCCGCCCCGCCCCAACAGGGCCTGCACGACGACGAACATCGCGCCATACAGCAGCGCCAGTTGCCACGCCGTGGCTGTCGCCAGGCCCATATTGGGCCGGTGGCTGACGTCCATGCCGACAAACAGGATGCCAACGACCTGGCCCGAGGCATCACGCACCGGGTCGTAGCGGGTCAGGCAGCGCTTGCCGAAAATCGTCGCATAGCCGACATAGCTGTGGCCCTGCAGCGCGAGCCGGTGTGCCGACTGCGAGCGGTCTAGCGGCGTGCCGATGGCGCGCTCGCCGTCCTGCTTGCGCACGGAGGTGGTGATACGCACAAAGTCATCGCCGGTACGGACAAAGATCGTCGCCAGCAGGCCGGTGGCCCGGGTGAAGGCATCGGGGATGGAGAAGTCCAGGTTCAGCACGCGCTCTGCGTTGCGCAGCACGGGCACGGCCTTGCCGGCTATCTCCACCGTGTGCCCCCCGTCCAACGAGAAGGCGTGCGGCAGGCTGGAGGCCAAGCGGACGGCTGCCGTCTTGATGCGCCGGGATTTGCTGGTCAAGGCGAACATGGGGATGCATTGAAGCATCAAACGCCACAAATAACAAATGATGCGACGCAGCAGCGCTACATCGTCAGCAGACCGCTGTGGGCCGCCGCATGGCGCAGCCACGCGCCGTCCTGCGCCAGTGCCAGCGCCGCTTCCAGTGCGCGCGACGGGCGGGCGGCCGCGTGGGACATGAAGCCTATGGGGGTGCGCACGTCAGGGCCGGTCAATGGCAGTGCCTCCAGCTCGCGGTAGTTGCGCACAGTGCCGACCAGCGCGCCCGGCAGCACGCTGCTGACGCTGCCAGTCACCACGCTGAGCACCATCGTCAGGATGGAGTTGGTCTCGATGGCCGGCTGCACCGTGATACCCGCCGTGGTAAACGCTGCATCCACGATGCTGCGGTTGTGCATTTCGGTGGTCAACAGGCACAGCGGCATGTCGGCGAGTGCCTTCCACGGCAGCTTGCCGCCGATCTGCAGGCCGTCCCCTGCCAGGCTGGCCGCACGGCGCAGCAGGAAATAGTGCTCTGTGTACTGCGGCCAGGGCGTCAGGCGCGTGCCGCGCAGGCCCATGCGGTCGGTGTAGCCCAGCGCCAGATCGATGGACAGGTCTTCCAGCCCGTTCTCCAGCGCAACCGAACTCAGCGACAGCACCACCGGCACGATGCCGGGGTGCAGCGACTGCAGCCGCGCCGCAAAGCGCGCCGCAATGGGGATGGCCGTGGGCACGGCGGCAATGGTCAGGGAACCGCGCGGCAGATGGGTTTCGCTTTGCAGTTCCTGCTGCAGGATGGCGTGCTCATGCAACATCAGCTGTGCAGTGGCCAGCACCCGCTGGCCCTCCGGCGTCAGCCCGGCGTAGACCCGGTCGCGCTTGACGATGACAACCTTGAACTCTTTCTCCAGCGCCCGCAGCGCGTTGGACAGGGCCGGTTGGGTGATGTTGCAGGATTGCGCCGCACGCCCGAAATGCTGGTGTTCATTCAACGCCACCAGGTACCGCAGGGAGGACAGCAGGTTCATGGTGTGGTGCAGCAGTGGCCTGGATGCTCAGGTGTTCTTGCTGATGGTGATGCTGGGGAACTTGGACGAGAAGTCCCGGTTCTTCGCCGCGATCGCCACCGCCACCTTGCGCGCCAGGCCCTTGTACAGGCCGGCCACTTCGCCGTCGGGTTCGGCGACCACCGTGGGGCGGCCGCTGTCGGCCTGCTCGCGGATCTGCAGCGCCAACGGCAAGGCACCCAGGTAGTCCATGCCGTACTGGGCTGCCATCTTCTTGCCACCATCCGCGCCGAAGATGTGCTCCACATGGCCGCAGTGGCTGCACACATGCACCGCCATGTTCTCCACGATGCCCAGGATGGGCACGCCCACCTTCTCGAACATCTTGATGCCCTTCTTGGCGTCCAGGAGCGCAATGTCCTGCGGCGTCGTGACGATGACCGCGCCGGTCAGCGGCACGCGCTGCGCCAGCGTGAGCTGGATGTCGCCAGTGCCGGGCGGCATGTCGACGATGAGGTAATCCAGGTCCTTCCAGTTGGTCTGGCGCAGCAACTGCTCCAGCGCCTGCGTGGCCATCGGGCCGCGCCAGATCATGGCCTGGTCACCGTCCACCAGAAAGCCTATGGACATGACCTGCACGCCGTGGTTCTGCAGGGGCTCCATGGTCTTGCCGTCGGAGGTTTCGGGTTTGCCGCTGATGCCCATCATCATCGGCTGGCTGGGGCCGTAGATGTCGGCGTCCAGCAGGCCCACGCGTGCGCCTTCGCAAGCCAGTGCCAGCGCCAGGTTGGCCGCCGTCGTGCTCTTGCCGACACCGCCCTTGCCAGAGGCCACGGCCACGATGTTCTTCACGCCGGGCAGCAATTGCACACCACGCTGCACCGCGTGCGCGGTGATGGCCAGCCTGGGGCTGACCTGCACACTGCCCACGCCGGGCACGCTCTGTGCCGCAGCCGTCAGCGCGGCCACGAAGGCCGGCACCTGGCTGTGCGCCGGGTAGCCCAGCTCCAGGTCAAAGCGCACATCGCCCCCCTGCACCACCAGATGCTTGATGCACTTGCTGCCTACAAAGTCCTTGCCGGTGTTGGGATCGATGACGCCTTGCAAGGCGTCCATGATTGCGGTCTCGGTCACTGCCATTGAATACTCCTGTGGGGCGCTAGTCTATCGAACACGCCGCACCCACAAGCTGGGTGTGCCCATCGCCAAACGCCGGGCAATACGGGTTAACCCCGTTTGTTTCCGGGTTTGCGGCCCCTTGCAGCCACCCATAATGGCTGCATGTCCAGCGCACCTTCCAAGACGCTAACCACCGGGCTGTTGTTGACCGGAGGCGGCGCCCGCGCTGCCTACCAGGTGGGGGTGCTGGAAGCCATTGCCGACATCCGCCTGGCCTGCGGCGAGGGCGAAGCGCCCAACCCATTCCCCATCATCACCGGTACCTCGGCCGGCGCCATCAATGCCTCGGCACTGGCTTGCGGTGCCGACAACTTCGACGCCACGGTGCGGCTCATCGCCAAGACCTGGAAGAACTTCCATGCCCATGAGGTGTACCGGGCCGACTCGCTGAGCATGCTGCGCTCGGGCGCGACCTGGATGACGCTGCTGTCGGTAGGCTGGTTGATCGCCAAGTGGCGCCGCCTCAAGCCGCGTTCACTCTTGGACAACACACCGCTGAGCGAGCTGCTGGCGCGGCTGGTGCCGCTGGGACGCCTGCCCGAACTGATACGCAAGGGAGACGTCCAGGCTCTGGCCGTCACCGCATCCAGCTACAGCTCGGGCGACCACGTCACTTTTTTTGAAGGCGACAAGCGCCTGATGCCCTGGGTGCGCACGCAGCGCCTGTCGGTGCGCGACAAGATCACGCATGCCCACCTGCTGGCGTCCTCGGCCATCCCGTTTGTGTTCCCAGCCACAGAACTGCACATCCACGGACGCACCGAATACTTCGGCGACGGTTCCATGCGTCAGAGTGCGCCGGTGGCGCCAGCTATTCATTTAGGAGCAGAACGAATCCTCGTGGTGGGGGCCGGGCGCATGCACGAACCCAAGAGCGAGGCCCATCTGCACACCACCAGCACCTACCCGTCGATCGCCCAGATCGCCGGCCATGCGCTGTCCAACATCTTCCTGGACGCGCTGGCGGTGGACGTGGAGCGGGTGCGCCGCATCAACCAGACCATCAAGCTGGTGCCCGAAGAGGCGCGCAAGGCCAGCGCATTGCGCCCGGTGGACCTGCTGGTGATTGCGCCCAGCCAGCGCCTGGACGCCATGGCCTCACGCCACATCAACGACCTGCCGCACGCTGTGCGCACCATGCTGGGCAGCGTGGGCGTCTCCTCCAACCGGGCCGACGTCAAGGGCGCGGCCCTGGCCAGCTACCTCCTGTTCGAATCCAGCTACACCAGCGAACTCATGGCGCTGGGCTATGCCGATGCCCAGGGCCAGCGCGGCGAGATCTGCCGCTTCTTCGGCTGGACCGATCCGCAGTCGGACGAGCAGGTGCAGGCACGGCACCGGCAAGGCACGGACCGCCGCGTCGACCCGCTGCGCCTGCGCTAAGCCACGCCTTCAGATACACGCACTGGGGTCGGGTGCGATGGGCAGCCCCTCGCCATTGGTGTGCGAGCCCAGAAAATCCAGGAAGCGCCGCACCGCCGGCACCATGCCGCGGCGCGAAGGGTACACCGCATGGAACACGCCGTGCGGCGGCGCCCAGCCGGGCAGCACATGCACCAAGCGCCCGTCCAGCATCTCCTCGCGGCACATGTAGTCCGGCAGCATGCACATGCCGGTGCCGCACAGCACCGCAAACTTAAGCGTCAGCAGGTCATCGGCCACATAGCGCGGGTGGTGCACCAGCGCATGGCTGGCACCGCCCGGGCCAACCAGGTGCAGGCTGGCCTTGCCGTCCACCGCGGACATGCTGATCGAGTCCAGCGCCGCCAGGTCCTGCACCGACTGCGGCGTACCCTGGCGTTTCAGGTGGGCCGGGCTGGTCACGAGAAAAGTCTTGGTCGTGCCCAGGTTCTTGACCACCAGGCTGCCGCTGTCGCTGAGCGTGGGCCGCACGCGCAGTGCAATGTCCACGCCCTCCTCGACCAGATCGACGACCCGGTTGCTGACCCGCATGTCCAGCTTGACCAGCGGGTAGCGCGCCAGGAAGGGCGCAATGATGGGGCCGACCGTGGTCTGCGCCAGCGTCACCGGGCAAGCCACACGTATCGTGCCGCGCGGCTCGGTCTGCACCTGCTCTACCGCCTCGGCCGCTGCCTCCACCGCGTCGCGCATCGCCGTGCAGTGGCGCAGATAGACCTCGCCCACCTCGGTCAGCGACAGCTTGCGCGTGGTGCGCTGCAGCAGGCGTACGCCCAAGCGGGTTTCCAGCTCCGCGACGCGGCGCGACAGCTTGGACTTGGGGATACCCAGGTGCCGCCCGGCAGCGGCAAAACCACCCCGCTCCACGACCTCGGCGAAGTACAGCATGTCATTGGTGTCTTGCATGGGGTCCTTCATTGTTCTACCAATAGGACAATCTAACGCAAATTTGCCGACTTATCAAACATTAGCTCCATCCGCACAATTCATCCATCGCTTCAACACTTCGTTAACTCTTTGGAAAGAAGGACCCCATGAAACTCTTGCACATCGACTCCAGCATCCTGGCCGCCAACTCGGTCTCCCGCCAGCTGACCGGCGACATCGTCAACCAATGGACCGCCAGCCACCCCGGCACCACAGTGGAATACCTGGACCTGGCCACGAACACCCCGAGCCACCTGTCTGCTGAATCCCTGGGTTTCCGCCTGCCCGCCGGCGCCGACCTGAGCGACGTGCAGAAGCGTGAAAACGCCGTGTCCGAAGCGCTGGTCAGCCAGTTCCTGGCTGCCGACGTCATCGTCGTGGGTGCACC
>JACXTT010006310.1_pt1 | contig 16953 bp, 14 predicted proteins | sample 9270951 | NCBI WGS metagenome assembly JACXTT01 (sample SAMN15532306, study PRJNA645909) | rock metagenome | isolation source: weathered quartz diorite | place: Puerto Rico | collected 2017-06-21 | reverse complement strand
GTCGCGTTCCTCGCCGCCGCGGCCTACTCCGCCAGCGACGAGTTCCACCAGTCGTTCGTCGCGAGCCGGACGGCCTCGCTGGTCGATTGCGGGATCGACACGATCGGCGCCGCGCTCGGAGCGCTGCTCGCCGGGACGCGCGTGCGGCGCTGGCTGGTCCCGCGGGATCCCGGGTAGCGCGTGCGGGTCAGTGCCCGGACGATTCGAGGAAGCGCTCGGCATCGATCGCCGCCATGCAACCCGATCCCGCGGCCGTGACGGCCTGACGGTAGGTGGGATCCTGGGCGTCGCCGCAGGCGAACAGGCCGGGGACGTTCGTCCTCGTGGTCTTTCCTTGGGTCAGCACGTAGCCGCGCTCGTCCATGTCGAGGACGCCGCGGAAGAGCTGCGTGTTCGGCTCGTGGCCGATCGCGACGAACAGCCCGTCGGCGGCGAGCTCGCGCTTCGCGCCGTTCGTCGTGTCCTCGAGCGTGACGCCCGTCATCCCGCCCTTGCCGGGATCGCCGTGAACCTCGACGACCGCGGAGTTCCAGGCGAATTCGATCTTCGGATTCTTGAGCGCGCGCTCCTGCATGATCTTCGAGGCGCGGAGCGTGTCGCGGCGGTGGACGAGAGTCACCTTGGCGGCGAACTTCGTCAGGAAGTTCGCCTCCTCCATCGCGGTGTCGCCGCCGCCGACGACGAGGACGTTCTTCCCCTTGAAGAAGAACCCGTCGCAGGTCGCACACGCGGAGACGCCGTAGCCCATCAACAGCTTCTCCGACGGTAGACCGATCAGCTTCGCCGACGCGCCGGTCGCGACGATCAACGTGGCGGCGCGGATCGTCCGGCCGTCGGCGAGGACGATCGCGAACGGGCGTGCGCCGGCTTCGACCCGCGTGACGTCGCCGGACTCGAAGCGGGTTCCGAAGCGCTCGGCTTGCTTCCGGAAGAGCTCCATCATCTCCGGGCCCATCAGGCCATGGGGGAATCCCGGGTAGTTCTCGACTTCGGTGGTGATCGTGAGCTGTCCCCCGGGCTGTGATCCGGAGATCACCAGCGGCGAGAGGTTCGCGCGCGCTGCGTACAGCGCGGCCGTCAGGCCCGCGGGACCCGAGCCGAGGATGACGACGTTTTCGACGCTTTGCTCCGCCATGAAGGCTCCTTTGAGGAAATTTCGTCTATAAAGTAAGTTCCGGTCGATTCAAGCCGGCCATGGAGAAGCTCACGCACATCGACGCCCACGGCCACGCCCGGATGGTCGACGTCGGGGAGAAGCCCGTGACCTCGCGCGAGGCGATCGCACGCGGCGAGGTGAAGATGAAGCCGGCGACGCTCGCCGCGGTCACGTCCGGCTCCGCCAAGAAGGGCGACGTGCTGGCGGTGGCCCGCGTGGCCGGGATCCTCGCCGCGAAGCGAACCCACGAGCTGGTGCCGCTTTGCCACCCACTGGCGATCCGCTCCATCGCGGTCGACCTCGAGGCGAATGCCAAGCGGTCGACGATCGAGGTCACGGCGACGGTTCGCGTCGATGGCAAGACCGGGGTCGAGATGGAAGCGCTGACCGCCGTCAGCGTCGCCTGCCTGACGGTCTACGACATGCTGAAGGCGATCGATCGCGGCATGACGATCGGCCGCATCCAGCTCGTCCGCAAGTCCGGCGGCAAGAGCGGAACCTGGGCGCGCCGATAGGTCGTCGTCAGGACGCGGGCGGCACGTAGCCGTCGTCGGGGCTCTCGGTGGTCGAGCTCGGTCGCGACGGCGGCGGTGCCGGCATGGAGCCGGATCCCGCCGACGGCGGAAACGCCAGCGTGCTCGAGGACGAAGGCGGCGGCGCCGAGGGCAGTGACCGTGCGGCCGGCGGAATCATCGGCTCGGACGGTGGCGGGTACGCGAGCGATCCGGACGGCAGCGGAGCCGACGGGAGCGACCGTGCGGCCGGCGGGATCATCGGCTCCGACGGCGGCAGCGCGCGGGCCGCGGGCGGGATCGAAGGCTCGGACGATCGCGGCAGCGACAGCGCCGCCGCGGGAATCGTCGGCTCGCCGGTCGAAGGCAACGACGGCATGCTCGGCGCCGCGCCGAGCGGCGCTCCAGCTCGTCCTTGCTCCACCAGCCCGGAGGCCTCTTCCCGCTTCGGCGGCGCTTCCTTCAGCGCTTCGGCGAGATCGATCTTGTCCTCGCTGGTGACGTGCGCGACCGTGGGGTTCACCATCGCGTCGCGCTCGAACCATGGCTTCACGAGCGGCGAGAGGATGTCCGGACCGTAGTCTTTCAGGCGCTGGGCGCTCACGTTGCCGCCCTTGCCGGTCGGGAACACGAAGAAGATGTCGGGCGTCTGCCGCTCGCCTTCGATCGAAACGTTCGGCATCGCCATCTTCTCGTCCGGGCTCTCGGCGAGCGCGGGGGAGCCGAAAGCGAGCAGGGCGGTCGCTGCCAGTCCGAGGATCGAGAGGTTGCGCGTCTTCACGAGGCGGGCTCGGCTCATGCGTGTCGCGAGGGCGGCGCGGCTAGCGCTGCGAGCGCTCCTGGAACAGCGCATCGGCGATTCCCTCCTCGGCCTGCGCGACGATCAGCGCATGGCGAACCTGCTCCTTGCCGATCAGATCCTTCGCCGTGTCCCGGAGCACCTGCTGGCTGCGCGACGAGAGCACGTCGAGGTCGTTCTGGATGCGGCCGAGAATGCTGGCGACCGCCTCGTTCTGGGTGGCGAGATACCAGGGGCGCTTGTCGCGCTCGACGTCGATGTAGCGATACTTCCACATCAGCTGCTGCATCGCCGAGAGCCACTCCGTCATCGTGGAGAGCACGGGCAAGTTCACATTCCGTGCGCGGAGCGGCACGCCGTTCAGCGCCGACCGCATCTGGCGCTCCTTGAGATCGAGATTGTCGTAGACGTAGGTCAGCGAGTCGAGGTCCGCTTTCCACTCCTGCAGGAATCCCTGGCGGACCTGCTGCGCGAGCATGCCGGGGATCGTTCCACTCTGGATCTTCTCGCGCGCGGCCTCCATCGTGTAGACGAGGTCCTGCTTCGGCGGCAGATCGACCTGACCGTACTGGATCAGGCGGATCGCCTGCTCGGTCTTGGTGAGCGCCTCCTGCTTGTCGCGGATGACCGTTCCCTGATCGATCTTCTCGTTCAGTGCGAGCGCGTCGTCGAAGCGCGTGGCGAGATCGAAGTTGCCGTAGAGCAGCCAGATCGTCGTGCGCAGCGAATCCTGCACGGGCGAGGGCACCGTGGTCGCGTTCGCGCTCGACCACGAGGAGGCCTGCGAGCGGATGTCGCTCTGCAGCTTCTCGACTTGCTTCTTCAGGTCGCTGGCTTCGACCGCGAGCTCGACGAACGTCTCGATCATCGCGGGATTGTGGAAGTGCTGCTGCATCAGCGGAAACAGGTAGGTCTTCGGCGAGATCTTGTCGAAGGACGCGATCGCGGCGTGCTCGTAGTTGACGCCCATCGCGCTCGCGAGCGTCGCGCGCAGGAGCTCGAGATCTTCCGCCAGGCGCTCGCGGCGCGGTGCGCCTCCGCTCTGCCGTGCGAACGAGACGAGCTCTTCGAACGTGCCATGGAACTCGGAGTCGGTCCCGACCGCCTCGCCGAGCTTGCCCTCGCGAGCCTTGAGATCGGTGAGCGCCTGCTCGAACAGCGTGCGCGCCGCCGCGGGCTTCTGCCGGCGGTTCAAGAAGCGGCCGACCGCGACGCGCGCCTCGGTGCGGATCAGGTCGTCGTCCGCATGGTGCATGGCGTCGGTGAAGGCTTCACGCGCGGCATCGGAGTCGCCGGCTGCGTCGGCCGCGAGCGCGAGATCGACGCGGCTCTGCCCGTAGAGCGTGCTCGACTCCGCGATCTGCTTGTAGGCCTGCATCGCGTCCGGGTAGCGCTTCTGCGAGTAGAGGATCATGCCGCTGACGCGCACGGCGCGGTCGCGAAGCGGAGCGGGCACGCTCGAGATGGACGTGACGTCGGCCAGCGTGGAAAGCGCCTGCCCGGACTGCCCGAGCCCGAACTGCACTTGCGCCAGCGTGAAGCGCGCGAACGGATAGAACGGGCTGCCGGCGGGTACGCGCATGAGCGGCTCGCGGGCCTGCTCGCGCCGCCCGAGCAGATAGTCGCTCTGCCCGACGAGATAGTAGAACTCGACCGGAACCGCGCTCGAATCGATGTGGCCGCGCGCGCTCTGCTCGAGGTTCACGACGGCGGCGTATTCGTGGAGATTGAAGAAGATGCGCCCGAGCTCGCGGAGCGCGATCGGAGCGAAGCGGCCGTTCGGGAATTCGTTCAGCAGCGCCGAGAGCGAGTCCTCGGCCTTCTCGAACAGATGGATCGACGCGAAGCTCTGGCCGAGCAGGTAGAGGCTCGCCTCGCGGAGCGGCGCGGTGTCGGTTCGCGCCATCGACTCGTGGAGGTGGACGATGGTCCGGTACGGCTCCTCACGGAAGTACGCGTCGAGTGCCTTCACGAACGACGCGGACGGAGGCTCCTGTGGTTCGGCGGCGATCGAGGCCGGGGCCGAGACCCACAGCAGAACCGCCGCGAGCACCGCGAGCAGTGGGCGCGAGCGCCGCAGGCCCGTGACCGCGGCGCTCATCGGCTTCGAGAACGGAGACGCGAACGACTACCGGGAATGCTGCAGCTCCATGGCTTCGTCGAGTGCCTTGCTCGTGATCGCATCCACCACTCCCGTGACCGGCAGTCCGTTCTCGCGCTGGAACTTCTGCAACGCCGCCTTCGTGCCCGGAGACACGATACCGCTTGGCGGCTCCGAAAGGTAGCCAATTTTACGGAGCGCCTCTTGCGCCGCGACAACGTCGCGGTCGCCGCGCCCGGCCGACCCCTCGGCCTGGCCCTCGAGGCTCGCGGGCTCGGACTGCGGGGTGATGTCCTCCACGTACGAGCGCTTCTCGATCGTGCCCTTCACGGCTTCCGGGTTGACGATCAGGAACTCGACGCGGCGGTTCAGCGCGCGGCCGACGCCGGTCTCGTTGCTGGCGATCGGAGCGAGCTTGCCGCGGCCCTTCGTGGAGAGGCGTCCCGCCGCCACGCCGCGCGACACCAGGTAGGCCTTCACGGATTGCGCGCGCTTGTCGGACAGCTTCTGGTTGTAGTCGACGCCGCCGACGGCGTCGGTGTGGCCTTCGATCAGGATGTTGAGCTTCGGGTTCTCCTTCAGCACGTCCGCCACGTCGTTCAGGATCGGGAAGCTCTCGGAGCGGATCGTCGCCTTGTTGAACTCGAAGTGGATGTTGCGCGTGAGCTCGAGCTTGTCGGGCGTGACCACGACGGTCTCGCGCTCGCGGACGCGCGGGAAGACGGTGGTCTCGGCGACCGGGAGCCGCTGCTGGATGCGCGGCGTGAACTCGCCCTCCGCCTCGTCGGGCGGAACCACGTTCTTCTGGGTGACGATCGCCTCGTTGCGGACGACCGTGATCTCGACGACGTTCGGATCGATCGTGACGCGGAAGGCGAGCGTCAGCGTGTTCTTGCCTTCCTCGACCGGGATCTGCCCGACCTTCAGCGTGACCGCGCCGCGATTCGTGGTGTCGAAGTCGGCCGCGTCGCCGTCGGCGGCGTCGGTGACGGCCGCGCCGTTCACCGTCATCGAGCCCGGAACGTAGCTCGTGTGCTCGGGGATGGCGTCGATGAACTCGACCTCTTCGGCCGCGGCCGTGCCGCTGTTCACGACGTTGATCGAGTACTCGACCGTGTCGCCCGGATTCGGCCGACCGTCGTTGTCGACGTCGGCGGCGAGCTTCCAGGTCTTTCGCGAGTTGGTGACGAGGTCCGCTTGCGGCGGCGGGATCTCCTTCTCGGGAACGTACGGCGAGATGCCGGCGATGATGCGGTATTCCGGCGCTCCGCGGCCCGACGTGATACCCCAACCGCCGCCGACCGTGAACGCGATCCGGCGGTTGTGGAAACGGAGCGAGAGCAGGCCTTCGATCGGCGTGCTGCGCTCGGAGCCGAACGAGGACTTGCCGGTCACTTCACCGATGACGTCGAGGAAGCGCGCGGCGGGGACGGTGATGCCGGCGCCCGCCTGGATCTGGTCCTTGACCTCGTCGCTGCCGCGGAAGATGCCGCCGAAGTTCAGGCCGTAGTTGATCTTGGAGTAGCGCCAGTCGGCGATCAGCAAGCCGCCGCCGCCGATCTTGCCGGTGCCGGCGAAGCGCTCGTTGTCGCCCGACGGAACGAGCAGGCGCGGCAGTACGGAGAGTCCGAACCCATGGCCGGGTGGGCGCGGAATGATCGGGTACTTGGCCTCGAGGCCGATGGCGCCGACGAAGAAGCCGCCGGTCTCGGTGTTCTGCCCGAAGCTCACGACTTCCTCGGTGTTGTTGCGGATTGCGGGGATGTCGAGGCCGAGCTGGAGGCGCTCGGTGACGCCGAAGGCCGCGACGAGATCGGCGCCGATCGTGTTGCGCACGAGGTGCGACGAGCGCCCGCCGGAGTCGAAGTCGAGGACGATCGGGTTCTCGGCGTAGGTCGCGTAGAGGCCGAGCGAGTATTGGTTCTTGTCGAGGTTCCGCGTGTCGTACACCGACACGAAGCGCGACGGATCGGTGGCGGGATGGAAGAGCTGCGCGTCGTCGAACACGACGTGCGGCACCGCCACGGACTGCGCCGAAGCGCTACCGCCGAGTGCGATCCCGAGCAGGAGCCCTGCGGTCCACGTTCCGCGATGGCGTCGCATCATCGTTGCCCCTCCCAGCCCCTGCTCGTTCCGCTCAAGCCGCCGAGCGCCGCCGGTGCGCGATCCAGCCGAGCATCAGCAGCACGGCGAGAAGCTCCGCGGCACCCGCACGATCGGATCGTGCCGAGAGCGAGCAGCCGCCGCCGCCCCCGCCACCCTCGGTGAACGGCTGCTCGATGCCTGCGATCGCCTGTCCGAGCGTGACCGGCCCGACCGCGGCGAGCAGGCCGTTGGGATCGGGCAGGATCACCACACCCGTCACCTGGATGATCGCGAGGCCGTCCTCGGTCTTCCGCACGGTCTGCGACGGCTGGATCGTGAGCAGACCAGGGACCGTCAAGCTCTGTCCGGCGGGCAGCGCGATCTGCGTTCCGAAGAGGTTCAACACGGCGGCTGCCTGCACGGCCGTCAGCTGGCCCGTTTGGCTGTCGGCCGTTGCCGTGACGGGGGTACCGACGACGGAAACGAGGCCTTCGATGAGCACGATCGACGCCTGCGCGGTGCTGTCGACGCGCGGGAAGCCCGGGTTCTCGGCACCGCCCGCGGTGCGCGTGCCGCCGACGGTGCGCGCCTCCACGGTCAGGAGCAGACCGGGGATGACGCCGACCGAGGTCGATTGATCGAAGCAGGTGACGTCACGAATGTCGCACGACTTCTCCTGGACGACGTTGCCCTTCGAGTCCTTGCCACCCGCGCCGACGTCGCCCGTGAGCGCGCCGGTGTTGAGCACCGCTCCGGTGGCGCGGCCGATGTACCGAATCTGCTGAGCACCCAGCGCTTCACGCCCGACGAGTGCGCACGCGAACAGGCAGATCGCGGTTCCGAAGAGCCTACGCATGATCGATGTTCCCCCGTTCGAGCGCGGCAGGAAGGAAGGTTGCGGCTCGCGTGCGTGGCCTACGCTGCGGGACCGTCGCCGCGCCGACTTCCGACCTCATGAGTGGCGCATTTGTATCCACGCGAAGAACACAGTGTCAACTCGATGGGACGCTGCGTGAACGCATAGATGCGAGCGAGTTAGGAGCGTTGGATGCGCGCGGGCATGAGCTGAAGCTTCCGTCCAATTCGTTCCCGGCGCGCTGCGAGATCGGGGGCTTTAGCGAGGGATGTGACGCATTCCGCGAAGCGGCGTGCGTCACATCCCGACGGCCATCGGAGGAGCGGAGCCGCGAAGCGGCGAGCACCGAACGGGGCCTACGGCGTCAGCCTGAAAGTAATCAGCTCGGCGGCAAAAACGAGAACGGCCAGGTGACCACGACCGTGCCGCTCGGCTCGGGCGGGTAGTGCCAGCCGCGGATCTGGCTCAGTACCGTCTGCTCGAGACCCGGGTCGTGCATCTGGCTCGACACCATCTGCACGCTTCCGACCGAGCCGTTCGCGAGGATCTCGTAGCGCACGACGATGACGCCCTTCAGCCCGGGATTGGTGCGGAGCTCGTTGTTGTACGCCCAGCGAAGACCCGCGAGATAGCGCTGCGTCCATTCCCAGATCGACGCGTAGCTGCGGCCCGCGCCGCCGGCGCCCGCGCCCGACACGGAGAAGCCGCCGCGGCCCGTGCCGCCGCCGCCCGCTCCACCGCCACCGGATCCGGAGTTCCATCCGCTGCCGCCACCGCCGGGGCCAGGCAGCACGACCGAGCCGACGGACGAGCCGAGATTGCCGGACACCGCCGGACCTCCCGACGAGATCGTCGAGCCGGCGGAAACGTCGGCCTTCGAGCGCGCCGTGCCGAGCGTGCTACCCGTGGGCGACGAGCTCTCGACGGGCGCCTCGCGCAGCTGCACCGGCGAGTTCACGCCCTCGAACGCCTGCGTCGTCGGCGCCGGACCCTTCGAAAGCGCGGCGAGCAAGCCTTGGTCCTGCACGGGCTTCGCCACCGGGACCGGCTTCACGACGGTCTTCGGCTGCGGTGCCCGCACTTGCTTCTGCACGACCTGCGGCGCCTTCGGTGCCTCGACCTTCTGCGGCTCGGGCGCGGGTGCGACGGGCCCAGGGGCCGCGCTCTTCTCGCCCGGGGGCGGCGACGCCGGACCCTTCGGGCCCTCGAAGATCGAGACCTCGAGCGGCGGCTCGGGAATCGGCCGCTCGGCGAGGAACAGGATGAAGATGGCGAAGGCGATGTGCATGACCATGGACGCGCTGAAGGCCATGGCCTGCCGGGATTGGGCCCGATCGGGCCCGAACATCATCGTCGCTGCGCTCACTCTAGCGGTCTGCCTCCGAGATCAGCTCACCAGATCGCGCGGCCGTCGCGCAATCATTTTTCCGGGACGGACCACGATTATCGCTTCATCTCCACGGAGATCGCGAACTTCTTCACGCCGGCCGCGCGCACCACGTCGAGCAGGTGGATGACGTCGCCGTATTGAACCTTCTTGTCGGCACTCACCAGCACTTGCACGTCTGCGTTCGTCGCGACTTCCTTCTGGACCGTCGGCTGGATGGTCGCCTCGTCGATCTTCTTGTCGTTCAGGTAGAACTGTCCCGAGTTGTCGACGAGGAAGTGCATGCTCTTCGGCGGCGGCTCGTCCGCTTTCGAGACCTGCGGCAGATCCACCTTGACCGCCGGCGCGACGATGAAGCTCGCCGTGACCATGAAGATGATCAGCAGCACGAGCGTGATGTCGACCAGCGGCGTGACGTTGATGCCGGTAATCGTATCGTCGTCGGCGTTCGAGGAACCGGCCATGGTCAGGCGTTCTCCCTGAGGACGCGAACCTTCGGTTCGGCCTTCTCGTTCGCCTTGAGGTGCGCGAGGATGATGCGTTCGATCGTCTCGGCGTTCGCCGCGAACTCACGCACCTTCTTGTTGAAGTAGTTGTAGGCGATGACCGCGGGGATCGCGACGAGCAGGCCCATCGCGGTGGCGACGAGCGCCTCGGAGATGCCGCTCATGACCGTGGTCGCGCCGGCCGCCGCGTTCCCGGCCTGGCCGAGGTCGTGGAAGGCCTTGATGATGCCGAGCACGGTGCCGAACAGGCCGAAGAACGGCGCATTGTTGCCCATCGTGCCGAGGATCATCAGGTACTTCTCGAAGCGCAGCCGCTCGGCGACGCGGCGACTGGCCATCATCTCTTCGACGACCTGCTCACCCTCGTCGAAGTTCGCGAGCGCGACCTTGGCGATGCGGGACTCCGCGCCTTTCGTCATGTCGGCGAGCGCAGCCGCACCGTTCAGGTCGTTGCGGCTCAGACGCTCGGTGAAGGCCTCGATGAAGCGCTCGACGGGCGTGCGGTTGCGGATGAAGTAGATGAGCCGCTCGATCATCACGGTGACCGAGAGGATGCTCGCGAAGATCAGGACCCAGAGGACCCATTCTCCACCGATCAGCGTGAACCCCTTGAGCGCTTCCGCGATCGTTCCGCTCTGCTGAACGGCGGCGACCGCCGGAGTCGCCGCGGCGGTGGCTGCTGTCGTCGGTTCCATTGCTTGTCTGTTCTCCTTCCGAAGTTACCTGGGCCCTGGTGCTACGACGCCGGGGGAGGTGCGACCACGCCTGCGGGAGCGGCCTGCGGGGGAACGGCTTGCGCCGCGGGGGCGGCGGGCACGGCGGAAACGGGGGGCTGGGTCGTCGCGGCCGGGCGCTCGCCGCCGAACTGCAGCAGCGCTCCGCGCGCACGGGTGACCCATTCGTTCTCGATGCCGGCGGCTCTCGCTTGCTCGATGGTGGTCCGGAAGGCCCGTTCGGCGCCTTCCCGGTACGGCTTCATCTGCTCACTCAGCAACTGATCGTATTGTCCCTGCTGGTCCGCGCTGAGCGATCTGGGGCGAGGCGCCTGCATCACCGAGTTGGCAAAATCCAACTGAACGTAACCGATTTTGTAGTAGGAGGCCAGCGATACCTCCGCGAAGCCGAACGCCGCCGCGGCCTGCAGATCCTGCATCGCGATCTCCATCGCCTGCTGCTTCTTCTTGAGGCTCATGGTCATCGGCTCGACGAGTTGGATCGCTTCGGCGCGCTGCATATTCGCGTCCCCGAGAATCAGACGAGCCTTGGCGATCGCGAGCTGCGCCTGCTGGATCTCGTCGGGCGTGCCGTTCAACGAGCTGGTGGCCTGGATCTCGCGCGCGAGACGCTCGGCGTCGGCGATGCGGCCCTGGCGGCCGAGCTGCTCGGCCATGAAGCTCCGCGCCGTGAGCGCGCGGAAGTCGTTCGGCGGGCGGGAGTCGAGGAACTTCTGGTAGAAGTCCATCGCCTGCGCCGTCGAATTCGCGGCGCGGGCGCGCGTCGCGGCCTCGTAGAACAAGTTCGCGCTTTCGGGCCCCGACTTGCCGTTTGCCGCGCGCGCCAGGAAATCGGCGGCGCCGGCGGCATCGCCGGACTGCGTGTAGAGGTCGGCGGCCGCGGCCGTCGCGTCCTTCGAGAGCTCGGACTGCGGGTACTGCTCGGTCAGCGTGCGCAGCAGCTGCACGGCGCGGTTCTTCTGGCCGTTGTCACGCAGCAGCAGCGCCGCGTTGTAGAGCGCGGCCGGCGCCGACGGATGCTTCGGGTAGACGCGCGCCAGGAGCTCGTATTGCTCGGCCGAGTCGAGCGGCCGATCCTTCAGGCTCTCGGCGGACTTGAGGATCGCGGCGGCCCGAACCTCGTCGGCCTCGGCGCGCACGTTCGGAGGTGTGGCGGGATCCTGCAGCACCTTGCCCGCCCAGTTCGCGCTCTGCACGAAGTCGTTGTTCGCGAACGCGGAGCGTGCCAGCACGAGCTGGAGCTTCTGGCGGTCGGCGGGATTCGCCACGCGATCGACGACGGCCGCGCCGGGCGCGATCGCGTCGGCGTAGCGCTTGTCGTCGTAGAGGAGGCCGGCCTGGCGCGCCCGCAGATCGATCTCGTGCGGGCCGCCCGGGTAGAGCTTGAAGTAGTCTTCGTAGGTCGCGAGCACCGTGTTGAGATCGGCCTGCTGCCTCGAACGGGCTTCCTCGACGAGTGCCACGCGGCGGAACGCGGACTCCTCGCCGTGCTTCGGGTCGTGGGCCTCGGCGACCTGCTTGTAGCGATCGAGCGCGTTGCTCCAGTCGCCGATGTCCTTCAGCGCGTCGGCCTGCAGGAACGTCATCTCCGCGCGCTCCGCGCTGGCCCCGACGCTGTCCGTGTAGAGCTGGTACGTCTGGATCGCCCGGCGGTAGAACTCGGGCTGCTTCGTCTCGCGTGCCTTCTGGTGGAGGTAGAGCGCGGAGTCCTTGACGATCGGCACGACCTCGACCGCGCCTTCGCCGGCGACCTTGGTGCCCGACACGTGGCGGCTGATCAGACGCTCGCGAGCGTCTTCGGCGCGGGCCGCGTCGCCGCCGCGGGCGTAACACTCGATGACCAGTTTATCGAGGCCGTCGATCGCCTGCGGATCGGGATAGTCCCGCATCAGCTGCTCGTAGGCCATCGCCGCCTGGGTGAATCCCGACGTTTCCTTGTAGAGATCGCCGACGCGACGGAGCACGACGGGCGCGAACGCCGGCTTCGGGCCCACCCACGGACCGGACAGGATGGCGGTCGATCCCTCGCTGCGGACGACCTTCGCGAGCAGCTCGACCGATTCCGCATAGATGTTGTTCTTCTGCTGGTTGCTGGCCTCGAGCCGCGTCAGCAGGTCGATGAGCGTGGTGCGCGCCGGACCCGCCTGTCGGGTGGCGAACGCGGACCAGGCGTACATGTAGGCGGACTGGTCTCGATAACGCGGGTCGCCGCGGCGGAGCACCTCCTGGTAGGCGTTCACCGCGTCGTTCACGCGGTTCTTCTGCACCGCCTCGTTACCGAGCCGGAACCAGATCTCGGACGCACGCGCCGACGACGGGTAGTCACGGACGATGGTGCGAAACGCGTCCATCGCCTCGGCCGGGCGGCCGGTCTCCTCCAGCGCGATCGCGCGGTAGTAGATGGCCTCCTCGCGGAAGACGGAATCGCCCTTGCCGAGCACCTGCTGGAACATCGACAGCGCGCGGTCGTACCCGGCCCGCCCGTCGTAGGACTGCGGCCCGGCGGCCTGGGCGTCCTCCAGGTAGAGGAGGCCGAGCCGGAACGTGATCTCCTCGCGGCTCTGCGCCAGGGCCGGAGATTGGTTCGCGAGCAGGCTCTCGTAGCGGCGGATGGCCTCGGCGCGGGCGCTGGCGTCGGCGGCGGCAGCCGCAGCGGGCGCTTGCGCGAAGGCGATCGGGGAAGACAGCGTCAGCAGGAGGGCGGACAGGACTACCGGGCGTCGAAGCATCGTCTCGCGCCTCATATTGACCGGAGGTCCAGTTCCTCGCAACGTTTCTTTGACCTCCGGAAACGAAAGTCGAAACGGCCCGTTGCGTAGCGGATTTTCGCTTGACCGGGCCCGGCGGCGCCGCGACACTGGCGTCGCCCTCCAGCCGTCTCGCAGGTTCTGTCCATGCCGTCCAGGATCTGTGAATGGCCGCCCTCCGAGCGCCCGCGCGAGCGCTTGATCGAACAGGGTGCGAGCGGTCTCTCCGATGCCGAGCTGCTGGCGCTCGTACTGCAGACGAGCACCGTCCGCGGTCGGTCGGTTCTCGACCAGGCGCGCGAGCTACTCGCGGCGTTCGACGACCTTTCCGCGGTGGCCACGGCGACGGCTCGCGAGCTCACCGCGTACGCGGGCCTCGGCGATGCGCGTGCGGCGGCGATCGTCGCCGCGCTCGAGCTCGGCCGCCGCGCCTGCGCGCGTCCGATCGACCGTGGCCATGGCTTCCGCACCAGCGGCGACGTGTTCCTGCATCTCCGCGGACGCCTTGCCGCACTACGTCACGAGGTGTTCGTCGCGCTGCTGCTCGACACCAAGCACCGTCGCCTGCGCGACGTGCAGATCTCCGAGGGCTCGCTCTCGGCGGCGATCGTTCACCCGCGCGAGGTGTTCGCGCCCGCCGTCCGCGACTCCGCCGCCGCGGTCATCCTCGCCCACAACCACCCGAGCGGGGATCCGGCGCCGAGCCGCGAGGACGTGGAGCTGACGCGTCGGCTACGCGATGCCGGCGAGCTCATCGGCATCCGCGTGCTCGACCACGTGATCGTCGGCGCGCAGACGCACTTCAGCTTCGCGGATGCCGGCTACTGGTGACGCTCTGCGAGCGCGAAGCGGACTAGAACGGAATGTCCTCGTCGTCGCTCGGGGGCGGAGGCGGCTCGTTCTGCGAATCGCCGCGCGGCATCGCGCCGCGGCTTCCGCCACCTCCACCTCCACCGCCGCCCCCGCCGAGGAACTGCACGCGCTGTGCGTTCACCTCGGTGATGTACTTCTTGTTGCCGTCCTTGTCGTCGTATTGGCGGTAGCGGATCGAGCCCTCGATGTAGACCTGCCGGCCCTTCTGTAGATACTGCCCGCAGCTCTCCGCCTGCTTCCCCCAGACGACGATGTTGTGCCACTCGGTGCGCTCCTGGCGCGTGCCCTCGGCGTCGTTCCACATCTCGGAGGTCGCGATCGAGAACTTCGCCACGGCCCGGCCGTTCGCGGTGAAGCGCACTTCCGGGTCGCGTCCGAGGTTGCCGATGAGGATGACCTTGTTGACGGAGGTGGACATGGTGGGGGCTCCTTCGCGACGAGCACTAACGTTCGCAGGCTCGCGATGTCAACGTCACACCCGGCGGCGTAACGATTCGTTGCGCGCGCCGACGAAAGACCGCGACGTTGACGCGGCCCGCGCGATCGCGTGAAGTGCGCGCATGGAACCCGACCTCTCGAGTCTCGGCGACGAGCGCATCTTCATCGACCGCATGGCGTACGCGGATCTCGACGAGTGGCATCGCTCGGCCGCGCGCCTCCGCGCGAGCGATCCGCTGCCGCTCGTGAAGGTCGACGGCTACGTGCCGTTTCGCGCCGTCACGCGTCACGCGCACGTGGCCGAGATCGAGCGCAATCATCTGGGCTTCTGGAACACGCGCGACTCCGTGCTGCTGCCGCGCGCGCAGATCGACGCACAGCGCTCGATGGGCTTCGACATCAAGACGCTGATCCACATGGACGGCGCCGAGCACAGGAGCTACCGCGCGATCACCAACGACTGGTTCAAGCCGGCGAATCTCCGGAAACGCCTGGGCGAGCGCCTTCCGGAGCTCGCGAAGCACTTCGTCGATCGCATGCTCGCGCACGACGGCACGTGCGACTTCGCCCGCGACATCGCGCTCTACTATCCGCTGCACGTGGTGATGAGCATCCTCGGCGTGCCCGAGAAGGACGAGCCGCTGATGCTCGACCTCACGCAGAAGATCTTCGGCGGCGAGGATCCGGACGTCGGCGGGCGCGAGGGCGTCGATCCGGTGCAGGTCTTCATGGAGGCGCTGCAGCAGATCGCCGTCTACTTCCACCAAGTTACGATGGACCGCCGGGCGCATCCGACCGAGGACATCGCTTCGACGATCTCGAACGCCACGATCGACGGGCAGCCGATCGGCCCGCTGGAGAGCGCCGGCTACTACTCGATCCTCGCCGCCGCCGGCCACGACACCACGTCGAGCTCGCTCGCGGGCGGGCTCGAAGCGCTGATCCGCAATCCCGACCAGCTGCGCGCGCTCCGCGACGATCCGTCGAAGATCCCGAACGCCGTCGACGAGATGATCCGCTGGGTGAGCCCGGTGCGGCACTTCATGCGTCAGGCGCAGGGTGACTACGAGATCGCGGGCGTGAAGCTCCAGGCCGGCGACTGGCTGCTGCTGTCCTACTTGTCGGCGAACCGCGACGAGGACGTGTTCACGGATCCGTTCCGCTTCGACATCGAGCGCAAGAACGCGGAGGATCACCTCGCGTTCGGCATCGGAGTGCACTTCTGCCTCGGCGCGCACCTCGCGCGCATGGAGCTCGCCGCGTTCTTCCGCGAGCTCCTGCCGCGTCTCGACTCCGTGGAGCTCGCGGGGGCGCCCGAGTCGACCGCGACGACGTTCGTCGGCGGCCCGAAGAAGCTCCCGATCCGCTATCGCCTGCGTGCCTGACTCTTCGCGGAAGCTCGCGTTGACGGAGTCCGGAGCCGCGCCTTATACGAGAGCGGTGGGCTCCGGGCTTCGCCTGATCCACGTCCTCCGCATCCTGGCGCTGGTCGTGAGCACGATGATCGTCGCGCCGATCGTGGTGTTCCTGGGTCTCTTCGAGCGCGACGGCAAGCCGGGCTGGAAGCTGGCGATCCGCTGGATGGCGTTCAACCTGTGGATGTCGCGGGTGCGCGTCAAGGTCGTCGGGATCGAGAACATCGAGCCTGCGAAGAGCTACGTCTTCATGTCGAACCACCGCTCGGCGGCCGACATCGTGGCGATCGGCTGCGCGCTCTGGGACTACCAGATCCGCTTCGTCGCCAAGCACGAGCTGCTGCGGGTGCCGTTCTTCGGCTGGGGGCTCCGCGGGCTCAAGAACATCATCATCGACCGCTCGAACCGCATCCAGGCGCTGCGCAGCTACGCGGTCGCGGGCGAGCGCATGCGGCGCGGCATCTCGGTCGTGGTCTTCCCGGAGGGCACGCGCGGCGAGGGCGCGTCGCTGCTACCGTTCAAGAAGGGCGGGTTCGTGCTCGCGATCGAGACGCAGACGCCGATCGTACCGATCGCCGTCGTCGGCACCGAGATCGCGATGCCGAAGGGGAGCCTCCGGATCGAGAGCGCCCTGGTCGAGGTGCGGATCGGCAAGCCGATCGAGACCACGGGCATCGGGGTGAAGGAAAAGGACCAGGTCGTGCGGCTCGTCCGTGAATCGATCGAGCGGCAGATGCAGGCGCCTCCGGCGAGCGGCGACTCGCGCGCGGTCACCGCGGGATGAGCTCCTCCGAGACGGCATCGGGGCGCATCCGCATCGTGCCGCTCGGCGGCCTCGGCGAGATCGGCCTCAACCTGATGGTCGTCGAGTATCTCGCGGCGGGCGCCGATTCCGCCGCGGCCGCGGTGGCGATCGACTGCGGCGTGATGTTCCCGGGCATCGAGACGCCGGGCGTCGATCTCATGATCCCCGACCTCGCGTATCTCCGCGCGCTCGGACCGCGTCTGCTCGGCATGCTGATGACGCACGGTCACGAGGACCACATCGGCGCGCTGCCGTTCCTGCTCCGCGAGTGCGAGATCCCGATCTACGCCTCCGCGTTCACCCGCGCGCTGATCGAATCGAAGCTCACCGAGCACCGCCTGCTCGACCGCGCCGCGCTCACCACGTTCGAGCCGCGCGATCGTTGGACGCTCGGTCCGTTCGAGGTCGAAGCGCTGCACATTCAGCACTCGATCGTCGACGCCGACGGCCTCACGATCCGCACCCCCGTCGGCACGTCGCTCCAGACCTGCCACTTCACCACCTCCCCCAACCCGAACCCCGCCCGCTCCTCCAATAGC
>JACXTT010006309.1_pt1 | contig 16953 bp, 15 predicted proteins | sample 9270951 | NCBI WGS metagenome assembly JACXTT01 (sample SAMN15532306, study PRJNA645909) | rock metagenome | isolation source: weathered quartz diorite | place: Puerto Rico | collected 2017-06-21 | reverse complement strand
GCGTCGCCCTCGCACTCGCGATCGTTCCTTCACCTGCGGTGGAGCATGCCTGACGACGATGATGATGTCTAACACCGAGTCGCATTCATAGGGTAACTTTCAACACTGTCATTCTGAGCCGAAGGCGAAGAATCTCAGCTTAATCCGAGACCCTTCGCGGAGTTTATCCTGAGCGAAGCCGAAGCCTGCCTTGAGCGAAGTCGAAGGGGGCTCGGGGTGACAATGGTGCCGACAAAGTGTCTTTTCGATCGCAACTTGGGATAAGGCCTGATTGAGTCGCGGGCCGCGGTTGAAAGTGATGAAGAACTCACTCGCAACAAAGAGCCTCTCAAGGAGTGTCTATGCCCACTTCCATCGTGAGTCCTGAGGTCCAAGCAGTCTTCGCTCAGGCACGATTGCCGCAAACGAAGCGCGTCACCGTTGGCGACACAGTCCTGGAAATTCCTACGCCCTTTCCATCCCCGGGAGATTGGCGGGATCAGTGGATTTACTTCCTGCTGGTGGATCGGTTCAATAATCCCCAGGCGCCGCCGCGCTCCATGCCGTTTGACGGCTTGCATGGAGTCTTCCAGGGCGGCACCTTCAACGGCATGCGGCAACAATTGGACTATCTCAAGCAACTGGGTGCCGGTGCGCTGTGGCTCTCGCCAGTGCTGAAGAACTGCCAGTACAATCCCTTTAGTTATCACGGCTATGGCATCCAAGATTTCTTGCAGGTTGACCCGCGCTTCGCCTCCGATCCGCAGGTGGCGAAGGTGAATCCGCAAGTTGCCGAAACCGAACTGCGCGCTCTGGTTGACGAGGCGCACGCGCGTGGCATGTACGTGATCTTCGACATCGTGCTCAATCATGCCGGCGATGTGTTCGAGTACGTGTTAGCGGATGGCAGCCGCAGCGCCGAGGCTGAGTGGCGTGATAGCCCCTACACGATCAACTGGCGCGACGAGAACGGCCAGGGCCGGTCAGAGTGGACGACACCGCCCGACAATCCGCCGCTCGACGCGGCCGTGTGGCCCGCGGAGCTGCGTCGCAATGAGTTCTTTCGGCGCCAGGGGAAAGGGGGCGAGGCAGGCGGTGACTTTGCTTCTCTCAAAGAATGGGTCACTGCATTTCAGCAGCCTGAGACGGAATCTGGCTCAACCTATCCTGTGCGCAACATTCTCATTCGCGCTTATCAATATCTGATCGCCAAATACGATGTGGATGGGTTTCGCATTGACACGCTGAAATATATCGAGCCAGAGTTCGCGCAGGTGTTTGGCAATGCCATGCGCGAATTCGCCCTGAGCATCGGCAAGAAGAACTTCTTTACCTTCGGCGAGGTGTACGACAACGAAGAGCAAATTGCCCGCTTCATTGGCCGCAATGTGGCTTCGCAGGACACTGATCTCGTGGGAGTTGATGCTGCCTTGGACTTCCCTTTGTTCTTCAAACTCCCGGCGGTCGCGAAAGGCCAGCTTGCGCCGGCGGAAGTGATCACCCTGTTCGAGCATCGCAAACAGGTCGAGCGCGATATTCTCAGCTCGCACGGCGAGGCCAGTCGCTACTTTGTAACGTTCCTGGACAACCACGATCAACGGGAGCGCTTCTACTTCAGTCCTCCTGACGAGCCGACACGATATGCGGACCAGTTGACGTTGGGGGTCGGGTGTTTATTGGCGCTGCAAGGCGTCCCGTGTCTGTATTACGGGACCGAGCAAGGACTGCACGGCTCTGGCGATCAGGACCTGGCTGTGCGCGAAGCCTTGTGGGGCAAAGCAGATGGATTTACTCGTGCACAGCCACTGTACGCGGCGATAGCAGAACTTGCTGCTGTCCGTGCGCGTCAGCCGGCGCTGCGCTATGGGCGGCAATACTTCCGTCCCATCTCCGGCGACGGCCTCCAGTTTGGTGTCTCGTCCTTCGCGCCAGGAGTACTCGCGTTCTCACGCATCTTAAACGACCAGGAACTCCTCGTGGTTGCCAATACCAACACCCACGAGAGTTGGACCGGCGAAGTGATCGTCGATCGTGCGCTCAATGCCGTTGGTTCACGCTACAAAGTGTTGTTCACGAACAAGGCTTTTAGCCAGAGTGGCGATCAGGGTGGTGTGACTCCTGAGCCCGTCAGCGAGAAGGTCGCGGGCAAGGTTGAGATTCACGAGATCGACGGCAGCATGACAAGCGGACCAGCACGCGCGCTGCGGGTGTCGTTGCAGAAAATGGAGATACAGATCTTAGGAAAGGGGCAAGAAACATAGGGTGATACGCCAGCATATCCCGGCGGAACTGCGAGTCGCCTCTGGGCCTTGCACTATGACCGGGTTGTCGCCTTAGGCTTGGAGAACCGGATGATGGAGGAGACCTGCAGAGAGGGTGAGGCCCCGAAGTCTATAAGGTTTATAGATGTAGCAATTAGAAACTGGGAGGTTTATGAATGTAGAAACTTATTTCTAGTGGTAGCAATATGTTTCCGCTAATAGAAACAGGACGTTGCGGCCTAAATGGCGTTAGGTCTAGCGAAGCAAATCATTGACAGCGGGAGTTTATAGAGTTTATAGAAGGGAGGGAAAATATTTATCAAGTTTGTAGAGAGCGCCGCCGAAAAGTTTCTAGATGTAGCAACCGAAGAGTTTGTAAATCTAGAAACTTGTTTCTATCGATGGCGACATGTTGCTGCTAATAGAGATAGGTCAGTCGTCTACTTCATGCTAGCTAGCTTTCCTTGCTCATTGAGGTCTTTTGGATGTATCGAGGGATGAGCAAAAGCAAGCGTTACCCTGGCAACGAGGAACATTCAACGAACCGTGGAGTGGAAGCTTAGCCGATGGGGACGCCGATTCCCTTGCCCAGATCAGAACGAGGTGGGCTAGCGAGTGAACGCAAAGGCGGGACTCATGTCGCAAGAAGACACAGATCTCCTAGAGATAGCACGGGAAGACCTCCAGGCCCTAGGGCAAGAGGAGATTGAGCGCGTCCTGACCGAGCAGCGTACGGTGCGTGTGGGCTTTGCGGCGGGGGAGGAGCGCTACTTGATTCCTCTCGGCTATGTGTGGCTGGACGGTTGCCTGTGCGGCTTTACGTCCCGCGGGCGCAAAACCCGGCTGGCGCAAGCGGACCCCCGGGTCTCCTTTCAGGTCGACACCTCCGCGACCACGGGGCATTTCACCTGGGCGAGCGTGACCGGAGCGGGCATCTTTGAGGTCATCGAGGAGTGCGCTTACCTCGAGAAGCTTTTTCCACTGATGGCACCACGGGTTGCCGACGCCCCAGAGTGGCTAAACGACTATGTTACAAAGTTGTTCGCAGCAGAGAAAATGGTGGCCTGGCGCATTCGCCCGTCCTCAATGACAGGGGTGAAAATTGTTCCCATATAGAACGGGCTGCTTTACGATCTCGCGTAACAGGGAGTTCGCTGGCTAACCAACCCACTGCACCGTATTGCCGCCCGCTTGCGGTTCCTGCAGAACCCGAACGGATACGGTTCGGGCGGCAAACGGTGACCGGGACCGTTGGGCGACAACGGAGGGAGGATGCCGGTGGACCTAACCGTGTACGAAGACAGGTACTTTCAAGTCCTTAGCCCGGCGCTTCCTCTCAACTGTCGCGACGATGGCGGGCACTTGGTCCTGCTGAAGAAGGACAAGGTCACGGATCGGTCCGACCTGACCTACCAAGAGGCAATCGATTTCATGCGCATTTCCATGGCCGTCGGAAGGGCCATGTATGACATGCTTGGAATCGAACGGATGAACTACGAGGACCTTGGCAACTGGGGCATTGATGAGCCTGGGGGAGCCAAGATGCATCTGCACTTTTTCGGAAGATCGCGCGAGCAGATCCACCAGATCAGAGGGCAGCACATGTTCCTCTATCCGAAAGGGCACAAGATATACGAGGGACACCTGAAGCCCTTCACGGAAGAGGACGTGGCACGACTCAAGGCGAGAGTTGCGGAAATCTTGTGTGAGCCAAAGTATCTCAAGATGGCTGAGCTTGCTGAATTGTGATGGTCTCGCTACATAGGCGCGCAAATATGTCGCCCAATCGGGTCGCCCGGGAGGGCATAGGCATGAAGCTAAGCTGCAAGTGCCAGGGTCGGGTTACAGCAGTCAATGTGGGAGCGCACCCTGTCACGCAGGAGCTGGGCAGTGGTTCGGCGCTGGCGTGAGGCTTTGGGCACTAGCCGTGCGGCTGCAGTATAGGTCTGGAGGAGAAAGCACAGGAGCGCTGCCTCAGACTGAAACAGGGCGTGGGGGGGAATAGGGTCAGGTCTTGCAATAATACATTTTGTCTAATAGTTCATTGTGGCGGACAGACAGAGAAGCGTTGCCCACTGTTGAATTCTGCTCGTTAAGCAGCTCTTGCGCGACTATACAAATTCTTACATACTTCCCGGATGGCAGACAAACCCCTTGTCTGGCTCGGCTCTTCGCTTGAAGACTTGCGTGCGTTTCCCGATGATGCACGCCAGGAGGCAGGGTTTCAGCTCCGGCGAGTTCAGAAGGGGCTGGCCCCCCCCGACTGGAAGCCGATGGCCACGGTCGGACTAGGGGTTATCGAGATACGGATTCATACGGCTCAGGCGTATCGGGTGTTCTATGTGGCAAAGTTTGCTGAGGCTGTCTATGTTTTGCACGCTTTCAATAAACGGACGCAAAAGACTCCTCGGCGTGATATCGAACTGGCGCAGCGACGGTACTCCGAGTTGATGCGCACCCGAAGCAAGACCAAGGAGCAATGAATGACCATGCGAGTTCGCCGCTCTTCCGGCAACGTTTTTCGTGACCTCGGGTTCTCTGACGATGAAGCCGAGAACCTCCGCGTTCGCTCCGACCTCATGATCCGTCTGAGCAAATTGATCGAGGAGCGCGGTCTGACTCAGGCGCAGGCGGCCAAGCTGCTTGGCGTGACCCAACCGCGCATCAGCGATCTCATGAGAGGCAAGATTCAGCTCTTTAGCGTTGACAGCCTTATTGAGATGCTCGGGCATGCTGGTGCGCATGTGTCGCTCGTCGTCAAACAGCGTAGGCATGTTGCCTAGGTCTTATCAGCCAGTTATGAGGCCAAGCCTCACCACGTCGGATGAAAAGCAGGCAACCCAGGGTTACACTGGTCCCGGTCCTAGTGTGACAGAGGTCGAGAGGCCTTGGTGCCTGTAGCCAGAGTATCAGCCGGACCCGAGAGCCGTGTTCCGGCGCCACGTCATGTTGCCCCCCAGAGGGGAGCACGCAGAGCAGACTCTGTGACGCGCCCGCCTCTCCTGCCAGGACCGAAAGGAGCGAGCAAGGGAAGTAGTCTATGAATGTTGTTGGGGATTGGACGTGCCTGCCAAGACGGTGGTGGCCTGCCTGAGCACGCGAGGACGCAAAGAGGTACGTCCCTTCGCCACGATGACCGACGAGTTGCTGCAGCCGGGGGATTGGCTGAGCAGCGCTGGGTTGCGCTCGGCTCAACTCAGCCTACTTTACTCTTCTTGTCAGATGTCAAGAAAGACCGTGTTCATGCAGTCTGGCCATAACCATATAGCCTCACCAACACGCAGGATCGCTCTGACTGGTCCATCCTCCGAAATGACGAAGCCAATCGTGCTCGGACAAGCGCCAACGAAGCCGATCGCAGAGTTATGCCGGGTCCCGAAGCGAGTCAGTTCAATCTTCTGGGTTGGAGGAACATCCTGGTGGGTTCCTTCGAAAACCTCTTCTGTCCATTTTGGCGCAGCAAGATGAGTGGCGAACCGTAAAGGGCGGAGATGCTCATCAATAATCAATGCCCCATCAACGCAGCTGAGCTGGGCGACCATATCAAGATACTCACTGAGCCGACGCTTATAGCGAGTAATCAATTCGCCTCCCTCACCAGAGTTCTCTTCTTCGAGAACAATCCCAATCAAAGCCGTCCCCACTGGAGAGTCCGCAATCTCTCGCCCTGTTTGAAACTATTTATTTGCTTCATTTAGACGTTTATCCGGAACCCAGATTACCGTGCCGCCGTGTCCACGTGCTGCAGCGCTTGCATAGATGCGCTCAATACAGTCTCGGTACAGGAGCCAGTACCCATTCTCGTAGCGCTTGTACAGGTCATGGTCTCCTAAGACCTGAAGAATCTGCTTAATGAAAGGGTAAGAAGCCATAGGACCCGGCTTGGCAATGACGAATTGGCCCTGGTCGAAACGGCCAACCACGCTGTCTCCGTAGGAGATGACCACCGACCCTGGCACCCGCGTACTAAGGGTCAGAGCTGGAGGCCGAGGAAGAGAACTGAGATCGATATCGAGCAGTGAGGCAATACGGCCGTAGAGGATCGCACCGACAAGGTCGTATCCGCTGGTACCGGCGCTGCGAGCAGCGACAAGAGTGGCGATGTTCTGATCAAACGCGGGAGCCAATTTCCGTAAAGACTCAACCGACAGCGGAATCGGCTGGGCAAAGGGAAGAGATTCTAGATGGTTGGCCTCGTGCTTGAGCGAGGTCGTTGTGGCGTCTGGAAAAAACACCACGCGCACTTGAATGGCTCTCCGCTCTTCTTGTTGCAGGCTGGCCAGAAACACTGTCTCTAGAAGAGCTTTGAGATCTGCAGCGGCTGGCACCGCCTGTGCCATTGCTCGCTGATGACGGTAGAACCCCACCGAACGCCAAGCGGTCCGAATCTCCTCAATTATCCCCAATTCCAACATTGGCCCTCCTCACAGGTTTTCTGTTGACCTTTGGCATATTCTCTGGTCGAGAGGAGAGGATCAGAGTAAGTCGTTAAATGCCGCAAATATCTCTGCAAATCTTTCCAAGGTTTCTGTTATTGCCTTAGTCTTTGCGGAAAGAAATTTTGGATTTTGAATCAACCAGTAAGCGGGCGGGTAATGGCTGAAGGCTGGCAGACCGTCGGGCAACAGTTTAAAGTACGCCTCTGCTTTCTTGACTTTTCGTTGGGTTGACGGCTCAGCCGCTTCAAGCTTTTCCGGGGTCAATTTATAAGGGCCAGGTAAATTGTAGGCACTGTTGACGAGAGAGACAAAGAGGTCAGAGGTAAACAAATCTTCAATGTCCGCCTCCTCTTGATCACAGAAATCAGCGACAGTGTAGACATGGCCAGCTTTTAGTAACTCAGATTTCTTGAGCTGTCCGACCTTGTTCTTTTGGTCCCTCGCTAAGTCAGAGAGTACGGCGACGTGCAACTTGTTACCGACAAAGAGGCTCACGAAAGCATGAACCTTCTCCACCCCCCCAGAGGGGCAGAGGACCCACCGCGAATCTAAGCTGGTCTGGCCGTGTTCTCTCAACGCTGCGCGTGCTGCCTGGAGGTAGAGGATGTCAGAGGGACCTTCGACGAGCAACGTGTGCTCACCGATGAACAGGGACTGAGTGATTTCATAGCCAAGCGCCCCTTGAAGCGGAAAGAGTGTTTCCGGATCAGTGCTCAGCACGTTATCTCCAACCTTCGTACCCAGGACCTCAAATTTCGTCGGCCTAGTCCTTCGTACGACGTCCTCTACGGTGCGAACACTTGCCAGATCGTCGGCCGGTACCATGAAGGGCGAGTGTGTCGTGTAAATGACTTGGTGATAGGGAGCGAGCTGCTCTTTGATATATCGCAGCAAATCCTTCTGCGCCGTTCCGTGCAGATTCAGACTAGGCTCATCCAGAAGAATGAGCACATTCCCGTGTTTTTTTCTCACCTGCGAGAACACCACGAGGAAAGAGAAAAACCAAATAAACCCTGCGCTCCGATCCGAGAATGGCACGCTAATACGGTGCAGGTTGTTACGGACGCGAGCGTGCATCACCGTGCCCGCGTTAAACGGAAGCGGATCTCCAGGCTTGCCGGCTTGAATCTCAACCTCGACAGCGAGATGCTGATTTTGGGTCCAGTACTCAAAGATCTGATCGGTAATTTTATTGGACGCGGCTTCACAGCGAGCATTGAGATCCTCGTGCTGTATCGCGCTCTGGACTTCCTCTAGGCTTGTTCCTGCGAACTCCAGAAACTCCAGAAAGATCTGGTCACCTTCGGACACACTGTGCGCGTTAATGTTCTGCCGAAGCTTTTCGACGGAGACATCACCGCTCATGCGGCCGTACTGCGAGATGTACAGGAATTTCGGCAGACGAGCCTGCAAAATATCGGTCGCACGGAGGGTGATGCTCTTGTCGCGGAACTGTCCGAGACGCTCCATCAGTGATGTCATCGCGCCGCTACGGTCAGACAAACTATTGAGGTGATTGTACAGGGCCTCTCCAGAATGACAGTTTTCAAGATCCTGCCTCTGCTCGTCGGTGAGTCCAGCCTGGCTGAGCAGATAATGAAGCGCCCTCTTCTCGTCAATCGGTACGAGCCAAGTCGTGTCGGTCTGCTCGTAGGATTTTGCTATGTTGACTTCGGCCCCTGTGAGGCATTCGGGACCGAATTCTTCTTCCAAGACCTTTCGATCTTCAGGCTCAAGCTTCCAGTTTGCGGTCAGCACGACCGCGTCTGCCGTCGGATGACGCATGGAATAATCAGAGAAGTAACGGCGCGGGTAATCCCGCAACTTATCGTATTTCGTACGGCTCGCCTCATACGGGTTAAGCCGTTCGAGGGCCTGGAGAATTGCCGTCTTCCCGGATTCGTTCTTCCCGACAAGGCAGGTGACTTGCCCTATGGAAAAGGGCGTCGTGTCTTCGATGCACCGGAAATTCGTAATCTGCACATTGACTAGTCTCATAGGGAATCCATATTAACGAAAGAGATGTTTAACGTGCTCATCAGGGTTGTCTCCGAGCTTTTGTTTTTCATTTTCATAGCAAATGGTATAAAGATTCTTTAATCTTTTTTATAGTGATGCTGCCTTCTGGACAAGAACCAGCTCAACTATGGGCAGCCGGGCGGAATGAGCTATTTTGCTAGCAGCTGGATCAGGCTGAGGAGATGTCCTCATTTGGGGAGGCAGCAATGGAAGAAGGACGCCCGAGTTCTACGGCGGTCGCCGCGGCCAAGATGCGCGCCGCGCACCTGCTCTGGGATGAGCCGAAGATCCTTTTCGTTTTTCATATAGGTTATTGCCTATGCCGTCGTTCACCCTTCGACTTCGCTCACTCTACGCTCAGGGCGAACGGAACACTGAACGTAAGGATAGAGAAACCGTTGGTGCTGAGCCCGTCGAAGCACCAACGGCCGACGGCCCAATGGAATAGCGATCTGGCATTACCGGTCAACTCTTACAGAGATAACAGCATGTTCGTGTGCTGATGACTCCTCTCCGAGGTCAATTGCTCGTTCCGGATGCACACCGAGCCAGAACAACGAGCCCAATAGAGCGAGTCCCGCAGCCACGCAGAATGCGCCGCCCCAGCCGATCTGCTGGGCAAGGAACGGAGTCAGGGTAGGTGACAGCGTACCTCCCAGGTTTCCGCCCATGTTCATGAACCCGCCCGCGGTGCCGGCATACCTTTGGGCCAGATCAATCGTGGTGGCAAAGTACACCGGTGCAGCGACAAAGAGTGATCCTGCGCCTAGGGAGAGAAAAAGAACCGCCAGGTACGGATTCGTGGCCGTAGCGCCGGCGCATATCCACCCTGCGGTGAGCAACAGGCTAACCAGTCCCAGTCTACACCGCCCGATCCGTTTCCCGTACCGCTGGCTCAGGCGGTCGGATAACCAGCCGCCAATCGGTGCAGTAATGGCGCTGACCAAAAAGGGCAAACTGCCGAACAGACCGCCGCTGACGACCGAGAAGCCGCGGACGTTCACTAGGTAGAGATAGAACCAGGAGAAGTACAGGTAGGCGATATACCCGACCGCAAAGTAGGCCGTGGTCAAGCGCCACAGGTCCTTATTACCCACGAGTGCCCGCCAAGGCACGGGCTCACCTGACGGACCATGAGCAGGTCTGGATTCCTCAGACGCCTGGGTGATGTATCGGAGTTCAGCATTATTGACCCAGGGATGCTGCTCGGGCCGGTCCCGCGCCAGCCAGTACCACCCCCAAGCCAGGACGAGGCCTACGCCGCCGGCCAGATAAAAGGCTGCTCGCCAACCCAACGTCACCATAATCGAGACAATGAGCGGTGGAGTCAGCGCGGCACCAAACGCACTGCCGCTGCCACCGATGCCCAGCGCTAGTGCACGCTCGTGCGGCGCGATCCAATTTGCGACCACGCGGTTTCTGTTTGGCAGGCCAGCTGCCTCGCCCACGCCAATCAACACCCGCACCACAATAAACGAGCCGATCACGCCGAGCAGCGACGCCAAAAACAACTCCCCGGCCACGGCTGTAACCGTGGTGAACACGGACCACCAGAAAATCGCTCCGGTTAGCACCCGCCTGGGACCGAAACGATCGCCTAGCCATCCTCCCGGAATTTGTAACAGTGCATACCCGAGAACAAAGGCGCTGAAAACCCAGCCCATCTGTACGTCGCTGAGACCGTATTCAGGAATGATATACTTGGCTGCAATGGAAATGTTCACCCGATCGATGAACATGAGCACATCGACGACGAAGATCAGGGCGATGATGAGCCAGCGAGTCTGGGTCGGGTGTTCACTCATGGTGATAACCTAGAGGCAGAAAAGGAGGGACCTCCTCCTGACGGGGTCGGCTTTTCGCCAGACAAGGCGAAGCAATGCTACGACGGCGGCGACTGGCTTGTCAAGGGAGAATTTTGTAGGAATTCTGCTAGTGAAGTTGCACCCTGTCGCATTTGTCTCGTGAGCAGACTGTCTCCTACCCGGAGGTGGAACGGCTGGTGAAGGAAGTCACCGGTACGGCGAAAGTGGTGGTGTTCGACCACGACGCGCGCTGCACCCCAGGGAATGTGAACCGTTCGCTCTGTTTTCCATAACTGCCATTACCTAGCACTTTTAGTTATACTCTTTGCTGATCCTTTTCCGTTTCTCTTGCATTCTTCTCCGTTTTCGATAAGAAGACAATAGGAAAGCGTCTCAGGAGATTTATGTGGAATACACTATTCTTGGGCGGAGCGGTTTGCAGGTCAGTCTTGTCGGCCTTGGCTGTGGTGGTCCCAGCCGCCTGGGTCAAGCGACCGGCAAGAGCGAGCAAGAGTCGATTGCCGTAGTGCAGCAGGCTCTGGAGTTGGGTATCACCCTATTCGATACCGCTGAGGTCTATGGCACAGAAGCCATTGTGGGGAGAGCGCTGGAGGCGGTTCCCCGCGACCAGGTGGTCATCTCAACCAAGAAACTTCCGCCCTCGCCGGATCACCCCGACCCTGTCGGAGAGCTCAAGCAGGGCTTGGAACAAAGCCTGCGGCGGCTCAGAACCGACTATGTCGATATCTACCACCTCCACGGCGTGCGGCCGGAGCACTATCGCTACGCCTACAACGTTCTCGCCCCGGTCCTTTTGCGGATGCGCAAGGAAGGCAAGATCCGGGCCGTGGGTATCACCGAAGCCTTTAGTGTTGACCAGAGGCATCAAATGTTACAACAAGCCCTGGAAGCGGACTGTTGGGATGTCATGATGGTCGGGTTCAATCTGTTGAATCCATCGGCCCGCCGCCGGGTGTTCACGAAAACGCTGGAGAAAAATATCGGGGTCTTGTGCATGTTTGCTGTGCGACGGGCACTCAGCCAACCAGCGCAGCTCAAAGCCTTGATCGCCGACCTTAAGCAAAGAGGGCAGATAAATCCCGGAGCCTGCGACGCTGAGGACCCGCTCGGTTTCCTCACCCAAGAGGGGAAGGCTGCCACTCTCCCCGAGGCTGCCTATCGCTACTGCAGGCATGAGCCGGGTATGCACGCAGTCTTGACGGGGACCGGAAACGCCGACCATCTCAAGGCCAACGTCACCTCCCTGCTCAAGCCTCCGCTGACACAGGCAGATTTCCAGCGACTGGAAGCAATATTCGGCAGGGTAGACTCGGTTTCTGGAAACTAGCGCCTCCCCGGAGTAGGGGCACGGCGTGCCGTGCCCCGCTTCTTTGCGTGTCAGCGTTTGAGATGCCGATCAAGCAGCGCCGTAGCCCGGCGGTAGCCTTCAGCATAAGCTGGCAGCGGCGGGAGTTGGAAGAAGGCGTGCGGCGCGCCTTCGACGACGTGCAGGTCATGCTCAATACCCGCCGCTTTCAGCGCCTTGGCTAGCTCCAGCGACTCCGGTAAGAGCGGGTCCTTGGTGCCCACACCAATGTAACACGGTGGAAACCTCGTGCAGGCGTAGAACGGGCTGACCCGATAGTCGCCGCGCAGCGCTTCGTACTGCTCCTCCGGAAGATAGAACTGGGTGTTCGGTCCGGTTCCGCCCAGCGCACTCATTGCTTTGTGGTAATCAAAAACTCCGTAGAGTAATGCAGCAGCACTGATCTTCGGTTCGCCTTTCTGGCTACACTCGGCCAGGACCGCGGCAGCCAGGTTGCCGCCGGCCGAGTCACCTCCGACAGCCAATCGCTTCGGGTCACCGCCATAGCGGGTAGCGTTCTCCACAGCCCACTGCGTGGCAAACGCGCAATCGTCGAACGCAGCGGGAAAGCGGTGTTTGGGCGCGCGGCGATAGTCGAGGTTGATGGTGAGATAGCCCGCTGCGGCGAACTCTCGGCCCACGCGCAGATGCGTCTTGGGACTGCCCATCGTCCAACCTCCGCCGTGGAAATAAACTAACACCGGGTGTGGTCCCGCACCCCGCGGCACGGAAATGTCGGCGGTCAGCCGCCAACCCGTTACCTCACGCAATAGCACGCCATCATGCACGGCACCCACTGGTGGTGGATTGCCGTTCATCAAACTGTCGTAACGCTGGAGCATATCGGCCGGATTGACGCCTTTAGGCACCCGTAAGGTTTCCATGAATTCAAGTAAATCAGCCGGAATCTGACTCATTCTCGCTCCTCCCTTGTGGTGACAGTGTCCCGCGGATTCTACCCGCTGCGTGCGCGAGAAGCCAGCGGCCTTGGTCTTTGCAATCTTATCTCGATGTGGTACATCACGAGCGAACGTTCACTCAAGGGGAGAAGCGATGAAATTCTGGATGTTCCATTTGATGCCGTGGCCTTATTTGCCGAATGACTTCGATGAAAAATATGACACCGCCTGGGTCACCTGCCCCAACGCGCTCTTCGATCCCGAGCGTGGGCCGGAGGTCTACCACCGCTATATCAATCAGCTCGCTTACGCCGATGAACTGGGCTTTGACGGCGTAGTCATCAACGAGCATCACCAGAACGCCTACGGCATCATGCCCTCCCCGAACTTGATTGCTGCAGCACTCTCGCAACGCATCCAGCAGGCTCGGGTGATGGTGTTGGGCAATGGCCTTCCTCTCTACGAAGTGCCGCTGAAGATTGCCGAAGAGTTCGCCATGTTGGACAACATGTTCCGCGGCAAGTTCGATGCGGGTTTCGTCGTCGGCGGCGGGCCGGAGTATTACTCGTACAACATTAATCCGACCTTCGCCCGTGATCGGTTCCGCGAGGCCACTGATTTGATCGTCAAAGCCTGGACCGATCCCGGTCCGTTCTCGTGGGATGGCAAACACTTCCAGTTCCAGTACGTCAATCCCTGGCCGCGTCCGGTGCAGAAGCCGCACCCGCCAGTATGGATTCCCGGCGTGGGCAGCATCGAGACCATGGAACTCGTCGCCGAGCGCGGTTTCATCTACGCCGCGCTGACCTACGCCCACGTCGATTCGTTCCGGCAGAACGCGGCCTTTTTCCAGCAAACCGTCGCCCGGGCGGGCAGGATTTATAACCCGGAGATGCTGGGCTGGCTCGTGCCGATGTATGTGGCCGAGACCGATCAGAAGGCGCGTGAGGAGGCTGAGGAGCACATCTGGTACTTCATCGACAAACTCATCAAAGGCTTCGCCGGGAAAGGTCGCACCTGGATGCCGCCCGGATACACCTCCCTAAAGTCTTTACAGCGCCTCCAGGAAATCAACGCCCTGGGGGGTGATCAGGCGCCGACCAACTGGCAGTTAGGTCATGCCCGCAGTTGGGACGATGTCGAGGCCGGCGGGTCAGTGCTGATCGGCAGCCCACAAACCGTGCGCGAGCAGTTGCTCAAATATGTGCTGGAGTTCAAGGTCGGCCATATTCTCGCCCTACCGCAGTTCGGCAGCTTGCCCGACCACCTCACGCGCAAAAACATGGAGCTCCTCGCCAGCGAAGTGTTCCCCTACGTACGGAAGTACGCCGAGGCAGAGTTCGGTTCGCTGCCCGGGGTGCAGACCCAGCAAACGGCGGCGCACGCATAACGTCAGTTCGGGTATAGGTTCCCTCTCCCCTCGCGGGAGAGGGATAAGGTGAGGGGGCGCACGGCCACACTACAGCCTGTACACGCTCTCGCTCCCATGCTCGTGCATTCACAAACAGGATCCCCTATGGCTTTACAGACCGACACTTTCACGATTCGCGGCAAGAACATCCAGCTCCTGCGTGGCGGCAGCGGCACGCCCCTGCTGTATCTGCATGGCCTCGCGGCTGATATCCAAAGCCTGCCCGCCAGCGCCGGGTTCACCGCTTTTCACGACCCCTTGACTGCGTCCTTCTCATTGTGCACGCCGGCCTTGCCTGGATACGCCGACAGCGAAGGGTTCGATGACCTGGAAACCATCGAAGACGCAGTGTTCTTCTGTCTCGATGTCCTGGACACACTCAAATTAGATAAGGTGAACTTGGTTGGCGCTTCTCTAGGAGGATGGATCGCAACTGAATTTGCCACTCGATACTCTCAGTGCTTACACAAATTGGTGTTAATCAACCCGTTCGGCATCTCGATCCCCCAATCACGGATCGGCAATTTTTTCTATGCAGTCACGCCGAAAGCCGAGGGCGGGCAGTACGAGGCGCGCGAACTGCTCTTTCGTGACCCCAACTCCGAGTTAGCCATGGGCGCGGTGCCCGACCAGATGCCTCCTGACGCGTACCTGCTCTTCTACAAAGCTCAGATGGTTGGCGCCCGATTGGGCTGGAAACCACCTTACCTGTACAACCCGCGCTTAAAGGATCGCTTATTCCGCGTACAGGTGCCGACCCTAATCGTGTGGGCGAGCGAGGACAAGCTCGCCCCACCAGCCCTCGCTGAGGTGTTTAAGGGCGGCATCACCGGTGCTGAAGTCGTGCGCGTGCCCGGTGCGGCTCACGCCTTGCTGCTGGAACAGCCTCAACGCGTGGCTGAGATCGTAACCCAGTTCCTCAATCGCTAAGCGCAGAGCGCACCTGCCCACGAGGTTGGCAATTATTGCTCGGTTCATTTGTGAAAAACTATAATCGGACCTCTGCCGAGACTTGAGGAATCAAGCTCCTACAGATTCTTGGCGAAATTTTCATCACTGGACGAAATGCCTCTGGAGACAAGAACGTTCAGGTCTCGGACTTAACCCCCACTCAGTTCGACCGATAGACCAGGTATAGCCGCCGTGTAGACTCCTTTTGAGGAAAAGGGGCAGGGGAGGACCGGGCTATGCAGTGCACAAAATGTGGGACAACCAACCCCGGAGGGGCGAAATTCTGTGAGGAGTGCGGTGCTCGCCTCATGCTCTCCTGTCCAGGCTGTGGGACGGCGGTCCCGGCTGGAAAGAAGTTCTGTAGCGAATGCGGCACCTCCCTCATCACTCCGCCTCCTCAGTCCCAAGTCCCGAGTCCCAAGCCTCAAGTCCCCTTATCCCGACTCCGGCCTCCGGACTCCGGACCTATTCTCTACACCCCTCCCCACCTCGCCAACCGCATCCTCTCCGGTAAGACCGCCCTGGAAGGCGAACGCAAAATCGTTACCGTCCTGTTCGCCGACATCAAAGGCTCCATGGACATCATGGAACGCTTGGACCCTGAAGAAGCCAAGCGACTCATCGACCCGTGCCTGCAGGGGATGATGGATGCCGTTCATCGTGTCGAGGGCACAGTCAACCGTATCTTGGGAGATGGCATCATGGCGCTCTTTGGCGCGCCACTCGCCCTGGAGGACCACGCCCAACGCGCCCTGTCCGCCGCACTCCTGATGCACGAGGCGGTCGCTCGCTATGCGGTCGAGCTGCGGGAGCACCACGGCATCTCATTACGGATCCGTGTCGGCGTGAACACCGGCGAAGTAGTCGTACGGACGATTAGCAACAACCTCTACATGGATTACTCCGCAGTGGGTCATGCGGTCGGTCTGGCGACACGTATGGAATCGCTTGCCACCCCAGGTTCGACCCTAGTGACGTTTTCCGCCTACCGTCTTACCCGTGATTTTTTCCGCTTCGCTGCCCGCGGCGCAGTCAAGGTCAAGGGAGTCAAAGAGCTCCTCGAAACCTATGAATTACTCGGTCCGGGTCCAGCACGTTCACGCCTGGCGGCACGGGCAACACAGGGGCTCAGCCCATTTATTGGGCGCGCACGCGAACTAGCTCAACTCCACGAGATCCTCGCCCTTGCCAGTACCGGTCGAGGACAGGTTGTGTCGCTCGTTGGTGAAGCCGGAGTGGGGAAGTCACGTCTGCTCGAAGAACTCAAGCCGGCCCTACGTGCGCGCGGGTATCTCCTCATCGAAGGGGCGGCCTTCCCCTATGGCAAGACCCGCGCGTATCTGCCACTGATTGAAATGCTCAAACGGTACTGCGAACTCAGCGATCAGGATTCCCCGGATTTGTATCGCGAGCGGGTGCGTAGTAAGCTGGCTGCTGTTGATGTGTCCCTTGCTGCCTATGTGCCGGTCTTGCTTGAACTCTTAGGTATCGATAGTGGCGACCCGCAAATCGCCAACCTCCCCGCTGAAGCTCGGTTACAAAAGGTTCTCGAAGCGATTAAACGACTCATCGCTTTGCAAAGTCGTCGCCAGCCGGTTGCACTGCTCGTCGAAGATCTGCACTGGCTCGATGCCCGGAGCCTGACGTTCCTCCACGCCTTGACCACCGGGGTCCCAGCCCTGCCAGTGGTGTTGCTGTGTACTTACCGCCTCGGGGATAGCTATCCCTGGGAAGCTCAGTCCTTTGTCCACCGCTTACAGGTCACTCCGTTGCAGCCGGACACCAGCACCTCGCTGTTCACCGCCCTGGCCGGAACCGATTCG
>JACXTT010006308.1_pt1 | contig 16957 bp, 12 predicted proteins | sample 9270951 | NCBI WGS metagenome assembly JACXTT01 (sample SAMN15532306, study PRJNA645909) | rock metagenome | isolation source: weathered quartz diorite | place: Puerto Rico | collected 2017-06-21 | reverse complement strand
GGGCGCCGGGCGCGCTGGCCGACGCCGTCGAGTCCAGTCGCGCGAAGTGGATCGAGACGCCCGGAGGCGCCATGCGATAGAACTCCGGCTCGACCGTCGGATTTCCCGGCGGCACGAGCACGCCGATTCGAGCGCGCCAGCCGAGCATGGGCTCGTCATCGTCGCCCAGCTTGCCGGCGGAGTAAAGACCTCCAAGGGGGGGAGCCCCTTGACGACCGCCCCGCCGGGGCACTAGCGTGCGCTCGTCAGGTCACGCGACAGGAGGCCCCAATGGCCAAGGGCGGCTTCAAGGTGATGGACAGCGACATTCACGTCGACGAGCCCCACGATCTCTGGGACCGGTACCTCGAGCCGCGGTTCCGGGATCGCGCGCCGCGCTTCGCGGCCATCGACGGCTCCCATATGAACGGCTGGCAGTTCGAGGGCAAGGTATTCCCGGCTTTCTTCGATCGCCCGGAGCGGCGCCGCCTCGGACGCATCCGCCGCGAGCGAGCGCGCGCCCGGCACCTGGCCACGGGACGCTACAAGGATCCCGCCGAAGACCTCCCGGGTGACGACCCGCACGCGATGCTGAAGGCGATGGACCGCGAGGGCATCGACCTCGCCATCGTCTTTCGTACGCGCGGCGCGCACCTGATCGCTCTCGACGGGCTCGAGCCCGATCTCTCGGCGGCGATCTGCCGCGCGTTCAACAACTGGCTCAGCGAATTCTGTGCGACCGACCGTGCGCGCCTGAAGGCGGCGGCGATCCTGCCGCTGCACGACCCGAAGCTGGCGGTCGAGGAGGCGCGCCGCAGCGTGCGCGAGCTCGGCGCGGTCGCGGTGGTGGTGTCGAACCACCCGGTGAACGGCCGCGCGTGGTACGACCCGGCGTACGAGCCGCTCTGGGCCGAAGCCGAGCGCCTCGGCGTACCCGTCGCCTTCCACGGGATCCAGATGGCCTACCAGGAGCACCTCGGCCGGCGCTTCATGGACAACTTCGTGATGGCGCACGCGGTCGCGCACCCGCTCGAGCAGATGATGGCGCTCGGCAGCCTCCTCACCGGCGGCGTCTTCGAGCGCTATCCGCACCTCAAGGCGGCGTTCCTCGAGGGCAGCTGCAGCTGGGTGCCGTGGTGGCTCTGGACGCTCGACGAGCGGGTCGAGAAGTTCGGCGACGACGAGCGCTTCCACCTGACGATGCGCCCGAGCGAGTACTTCCGCCGCAACTGCTGGGTCTCGGTCGATCCCGACGAGGACGTGGTGCGCCATGCCATCCCGTCGATGGGCGACGACAACATCGTCATCTCCACCGACTGGCCGCACGACGACTCGGCCTATCCCCGCGCGGTGGAGACGTTCCTTGGCCTCGAGGGCGTGAGCGAGACGACCAAGCGCAAGATCCTCTGGGACAACTGCGCGCGGCTCTACGGGCTCGGCTAGGGCAGCCGCGGGGCGTCCTCGACGACCTCGTAGCGGAACACGCGGGCCTTCATCCAGCTCACCACGAGGAGATCGATGCTGCCGGCGACGGCACGATTCAGGATGCCGTACTTCGATCGGCCGAAGCGACGCGGGCGATGGGCGACCGGCACCTCGATCACGCGATAGCCGCGCATCCTGAGCAGGGTCGGAATGAACCGGTGAAAGCCGTGGTAGAGCACCAGCTCCTGGAGGCAGTCCCGCCGGAAGGCGCGGAACGTGCAGCCGCTGTCCTGGATCGTGTCGCTGGACACCCAATTGCGGATGCGGTTCGCGATCCGCGACGACATGCGGCGAACCACATTGTCGCCGGCCGCGCGATCGACTCGCCAGCCCGTCGCCGCGTCCCAGTGGTCCAGGTGCGAGAGCAGCATCGGGATGTCCGCCGGGTCGTTCTGGAGGTCGGCATCCATGACCACGACGTGCCGGCCTCGGGCCGTCTTGAACCCTGCATCGGTCGCGGCCGTCTCCCCGCTGTTCGTCTTGAGTCGGACGAGGCGCACCCGTCGGTCGAGCTCGCAGAACGAGCGGATGATCTCGGCGCTCCGGTCGTGGCTGCCGTCGTCCACGAACACGACCTCGAAGCCGAGCCCCAGGCGCTCGAGAACGTCGCGCAACTCGGACCAGAGTGCCGGCAGATTCGGTTCTTCGTTGTACACCGGGATGACGACCGAGACGTCGATGCTCATTTGTCAGCTCCAACGAGCATCTGGCAGGTAATGCTCGCGCCACGCGTCGAACATCAGGAGTGCCCAGAGAATCTTTCGGTGATCTCTCACCCCGTCGAGGTGCTCGGCAACGAGCCGCCTCGTCGCGTCCGGATTGAACAGTCCGAGGCGAGCCACTCGCTCGGGTGCCAGACGCTCCTCGAGAGCCGGTCGCAGGGGACCGCGCAGCCACGGACCGAACGGCGCGCCGAAGCCCTGCTTGCGCCGGGTGAGCGTCGCCCGAGGTAGCAGGTCGCCAAGCGCGCGCCGCAGGATGTACTTCGTCTGCCATCCCGCCAATTTGAGTCGAGACGGGATGCGACAGGCGAGCTCGACGAACGCTCGGTCGAGGAACGGCGCGCGGACCTCGAGGCCGCAGGCCATGGCGGCCCGGTCCACGGTCACCAGATTCTGGCCGGCAAGATAGAACTTGCAGTGCTGATAAATCAGCCGGTCGACCGCATCCCGCGGCGGTGCCTGGCTGACGGCCGCCCGCAGCTCCTCGTAGGGCTCACACCCCACACAGGCCCTGCGGGCGCCTTCCGAAAGGAGCGTCGCGCGCTCCGCGGGCATGAGTCCGCCCAGCCAGACCTGGGTACGGGTATCCGGCGGATACGGCAAGCCGCGGAAGAACTGCTTGAGCAGGAACTCGATGCTGCCGTAGCGCGAGGACGGCGCCAGGCAGCCGACGCCGCGGGCCGCGCCGTCTTGAATCCACCGCGGCAGACGCCGCAGCCATCGTGCCCCGCGATCCGCCTGGAACGTCGGATACCCGCAGAACAGCTCGTCACCCCCGTCGCCGCTCAACACCACGGTCACGCTCCGGCGGGCCTCCAGCGACAGCCGGTACAGCAGCAGGAATGAGCCGTCGACGAGAGGCTCGTCGAGAAGCTCGCCCACGCGCTCCAGGAGGAGCGCGGCGTCCTTCACGGAGAACTCGACTTCCGTGTGATCCGTGCCGCAGTGGCGGGCGACCGCGCGAGCGTATGGGCGCTCATCGTAGCTCGGCTCGGCAAAGCCGAGACTGAACGTCTTCAGGGTTCGGCCGGCGTTCGCCTTCGCGGCAATCGCGGTCACCGCACTGGAGTCGATTCCACCACTGAGAAACAGCCCGAGCGGGACGTCACTGATCAGCTGCGCGCGGACCGATCGCTCCAGCTGCTCCCTGAGCGCCGTCGCCCACTCGGCCGTATTCATCGATTCGTCAGGGGCAAACGACAGATCCCAGTAAGTCCTCAGGTGGGGCTTGCCGCCCGGGGTCACGGTCAGGAGCTGGCCGGGCGCAAGCTTGTCGATCCCCGCGAGGATCGAGTGGGGTGCCGGCACGTACTCGAAGGCGAGATAGCTGGTCAAGCCCTCGAAGCTCAGCTCACGTGACACCGCCGGATGGGCGAGGAGCGCTCGCAGCTCCGATCCGAATACGAAAGCGTCAGGCCCCGCGTGGTAATAGAGCGGCTTTTCACCCATTCGGTCGCGGGCCAGTAGCAGCGTGCGGTTCTGGACGTCCCAGATGGCGAGGGCGAACATTCCGTCGAGATGGCGCACGCAGTCCGCGCCGTACTCCTCGTACGCGTGCACCAGCACCTCGGTATCGGATCGCGTGCGAAACGTGTGGCCGAGGCTCTGCAGCCGAGAGCGCAGGGCCACGAAGTTGTAGATCTCGCCGTTCAGAGCGCCCCAGACCGTGCCGTCCTCGTTCTGGACCGGCTGATCGCCGGTCACGAGATCGATGACGCTGAGCCGCCGGACGCCGAGCGCCACGAACCCGTCGACGTAGTAGCCTTCGCTGTCGGGCCCACGATGGCGGAGTGTGTCGGCCATCCGGCGCGCCGTCCGGCGGCGCGCCTCGAGCGGGCCGGCCTCGACGAACCCGGCTAGCCCGCAGATGGCCGCGTCCCCCATACCCGGCCGCCCCGAGCTTGCAGACGGGTCACGGGGTCGAGCTGCCCACGACAACGATGTCCACGCCGCCCACCCGCCGGCTTCCGAGCTCATGCCAGCCCGGCGCCGCCTGACCGCCCAACGAGGCCCATCGACGCCGGGTCATGATCACCACATCCCTCGATGGCGTCGCGAGCAGACCGGCGAGCTGCGTGGGGTCGATCTCGACGATGCGGCGGCGCACGTAGACGTCGTATTCCAGCGAGAGGTCGGGATAGCCGAACACCGTCGCGTCCGGCGGGGTGTGCGCCGTCGCCATGGCCCCCAGGGCCGGGACGTCGTAATAGCGCGCCCGTCGAACCGCCGAGGTGTGACCTTCGACCGCGAGAACCGCGCCGAAGACGACCGCGATGAGCAGGCCCAGACCGACGACCGTTCCGCGCCGTGTGGCGAAGAACGCGCCGACCGCGCCGGCGACCAGGAGGCCCCCGATGAGCGCCCTCTCCCACGCCGCATCCGGCATGAAGACGGGCCCCTCCCCGGACAGGGAGAGCGGAAACGCCATCGAGGCCAGCAGGATCAGCACGATCATGGCAAAGGCGACGCAGGCGAGCCATGTTTCCCGGCGCACGACGCGCGGCGCGGCATGCGCGAAGAACTCTCCGGCCAGCAGCGCGAGGCCCGGATAGACCGGAAGGTAGTAGCGCTGACGATAGATCCCGGACAGCCCGATGAGCGTCCACAGCGTGAGGGTCCACCACAGGACCTGGCGGCGGCCGACGTCCCGATCGCTCCGTCGCCACCAGACGACCGCGGCGGGCAGGAAGAGACTCCACGGCAGAAAATACAGAAGGACCGTAGGCATGTGGGCGATGCGATACAGGAATCCGTGCGGCCCGAGAAACCACTGAGCATACTCGCCGATCACGACCTCCTGGACGAAGGCCGGCCGCGCCGCGACGAGATACGGGACGACCCAGGGAAGCGCGAACACGACGAGTACGGATGCGCCCAACGCCGGCCGCATCCGGCGCCACGTCGATCGGCCGCCTTCGAGTCCGGTCGCCACCGCCGCCGCCACGAGCGCCGACAGTCCGGGCAGTCCTTTGCTCAGCATCGCCGCCCCGAGCGAGAGGTAGAAGCCGAGGAGTGCTCCCGTGGATCCAGTGCGTCCGTGGCGAAGCAGAAAATAGAGGGCCCACACCATGAATGCCGTCATCGTGACGTCCGCCAGGGTGTGGTGGGCGAACACGAAATAAGTCGGCGTCGTGCTGAGGATCAGACCCGCTAGCACGCCGGCCCGAACGCTCCACAGCAAGGCGCCGATCGCGAACACGCCGGCGACCCCCGCGATCGCCGATATGGCCGCGGGGAGCGCGGCGGTGTACTCCGTGACCTGGCCGGACGGCAGCGAGGCGAGCGCGATACTCCAGCCGAACAGCTGCGGCTTGTACAGGCCTTCGTTGGGCACGCCCCGGATGTCGGGCATGATCCAATGACCCTGCTCGACCATGTCGCGCGCCAGCAGCACCCAGCGCGCGTCGTTCGGCTCCCAGATCGGCGCGGAGCCGATCGGGATCGCGAGCACGACCGCCGCGAACGCGAGCACGGCGAGGAACGCTCGCCCGCGATGCTGGAACGCGCTCGCGCAGTCCATCCTAGGTCGTCAAGCGCCGAAAAACGCGCGGACAGCGGCGACCACCCGATCGATCTCTTCGTCCGTGTGGTCCGCCGACATCGGCAGGCTGAGGATCTCGTCGACGAACCGCTCCGTCCGCGGCATCGCGACCGAGTCGAGGCACCCGACTGCAGGCTGGCGATGCGTCGGGATCGGATAGTGGACGCCGGTCTGGATTCCCCGCTCTCGGAGGAACGCGGCCAGCCCACTGCGCAGCGCGGTCCGGACGACGAAAAGATGGTAGACGTGGCGGGCCTGTGGTCGGGTGGCGGGCAGCGCGAGCGGAAGGCCGGCGAGTCCCTTGAGGTAGCGCGCGGCGAGCGTGCGCCGCCGCTCGTTCATCGCGTCCAGTCGTCGGAGCAACACGCGCAGCGCCGCGGCCTGCAGCTCGTTGAACCGAAGATTGAAGCCGACTTCCGCGTGGACGTCCTTCTCGAGCCGGCCGTGGTCGCGGAGCTGGCGGCACCGCAGCGCGATGTGGTCGTCGCTGGTGAGCACGGCGCCCCCGTCTCCCATGGCCGGGAGGTTTTTCGACGGGTAGAACGACAAGGCCGCCGCGCGACCGAAGCTCCCGACCCGCCGGCCTTCCCAACCGGCGCCCTGGGCCTGCGCGCAGTCCTCGAGGAACCACGCGTCGTGGCGCGCGGCAAGGTCCTGGATCGCGCCGAGATCGGCCGGCTGACCGTAGAGGTGCACGGGGATGATGCCGACGGTCCGCGACGTGATCTTCCTCGTCGCGTCGCCGACGTCCAGAGTGTAGAAATCGTCGGTGTCGACGAACACCGGGGTGGCCTCGGCGACGCAGATCGCCTCGACGGTCGGGAACGCCGTGTGGGCCGGGACGAGGATCTCGTCGCCCGCCTTGACGCCTAGAGCCCGCAACGCCAGCCAGAGCGCGGCCGTCCCCGAGTTCGTCAGCACCGCGTGTTTCACCCCGGTGTCTTGCGCCAGCTCGGCCTCGAGCGCGCGGCACTCCGGGCCGAGGATGTACTGCCGGGAATCGATCGCCGCCAGCACGGCGCGCTTGAGCTCGTCGTCGACCGGTGGGCGGGACAGCGGAATCGCCATCATCGGACCTCCACCGTCGAGCCGAGGCGCGCCGACCGTCCCGCCGCCTCGATGACGGCGAGGGCGCGCACCCCATCGGACGCGGGCACGAGGTTCGGCCCTCGACCGGCACACGTGTCGAGGAACGCCTGAAGCTCCAATCGCAGCGGCTCCTCCCGTCCGATCGCGAGCTCCTGTTTCCCGGTCTCGATGGCCTCCCACGCGTCGCCCCGCCGGCGATGCTCGCCCGGGTGGTGCGTGACCGTCGAGGCGCCATAGTCGGCCACGAGCGCGCCCCGCTCGCCGACGATCACACAGTCGCGCCAGGTGCCGGGGGTGAAGTAATTCGCTTCGATGACCGTCGGAATCTCGCCGTAGTGCACGACGGTCCACGATGCGTCGTCGAGGCCCCGGCCCAGGTAGTCACGCTGCACCGCGCCGACGCGAGTAGCCTCACGGGCGAACAGGTGCGCGAAGAGGTCGACGTAATGGATGGCGTCCGTTTGCGTGACGCCCACATCGGTGCGTGGCCGCTTGAAGCCCGAAAAGCGTGCGGTGGCGTAGCGCACCCGGCCGATGAGCCCGTCGCGCAGCGCCCCGTGCAGGGTGGTGGTCACCGGGTGAAACCGGAAGATATGCCCCACCTGGACCGGCCGTCCCGCGCGGCACGCCAGCTCGTGCAACGCATGGCCTTCCGCCACGGTCGCCGTGAGCGGCTTTTCGACGAAGCACGGCAGGCCGGCGGACAGGCAATCGCGCGCGACCGTCCAGTGCGTATCCGCCGGCGTGACGATGTCCGCCGCGCCGACATGTGCGAGCGCGGCGCGGTAGTCCCGTACCGCCCGTGCGGAGTCCACACCGTTCCGTACGGCCCATTCCAGTCGCGTCGGCGAGACGTCCGCCACCCACACCGCGACCCCGAGCTCGCGGAGTACGCGCAGGTGCTTTTCGCCCCATCGGCCAAGGCCGATCAGCAAGACATTCATCTGCCCTCCCTCTCGTGCGATGTCGGCGCAGACCCGACGCTGCACGTCGCGTCGGATGCACGCGCCCGCAGCCGATCGTCGTCGCCGGCGTGACGGTCTTCCGGTGACGGCGCTAGCGAGTGGTTACGAGTCGAGCGGTGATCTCAGACGAGGTGCGTCGGGGCGAGCGGTGGAGCGCGCGGCGCAATGTCGGCAAATACGGAGCTCGGGATCCCGGATTTCGCCGGAACCGCGAGCAGCGGGCCGACGACGAGGAAGGTGGGAAGACTCAGGGCGGCACCGGCCACCACGCCTCGGATCGCCTGGATGGCGAAGATGACGTTGTCCTGATCATCGTCGTCCCAGAATCCGCTCATCCAGGTCGGATCCGGAGGGTCGGCGCTGGCCGTCACGGCGAGCGCGAACGAAAGGAGCGCAGCCACGAGGAGGAGCAGTGCCCGAGCCATCCGCCGAGACTTTAGCACGTCTCGCGGCCGGCGTGACGCACCGATCGGGTGGGCGTCCTGGGCCTTTGCGTGTTTTCGCCGGGCGGGCTACCCTGTCGGCCGGGACCCGCCCATGGAATTTCAACGCCGGCTCAAGCTGGTCATCGCGCTGTTCGTCGCGATCCTCCTGGGCTCGTTCGGCGTCGCGGGCTACCTGCTCGTGCGCACGGCCCGGCAGACCACCCTGCAGGCGGCGGCGCCGAGCGTGCCCGACACCGAGCTCATGGCTCGCGCCCGGCAATTCCTCCGCAAGCGACAGACCGAGCAGGCGCTCGTCCTGTACCGGCGCGTCCTCACGTCCACGCCCGGCTCGCTCGACGCCCAGCTGGGCTTGGCCGAGTGCGAGCTCATGGCCGGCCGCGAGGACATGGCGGCTCAGGAGTACGAACGGGCGCGGGAGCTCGACCGGAACAGCACGACCGCCCTCCTGCAGCTGGCCCATATCTATTCGCACCGGGCGACTACGTGGAGCCTCGCGGAAGCGAGGCTCAAGGAGTATCTCGCCCTGGTGCCGGCCGACGAAGCCGTGCAGCTGGAGCTGGCCCGCGTCCGCTTCTGGCAGGGCAAGTGGGCGGAAGCGGCCGAGGGCTATGCCCGGCCGGGGCTCGCGAAACGACTGAGTCTCCAAGATCGGCGGGACTACGTCGTCGCGCTGGCCAAGTCCGGGCAGTCGCAGCGCGCGGAGCGGGTCCTGCAGGGATTCCTGGCCGACGGCCGGCAGGACTACGAGCTGAAGCTGCAGCTGGCCAGCCTCTACGCGTCGCGACCTGACTGGGACAGGGCGCTTCCGCTCTTTCGCGAGCTCTTGCAGGAGAGGCCGAACGCTCCCGGCGTCAACCTCACGTACGGCGTCGGGTTGCTCACGACGGGCGACCCGCGTACCGCGCTCGAGCCGCTCGCTCGGGCGCGCAACGCGATGCCGTCGAACCGAGAAGCCGGGCTCGCGTATGCCCGGGCCCTGCGGGGCGTGAAAGACTACAAGGCGGCCGACAAGGAATATGAGCGCGTGGTCCCCTGGTATCGCACCGATGCTTCCGTCGTCCGGGAGTACGCGGATCTCCTGCTCGAGAAGCGCGACTATCGAAAGGCCGAGTCCTACTACCGCGACGCCTACGACCTGGGCCTTCGGGATACGCGGCTCCTCGTCAGCTACTCCGGCGCGCTCCGCGGCAACGGCAAGCCGCGCGCGGCGCTCCCGTACCTGCAAGAGGCCTATCGGCGCGAACCGACCGACCGCCTCGCATTCGAGCTGGCGAAGCTCATGAACGACGTCGGACGCACCGCCGAAGCCTCGCAAATCCTCAGTACGATCGAGCCCGCATCGGCTCGGCTCTCCCGGTGATTCCCCGGAAGGATCCCATCATGCTACGAGCTGGCGTCGTGTCGGCCGTCCTCGTCGCCGCGCTGCTGTGGCCTGCCCCCGGCGTCGCGCAGATCGACCGAGACCCGAGCATCTATCGCCCGGTGAGCCCGGACGAGATCGAGCGATTGAAGCTCCAGATCGCCGAGGAGGCGCGCTCGAGCGTCGAGCTGCCCGGTGAGTATCACTACGAGTCGGGCGATCTCAACAACCGCCTGGACTGGTTCCGTGGCGGTGGTCGGGGCACGTACACGCTGACGTCGAGGACGCGGCTATACCTGAGCCTGGTCGAGACCCGTTACCTGACCCAGGACGACAGCTTCAACGGCTGGGGCACGAACCTCACGCTGGGCGTCGTGAGCGCGCTCTCGGATTCCTTCCGGATCCAGGCCGAGCTGGGAGGCACGTACTTCAGCACGGACACGACCAGCGTCAACGGCCTGGCGTCGATCGGCTACTCGCCGATCGACACGATCAACTTCTACCTGACCGCGACCCGGACCAACGTCGAGGAGTCGCTGCTCTCGGCCACGGGACTGCGCCCCAAGACTGGGCCGTTCGCCCACGAGCTCGTTGGCCAGGTGATGGACACCCGAGGCGTCGCCGGGTTTACTGTCAAGCTGCCCTACAAGTTCGACGCGCTGGCCGAGGGCGGGTATGGAGTCCGCGACGGATCCCACGTGGGCGCGAACCATTTCGGGCTGGGGCGCGGCGTGGTTGGCTACGAAGTGATCGGCGGCCGTGAGGACAAGCCGCTGAGCTTTTTGCGGGTGAGCTATCAGCTGAACTACTTCGGTTTCGAAGACGACCGATCGGGCTTCGGCGGCGCCTCGCTGCTGACGGCCGACGGCCACACCATCAATCCCGCGCTGCTCGGCAGCGACGGCATCTCGCCCAGCCCGAGCTCGGGACACCCCGGGGTCGGCGGCTACTTCAGTCCGCAGTACTACCTCTCGAACACGGTCCGCGCCGATCTGAACGGGCGCCTGCTCGCGCCGTTGACCTACCGCTTCTCGGCGTTCGTGGGCGTGCAGAACTACACCGACTCGTCGACGCAAGGCGTCGTGGGCTTCTCCGTGCTCGTCGACTACAAGATCAACGACCGCTTCTCGGTTCCGGTGTCCTTCAACTTCGACAACCTCGGGCCGTACAACCAGCTCACTCTCTCGGTCAAGCTGGTCATCAAGCTGTGACCCGCGCTCCCGGATCCGGCGGGCGGGCCGACGCCTGCAACCCATCGCGCGCGCGCTGACCACGCGTGGTCGAGACGGGGGGCGAGCGCAGAGGACTCATTCGCCGGTGGCTGATCGGGGTCGTGCTGCTGGCGACGGCCGCGCTGCCGTTCGTGCAGGTCGCCATCGTGCTACCGCTGAGCCCCGCGGAGCAAGCGGAAGTCTCGCTGGTGATGCTGGCGGTCGCGCTGGCCGCCAGCCGGTTCCAGACCCTGCGTCCGATGATCATCTTCCTCAGCTGCTTCGCCTCGATGCGCTACTTCTACTGGCGCATCGCCTGGACGCTCAACCTGAGCTCGCCCATCGACGCCGCCGCCTCGACCGCGCTCCTGGCCGCCGAGACCTACGGCGTGCTCATCCTCTTCCTGGGATACTTCCAGAGCCTCGAGGCGCCCGCTCGCGCCCCGGCGCCGCCGCGCGCGACCCGGAGCGTGGACGTGCTCATTCCGACCTACAACGAGCCCGAGGCCATCGTGCGACGCACGGTCATCGGCGCGCTCGCGATGACCTACGCCCGCAAGCGCGTGTTCGTCCTGGACGACGCGCGCCGTCCGGAGATCGAAGCGCTGGCGGCGCGCCTGGAGTGCGGCTACATCACGCGCCCGGACAACCGCCACGCCAAGGCCGGCAATCTCAACCACGCGCTCGGCGTGACCGGCGGGGACCTGATCGCGATCTTCGACGCCGACCACGTGCCGGTCCGGAGCTTCCTGGCCGAGACCACCGGATATTTCGAGGATGCGCGCGTCGCGCTCGTGCAGACGGCCCAGCACTTCTTCAATCCCGACCCGTTCGAGCGCAACCTCGGTCTCACCGACCGGATCCCGCCCGAGCAGACGTTCTTCTATCACGTCGTGCAGCCCGGGAACGACTTCTGGAACTCGGCCTTCTTCTGCGGCTCGTGCGCGGTGCTCCGCCGGTCGGCGCTCGTCGCCATCGGCGGCTTTCGCACGCGGACCGTCACCGAGGACGCCCATACCTCGCTCGCGCTGCACGCCCGGGGGTTTCGCTCCGTCTACCTGCGCAAGCCCCTCGCCGCGGGCCTGGCCACGGAGACCCTCGCCGCGCACGCGAGGCAGCGCGTGCGGTGGGCGCGCGGGATGGCCCAGGTCCTGCGCGTCGATTGCCCGCTCTTCAAGCGGGGGCTGAGCCTGGCGCAGCGCTTGAACTACTTCAACGCGATGCTCCACTTCTTTTTCGGCATCCCGCGCCTGATCATGCTCACGGCGCCGCTGACCTTCCTCTTCTTCGGCGCGCATCCGATCAGGGCCGACGCGCTGGCGGTCGTCGCCTATATCCTGCCGCACATCGGGCTCTCGACCATCGCGAACTCGATGATCGGCAAGCAGTACCGCCACTCCTTCTGGGCGAGTGTCTACGAGGTGACCATCGCGCCCTTCACGGCGGGCGTCACGTTGCTCGCGCTGATCAACCCGAGGCTGGGCCGATTCAACGTCACCGACAAGGGCGCGCTGGTCGACCGCGCCCGTTTCGATTTCGCCACGGCCCGTGTGACGCTCGCGCTGCTCGGCCTGTCCGGCGCGGCCCTGGCCCTCGCCTTTCCGGCGCGGCTCGTGCTGTTCAGCCTGAGCGCGGCCGATCCCACGGAGCTCGATGCGATCGTGATGAACAGCCTGTGGGCGCTCGGCAATCTCATCACGCTCGTCGCCGCCACCTGCGTGGCCTACGAGCAGCCGCAGCAACGGACGGCGCCCCGGATCAAGCGCGCGCTCCCCTGCGAGATCCGCGTCGGCGACGAGACCCTTGCAGGCCAGACATGGGATCTGAGCGAAGGCGGAGTCCGCGTCGTACTGACTCATCCCACGCCGGTCCCCGCCGAATGCCGGATCGCGATCGCCGGGGCGCACGGGCTTCGAGTCGAGGTGTCGGCCCGGCGCGTGCGCTGCGACTGGAACGAGTCGGGGCGAGTCGAGGCCGCGTTCGCGCTCGAGTCCGTCGACCCGGCGACTCATCGCGCGCTCGTCGAGCTCATCTTCGGCGACGAGCGGGCGTGGAGCGCCGAGCACTATCCGACCGACCGGCTGGCGCGCTCGTTCTGGTATCTGCTCACGACGGTGTGGCGGGTGATGCGGCCTCGCGTCGCGCGCACCCGGCAATCGCCGCGGCTCGATGGAACGTGGCGGGCCTGGTACGCCGGCGCCGAGTGCCGGTGCTTGTGGCTGACCGGCGACGGGGCGCTGATCGAGCTGCCGACCGGCACGAGCCCGCCGGCCGACCTCGGACGGCTGCGCGTCGAGATCGAGGCCGCCCGTTTCGTCGAGGCGACCGTTGCCGGCGCGCAGGCGGACGGAGCTTCGCGGTTGGCCCTGGAATTCCGGTGGACGGACTTCGTCGCGATGCGAGATTGGTGGGCGAGCGTCTATCGCGACCGTGGAACCCCGCGCCCTTCGGGACTGCCCGCGAACCTCTGATGCCTGGGCGCCGGGCGTTCCTGTCGCGCTGCTCGCTCGCCGCGCTGCTCGGATTCGACGCGCTCGTCCCGGGGCGCGCTCCCGCGGAGTCTGCCCCGGCCGGTCCGGCCGAGACGCTTCAGCAGAGCTGGAAGGCTTACGTGGCTCGATTCATCGAGCCCGACGGGCGCGTCGTCGATCTCAAAGGGGGCGGGGTCTCGACCTCGGAGGGCCAGGCCTACGCGATGCTGCGCGCAGTCTGGCTCCGCGACCGAGCGGTCTTCGACAGAACGTACGCGTGGGGAAGGAGCCACCTCAACGCCGGCGTTCGCAAGGATCGCCTGTGGGCCTGGAAATGGATCCAGGCGCCGGACGCGCGCGCGCGGGTGCCCGACACCGCATTCGCGTCGGATGCCGACCAGGATGTCGCGCTCGCGTTGATCCTCGCGTTCCGCACCTGGAAAGACGAGCGGTACCTGCGAGACGCGGCGGCGATCCTCGCCGATCTGTGGGGACGCGCCACCGTCGGCGCGGGGGGCCGACGGTTCCTCCTCGCGGGCGACAAGCTCTGCGAGGGACGCACGTGCCGACTGAATCCTTCGTACTGCGCCCCCTACGCCTACCGGATCTTTGCCCTCCACGATCGCGAGCGTGCCTGGTCGAGCCTGGTCGACTCGTCATACACCCTGCTCGAGACCGCGGCCGGCCTGACCGCCACACGCCTTCCCCCCGATTGGATCGAGTTGGACACGGCGACCAGCCGATTCACGCTGCCCGCCGGTAAGGACAGCGCCTTCTCGTACGACGCCATGCGCGTTTACTGGCGGGTCGCCATGGACCGGGAGCTCTTCGCGGAGCCGCGAGCCGACGCGTACCTCGAGCGGACGCTTCCCTGGTTGATCGCTCGATGGGAGCGAGCCGGAACGCTCCCCGCGGCGGTCCCGAGCAGCGGTGACGATCCGGCGGACTACGAAGCGCCCGAGATGCTCGCCGCGCTCCTGCCGGCGCTCCAGCGCGTTCGACCTGACATCGCGGCGGCCATCGAGCGAAGGCTGCGCTCGCTCTACGCGCGCGGCGTGTGGGCGGACCACGCGGGCGCTCGGGACAGCTACTACCTGCAGAACTGGGCCTGGTTCGGGACGGCGCTCTACCACCGCCAGCTCGCTCCGTTCAAATCCCCTGGGCTTCGATGATCCGCGCGGTGTTGTCCGCCGCGCTCGTGACCTTCGTCCTGCATTCGGCGGCTGCCGGCAAGACGGTCCAGGACGCGGTGAAGCCTCAGGGGGTCGTGCGCCTGCAGTTCGGCGAGCACCTGAAGATCTCGCAGGAGATCCAGCTTACGGGCACGACCGATACGCGATCGGCCGAGTTCGTCCTGCCGTCACGCTGGAGACTGCTCCCGGGAAGCGCGCTCCATCTGTTCGTCCGGCACTCGGACGCCCTGGATGGCGGCCGGTCGTTTCTCTCGGTCACCCTCAACTACGGAATCCTCCGCAGCTTTCGTCTCGACCGGCAGAACGCGGCGCTCACCGAGGTGATCGTGCCGATGCCGGCCGGGATGATCACGCGCCGGAACACGCTGGTGTTCTCGGTCGAGCAGTTTCTCGATCGAGGCGCCCTGAGCGGGGAGATCTGGAGCGGGATCAGCCCGCGCTCGTTCATCGAGCTTCGCTACGAGGAGGCTTCGCCCGACCTGAATCTCGGGCGGCTGCCGCAGTCGTTGCTCGAGCCACACACGCTCAGCGCCAACCGGCTGGCCGTGGTCGCGCCGAGGAGATTCGACTCGGACACTCTCGAGGCCACCGCACTTCTCGTCGCGAACCTCTCCCGGCGCCCGGGGTCCGACCGGGTGTCCGTCCAGGTCGTGCGCTCGCTCCAGGGCGCTCGCGATCCACTCCTGATCGTGGGCACCCCCACCGAGCAGCCGGAGCTCGCGGCCCTGCGAGGGCGATCATCGCTCACGATCGCGACGGGCAAGGGTCGGCTCGTCCTGCAGCAGGTGCCGGGCGGGCTCCTGAACGAGCACGAAGGGGTCGTCGGCCTGGCAACCCGCGCGGCGGGCGATTCGAGGCCGATTCTGCTCGTGTCGGGCAACTCGCCGCCGGCGGTGCTCCGGGCGGCGCGCAACGTTCTCGACCCGGCCTGGAACGCGACCGGCTCCCTGGCGCGACTCACGACGGACGCCAGATTGGTTCCCTCGAAGGTCCGCGAGTGGCAGGGCTTCGTGCCGCCGCAGAGCTTCTTCACCCTGGCCGATCTCGGCCTCGGCGACCTGAGGATCACGCCGGAACGCGGCTTCTCGCTCACGGTGCCGATCAACTCGACGCCCGACACGAGATTCTTCGGCTACGGTCAGCGGATCGTCTTGAAGCTCAAGCTCAATGCCGATCTCTTCGTGGGCGAGGCCCGGCTGCTCGTGCAGTTCAACGACGTCACGCTCGCCGACGAGGCCGCCAAGGAGCTCTTTCGTCGCTCGATCGCGTCGCTCTCGCTCACCATTCCCCCGCACGTTCTGCGACCCCGTAACGCGCTCAGGCTCACGTGGAGCGGCGACACGTACGGCGCCACCCAGGGCGTGGTCGCGTGGCTCTTGTCGACGAGCGAGCTCTATCTCCCCCGCTATTACGAGACGGAGCTCCCGGAGCTCCGGCTCCTGCGCTCGCAGCTCTACCCGTTCAGTCTCAGGGGCGACCTGTCGGACATCATCGTGGTGCTGGCCGGCGAGGCGAACGAGGACGTCTTCTCCGCGCTGGTCGCCCTGTCGGTCGGCCTCGCCAGGCTGGCGCCGGACCAGCCGCTGATCTTCCGGGTGCGGCGGCTCCAGGACCTGAGCCTGGCGGATCGGACCGAATCCCATCTGCTCTTCCTGAACCTGGAGGATCGGCGAGACCCTCTCGCCACGATCCTGCCGGGCTGGAAACCCCCGTCACCTCCGGACGCGTTCAAGAATCGCCCGATGATCCGGGAAATGGCCTCGCCCTGGAATCCGGATCGCTACGTCCTGATCATCAGCGCGCCGTCGGGTCGCCAGCTCGCGCAGACGGTCGGCGACGCGCTCGCCGAGGCGACCCTCGGCCAGCTACGAGGCGACGTCGCCTATCTGGGCGCGGGGCATCCGGAGTCGTTCGTCTTCGGGCCGCGCCGCCGCATTCTCGAATATTCGTACCGCACGCTCGTCGAGGCCTGGCTGAGGACCTACTGGCTCGTGCTTCCGCTCATCCTCATCGCCGTCAGCGGGATCCTCTTCGTCGGGGTCCGGCTGGCCCTACGTCACTACGGTCGAGGCAGAGACCTCGCCTGAGCCGGCCACCGGACCCCGCTCGCGCCGACTCAGGAGCGCGCAGACCGCCGGTAGCACGAGCAGGGTGAGCGCCGTCGACGAGATCAGCCCGCCGATGACCACGCGGGCCAGCGGCCGCTGGATCTCCGCGCCGATCCCCTGCGAGAGCGCTGCCGGCAGGAAGCCGATCACCGCCACGACGGCCGACGCCACGATCGGTCTGAACCTGAGCTGGCAGCCGCGAGTGATGGCCTCGCTCGGCGAGAGCCCGTCCTGCTGCGCCCGCCGGATCGACGACAGCAGGACCACCCCGTTCAGCACGCTCACGCCGAACACCGCGATATAGCCGACCGCCGCCGAAATGTTGAAGTTCGTCCGCCAGAAATAGAGCGCGAGCGTGCCCCCGATCAGCGCGAACGGCAGGTTCAG
>JACXTT010006307.1_pt1 | contig 16957 bp, 16 predicted proteins | sample 9270951 | NCBI WGS metagenome assembly JACXTT01 (sample SAMN15532306, study PRJNA645909) | rock metagenome | isolation source: weathered quartz diorite | place: Puerto Rico | collected 2017-06-21 | reverse complement strand
GAAAGGAGACAGCGGAGCAGGAAGTAGACGAGCTCCGCAGTAACGATGACGGGCCTCATGGCGTTGGCGGCTCTTTCGGCGAGCGACATTGACTACCTCCCCCGCCCTCTCGCGCGACGCTTGAGGTCCTGTCGGATCTCGGCTTCTCTTTCGGGGTTCACCTCGTGCGCGAAGCGAAGGGCTTGGCCCTGGCGCTCCTTTCTCAAAGCGCGAGCGGCGAGGACCAGCTCCTCTCCGGCGTTGCTCTTGTCGGCGTACAGGCGCGTGATCCCACGCGCGCGCGAGAGCTGGACGTAGGTCAGCGACTCATCGATGATTGGCCCCTCGATGAGCACGAACGCGAGTTCAGCTGTCGCGCCCTGAACGGCGTGGGTCGTTGAGGCGTATGCGAGCGTGAGCAGTTCTTGGGCGCGAGCGCGCGGCAAGAGCACGTAGCGCGTTTGCGTCTCCAGCGCGATTGCGCCGAATGGAAGCGTGGCGACGACGCGGGCCTTCTCGCCGTTGATGACTCCGAGGGTTGAGTCGTTGGCGGTAAAGCGTACGATGTCGTTTCGGTAGAGCCGCCCTGCAGAGAGCTCCGCTCCCCTGCCCCGAAGTTCGCCGCGCTCGAGCCTGACCTGCTGCAGGCGTGCGTTTAGCTCAGCCGCCGCCGCTCGCGTGTGGGTTAGGACGAGGGAGTCCTCCGGGCGTCCAACCGCTTTCCAGTCGCGAAGAAGTTGCTCCATGGCCGCATCGCGGCTCTTCTCGAGACGGAGGCGGCCCATCTCAGCAAAGGCCTTGATGGCCTGCGCGAGCTCGCCGTGCCTGGCCCGGCGCACCTGCTCTTTTCCCCAGTTCGAGCGCTGGCGCTGAATGTCGGTGAGCGTCGCGGCGCCGTACTTGTCGCACAGCCCTTCGAACGTTCCCGCGTAGCCCTTGACCGGCTTCAATTGCATCGGGTCGCCGACGACCACGACTTTGAAGCCGAGCTCCGCACCCTTTCTGAACAGTGCTTCCAGTTTCCCGGGCGCGACCATGCTGCTCTCGTCGACTACGACGAGGTCGGGAGGCCTCTCGGAAGCAAGGGCCTTCTTCAGATAGGCCCGAGGCACGCCAAGCGGGAAGCGCCCGCTGGTTCGAATCGCAGCCTGTTTCTCGTCTTCAGAGCGCAGCATCAGGAGCAAGCGATCGATCGTGTGGGACTCGATCATCGACTCTCTTAGCGCTCGGGCCGCGATCGCGCTTGGCGCGCAGCCGACCACCTTGAGGCCGAGCTCCTTCTGCCAGATGTGCTTGGCGGCGGCGAGCATTGTGGTCTTTCCGGTTCCCGCCGCACCGTCAACGCATGCCAGCCCCGTGCAGGATCGGGCGAGGTAGCCCGCGGCGTCTCGCTGCTCGGCTGAGAGTTGGAAGCCTTGGCGGCGCTCGAAGCGCTTGAGGCCCCGCTGGATCTGCTGCTCGGAGGCGCCGCGGAAAGCTTGAGCCCGGAGCGCTTCGGCGCACTCCATGGCGCGGGTTTCGGCCTCGAGGCGCGCCCTCGTCGCGTAGTAGCGTTCGCCTCGCCGGTCGATCGCGATCTCGCAAGCCCGGCAGAGAACGAGCGCGCGCTGCGCGGCCTCGAGAGCCTCCTTGGCGAAGGTGCCGGTGCCGATTGCAGCGCGAAGCACTGCCCGGTCGAGTTCGTTGCGCGAGAACACTTGCTGCTGGTCGAGGCGCTCCAGCTCAGCGCAGGCGAGCCGGTCAACCTCCTCGCGAGTCAGTTTGCGGGGCGCCTCGTGCGAGCGAAGCGCGCTTGCCTTCTCCTCTGTGAAGCCAAGCTCGATCGCATCGCGGCGCCAGCGAGCCAGGCGCTCCCCGGGCTCTTCCTTTGATGGTGGAGGCCTGTCTGCAAGCGCCGCCGCGGCGCGTGCCGCGGGCGTATTAGCCCAGCCGCGCTCTTCGACTACCCGGTCGATGTCGCGACTGCGGCCGGAGTGGAGGTCGAGCACGCCCTTGTGCTCGTCCATCCCGTCGATCTCAAAACCGTGGCGGGTGCGCTCGACTTGATAGCCCCGAGTGACCAACCTGGCGCTGAGCTCGCAAGCCGAAGCGTCGTTGATGAAGCCGACCTGCTGGTAGGCCCCGTGGACGACCCCGACTGAACCATCTATGCGCTCACAGTCGTGGGCCAGGGTGGCGTGTGTGTGGATGTGGATTGAAGCGAGCGCCGGTTCTCCCGGGCTCTTTGAGGCGCGCGCGGTCTCGTGAAGCGTTGCTGACATTGTGGCGCCGGCTATGGGCTCGAAAATGAGGGTTCCCGCCCCCCGCCGCGTCGTCAGCCTGGATTCGGCTAGGCCAAGCGCTACACAGTCGGACTCGAAGGCGTCTGAGAGGACTTGCCTATCCCAGATCGCAGCAACCGAGGTGTCCTTTTCGTGGTTGATGGTCAGCTCAGTCCCGCAGCGCTGCTTCTTGCCGGCGTGGTGTTGGCGCTGAATGCGAGAGCTTCCATCCGGGTTAAGTGAGCGCAGAACCTGCTCGTGCACAGCCGGGTCGACCGCACCCGAAAGGCCGCGCGTCCCGGCACCCGCACCCAGCCAGCGACTCATGCTTTCAACTACCTGGCGACCGAGATAGCGCGCAAATGTCGCGCACTGCTTCGCCACGTAGCGCGCGGCTCGCGGGGTGCGGATTGGCCGGGCCTTAGTGATGGGCATGCCTGCTCTTCCCCGAAAGAGACCGGTCGCTGCGGCGGTGAAGGCGACGGCGCTTCAACAGCAAGCGGCTGCGAAGGGCGAGCCATGCGACAACCAACGAGAAGACGCCGCGGACTAGGACGAACAAGCCGAGACCGAGGAGAAGGCCAATGGCGAGCGCGAGGAAGCTCTCCGTCATGCGCTGGCCTCCCAGTCGCGGCCGTCAACGGGGTCGCTCAGGTTTTCGTCGGCCCACTGGCGCGCTTCTTCAACCGACATGCCGTGGGCTACGAGCAGCGCGATGGCGATCGTGCGCTGCTGGGCGAGTATTCGTCTACCCTGGGCGCCAAGCCCGCGGGTGTCTTCCGCAGCGCGCGAAGCTCTTGCTGGTGGCCCCAGTGATAGATCGCCGCCCGGGTCGACTCGCGCGCGAGCTCGCCTACGCTCATGCCCTCGGCCCGGGCCTGCTCTTCGAGCCGCTGGTATTCCTCGGCGGCAAGACGAAAAGTGACATTGCGCGAGGGTTCCTTGTGCGCCTTCACTTGCCACCTCCGCCGAAAAAGTGACTCCAGTCGAAAGCGGAGCAGCTGCGCGCGTCGATGGCGTGAAAGTGAAGCTGGTGCAGCCGCCCGATGCGCGCTTCGAGGCTGTCCTGGAGCGCCACGCCGTCCGCGGGTCGGCCAACGACCGCGACCAGGACCCGCTCGGGGTGAGGCCCAGAGCGAAGACGCTGATCACAGCCCTCGGTCGAAGCGTCGGTGAGAATGCCGGCGCGGTCCGCGAGCTCGCCGTCAATGAGCAGCCCAGGAATGCAGCTCCGCTCGTGCTTGCCGGGCGCGCGCGTCCCGGGCGCGGGGTCAGCCGCATGCGCGATGGCGCGGGAGATCTCGGCCAGGACCGGCGCCCGTAGCTTCGCGAATTTCGCGAAAGCTTCGCGCCGCAGCTCCTCGCAGCGCACTTCAAAGCTGCTCGTGCAGGAATCGAGTGCGAGCGAGTCGAGCATCCACGGGGCGTGGCTGGGGGCGCGCGAGCTCTCCGGATCGCCTCCCCACACGAACAGCTCGAACCGGACAGCGGTGGTCAGGCTTGAGAGCCCCCTGGTGAACTCCGGCGCAACGTCGGCTAGGTCGGAGCGAAGCTCCACTTTGCCCACAGAGCGTGTCGTGTCGACCATGAAAGCCACGGTGATCGGGCGGGCCTGCGATGACGAAGCTGCGAGCAGCGCACCCAAACCGACCGTCGCGATGAATGCCCCGGTCCCTCGAGGACCGAGCCCGCGAGGAATGAAGGCGCGGCCGCGTGGCATATCCCCGTCGCGGTCCAAGTTGGGGCGGCGAGGTGCAGGCATGCGTGGCAGTCGCTCCTCGCCCGCCGGGGCGAGCTCCTCATCGGGGTCCTCCTTGACGCGAGGCTTCGGCGCTGCCTTCTTCCTCGGCTTCGTTGTGGGCGCGGTCTTGCGCCTACCGGCGCCCGGCGGCTGCTTCACTGCAACCGGTGCCTTGCCCATGTCCTCCTCGTCTCCCTCCTCGTCGTCTTGGATGGTCTCGGAGACCTCGGGCTCCCGCTCGGACGTTGTCGGGGGGCGCCGCGGATCCACGTCGTTAGAGCTGGGCCACGCGTCGAGGCCGAGCTTGTCGACGAAGATGTCCATTACCGCGATGTAGTTATCCGCGTCGTCCTGAGCGCGATCGGCCGCGGCGTAGTGCCTAGCGACCTGGAGGTGAATCATTCGCTGGCGCCAGTGCCCGCTAAAAACGTAGGCAAGGCTCGCCTCGAACAGCGCGAAAGCGAGCCACTCGCATACCGCCGGGAGCTTCCCGTACGAGCGCACCGCTGCGAAGAGCAGAGCCGTCGCGGCCAGCGCAACCTTGGCCCAGCGCGCGGTCTTCTTTGCGTCTTCGAGGGCCTTCGGGAGCCCTTCCTTCTTCGCGTCGTCGCGCTCTTTCGCGCGGAGCCCGTCCGTATCTCCCAGGATGGCTCCCGTGTGCCCGACATCGGCCGCGACGATGGAGGCCGGCAAACCACCGATGAGCATCCACCTCAGCCACCAGCTCACTACGTGCCAAGTCTGGCCGAAGTAGATGGAAGCGCCGGCGCCGACAACGCCCGCCACCAGCGCAATCTTGGTTTGGGAGCGCAGCGGGCCCTGGTAGCTCTCCCGCGTGGCATCTCCCCCGTACAGCGCTTCGCTGATGTTGTCGGCCAGTTCAGTCTCATCGTCGGCGCGCTCGGCCGCCTTGCGCTGAAGACCGGGAAGCCTCGCGCCATATCGCCGATAGAGCTCACGGAGCTTGCGCTCGCCCGCGCCCAGAACACAGTTCAGGAGATTGGTCGAGTCGATCACTGGGCACCTCCCGGCGCCGATTCTGTGCGCCTGAAGATGTAGAGCATGGTCGGGAAGGGCGCGGGGGTCTTGCTACCGCTGAAGTGAAGCCGGCCCTTTAGGAACCGAACTTCGGCGAGCGGAGCAAAGCGATGGAAGGCGCGTGTATCGGTGCGGGCGGGGGCCAATACCACAGCGAGGTCAGCTTCTTGAGCCTTCTCAAGCCAGCGCTCCATGCCCCTGCCGAACGGCGGATTGATGAAGACTCGATGGCCGACCCATGAGATCGAGAGGCCGTCGGTACCGAAGAGAGGCAGGCCCGCTTCGGCCGGTTCGCGAAGCGGACACGGATCGGGAAGCGTGAAGCGAAACTCTTCGTTGAGCGCCCGGTAAAGATCCTCCGGCGTACTCCACGCTTCGCTTGCGCGCGAAAACAAGACGCGGCGGGCGTTTGGATTCATCGCCCACCCCCGTTCTGATCGCTCTGGGATCGCTCGGCCGTGAGCGCGTCGGCCGCGTTCCCGACATAGAACAAGAGCATGTGGGTGAGACTGACGAGCTCCCGAACGTCGGGCTCGATGGCGTTCAAGCCGACTTCGATATCCCGCACCGTGCTGCTCGCGAGTTGAAGCGCCGTTGCGAGCGGCACCACCAACATCGGGAACTGAAGCTTTGAGACTGGCGCCGCTGAAGCGGGCACGCCCGAGGAACAAGCCTTGGGATCAGACATAAGACCTCCAACCGGGCACCCGCAGCGCCGAAAAAGGCACGCGGAATCCCCGGCAAAGACCGGAACGCGAAGTCAGCGAGACCATGCCGCAGCCAGCCTCTTGGAAATGCGCACGGAAGAGGATCTCGCGCACCCGCGGCCGCCGGTGCTCAAGGATTACTTCGACCCGAAGCTCCGCACCGTAGTCCCGGTGCCCCGGCAGCTGCGGCAGGTGCGGGTCACGTTCGGCGTCGAGGCAATCGACGTGCCTTCAGCTTGAGTCGTACGACCTCAACAGGTCACCGGGAGACTGAACCCGGCTGTCTCCCGCACAAGCAACTGACCGGGAATGGGGCCGGCGACCGGCCTCGAGAGCAAGGAGACCACAGCATGGCCAGGAGCAGTCACGTCAAGCCCGGCGACACTGTCCCCGCATCGGGTCTGTACGAGATCATCGGCGCGCGCGGGGGCGCGACTGGCAAGGAGCGCACCATGGCGCGGGGCGAGACCGCGCCACCAACGCCGAAGCAGGGGCAAAGCTATCGAATCTCAGAGCGCGCCAGGAACAAGAGCGGGCGTGGCTAACTAGGTCTCGGGCGGCTGGGGCCGAGGAGCCTGATCAACGCAGGTCCACCGGGGTCGAGGAGGCTGTTGCCGGTGCTCCGAGCCTTCGGTGAACGTCTCTGCTGCCGGCAAGGACGTTTGGCTAATCACTATAGCTTGGGGCCGGGACCGCCCTCTCGCCCGAGGCCACGCTCCGACCCTCTTCGCCGAAGGGCCTGACCTGCCGGCGCACCAGTCGCAGACACGACTGTGATAGCCGAGGAAGTCCAGCCATTGCGCGCCGCTCGTTGACTTTGCGTAGCAAGCTGACGAGCTGCAGTTGCACTGGCGCGTAAGGCTGGAATGGCAGGCCCCGAAACTCGCACTCGAGCTCCTCGCGCGAGGCTCGAGCGGCTCGGTCGAGAAGGTAGTCCCGCACCTCGAGGTATTTCTTGGGCGCAATGCGGATCGAGACGCGAAAGCGACCGTCAAATCCCTGCTTGTAGCCTATCGAGTGGCCGGCAAACTGCAGCGCATCGCGCCGGATGTCGCGCACCTCCTTGCCTTCCCACGAGAAGAACCGGTGTCTACCCTTGGACGCAATGAGCACAAAGAAGCGATCGAAGCGGAGATAATGGACATTGGCCAGGCCGTGGCGCTTCCTTCTTGCCCTAGCCCAGCGCGAGAGATTGACCTCGTAGCGACCCATGAGCTTGTCATCCACTGTGAGCGGATCCTTACCCTCTGGCACCTGCCCGACTACGTAGAAGAGGTACCCGCGCGCCACGTACTGCACACCAAGCTGCTGAATAAAGCCGGCCACGGATGTGGCCTCGGATCGGTACTGTCCCATGACCTCCTTTCAAAGATGGGGGATGTTTTGCAAACTTGTTGCCGGCACATCTCCCGAAGCCCTGAAATCCTTTGGCGGCTGCTCGCGTGTCGCTATGGGACTCTTGTGGTCCCTGGCGACACGCGCGCACGCGTCAACCTCGACTCACACCTTCTGCCAACCTAGACCTTCATCGCGCAAGACTGGCAGGCCCCCCTGGTATTCCAGTTTTGACCCGCCCCTATGTAATAGGCGTTGCGCTTTCCAACCTCCGCTCACACTCCTCGGGCACGTCGCCCCCTTGCCGCCAACAGCAAAGCTCCTCCCGGCGCTTTGCTCTTGGACGCTAAAGTCTCTCCCGAGACACCTTGGGGAGAGCTCCCAGTTCGAGCTCTCCCCCGGACACCATGTTCTTGGGCTTGCATTGCCCCGTCGTTCCTTTCGTCCCCTTACGCCCGGCACCACCCGTAAGCGCCAAGACGGGCCGCGACTGCCTTGCCGCGCCGCACGAGTTGCATCTCCCCATGCGGTCCTGAGCTTCCCCAGAAGCACCGCGAGCGAGCTCAAAATCTAGCTCGCTCGTTCTACTCAGAACACTCTCCCTCTCTCGCGCCTTTGAATCACCTGGCCGAGAATGCCAGGCACCGGTAATCATGCCGGCGCCGCGAGAGACTCCCCGATTAGTGCGACAGCTTCGCTTGCTCGGTCACGTCGTCTAGGAGGCTTGTTCTCCTGGGCACACGCTGTGTGTCAGAGATGCCATCTCTGCACAGTTTCCGGAAAGACAGCCTTTCCGATTTCTGAGGGCCGAATACCAAAGCGCCCCCCTACCCATCAGCGTCATGCGTTTCGACTGTTCGGTACCGTCTCCAAGCTTGCTTACCAGCAAGAACGCGCTGAGTCTTTCTCAGAGCGCCCCGTTCATGGTTGAGCTTTTCACCGTAGCCTTTTGTCGGGCCATCGCCGGCTTTGTCATGGCCGGTCCCCCTCATCACTGAGGCGGGAGCTCCCCACGCTGGGAAACGTTGTGCGACAAGACGATTGGTCTCACCTCACCCCGCTCTGGGATTAGACCTCCATTGGAGGTTCTCACCCATTTGCTGCGCACGACTCTGCGACTCTGATCGCAAAGCGTTTCTCGGTCGCCCCCGTTCTCTAGGCGAGCGATGAGGTAGAAGCTCGAGATTCTTCTCCGTGAAGGAGCACTACTTCGAGCAGCCCCTCTCGAACCGCACGAGCACGATCTCCATGCATGCGGCTCTACGAGGATTCGACGCGACGGGCGATTAACTCCGTCTCCTTAGCCGGCTGGTGAGGCCGGTTTGCCGGGTGTCGAACCCCAAGAACATGGTGCCACCTTGGCGCACTTCGCGCGTGTGGCAACCACAGGCGTTCGCTCGCTAACCTCGACTTAGTGAGCAGCGGTGAAACCCTGCTGAAACGCGAGACAACCTCCTTTCTTGAGAACCTCCTCCTTCTGCCCACGATGGGCGATGGGTGTGGCCGGAAACGGCCAATGACGGGCGCTTTGCCTGCAGCCCTGATCTACCAGCTTTGGAATCACCAGTCACTGATCACGGTGGAGTAACAACGCAACTCGTGCTATGTAGCTGGAATGACCATCGTCTTTCTCGACCTCGAGACCGGGGGCCTGGACCCGAAGAAACATCCGGTCACACAGATTGCCGCGATCGCGGTTGACGAGGCGCTGCGCGAGCTTGAGCTCTTCGAGGCGAAGGTCATCTTCTCTGTGCTCGAGGGTGCCAAGGAAGCGCTCAACCGGCAGAAGTACTCACCACAGCGCTGGGCACGGGAGGCTAGGCGCGCGGATGAAGTGGCGCGCGACTTTGCCGGGTTTCTTCGGCGTCACGCTTCCATCGAGCGCATCGGCGAGAGCGGCAAGCCTTACCGCCTGGCGCTTTGCGCCGGGCACAATGCGGCCGCGTTCGACGGGCCATTCCTTCAGGGCTGGTTTAAGCGGTTGGGGCTCTTTTGCCCCATTGCCTTTCACCTGCTCGACACCATGCAGCGCGCGGCTTGGTTCTTCGCCGAAAACCCTGGAGTTCCTCCGCCGGAGAGCTTGAAACTGGGTGCGCTGTGTGCCTACTTCGGGATTGCTCTCGGTGATGAGGCCCATGACGCCCTGGCCGATATCCGGGCGACGGTGGAGCTCTACCGGCTCCTTTGTCGCCCGGTTCGAATCGCTCAGGTGGCTTGAAATCCCTTCGAATGTCGACGTGATGCATGTGTGCCTCTCCCACGTTTCACGATATGCCGCCACCCTGTCAGGCGTCTTTCAGCCGCTCGAACGCTCAGCCTCCGCTTTCTCGCTGAGCTCGCGAAGCGCGACCCTGGCCTCGGCCGCTTCATCGTCCCAGGCCGCGACGCCATCGCAGGCCCCAGCGGGCCGCTCTTGAGCCTGTCGGTCGTGGTTGAAGCCTGAGGTATCCCCCGGCGATGACTGCCATGCCACGGGCCTTCTAGGCTCATCTGCGGGGCCTTTGCGCGAGCGGCCGAGGTCGATTCCTTCCTTTTCGGCGATCTTGCGGATGACACCGCCGAAGTACGCTGAGGGGTCCGTCGTGGCTCCGCGCTGCAGCGCATCGGCTGCAGCCATGAGCGCCTTTCGAATCAAGTGCTCGGGCATCCGCGCTGCGAGCAGGCGATGGTAGCGCTCGCTTTGGTGAGGCTGTCCATCGAACCCATCGCCTCGAGCAGCTCCTCGTTCCCAGGTCTTTAGCCGCTCCCCGAGCTCGAGCGCCAGGGCTTCTTGGCGAGTACAGTCGCCGTTCTTGGCGGCTTGCTTCCTTGCGGGGTCGATCCCAACGTTAACGTTAGAAGTAACTAGATCAGTATCTCTTCTGCTCGGACATTCTGTCCGGTCGCTTAGCGAGCGGGCATTTTGTCCGGTCGCGGAGTTTTCCACAGCCCACGATTTCCGCGAACGGGCAATTTGTCCGTTCGCGGGACTTGTTGAGCTTCTTGAGGGTCTTAGGGCCTCCAGGGCCGCTTCCTCAGCCATCCGCTCGATATCGTGGACGAACGGCTTTCCCTCGTCTTCCGGGACCGTCGGGTCCCACATCTTCACCCGGTACTTGTTCGTCGTCTGGACCCACTGCCCCAGCTCCTCGCTCCAGCGGTTCTGGCGTTTCTTGCGGACGAAATCGTGGCTCACAAGCGCTTGGAGCCAGCGCCTCACCGTACGTTCGTTAACCCCGAGGTTCGCGGCTAGCGTCTTGAGCCCCGGGTTGCAGAAATCTCGCTCCTCACCGGTCGCTGGATTGAAGTAGCAGGCCATCCTCAGCCGCATCAGCAAGAGCGATGGCCCGTGCCCGAGAACCTTCACCCAGTTCTTGTGGAAGTACTGGCTCTGGGTCGTGATGCGGTGCGGCTGCACCACCGAATCGTCGCCGTTTCGAAACCACGGCTCGAACTCAGACGCCTCGTCCTGCCCGGGCTCAGCGCCGCCCTTCTCCTTCCTCATGCTTCGTCGCGCTCCCAATCGCCTCGCAAGGGGCCCCCGCGGGGCGCCTCATCTACGCCGTAGCGCGGTGCTAGCAATCTCGCAATAGGAAATCTGCACAGGCATTCGAGAAAGAGGATGTGGCGCCAGACGCCAGGCACCATGCAGCCAGGCGCCAGACGTCAGATGCCTAGTGTCAGGTGCCCGGCGCCAGGTGGCTGGCGGCAAGCGCCTGGTGCCTCGCCAACTGAAGATTCTATCTGGCGCCAGACACCACACGATGCTATGGAACGAGAAGAGAGAAGACTCATCGGACATCGGGGGACCTATCAAGCTCGCGTCGACTCACATCATCACTGTTGCACTCCAGAAGGGTGGGTGCACCAAGACGACCTCCGCGTGCACGCTCGCAGCGGCCGCGGCGCTTGAGGGTTACTCGGTTTGCGTGGTCGACATGGATCGTCAATGCAACGCGACCAACACCTTCATCGCGGACGCGGATGACCTGCAGGAGAAGGGCAAGCTCCCCAGCGTCGCCGACGCATTCCGCAAGAAGGCGCCTGCCGACGAAATCGCCGTCCCCATACCTCAACGTTTCGGCGGTCGTCTTTCAGTCGTGCCGTCAGAGCGGGCGCTTGACGCCGTGCCCTATAGCCTCGAGGCCGAGATCAAGATCGCTCAGGCCCGCCCCGGTACGGCACATCTCGACACGCACGAGATGCAGCAAGAGCAACTCTCGCGACTCAAGAAGTCGCTCGCGGCCCTCAAGGGCAAGGTGGACCTCGTCTTCATCGACACGCCACCCGACCTCGGATTTCTCACGACAAGCGCGCTTATCGCGGCGGACTGGGTGCTCGTTCCGCTTACCCCGTCTAAGTACGACCTGAGCGGACTCCAGACTTTCATGGCGAACCTCGCCAAGGTCCGTAGAAACTTCAACCCGAACCTCCAACTTCTCGGAATCCTCCTCTCGCGAGTCAAGAAACGCGTTCTTCTTGACCGGCAGCTACGGGAGCGCCTTGCCGAAACGTTCAAGCCGAAGCATCTCTTCGCGGAGGACATCACCGACAGCGCGGTGCATCGCCAGGCGCTTGCGACCAACACCACGATCTTCGAGTACGCAAGTCGGAGCGAGCCCGCCGTGCAGCAGTACTTGAACGTCTTCCACGAACTTGTGAATCGGCTCGAAGCGCCGGGCCTAGCAGAGGTCGCAAATGGCTAGGCGAGAGCGGGGGCTCCCCGCCGATCTGACCATTGCTGTGCCTGACGATTTGCTCCAGCCTCCCTCTGAGGTTCCACCGCTCAAGGACTTTCTCGAACAGGCGATCGCGACGAAAGCGGCCGCACAGAGGGCGGGCGACGCCCTCGAGGGAAACACTGCACTCAAGATTGACGCCGAAATCGACCAACCGCCCGCCCGGGAGCGCCCCCGTCGGGCAAAGCGCAGAACCTGGCCGCCCCCCAGGGCGCTGCCGTTCCAATCGCACCAAAGCGATGACGACCGGCTTCAGTTGCGGATGAGCCCCGAGGTGCGCCACGCGCTCGAAGCGCTCGTCGGGTACTTCACGCGATTCGGGCCAAACAAGCGAGCGCCTGCCTCGGACATCATCGGCGCTCTCATCATGGCGCTCGACGACGCGCGGGGGGAGCTGGAGCTCGGCGCCATCCCGAGAAGAGGGGCGTACGGGACAGCGAGCGCGGAGGCCCATCGCAGCCACATGAAAGACGCGGTAGCTGACGCGATCGCGAGGCATCGGGGCAAGTTCGTCGAGGTGGTATGACCGACCAGCGGCTCCAACACCCGCGCCCGAACCTAGTCAGCGCCAGCGATGGATCAAGGCAGGGTGCCCAACCACACAGTGCCTCGCAGCTCGGCGAACCACTCTAACCGGCTTGGTTTGCCCTCGAGGATTCGCGGATCACGATTCGATCCGCTAGCGCTCGGGAGGACGAAGACGGGGCGCCCGCCGACAGACCACGCTTGGCGGCCAAGACGCACGTCACGCCCAGCTCCCGCTGCGCGAGACACGACCTTTGCCGCTTCCTTGCCGTGAAACGCGACCCAGCCGGGCTTGAAGGTCTCGATCTTCTGGGTAAACCCCTCGACGTCGTAGTAACTGCGAAGCCCAGCGTCGGAGCTCGACGCCACCAGCTTGGCCAGGTCGGTTAGGCCGATTCCAAACTCATTCACACGACTGTCGTCTTCTGGAGTGAGCGGCGGCCCCGTCAGGCCCGATTCGAATAGGAGCTTCCAAAACTCGTTGCCCGGGCCGGCGTAGTAGTGGCCACGCTCAGCCGATTTCTCGCCCGCGGCCGTCCCGCAGAACACCACGCGAAGGCCAGGCGCTAGATAGTCGGGAAGGATCACGCCGGGACCGTAGCTGTCACGTCCCTGCAATCGCGCGCCGCTTCTTCTTCTCTTCGCTTCGTCTGCGCCGGTCCTCCGTTGGTCGGATGCCTGTGCCCCTGGGTTTGTGAGGGCACAAGGCCCCGACCCAACACGGAGGACAACATGAACAAGGAACAAGCAGAGAAACTCTCGAAGGACGCACTCGACGAGCTCGCAACCGAGCTCGAAGCGGGCCGCTCCAAGAGACTCACCGACTACCTGGCCACCATGGCGCGCTTCCCGAACTACAGCCTCGGGAACGTGATCCTAATCGCCACCCAGCGCCCCGACGCGACTCTCGTCGCTGGCTTCCATGCGTGGAAGAAGCTCGGACGCTTCGTGAAGAAGGGCGAGAAGGGCATCGGCATCGTGGCCCCCATCATCGGCCGGAAGGACACCGACAACGACGGAAGCCCCGTCAAAGGCTTTCGAATCGTCCACGTCTTCGCCTACGAGTCCACCGACGGACAGCCGCTTCCGGAGCTCGCCAAGATCGGCGGTGACCCTGGTGAGGCCACGGCCAAGCTGAAACGCCTCATCCAAGCCAAGGGCATCGAGCTCTGCTACGTCGAGGAGCTGCCCGGAGCGCTCGGGCGAAGCCACGGCGGCAAGATCGAGATTCTTCCGACTCTGACACCCGCTCAAGAGTTCGAGGTTCTCGCGCACGAGCTTGGGCACGAGATGCTCCACAAGCGCGACACCGCCGAGTCGATGCCGCCCCGCGACGTTCGTGAGCTCGAAGCAGAGGCGGTTGCTTACGCCTCCTGCGTTGGCATCGGGCTCGACGCCAGGGCGAGCAGCGTCGACTACATCGGGCTCTTCCAGGGCTCGAAGGAGATGCTGGTTCAGTCACTAGACCGGATCCAGAAGGTCGCTTCTGAGATTCTTCGGGAGGTCAGCGCTCCCCAGCGGCTCGAAAATGCGGCGTAGACCCCCAAAGCTGGAACTTCGAGCCTGTTCAGCGCCGCCCATCGCCGCGCACGGTCACGGGTGCGAGCTCCCCACCCGCTCGAGCGTCACCCGGGTTGAGTCACCGGCTGTGACACCGCCCCACTTCGCTGTCCATGCGAGCTCTTCTCCGGGTCCGATCCTCACCGTGTCTGCCGCCGCCCAGTGCGGTTGGCGCGAGAACTGCGCACCCCCGCTGACGACGATTCTGCACGAGGCACGCCCCTTCACCTGAATCCGATAAGGACCCTGCCTAGGGTTCCACGATGACGCGCTCACAAAAGAGGAGCCATGCGCGCCCTCGCGTGGCCCGATGGCGAAGGCCATGCAGTCGCACTTGTTCACGACTGATGTCCCCCAGGTTGCGCTCTGAGGCGGACAGAGGGCTTTTGCGCTCGGGTCTGTAATCACTGCCTCCATGCCGTCCTCGCGGTCGCAATCCACCCGCATGAGCATGAACCAGACCCCCGGCCTCCAATGGAACGCGAGGGTTGTGTCGGCGAGCACGTTTCGCTTGGGTTTCTGAGGGGGCTCCTTGGCTAACCACTCGGTCTCCGTGTGCATCTGGACTATGGGCATCAAGGCTAGCTGCTCGTTAGCCTTCAGGGCTCTTCTGTCACGATGCAGCGCCTCAAGGGCTACGAGCCCGATATTGCGACCCGAGCGCCAGCAGAAGTCGGGGCGGTCCATGTCCCCCGACCACAGGCGCGAACGAAAGCGATGGGTCGTCGTCCCAAATGGGTGGCGTCGATCGATGGCCCCAGTTATGAGCAGGTGTTCATCGTGGTTTGAGGTGGTCGTGTCGGCGGGCGGAGGACGATCCCAGGCTTCGCTTCCTTCGTAGCGGAGCGTAAGGAATAGGCTGACCGCAGCTCTTTCGCTGGAATGCGCCCGCCGAAATCCGTTCGGGATGGCCGTTCGAAGAGTCGATCGGCTGATGGCCAGGGACTCGGCTGAGAAAGCGCCATCGAATCCGGCAAGGCGCCCGCGAGGCGTCGCGCAGAACTAGTGCGCCACCGACAACGTGAGTCGAGCCGTCGTGTGTTCCTTCTGCACACCGTACAGCGACTGCGCGACCGGAACCTGCACCGCGCCTTCGATCGCAAGGCCGACTCCTGAGGACCATCGAAGGCCAGGCGACAGGTACGTGACTGACCCGCCGGTGTTCTCGCCCATGGTGCCATCCTCGAGCCGATCCCGCTCCGCCACGCGCCCGTTGATCTGCGCGAGCAGCTGAGTGCTGCTCCAGGGCTTTGAGGTGAAACCAGCGTTGTAGAGAACTGCATTGCCGTAGCGGTATCCATGAGCGTTCGTGCCATTGACTCGGCCAAGGATGCTCGCATCCCACACTCCGGGTCCACTGCTCATCGCCGTGTTCAATCCGGCCGTTCCCGACCAGGCACCGCTCCCCGGTTGAAGGTGCGCGTCGAGTCGATCGCCTTCAGCATTCTTCTTGTCGTTCGAGCCGGTCGGAGCGGCACCGCCAACGACCAACCCTACGGCGAGCGGCCGAGAGCTTGTCGTGTGGAACAGCCCGATCATCCCGAGTAGCTCGGCGTCGCCGATTCCGTGCGAGGTCTCCTCGAACGACGCTTCTCCGGTAGGTATGGTCGTGATGGCCTTGACGTTGTAGGGCACGCGACCGATCAGCGCGAGATTGTTGACCGGGCGCCAGAGCGCGAACGCGCCGATACGATGTTCACGTTCTTCCTCGAGGCCAGGCCCCTCATCGAGCGCGTTGGCCTTCGACAGGTAGCGCTCTTCGAGCCCGTAGGTGAATTGAGTGGGCACGACACCGCCGAGCACGTCGGACGGAAAAGGCGTGCCGCACATGCACTGGCTGCAGGCCCGCGCGCGACTGGGGAGACTCGACAGCAATGCAGCGGCCATCAGGACGATCACAAGATTCCGCATTCATCACCTCGAAGAGTTGTCCATGCAGCGACGAGCCATGGACCGCCTACTTCTGCGGCCCGCGGCACGCGCATCGGAAGCGGAGTTCGAGATGGTTAGGTACGCGGAGGCGGTGGATCTCGAAGCAGGACCGGGCCCGTAGGCGACGAGCTGATCGGGAGGTCGCGATCGCTCGTTGGTCCGAGACCGGCGACATGCGGTGAAGACGGTTGGATGTAGGGGTCAGCGGAATTGGCCGCAGCTTGCGACGGATGTCCATGACATCCGGCTGCACGCAGGCCACACGGGCCAGATTCCGTCATGGGAGGGGCGCAACGCGCCATCCGGCCCATCTCGCAGTGGCCGTGGCAGCAGCTGTTGCGGCAGCACGCCGGCAGGGACTTCGCGTGACACGGCGTGGCCATAGAGCCAAGAGGCCCTTGGACGACCAGGACCGCGGCCATGAGCCACCGAATCACGCTGCAGCGCATCCCCGACATCGTAGGCCGTCAGGGACCGTGGCGCCACCGGGGTCACGGAAAACCTTCATCCGATTGGCTCGCAGCCTCGTAGACGATCAAGGATGGCACGTCCTAGAGTGTCCGTTCTCGGGAACGGCTGCTGTGCCTCTCGACCCTCCTTGTCCCGGAGCTTCCTTGACCTTTAGAGCCGTCCTGATCAGCACAGCCATCGCCCTGATGTCTTGCACGAGGATCGCGAACGCTGCCGAGCCCAGCACGGCACCAGGCGGCGTGCGACCCGACTCGACGCGCCATCGAGTCGTCGAGAACACGCTGGTCGACACCGTCGCCACCATCGAGGTGACGGATTCCTTCGACCGCCGGGTGCGTCGTGCGGTCGCGTCCAGCCAGGGCTCCATCACGAAAGCCGATCTCGAGGCGCGGCCGATCTCGCGGCCAGCAGAAATGCTCGAGACCGTGCCGGGTGTGCTCATCAGCCAGCACAGCGGCGAGGGCAAGGCGAACCAGTACTACCTGCGCGGCTTCAATCTCGACCACGGGACGGACTTCGCCACGTTCGTCGCCGGCATTCCGGTCAACCTCCCGACGAACGCGCACGGGCAAGGCTACTCCGATCTCAACTTTCTGATCCCCGAGTTGGTGAGCGGCGTCGAGTACCGCAAGGGCACGTACTTCGCCGAAGAGGGTGACTTCGGAACGGCGGGCGCGGCGCACATCGCGT
>JACXTT010006306.1_pt1 | contig 16963 bp, 14 predicted proteins | sample 9270951 | NCBI WGS metagenome assembly JACXTT01 (sample SAMN15532306, study PRJNA645909) | rock metagenome | isolation source: weathered quartz diorite | place: Puerto Rico | collected 2017-06-21 | reverse complement strand
TGGTGTTGTCGGTGGGGTGTTAGTAGGCGGAGCCGGCACATTAGAGAGTGCAATCAGCCACAGAAAGAATGCCCGCTGGACCTGTACGTGCTTAACTACGGCTCACCTTAGTCCCCAATCATCGTTCGGTTATAGTCCACTTTGGACTATATATTAACCTGTTTTGGTCTATTTATAAGCGAGCCATAAGGTGCCCTTGTCCAAGAGGACAAGGCATGAACAAGAAATCGCACAAGGCGCGTTACTCAGTTTTTTTGGAGCACCTTAAAATGGCCCGGTACAATTCCGGCCTATCGCAGGTCGTGCTGTCAGAGAAACTAAAAGAGCCTCAGACCTTTGTCAGTAAGTGCGAGCGCGGCGAACGCCGAATGGACGTCATTGATCTACTTTCGTATCTTGCAGCTGTGAAAGCAGACCCCGTGAAGTTCATCGATCAGCTCACAATCGATCTGAAAAACTTAGAGTCACGCAAGCCACTGAGCGCGCCCTGGCAAGAAGGAGGATCGCCGGTTGTTTATATGAAGGCGATCGCAAAGAGAAAACAGAAATAATTAGTGCTATTAAAAACGCTATTAATCACTACCTGAAGTTGACTTTGGGCTCGCCCTACTTCTCAAAGTAGTAACCACGTAAGTCTATTGATTCAGGCTCAACTTAAGCTGCCATGCGGTGTTCGTAATAGGGCCGCTTGCGATCATCCAAAATCGCAAACTGTTCAGAGGCATTAAAGCCTCTTGGATTCAGCCAACGATCAAGATTCGTGTCCTTGATGGGAATGATGCAGCGATCATGGCCCGCCGCAGACACTTCTACAGGCGGCTCATCAGTGATCGCCGCAAACGAATCCAGCGGCTCTTCGCCGTCTGCTGTCCAATGGGACCATAGGCATGCGACTTTCATCAGAAAGGTGGGCTTGGGATTGAAGTGCAGGATCAGGTCTTTCTCCTTTTCCCCTTCACGCAGTTCTCGATGCTCATATGTATGTTGAGCCACATGCTCGTAGAAGCCTGTCATCAGTACGATGGCATGGGTATGGCAGAACTGGCGTCTCCAGAACTTTTCTAGGTTGTCTCGTCTGGCGTTGTAAGTGCCTTTACGTTGCGTATCAAACGAGACCGGCATGCCTGCGGGCCTGCACTGATAGCGCATGGGACGGATGATGCGTTCCCCATTCTCGACAATCAGCACTGGTGCATAGGTCTTGGGGAATACCCGACTGTCATCCTCATCAACAGTCGTTCGCTTCAGATCGGCAATCTTGTCTAGAAGCCAAGGAATCTTCTTCTTAGCGATGCGCTGGTCTTCTGAGGCTTTGAGATTCTCCGAGACCTGAAGCAGTCGTTCGGCCGTAGCCAGACGCTTCTTCTGCTTAAAGAGCTCAGTCTCAAGCTTCTTGGTTTCAGCGAAATAATGCTGTTGGATCAGATCATGGATGCGCTCTTCATCCGCATTCCTAGGATGGTAGAAATTGGCTTCCATGCCTTTGACGATCTTGATCGTCTTGTCGGTCAGCCGTCTTTTGAATAAGCGCTCATAGGCTGCCAGGTCCACCCGGGCCTTGACGGCGTTCCGGAGGGTATTGAGTTCTTGTTCAACCTGGGCGGCATAGCACATAGGGTCTTTTATACCGCTATCGGGCAGGGTGACGGAACTCCCAGGGTGGTTGAGGATCGGGGTCCTGCCAAAGACCTTTCTTAGCTTCCCGAGCCTCGGCTTCGTCCTGTAAGCAGGATTTGTCCTTTAGGTACTGCCGGTAGCACCAGGCATAGCCTTCTCGGACCATCTGTCGATTGATGTCCACGCCGTCGAGACTCAGTTGCCCCAAGGTACGTTTGTACCGATCCGTCCCCTTACGAACTACCGTGATCTCCTTGTTGTAGATCAGGTCGGACAATGCTTCTTTGGCCTTATGGCCGTAAGGCTGTCGCTTCTCGGGTGCATCGATCTCGACCAAGCGAATCCGTTCCTGCGGTTCATCGCCGCAGCGCACCTTGATGGTGTCGCCATCTGTGACCCCAACGACAAGACAAAGCAAAGCGGCCGCTGCACTCATGTCAGAATGGCCAGTAGTTCCTTCACAACGTCGGGAACGACTCGTCCGGCGGGGCCTTCAAGAGTCTCGTGGAAGTGCCTGGTTAGAGTGGTGGCTTTCAGATTGATTTCTATCGTCCGAGCGCCAGCGATCCGAGCCTGCTGCATGAAACCAGCGGCGGGGTAGACCTCGCCTGAAGTGCCGATCGAGATAAACAGGTCGCACTGGTTGAGGGCCTTTTCGATGCGATCCATCTCCAAGGGCATCTCCCCGAACCAGACGATGTGTGGCCGAACTCTGCCTCTGGCCTTACAGCTTGGGCAAGTCATGTCGAGCGTGACGTCGGTATCGTGCCGCCAGATCGTCTGGCATCGGGTGCAGCGAACCTTAAGCAATTCGCCATGCATATGAATTAGCTGCTTGGATCCGGCCCGATCGTGAAGGTCATCGACATTCTGGGTGACGAGCAGGAAAGAACCCTTCCAGTTCTTCTCCAGCTCAACCAAGGCTTCATGCGCTTTGTTCGGATGAACCGTGCCCACCTGACGCCGGCGTGCGTTATAGAAGTCCTGAACCAACTGCGGGTTACGCACATAGGCTTCGGGAGTCGCGACGTCCTCGATGCGATGGTTTTCCCAGAGTCCATTGGAGTCGCGGAATGTGGCGACGCCGGACTCGGCGCTGATGCCGGCGCCGGTGAGGATGACAATGCTGCCGGTCGAAGAGAGTGTTTCGAGTGACTTCGTCATGCAGCGAAGTGTATTAAAACCACGGAGCGGACTGCATGCGTGGCCAGCTCTCATACTCGCCCATATCGGGTGGCGATTCCTGGGTCACCAGGTAGATTCGAAGCTCAGCATCCCATCGGGCGCAGATACCGTGCAAGTAATGCCCTTTGGTCACCGGAAACCAATGCGCTTGGCCGGCCACATTGGCGACACAAAACGCAGTCGCCATGATTTTCACGTTGATCGGCAGATACTCGTCCCACTTGCCCGTATCGATATGGGCATATCGCGCCGAGGATCCGATCGGTAACCGTCCACTCTCCATAGGCCTGCGGCCCCAAGGCTTAAGGACCACATTTCCTTCTCGGTTACGGACCGCGATTCTGGCGTGGGGCTGACTGAACCGAGAATCCCACTCCCGGTCATCGTAGAAATAACAAACGGCTCGGATCATCAGGCACCAATCGTCTCGCGATGCCCAAACGGCTTCCAACTCGGCGCGATCACATTCGGCATATCAGATCGGTTGATCAGTGGTGCCGGACAGACCGTGAACTCCCCGTATTTCTGGTTGATCTTGTCGATCACAGCGTTGAGCTTGTCACGCTTCTCGTCCCGCTCGAAGAACAAGTCCGCCTGCATGGACTTCGGCTTCGGGTCCATAGCTCGAATGTGAACCTGATACACCCCTTGGCCTCTCCAGTGCCGATTCAAGAAGTCGGTGCAGAGTTCGTTGATCAGGAACCCGTCATCACAGGGGAAGGCGGTCTGATACTTGCCCCCGATCCAGTCTTCCTTGGTCAGGAGCCCGATGCTGAACTGCTGGGCTTGGAGCTCGTTCTTGCGCAGCCGGTGCCCGACCTTCATGGCCATGTGCATCAGGTAGATCGAGATCGTCCCCAAGTCCCGGGTATTCGGCGGGATCACTTTCCCGTGGCCGATGGTCTTGGGGGCTTTGACCTCCTTGTGCAGCTCATCCGGGTCTTGGCCTTGGGCCATGTACCAGATGCGCCGTCCGAGGTTCCCGAAGCGCCTGGAAAGCTCCGAGATGGGGAGCTGGGCCATATCCCCGCAGTAGACCACCCCTCGGGCTTCCAGATAGCCGCCAATGCCTTTCTTGATGCCACAGAGGTCCGTGACCGGTACTTTGCTCAGTACTTCGGCGGAGCGCCACGGCTCAACGATGGTCAGGCCATTGGGCTTCTGCTGCTTGGCCGCCCACTTTGCTGTGGTTTTATCGCCGGAGATGCCCACTGAGCAGAGCAGCCCTCCGGAGGCTTTAAACACCTTCTGCTTGATCAGGTGTCCAATCCGGCGGACATCGTAGCGGTAGTACTTCTGGCAGTCGGTCAGATCGAGAAAGGCTTCGTCCACCGAGAAAATCTCGATCTCCGGACAGATGTCCTCCAGCGCCTTCATGATCCGGGTGGAGACTGCGGCGTAGCGGTCAGGCCGTGCCGGGGCTTGGATGAGTCCGGGGCACAGTTCCAGGGCTTTACGCATATGCATGGCGGTCTTGACCCCGAAAGCACGGGCTTCGTAGCTACAGGTGATGCAGCAGGAGCCGCGCAACCCGTTGGTGACGGCGACAGGACGACCCCGCAGGAAGGGATTGTCGAGCTGTTCCAAGCTGGCGAAGAAGGCGTTCATGTCGATGAGCGCAATCATCCGAGGCCAGTGTTGGGTGGGTTTGTTGGGTATCGGGGTGAACATGGCCGGAGTACTATTCAGCCAGTTTGTTGGGTTTTGTACCCAACAAAGTCCAAGTGCCTGAATTCGCTCGAACTGAACATGACTGAACAACCGACACCCCGACAGCAGGACCTTCTGGACTTCATCCGCTCTTATGTCGAAGAGCATGACGAAGCTCCAAGCTACCGCGAGATGGCTGACGCACTGGGGATCAAGGACATCAGGGGAATCTACGAGCATGTCCTGCAGCTTGAACAGAAAGGCTACGTGTCGCGTCAGCACAGGCAGCGGCGATCAATTGTGCTGTTACCCACACCGGACGCAGATGCCGTTCCCGTTTACGGGAAAGTGGCCGCTGGTCTGCCACTGGATATTGCTGCTGAAGTAGAACGGACGGTGACGATTCCTGACGGACTATTCCGAGTCCGTCCCGACTTTCTACTTCAGGTCAGTGGCGACAGCATGGTGGATATCGGCATCTACGATGGTGATCTGGCAGGCGTTAAACGCATCCGATCCCCCCAGCACGGTCAAATCGTGGTGGCCATGGTGGATGTGGAGGAGATGAGCCGCGCTGAACGTGCCGAGTGCGGCCTGAACAGCACGGGCATCACGTTGAAACGTCTGTCCGTCTCGGGTTCCAAGCTTCTGTTGAAATCGGAAAACAAGGCGAAGGGATATATGCCGCTGGTTGTGCGGCCGGAGCGGGTGAGGATTGAGGGAAGATTTGTAGGGTTGGTCAGAAGCGGCTAAATATTTTGTGCGAACCTGAGGGGGTCGGCTACGCGACAGAAGCAGTCATTGGGAGGCGTGTATTAAATCATTCAGTAACGCCCAGCAGATATTCGATAAACATCTAATCACGTACATTAATCTGCTAAAAGCATTCTTCCTGTAACTGTGCGCATGTGGTGTCACGCGCAGTGACTACTTTTAGCCATGCGTTGATTTTAGGCAGCTCATAGTGAAAAAAGTATCGACAAGCAGCAAGCTTCCCCTGCGCAATTTTTACGTTGGAAAGGCTTTGCGCTGCCCGGGCAAGATCAAGCCAAATCCAAGCAAGAACTACGTGGCCAAACGCCTGTAGATATAGCGTTGCATTGGCGAGTGCAGCGCTAGAGTCCTCAGTAGACCATGCAGCTCGTGTTGCAGCGCCCAGATCCTGAACGGCTATCGTAAGTGCCTGGGCCTCTTCATCTAATGCAGACCCGTGAGCTGCACGTGCAGTTTCCGCCATGCGCGCTGCGAGCAGCATTAGTCCCTTGCCACCATCCATCAACACTTTACGACCAAGCAGATCAATTCCCTGAATCCCATGTGTACCTTCATGAATCATATTGAGGCGGTTATCGCGCCAATATTGCTCCACCGGGAAATCACGGGTGTAGCCATATCCCCCCAGAACCTGAATAGCTAGGCTGTTGGCTTCTAGGCACCACTCACTTGGCCAACTCTTCGCAATGGGGGTGAGCATCTCTAGTAACAGAGCAGCTTCTTTTGCAGACTCGGCTGAGCCAGTGCGTTGTTCATCAACTAGACGAGCACAGTACAAACCCAAGGCCAGTGCGCCCTCACAATAGGCTTTCTGTGCCAACAGCATTCTTTTAACGTCTGCGTGTTCGACGATTCGGACTTGCCGTTGGCCTAGGTCCTTTCCCCCAGATTTAATTGGCCGTCCTTGAGGGCGCTGCTTGGCATACTCCAGTGATGCTTCATATCCGGCCATGCCCAACATTGTGGCGCCAAGTCCAACGCCAATACGCGCCTCGTTCATCATGTGAAACATGTACTTCAGACCTTCGCCAGGCGCGCCTACACGGTAGCCGATTGCACCAGCCGCCCCCTGATGCTTGAAGCGTCCCTCACCGAAATTAAGTAAGGTATTAGTTGTGCCGCGATAACCCAGTTTGTGATTAAGACCTGCCAGCGCTACGTCGTTACGCTCGCCAGTAAGCTGCCCGTCAGCATCAACCAAATGCTTTGGAACGATAAACAGTGAGATGCCCTTCACACCGTGAGGCAGTCGTCCTTCTGCATCGGGGATCTTGGCCAGAACCAAGTGCACGATGTTGGGGGTGAGTTCGTGTTCGCCACCAGAAATCCACATCTTGTTCCCACGCAAGCGATAACGCGGGCCGAGTAAATCGCTCTCATAGTCCGCACCATCCGGTTCGGCGCGAGTGGCGACATCCGACAAACTTGAACCAGCCTGTGGCTCTGACAGGCACATGGTCCCAAACCATTCGCCTGAAAATTCGCGTTTTGCAAACACATCGCGCTGTCTTGCACTGCCATGCGCGGCAATTAGGTTTGCGTTGCCGACAGTGAGCATCGGGTACGCGAACATGGCGATGCAGGCCTTCGAAAAAAAGCTATTCCCTGCCATTTCGACAACACAGGGCAGCTGCATGCCGCCGGTTTCTGCATCCTGAGAGGCAGATAGCATCCCCGACTCTGCATAAGCACTAACAGCACGAGACGTCGCAGCAGGAAGCGTTACCTTTTGACCATCGAAATGAGGCTCTTCAGCATCTGTTAGTCGATTGAATGGCGCAAATTCCTTTGATGCAATGCGTTCGCAATTATCTAAGACTGCTTCAAATGAACCTCTGTCGTGCTCAGCAAAACGCGATCGCTCTAATAGACGTTCGGCAGCGAGCCAATCGAACAATAGAAAATCAATATTGTCTCGGTGATTCATGTCAGTGGCACATCTCGGTAATTGCTTGTCGTTACGATGTGACGAAATCTCATCGCATAAATTTATCCCTCACATTGACGATCTGACTGCCTCAGATCGTCAATGTGTCCATCAACATGTCAGCAATCGCCACCTTATTGAGGCAATGCAATTAGCGGAGTTCCCGTGTAGAGCGAGGGTGAAGGTGGCGGCACTTTCCATTCAACGTAATGCTTCCATGTATTTAGGAGGTCTGGACCCGAGCGCGTACGGCTAAACGAAGGCGCGCGGAAATTCGTTGGATCGTTAAACCAATAGGCATCCGGTTCTGCGAACAAATATCCATTCGGAATGTTATCGATGAGCTGGTACTCCATGGCATGTGCCATTTCCAATCCCATGTTGATGAACTCCGGGATCTTTTGTGCACGGCCTGTTTCAATGAACTCGGCTGCATATTGGATCGCTGGCCCAATCCAGACCTCTCCTTCTTCGATCGTGCGAGCAGTCGTTTCCAATGGTCCAATATATGGAACCAGGTTGGGCGGCCCCATCAGATGTCCATTCACCATAACCGACATCTGGCGCGGATAAGCCACGTTCATATGCTTCACCTTGCGGACCGGGTCGACGAGTCCAGGCAGGCCTAGCGTCGAGGCCATGTGCTCGGCATAAAGCGAATCCATAAAGATCGACGGAACGCCATACAAAGCGCCATGCAAGGCATCGAGGTTGTAATACTCGAGAACCGGGTTCCAGAATTCAAGCTCGAATTGCTGCTTTGCCATTGGCAATAGACCCTGCAAGGTCTGCAAGTATTCTGGGGTCGCTTCAGCCACGCCGAGTTCTCGCGCGACATCGGTCGCATGGATCATGACTTCAAGCGACAACAGGTAGAGTTCAGACGTGTAGATCGTGTGAACCTCAGTAAGCCATGCATCGTAGTTACTGGTCTGGCCAGGCGGGGCTAATGGCAAATAGTTCGGTGGCCGCGCTCCTGCGCGCAACGTTTCGAGCAACTTGTACATTGCTGGATACGCATACTTCAGGAACTCCTTATCGCCAGTACGCCGATAGTACGCATACATGCGGAAGATCGATTTGCTCGGAACATCAAGAAACTGCAATCTGCCCGTGTACTGCTCAATAATCGGTTGCACGCCAAAGGTCGGCTGACGGGTTACCCCCGTATCGCCAATACCGTCATGGCGCAGGGCATTAGTTTCCTGAACGACAGCACGAAGGCGGTCTCGCTCAAGGTTAGGCCAGAGCAACATTTCGGCTAGATAACCAGGTGCATCTGTATCCCACTCATTACATGGTGGACTCCAATTGCCGCCAGAAGTGGTACAGAACAGATGTGTCCCCGGCACCTCTGCGCCAATGCGGGTCAGAGCAGACGGTGTGTCAGTAATCAGGCTTGACGCCCAGAACGCATCGTTAAAGACCATGTGGATCATTTCATTCAGCGCAAGTCGAACCATCCAGTCTGGATAGTCTCCGCTTCGCGCGATTCGGTTCCACCAACCCTCAACTAGCGTTAGCGCTTGGTCATGCTCAGCAAGCATTTTGTTCGCGATGTTAAAACCCTGATGGGCAGGGTATGAGCCCACAACATAGTCGTTACGTGCGGTTTCCTTAGCGCCAAAGAATGAAGTGTAGCGACGCATCCAGAACTGATCAGCAGTACCCCATGATGGCTGTGGTGAGGTCACACGCGGAAAATCCCATGCAAGTGCAAAACGCATGGTTGTTGACGCGCCTGGCGCCAAAGAAACAGAAACGGCGATAGCACCAGCCGAAGAAGAATTGTCGATCGCACCATTAGGCAGATCTCCGCTTACGCCGAATGCCTGATAAATGTCGCTGCCATCACCAGCTCCATTCCATGAGGTCACATAGCTCACGGTCTGCCCGGTTTTCGGCTGAGCCGCAATGGTCCAATCCGTGTCTTTTGCATCAGTCGTGTTATCTGGGCTGGATGCACTAAGCGTTACAGCAGAAACACCCGTCTTTTTATCACTCTGAGCAATGCTACTCAGCCCTTTACGAACAGTTGCCCCCGTAGTGTGCTCTGGCGCATTGGGCATCGTAAGCATCACTGATGTATTGATGGTGTCGCTCGTTGGATTGCTGATGACCACATCAAAATATGCGACTGGCATTGATGTGTATTCATCATTCTCGGTAACTATGGGCGACCAGAATCGCATGGCCACGTTGGTCTTCAATGTTTTGTAGCTGGTCCATCCAAAGGGCCAAAGTGCCGCGTAGTCACCATCACCTACTTTCAACGTGTTCCACTTCGACAACAATTGAGTGTATGGCGCAGCGCGCACAGCCAGAGTTTTGACTGTTGCCGATCCATCATTCGCTTGCTCGCGAATATGGAATGCCGCCTGGGGCAGGATGCGATTTTCGTATTGTCCTACGCAGCCATTTTCGTCTTGCTGCGTCACACCCCCGAAATCCCACGGACCGAATGATCCGGCCTGATTGATCATGAAAGAACCAGCACCTACGCCACCCAGTGGCGTCCCGAGGCCAGGTTGCGCATAGGGCGTATTGCGGGCAAATGCACTACAGGGATCTGAAGGAGTACCGAAGAAATTCGGTTCACTAAAGTTGCGCGCAGGAAAATTGCCTAGTTTGTTCTTAAAAGCGCCACTCGGAATCTGAAAAGCATCACTTTTGCCAGTATCAGTGCCAGTCCCAGTACCTTTTCCAGTGTCTGAACCTGGAACAGTGCTGTTAGCCGTTATATGACTTCCGCAAGCAGAAGCCAAAAAAGAAACGGCAGTAATCGCTATCCACGATTTCGTCAAAGCAGGCTGGCCCAGTTGGCTAGTCTTACGCATCACTCTCACTCCACTGTTTGGCTTTGTAAACGCATCCTCAAAGCTCGCGTTCATTTTTGCACTCAACAACATTATTGTACTGTTGCGGCACCCACAATAACATGTTATTGTGGGTGCCGCAACATGACCAAAAGAGCGAGATCATGGCGGACGATTTTCCAAGACGGCTAGCGCCTGACGAGCGCAAATTAAAACTGCTTAATACTGCAGTTGACCTGCTTCGCCAGAAGGGTCTAGATGGCTTTTCACTGGAGGCTGTTGCCCGAGATGCCGGGGTTGCACTGAGTCTTCCACGACACTATTTCGGTAGTACTCGAGACCTTCTGAGGGCTGCAACAGAAGATCTCTTGAGCGATATTGAAGACGTACTCTTTCTCAGAGAAACACGTCAGTCGTTAGTCGAACGCTTTACAACCTATCTTGATCTTTTGGCAAAAAACCCGTGGGGCCATCAAGTCTGGATGCAATCTAACGATGTGCATGAAGAAGTACATGCCATCGTGCAAAAGGCACGTCGCCGTATGTCTGAGTCCATCTATCGCAAGACATGGCGCGAAATGAGCAAACGCGAGCAATTCGATGCACGAGGGCGCATTGGCTACGTTGAAGCACTTGTATCTGATTGGATAGATAGAGGTTATGCCGATCGGGACATGGTAGTCAGCTTGATCATCCAGGCGATTACGTTACCTCACGACTCGCGCACGAATGAAAAGCCAGTGCGCAGAAGCGTAGCTGTTTAATTTCTATTCAAAGAGCGCTCAAAGAAGCGCCTGAGGAGAACTATGTCACACAACAAATATGCACTTTTGGTTTACTCTGCTTTGGCGCTATTTGCGAGTGCATGCAGCCGCATTGACGTTGCACTCAATCCGGATTCCCCAACTTCATCCCCGAATCCAACGCCTACACCTACATCGACCGCAGATAAAAAGTACTCGATTGAGACTATTTCGAACCGAGCGGATCTCATCTCAGGCGGCGACGCACTCGTCGGCCTAAATTTTCCAGAAGGCGACGGAATAGAGACTTTAAAGGTCGTCGTCGGCAATCAAGACGTTAGTAAGAAGTTCGTCTTGGACAGGCCCGGTCATGCAACGGGACTCATTGATGGCCTCGCACTCGGCCCAAATCCTATTGAGGTGCACGGTGTAAATGGAAGTGGAGCGCAAATCACGATTACCAATCACCCAATCGGCGGACCAGTGTTTGCAGGCCCACAGATTAAGCCGTGGACCTGCACAACACTCGAAAACGGATTGGGCATGCCACTGGACAACCAGTGCAATGTACCCGTGAAGTTCTCATACCAGTACCAGCCCACAGGGTCCGATCCCGGCAAGTACAAAGACTACGATCCCGCCAATCCTCCGACCGATGTAGCGACGACTACGACGGACGATGGCAAAACTGTGCCTTATATCATTCGCATTGAAATGGGCACACTCGATCGCAGCATCTACAAGATCTATGTGCTTGCCGATCCGTCGAAGCCATGGACGGCGACTGCACCGCAGAAAGCCTGGAATCAAAAGTGGTTCATCGCTTTCGGTGGGGGCTGCGGAACACCACACATGCAGACTCCACCAACGCAGGCTGGAACATCCTTTCCGTTTGGTCCCGTGGAAACCTTTTTCGGTGACTCAGCGGCTGACGGTGAGATTATGCAACCTGAGCTTCTGTCACGGGGTTGGATGGCCGCATCCACTGGTCTCAATACTTACAATCAGAACTGCAACGACGTCGTATCAGCCGAATCAATAATGATGCTCAAGGAGCACATCATCGAGAACTACGGAACTATTAGACATACCGTAAGCGTCGGTGGATCTGGAGGCTCTTCACAGCAACACAATATCGCCGCCTCATATCCTGGGCTGCTCGACGGCATCGGACCTTCGCAAAGCTTCCCAGACGTATGGAACATGGTGTGGGACGCAGCCGAATGCCAGATGCTCACTCGTTATTTCCTGACAACATCCCCACAGTTGTGGACGGACCTATCACAACAATTAGCGGTATTAGGCAAGGGCGGGCTATTGTCATGTGGGGAATTCACCGCGATGCTTTCTGATGCCATGGATCCTCAGAACAGAGGGCCCATGCACGTAGGCGCTGCCGTTCGGTTTGGCTGCTTACTCCCACCAACAGATACTTACCGTCCCCTCATTAATCCGACAGGTGTTCGCTGCTCCATACAGGACTACCAGAATGCCATCTGGGGTCATGGCGGCCCTAACGATGCCGCACCTCTGCCATATGACAACACTGGCGTTCAATACGGACTGAACGCACTGAGAGATGGTGCAATTACACCTGAACAGTTTGTCGATCTCAACAGCAAGATTGGCGGACTCGACAATGAAGGTGAGTTCATTGCACAGCGATCATCAATGGACATATTGACAGCAACAACCATGCATCGAGCTGGCCGCACCACAGATGCGCGTCATCTCGCCAGCGTACCCATTATTGACCATCGCTCCGTAACCAATACATCTGATGCGGAAGGGCTAACGGACATGCATCAGCCGTTCTACTCCTTCGTGATGCGTGCTCGACTTGATGCCGCCAATGGTACGCACGCCAATCAAGTCTTCTGGAGATTCGTGCCCAACAACATGGACATTGCCGCAGCGCTTGCCCTTGATCGTTGGTTACAGGCGGTCGATAACGACAAGAGTGCACTTTCTCGCGAGCAGAAGATTATTCGTGACAAACCTGCCGACATCACTGATACCTGTTGGATTAATAGTGAACCAGTCACAGATGAGGCGGCATGTGAAAAACAATATCCGCACGCTGGTGATGCGCGTACTGTTTCTGGTGAATCTTTGCAGGACAATATCCGTAAGTGCCAGCTCAAACCACTTTTAAGAAAAGACTATAAAGCCACCTTCACTGATGACCAGTGGCAACGGTTGCAAGCGGCTTTCCCAACGGGTGTTTGTGATTGGACTCTGCCAGGGGTTGGCTACCAGCCATCTATTCCATGGATGAGTTATGCCAAGGGACCAGGCGGCTTCCCATTAGGGGCAGCTCCCACGTCATTCTCTCTCAAATAACTGGCTAACAGTAATTTTCATGCGACTGATATCCGACAACCTCGCAGCGTGTTGCTTTGTTCTGGCAGGCATACTATTGAGCGCATGTGGCCGTATCGAATCAATAACTGATTCAAACGATGCAAATCCTTTCAATTCGAGAATCAAAGTTCTCTCTAACCGTCCAGATTTAATTTCAGGCGGCGATGCTCTCGTAGAAGTCATATTGCCTTCAGGAATTAGTGTGAGCGCAATATCAATGTCGCTAGATGGGCGCGACGTATCTAGTATGTTTGCACTTCGCCCTAATGGACGTTTCATGGGACTCGTTACAGGCTTAAAGGACGGGCCCAATGTACTGTCCGCTAATTTTGGCGTTCAACAAGAAAAAATAACAATCATCAATCACCCAATTGGTGGCCCGATATTTTCGGGGCCACAACTTCAATATTGGCCATGCCTTGATGGTGCAATTGACAAGCAATGTAACAGACCGATCACTTATGAGTACCTTTATCGCTCAAATGATCCAACTGCGTGCCTCACTGGATGGAATCCTGGGTCTTTATCAGGACCATCGTCATCTTGCTTCTTGCCATACGACCCAAAAAATCCCCCTTCAACTGTACCAACGACTACGACAGATCAAGGTAAGACTGTACCGTTCATCATCAGGGTAGAGCATGGCGTCCAAGATCGTGGACGCTATGCTATTGCTGTTTTATTTGATCCGACAAAGGATTGGAAACCTTGGGCGCCGCAACAAGGCTGGAACGGTAAGACTTCCAACCATGGCGGATCAGGTTGCGGAACACATCACGGAGAAGCCGATGTAACAACAGAATATCTAGATCGAGGAGCACAATCTCTCGCCCTAGGTTTTATGACTTGGGAAACGCAGCTTTCCCACAACACACAGAATTGCAATCTAGTAGTTCAGGCCGAATCACTAATGATGGCTAAGGAACACATCATTGAAGCCTATGGCCCCATTCGATACACCATTGGTAATGGCGGCTCTGGTGGCTCTATCAAGCAACAACAAGCTGCCAATTCGTACCCGGGTATTTACGACGGTATTCTTCCTGCTCAGAGCTTCACAGACACGTGGGCCACCGGATCAGGTGAGGCAATGGACTGTCGATATCTTGTCTAATATTTCGACAATCCATTGGCTTGGGGCACTGGAGTCGTGTGGACACCTGACCAACAAGCGGCAGTCATGGGCCAGCCAACAGTCTCCATTTGTCAGTCTTGGATTAATGTCTTTGGATTCGATTGGGCGTTCAATCCACGATCGGAAACTAGGGATGGTGATCCCGTCCACCAGAAACTCAACTCCCAATCTTGCAATGTTCCAGACAACCTGGCGTGGGATGAACAGGCGAATCCCACTGGGGTACGTTGCTCGCTAGCTGACTACATGGCAAGCGTACTCGGACAGCGCCCGCAGGACGGTCATGCGAATAGACCACTCGATAACGTTGGCGTGCAATACGGCCTGAACGCCCTACTTGCAGGGACAATCTCACCTGCCCAATTCGCCGACCTTAATGTGCGCGTTGGCTCACGCGATATTAATTATGACGCCGTACAGAGTCGTAGCGTGGCTGATAAATCGATACTGGCCATCGCATATCGTGGAGGGTTATTTAACGAAGGTAACAACATGCATTTGCCGATTATAGATATGCGCGGCAATGACGCAGTTGAGATTCACCACAACTACCACAGCCATGAAATGCGAGCGCGACTCGACCGTTCGAATGGAAATCATGACAACCAAGTAATCTGGGTTCTTGGTCCGTCTCCGAATGGTGATCAAGCCTATATAGATAAAGCGTTCATCGTGATGGACAAGTGGCTCGCAGACATTGAAGCGGACACAAGCGACATGCCTTATGCAAAAAAAGTAGTTAAGCACAAGCCGGCGGACGCGCATGATCTCTGTACAGATGGTAACGGTAACGAATTGCCCACGGCCGTTTGCGACCTGATTTTTCCTTGGTATACAAAGCCACGGGTCGCTGCAGGTGAACCGCTAGCTGGCGATGTCAATAAATGCCAGCTCAAGCCACTTAGTAAAGGTGACTACACAAATGTGACCTTTACTGACTCCCAATGGAATCAACTACAAACAATCTTTCCGAATGGTGTTTGCGACTACTCCAAGCCTGGCGTAGAACAGCAGCCAACGGTGCCATGGATTGGATATTCGGATGGCCCGGGCGGCAAGCCGCTTCCCAGCATGCCTTGGCCGGCTGGTTGGGCAAGTCCAACAGTGCATGAGCAGTGATCTTTTTCACGAAGGTCGGCTTTCGCCAAGGACCGGACTGCGACAGGAGCGGACAGTCGAGCTTATTGAGTTACTGAGTCAGTTCAGGTCAAAGCGGCCAGTCTCCTGCAATGCCGCAACCAGAAAGCATGCAATTGCTCGTATTTGATAACTGACGATAATCGTAGGTTGGACTGATAATTGTTTAACTGGCAGAACGCTAATAGAGCAAAAACGCTAGATGCTTTTTGAACGCTAAAGTTCGTATCTATAATCGTGCTTATCCGGACGCGCGTCCGCCTATTAGTTGTTAGAGCACACTCAATGCTGTCAGAGTTCTACATTACTACAGACGATTTTGAGATCGAGTTGAAGGAATGCGACAAGGCGCTCGCTAGCGTGAAAGGGCTTAACAATGTGCATCGGCTCAGCTTGGCAGATCTCGCTCGAGACATGCTGAGTTTTCGCGATAATTTCCTCCGAGCGCATATGGACGCTACGATGTGGGTAACCGACTCTGTGGCGGAGATGCGGCGCGCACCGTCATTACCAACTTCACAACACAGCGACTTTTTAGCGTATTTGAAAGGGGACAAGGATCTTCCTGATTCATCGCGAGAGGCAGTACAGCAATACATTCAAGCCGGCCTAGACCATGCTCAGCGTATGAATAGACTGTCCAAATCTGTAGCCGGCACACGCTCGCAAAACTCTGCATCTGAGCTTCAGACGGCCTACAAAGCGTATTTTTTCTTCGTGCGAGCTTTTCACGATGCGGCCTATCGAGTGATACTGCTTCTCAGCGGACAGCGCCCAGGGTTGCACAGCAGCATGCATGCCGCCGTTAAAAATACTAACTCGCCTGTACACGCAAAAATTGCCACTATCCCAGGTTACATAGAATGGTTTACGGACTTTAGGGATAAGCGAAACCGAATAAAGGTTGGTGCAAACTTTTCACTTTGCGGGCCGCAATGGGATGTCGGAATCGGCTTCAATAAGACGACTCCAGAAGGCGGCATCGTCGTCGACATGAGCGAAGGCCCAAACTCATACCGGCTGGGAGACTTGATGATTGCGTTTCGTTTTTCCGCAGCCATATTGGTTCTAATACGACGCGAGGCTAGAGGCAGCGCGTCTTAAGACAGAGTTCCAATCTACCTCCCTGCTTCTTGGGGCTGAGTCTGAGTTCGATCGTTCCTTAAAGCATTCATTCGGGAACGCCGCTTTTGGCACTTCAGTGCCGTCGGAAGCAAATATCCCAACGACACTAAGGTGCCAATAACGGTCATTGTTAAATAAGATCCAGCTAGCTAGCTGGATGCGGTTTGATTAGTCTCAGACCGTTAGCTACAACTAAAAGACTGGCACCCATATCAGCGAAAACAGCCATCCACATCGTCGCATTGCCAAATACGGCCATCAGCAGAAAAGCCGCTTTGATGCCCAGCGCAAGCGTGATGTTTTGCCAAAGAACAGCATGCGTCTTGCGTGACAGGCGAATAACGAGCGGAATGCTTCGAAGGTCATCATTCATGATGACTATATCTGCCGCTTCTATAGCTGTATCTGTTCCTGCAGCGCCCATCGCAAAACCTATATCTGCTTTTGCCAGTGCCGGCGCCTCGTTGATCCCATCTCCCGTCATGCCGCT
>JACXTT010006305.1_pt1 | contig 16964 bp, 14 predicted proteins | sample 9270951 | NCBI WGS metagenome assembly JACXTT01 (sample SAMN15532306, study PRJNA645909) | rock metagenome | isolation source: weathered quartz diorite | place: Puerto Rico | collected 2017-06-21 | reverse complement strand
GATTCGGCCGGGTATATTGTCACCAACAACCACGTCGTGGCCAAGGCCGATGAGATCAAGGTGCTGTTAAACGACAAACGCGAATTCACTGGTAAGGTGGTGGGGACCGATCCCAAGTCGGATATTGCCGTGATCAAGATCAACGCCAAGGACCTGCCGGTGGTGCCGTGGGGCGATTCGGACAAACTGGAGGTGGGCGAATACGTACTGGCCATCGGCAATCCCTTTGGGCTCAACCAGACCGTCACGCAGGGTATCGTCAGCGCCGTGGGTCGCGCCAACGTTGGCATCGCCGATTACGAAGACTTCATCCAGACCGATGCCGCAATCAACCCCGGTAACTCGGGCGGCGCGCTGGTGAACGCGCAAGGCCAGCTGGTGGGCATCAATACCGCTATCTTTTCACGCTCCGGCGGATACATGGGCATCGGCTTCGCCGTGCCCAGCAACATGACGCGCTCCGTTATGGATAGTCTGATCAAGGGCGGCAAGGTGGTGCGTGGCTGGCTTGGTGTCTCGATCCAGGACGTCACGCCGGATCTGGCTAAACAGTTCGGTCTGAAGGATTCACGGGGTGCGCTGGTCAGTGAGATCATCCCCGACAGCCCGGCCGCGGCTGCCGGCATTCAAAGTGGCGATGTCATCATCGCGTTCAATGGCAAAACCGTGGACAGTACGAGTATTCTGCGCAACACCGTGGCGCAGACGCCGGTCGGCAAGACCGTGAAAGTCGAGTTGTTGCGCGACAAGAAAACCGTGTCACTCGAAGTGAAGATCACGGAGCAACCCAAGGACATCGCTCAGGCAGACGGCGAGACAGTACAGGGAGAAAGCAAGAACACCGCGCTGGCGGGTGTCGAGGTGCGCAACCTGACGCCCGAGATCGCGCATCAGCTCAGTCTGCCGCCCGGAACCTCAGGCGTGGTCATCGCCGGTGTGGAACAGGGCAGCTCCGCCGAGGAGGCAGGCCTGCAAGAGGGCGACGTCATCATGGAAATCAACCGCCAACCGGTGCGTAATACTGGTGACTTCAAACGCCTGAGCGGCAAACTGTCGAAGAAAGAGAGTACTCTGCTGCTGATCAACCGCCAGGGCCGGAAGCTTTTCCTCGCCATCCAGCCCTGAGGACGACAGCTATTTCGTAATCCGATCGCACCAATGTTCAATGGCCGCGCGTACCTGTGACGGGTTTTCGGTCAGCGGCCAGTGATAGGCGTCGATTGTCACGGTTTGCGACCATGGGTGCGCGGCGATTATTTCACGTGTGATATTCGGGTTGGTGTAGGTGATGCCAGTCGATAGCAGGGCCAGGATCGGTGTCTGTATCTGGCTCAGTGGCGGGAGTGGGCGGACAATCTCCAGCAACTCCTGCAGGTAGCTGCCTACGGGAAAAAATTTCAAATCTTGCCACGGCGAGGAATACAGCTCGATCATCTCTTCCTGCTTTCCGGCCTCGATCAGCCTGGTTCGCGTGTGCTCGTCCATTTCTCTCAAATCGCGGCCTGGAATGTGACGTCGGTGCAGTCCGAGTCGGTTCAGGAAAAGAATAACGGACACGATCGCTTCGATGACGGGTCGCACAAGGCTGACTGTCCGCATCGTGCTACGCAAGGCCTGATGAAAAACTGGATCGATCAGCACCAGACCCTGTACCCGGTTCGGATGATGCGTCGCGAAATGTACGGCGACCTGTGCTCCCAGGCTGTGGCCGACGAGCACCGCCTTGTCGCAGCCTTCCGCGTCCAGAATGGTCTGCAAGTCCCTGCACCACACACTCATGCCGAGCCGGCCGCGCGCGAAGGATTCGCCGTGACCGCGCAGATCGGGTCGCAGGATACCCCAACTTTCTTTAAGAGTCGTTTTCTCCACGAACTCCGACCAGCGCGTCATGTTGCTCGCCATGCCGTGCAGCAGCACGACGAGTCTTCGCGGCCCGGTTCCACCGCGAAAGACGCGGTAACAGAGGATAACGCCATCGGCGGTGCGCAGCGTGCGGTGGATTTCCATGTCCATTTGTATAGTAGTGGCAGTCTCGGTTTTGGGCCAGCGCGGAAGCAGAAGTCATCATCGCCGTCGACTTAGCGCCCACCGTCCTTTCGAGTAGACTCGCCGCCATGAGCCGTCTGCCCATTGACGATGTACTGCCCGAGTTGCGCCAGTCCCTCGCCACATATCCTGCCGTGGTGTTGCAGGCGCCGCCCGGTGCCGGCAAAACCACCCACGTCCCGCTCGCGCTATTAAACGAGCACTGGCTCGCCGGACGCTCGATTTTGATGCTTGAGCCGCGCCGACTGGCGGCGCGCGCCGCCTGCGCGCGCATGGCGCATCTGCTTGACGAAGTGGCGGGACAAACCGTTGGCTACCGCATTCGCTTCGAGGCCAAGGTGTCGGCGAAAACCCGTATCGAGGTGCTCACCGAGGGTATCCTCACGCGCCGCCTGCAAACCGATCCGGAATTAAAGAATGTCGGGCTCGTCATTTTCGACGAGTTCCACGAACGCCATTTGCACGCCGATCTGGCGCTGGCGCTTTGCCTCGACAGCCAAAAGGCGTTGCGCGAGGACCTGAAAGTCCTGGTGATGTCAGCCACGCTCGACAGTGAATTGGTTTCAGGACTCCTGAATCATGCACCGATCATCACCAGTCAGGGCCGCGCTCATCCGGTGGACATCCGTTATTTGCCGCGCGACCCCGACGCACCGTTGGCGCAGACGATGTGTGACACCGTGATGGAAGTGTTGGAAAAACACGAAGGCGATGTGCTGGTGTTTCTCCCGGGTGCATGGGAAATCCGCCGCACGCAGGAACTGTTGCATGCTCGGCTGGGAACGCGCGCTGAGGTATTCCCGCTCTACGGCGATCTGCCGTGGGAAGCCCAGAATCGCGCCATCCAGCCCTTGATCGGCCGACGCAAGATCGTGCTGGCGACGCCCATCGCCGAAACCAGCCTGACCATCGAGGGGATACGCGTGGTGGTAGATGGTGGTTTCGCGCGCGTACCGCAGTTCGATCCGCGTTCGGGCCTGACGCGACTGACCACGGCGCGCATCTCGCGCGCCTCAAGCGAACAGCGGGCCGGGCGTGCCGGCCGACTCGCGCCCGGCGTGTGTTACCGGCTCTGGAGCGAGACCACGCAGCGCGGGCTGATTCCGCAGTCGCTCCCGGAAATACGCAGCGTCGATCTGGCGCCGTTTGCGTTGGAACTGGCTGCGTGGGGTGTGCGTGATCCGCGTACGCTCAGTTGGCTCGATCCTCCGCCCGAGGCTGCGTTCAACCAGGCGCGCGAGCTGTTGATGGAGTTGGACGCCGTGGACGCCGAAGGACGCATTACCGAAACCGGGCGCGCCATGGCGCGTCTGCCACTGCATCCGCGCCTGTCGCACATGTTGTTCACGGCGGAAAAGCTCGGTCTCGGATCGCTGGCTTGTGATATCGCGGCGTTGATCTCGGAGCGCGATATCCTGACGGGCGCGTCGCGCCGTTCCGCGGATTTCGCGCAGCGCGTCGAGGCGCTGCATGCCTTTCGCAAAAATGGCCGGGTGGGCGCGCAATCGCATCAGGCCGATGCCAACGCCTGTGCGCGCGTTGATCAGGCGACGCGACAATTCCAGCGCCTGCTGTCCTCCACCAAATCCGTTTCCACCGAAGATATTGAGCAGACCGGATTGTTGCTGGCACTCGCTTATCCTGATCGCGTGGCGCTCGCACGTGCGCCGGGTGACACGCGTTACCTGCTGGCTTCCGGCCGCGGTGCGCGTCTGCCGGAGTCCGAAATGCGCCTGCGCCAACCTTGTATCGTGGCTGCAAATGTAAGCGCAGGCGATGCACAGGGACGGGCAAGTGTCGCGGGAGGCAGGATGCCGGGAGCGACTGAAACCGAAGGTTTGATTTATTCTGCCGCGCCGCTGGATGTGGACGCACTGCGGGAGCATATCGCTACGCATATCAGGGTTGAGGATGTCGTGCGCTGGGACGTGCGCGAACAGGCGGTAATCATGCGACGCGAAGAGCGCTTCGGCGCATTGGTGCTCGACAGCAAGCCACGGACCAAAACCGATCCCGAGAATATCCGCGTGGCGCTGCTCGAAGGTATCCGCCGGCTCGGTCTTGAGGCGCTGCCCTGGACACGCGAGGCGCGCGAATGGCAGACGCGAGTGTTATCCCTGCGACAATGGCTCCCGGATCAAAACTGGCCGGATGTTTCGGATAAGGCCCTGCAGGAAACGCTTGGTGAATGGCTCGCGCCTTGGCTCGATGGTATGACACGCCGTGAGCATCTGGCGCGGCTCGATCTGCTGCAGATACTCATGTCGCAGCTGGATTGGGAAAAGGGTAAGCGTTTGGATGAAGGCGCGCCGACGCATATCGTCGTGCCGAGTGGTTCGAAACTGCGGCTTGAATACATTCCAGGCGAATCTCCGGTGCTTAAGGTGAAGCTTCAGGAAATGTTCGGCTTGGCGGATACGCCGCGCGTGGCCTGGGGCAGGGTGCCCGTAACGCTGCATCTGCTCTCGCCGGCGCAGCGGCCGATCCAGGTCACGCAGGATTTGCGTGGCTTCTGGGAGCGGACCTATCCGGAAGTCAAAAAAGAATTGAAGGGGAAGTATCCGAAACACCCTTGGCCCGACGACCCGTGGAGTGCCACCCCGACGCGGCGCGCCACGCGGCGTCCGCGAACGTAGGAATCTTCCGGGATTACAGCGATTCCGGCTTGTGCAGACCGAATCCCTGCGCGTAGTCCACGCCGATTTCCCGCAGCTTCACCAAGATCGCGTCGTTTTCCACGAATTCGGCGATGGTTTTCAGTCCCATGATGTGACCGATGCGGTTGATGGACTCCACCATGGCCAGATTCATCCGGTCCTCGGCGATGCTCTTTACCAGTGCACCGTCGATCTTCAGATAGTCGATTGGTAACATTTTGAGGTAACTGAACGAAGACATGCCGCTGCCGAAATCATCAAGAGAAATACAACAGCCGATTTCCTTCAGTTCCTGCATGAAGGTCGCCACGCGTTGCAGATTATGAATGGTCATCGTTTCCGTGATTTCAAAACAGAGCGCCTGGGGAGAAATCCGGCTTGAGGCGATCTGTTCCTTCAGGAACATCGGAAACTGGTCGTCGTTCAGGCTAGCACCGGAGAGGTTGATCGCGCAGGAGGCGTTGTTACCGGCATTCAGGCGGCGGTAAAATCCGCCATTATCGGACAGCAGGTGTTTCACCACCCAGCGGTCGATGACCGGCATCAGATCGTATTTCTCCGCCGCCGGCAAGAACGCCCCCGGCAATACGATGTTTCCAGTCTCGTCGATCAATCGCAGCAGCACTTCAAAATGTTCGCCGTTCGCCCGTAACGGATGAATGGCAATGATTTTCTGGTAATACAGACGCAGCCGGTTTTCCTGTATGGCGTGGTTGAGGCGGGTCACCCAGTTCATTTCAGTACGCTTGAGCGTGCAGTCGCGCCCTCCGAAGAAGAGCTGGACGCGATTACGCCCCTTGTCCTTGGCGACGTAACAGGCGGCGTCGGCGTTGCTGAGAATGGTCGCGGGGCTCTCACTTGACTGCGTGATGTCGCAGGCGCCGATGCTGGCGCTGATGTCGAAGGACCGTTCCTTCCACTTGAAACGGAAGCTGGCGATGGCCTGCCGCAATTTCTCCGCTATGTCCAGTGCCTGGTCCATCTGGCAGTTTTCCAGCAGCACGCCAAACTCATCGCCACCCAGCCGTGCGAACGTATCGTTCTTGCGCACCTGTTCATGCGTGCGCGCGGCGATCTGGCGCAGCAATTCATCGCCCGCCATGTGACCGCAGGTATCGTTGACGATCTTGAACTGATCCAGGTCCACGTAGAGCAGCGCGTGCCGGGCATTCTCGGATTTCGCGGACTGGAACAGCTCGTTCAGACACCGCTCAAACTCGCGTCGGTTGAAGAGGCCGGTGAGATCGTCGTGGCGCGCGTTGTGATGCGCTTCCGCCAGCATCTTGCGGCGTTCGGTGATGTCGCGCACCACTCCGATGACGAGATCACCGGCTTCGATATCCACCTTGTTCATATTGATTTCCACCCAGCGTGGTTCGCCGCTTTTGGGTTTGAGGCGGCACTCGAAGCGCGCCTGTTTCCCGTCGAGTACGGCCTGGAATTTTTTCTTGAACAGTTTTTTGCTTTCGGTGTTGCCGAAGAAACGGGTGATGGGCAACCGCTGTTTGTGTGCCGTCAGGGATTTCTCCGTTTCGCCCAGCCATTCGGCGAGCAGGCGGTTGGCCACGTGGAATTTCATTTCGTCGCACACGACGAAAATGCCGTCGTTCGCGCTGTCGATGTAGGCGCGGATCAGGGACAGGTGGAAATCCTTTTCCGGGGGTGAACGGACCTTCGACGACTTCACGAGGTACCTCCGGCGCGACGGACTCTCTCCGGTGGGACCGGGGCCGTTGCTATACCTGTATATCAAGCAAGATTTATACCTTAGCCGGAAAGTCACGTGAAACTGACGAATCTGGCAGCCACGGGCGGCATTTTGGCCGCTTTGCTTCACGTCGGCTATGTCCGCCAATGGTTTGGGCAAGCTGCCCGTCGCTGCTGTAACAGCCTAAAAACAGGCAGGATTTTCCGATTTTACGGGATGGGATGGCTTCCGCCCGGTTTCGGCGCGAATTTTGCAAGTAAATCAACAGAATATAAGAGAAACGGGGTGCGTTCAGTGTTTTTCAAACAGAAAGCGTGCAAAGACGGCATACTGTCATATCTGTTTGGCTGCGGCGGCATGGGCAAGGCCGTGGCCGTCGACGTGGTCGCCGGTGATGAAGAATGGTTCGTGGAAGCGGCAGACAAGGCCAAGTCCGCGATCACGCATGTCATCGACACCCACATACACGCCGATCACTATTCCGGCGGACGCAAGCTGGCCCAGCTCATGAACGCCAGATATTGCCTGCACCAGGGTGCCCGCATCAATTTTCCCTGTCTCCAGTTGTACGACAACGACGTCATCGAGGTTGGCAACGTGCGCGTCGAGGTGCTGCATACGCCGGGCCATACCCGGGACAGCGTCTGCCTGCTCGTGACCGACAAGCGTCGCGGTCCGGAACCGTGGTTCCTGCTTACTGGCGACACGCTGTTTGTCGGCGGTGTCGGCCGGCCGGATCTGACGCGAGAGGAGGATAAAATGGCTGGCGAACTGTTCGATTCGCTGCACTACAAACTGTTGACCCTGCCGGACTATCTCGAATTCTTCCCGGGCCATCAGGCCGGGAGCGTGTGCGGTTCCGGGCTCTCCGGCAAGCCGAGCTCTACTCTGGGATTCGAAAAGCGCAATAATCCGCTGCTGGCCATCAAGGACAGGGAGCAGTTTATCCGTCGGCTGACCAGCAATCTGCCCCCACGTCCCGCCGAGATGGACCAGATCGTTCTGGTCAACACCGCCGCGTAAGACGGCAGCGATTTTCCCATCGGTCACACGGGTATTCCGCCGGTCGCCGTTGCGAAAGTGTGCGGATGCAGAGATGATTCGGACCGGAGCCCATGCATGAATCATCTCGCCGCGAATCCCTCGAAGCGTCTGCTGCTTTCCATCATCGAGCTCGGGGGCTATCCCGATTTCAAACCGCTTTACCATCAGGCTGGTTATGAGGTGGAATCGGTGGCCTCGGTGCGCAAGGCGCTGGGTTTGCTAAAAAAGCTTAGCCCCGACGTCATTGTCGCCGAGTTCAATTTCCAGTCGGACTTCCGTGACCGCACCAGCAGCCTGGAATCACTCCTGGCCGTGGTGCAGCGTTCACCGAAAACCAGAGTGATTGTATTCTACGAAAAAGACCACGCGCATCAGCTCACCCGGCTCACGAACCAGTACTCTATCCACGCCGCGTTGACATATCCGATCGACGAGCAGCTACTCGACGCCAGCCTTCGATGAGCGCGCGTTCGGAACCGGCGATGATCCATCCGCTCCGGTGGCGCGAGTGCGCACGGCGTCGATGACCTTCGGCAGGTAGCGATTCATCGCGAACGTCACGAGCCAGGAAGGCAGGGCGCCGCCGGGATCGAAGTGCAGGGAATAGATCGCATCGGTGGCCGTTCCGCCGGCAACCGACGTCAACTCCCAGTAACCCGTGAACGCGTTCGGCGTAATTCCTGTTTCGCGCGAGGCAGGCGGGTCTCTTTCCGCAACCAGGCGCCATTCGACGCGCCAGCGTTCCGACGGCGAGGACGTGATGCTGTCGCGGCTTTCGATGACATAATGGCGGTCGGCCACGGGCCCGGGAAAACGCAGATGCTGGGCTACGCGGCGCAGTCCTGCTTCACGGTGAACCACCTGACTACGGGTTACGTATGGCACGAAATCGGCGAAGTGGTCGTAGTCCGTGATTACCGCGAATAATCGCGCCGGTGGGACCTCGATGCGCACGCGCGCCAGCGCGGCAGGTACGGCGGCACCCGGCACCGCGCGGTTATAAAGCCGCAGGCCGTCCTGTTCCGATACGGTTTGCCAGCCAGCCTTCAGAATGGGATCTTCATAAGCCCCTGTCGGTATGGGTGTTTCTGAGGTGGCCACCCCTGGCCCGAGGAGCACGAGGAACAACAACGCGATGCATGTGTCGAAGCAATCACGGCGTCTGCTACCGGCCGATAAACCACAAGGAGGATTCATGGGAAAGGATAATAAGTCAAAACGTGCGCCGCAGCGCGCAGAATTTCCGGTCATTTTCGCCTCTATACTGCTGATAATGGCTCCGGTGGCGGTACGCGCCGCGGACGCCGACGCGCAGCAGATCACGGTCCATCTCGGCGATTACCGCTTCCATCCCGATACCATCGAAGTCGTCACCGGTCGCCCGGTCGAACTCACGCTTGTCAACGACGACAAGATCACGCCGCATAACTTTACGCTCAAGGAGCCGGCCGCCGGCCTCGATCTCAACGCGGATGTTTCGGGCGGTGAATCTGCCGTACTACGTTTCACGCCGCAGACCACCGGAACCTATCCGTTGTACTGCAACAAAAAGCTTCCGTTCATGAAGAGCCATCGCGAGCACGGCATGGAAGGTAAGCTCGTGGTCAAATCCGCTTCCTGATCGCAGGCAGATCGCCCATGCGGGTGCTGCTGGTATCGGCCAACCGCGAACGGATTCCGGATCCGATCTTTCCCCTCGGCCTGGCTTATGTCGCCGCCGCCACGCGTCGCGCGGGTCACACCCTCTCTGTCACCGATCTGTGTTTCGGGCGTCACCCGCTCGATGACCTGCGCAGACAGGTAGGCGAGTTCCAGCCCGACGTCGTCGGTCTTTCGATTCGCAACGTGGACAACGCCGCCTATCCACTCACCGTGGATTATCTCGACCGGCATCGCGAAGTCGTGGACAGCGTGCGCGCGGTCACGCGCGCGCCGGTCGTGCTCGGCGGCTCGGCATTTTCGATTATGCCTGCGCCATACATGCAAGTGCTCGGCGGAGACTGGGGCATTGCCGGTGAAGGCGAGCAGGCGTTCGTGCAACTGCTGGCCGCGCTCGAACGCGGGGCCGATCCATCCAGTCTTCCCGGCGTCGTGTCGCGCGGCGAGGGCAATGCGCGCGCGTCGACCATGGTGCCGGTGCAACGACCGGCTGACTGGTCGACGGGCTTGCGTCCCGCGCGCGATCTCTTCGATTACGCGCGTTACGTGCGTCGCGGCGGCATGGGCAACGTGCAGACCAAGCGTGGCTGCGTGTTCAAGTGCAGTTACTGCACCTATCCGCTGCTGGAAGGAAACCGTTTCCGCGCGCGTGAGGCCGGCGACGTGGTGGACGAAATCGAAGCACTGATGACGGATTACGGCCAGCACGCCGTGTTCTTCGTGGATTCCATTCTGAATTTCCCTCAGCACCACGTGGAAAATCTGTGCGAGGAAATCCTGCGCCGCCGGCTGCGGCTGCGGCTGCGCTGGAGCTGTTATGCCACGCCCGTCAAGCTCGATCGCGAACAGGCCGAACTCATGGCGCGTGCCGGTTGCGACGGTCTCGAACTCGGCAGCGACGCGGTGGAAGACAGCCAGCTCGATCGTCTCGGCAAATCGTTCGACGCTGAAACCGTGGCGCGCGCCAACACGCATTGTTTGAAGGCTGGCCTACGCGTCTGCCATACGGTGATTTTCGGTGCGCCCGGCGAGACCGAAGCCAGCGTGCGCGCCAGTTGCGAGGCGCTGCGCGCCATGCGGCCCACGGCCGTGGTCGCCATGACCGGCGTGCGGCTCTATCCCGGCACGCCGCTCACCCTGCATCTGACGGCCGAGGGAAGACTTCAGCCCGGCGAGGTCGGGCTCCAGCCGTTTTTCTATGTCGAGCCGGCGGTACGCGATTTCCTGCCGGCATATCTGCAACAACAGGCGCTCGCGGCGGGCAACTGGGTGTTGCCGGGTTTGAGTCCGCCGTTGCTGCCGACCAGTCAGCGCCTGTTGCGCGCCCTGGGAATTTCAGGTCCGTTGTGGCGCTTGTTGCGGTTCTCCGCGATGCGCGCCGCCAGTCGCACCAAGTTCCGACAACCCAACACCAGTTGGGGCATCCCTAACCTAAGGAGAAAAGTCCTATGAAAGCATCCGACGTCAAAGCAAGCGAATATCGCCAGTCCATGGGCCAGTTACTCATGCTTTATACCCAAGTCGATCGCCTCATCATGGAAGTCTGCGCCGAACGTTTGGCGCAGGCACCCGACGAGGACGCGGAGCTGTCGCTCGCCAAGCAGGTCGGCGACGAGAGCCGCCATGTTTCCATCCAGCGCCAATGGATGCGTGAATTCGGAACCCGTCCGAGCCCGGTCATCACGCCGGAACAGGAGCAAATGATCCGCGCACATTTCCGTTCGCTGCCGTGGATCGATTTCCTGGGCGACCTATATATCTGCGTCGAAGCATTGGGCAGCGAGGCGGTGGAGCGCATCGTGCCGCTGGCCGACCCCGGCACGCGCGAATCGTTGCGTATTCCGCTCACCGATGAAATCGATCACGTTGCCTTCGGTGTGTCGCGGTTGAAGCAGGAGTTAGCACAACTATCCGGGAGCGAGCGCAAGGTGTTTCTCGATCGCTTGCCGGCGCGCATCGAGGCGCTCGCGGACGCCTTCCACGGTTTTGGTTTTTCCGTGCGTGACATGTTCCAGGCCGTCGGCGCGGACTATGACCGGCTGTGTCGCATGCTGGAAGAGCGCCAGAAGGAATTGATCGCCGAACTCGCCGCGGTTCCGCAGACAACCGGCCATCAACCGATGCGGGAAATGGCGGGTGTTTCAGCCTGAGCCGTTTTGTGTTGTTTGACGTTGTCGTCATGTCGGCGAAAGCCGACATCCAGCATATTACTGGTTTCAATCTTGAATAATATTCTGGACCCCGGCTTTCGCCGGGGTGACGATGGATTTTGCAATAAGCTGTTAGCGTCATTCAGGCGCTGAGTGGTGGTTTTTATTGTGCTCATTCCATAAGCAGGCGTAATATTTCCCCATCAGGTTCACCTGAACTGAGCAGCCGCTTATCACGGTTCGTTGTTGCGGGCGGGGGATACATCGATATCCTGGTGCACATGTACTCGATTGCGCCCTAGTTTCTTGGCCGCGTAACATGCCATGTCAGCCGTGATCAGCACGTCGGTCACAGCGTTTATCTGATTCACTGCGACAAGACCGATGCTCATGCTGACGTCGAATAGTTGACCATGCCACATGAAGCGGAAATGTTTGACGGCATCAAGCAGATTGTCCGCAATGCACCGCGCCTGATCGATTGGACAGTTTTCGAGCAGAATGCCGAATTCGTCTCCGCCCAGCCGCGCCACCGTGTCGCGGCCGTGCACATTCGAGGCCATCAATCTGCCCAATTGCCGCAACAACTCGTCGCCGGCGTGGTGGCCGCAGCTATCGTTTACGATCTTGAATTGATCGAGATCGAGAAACAGAATGGCGTGGACGTGCCCGTATTCGCGCGCTCCTTCACGCGCCCGCTCCAGGTGACGCTCGAATTTTGGGCGGTTGGCGAGACCGGTCAATAGATCGTGCGTTGCCTGCCACTCGAGTTTTGACGCCAGTTGACGTGCCTCGGTAACATCGTGGAATACGCGAATCTCGCCCATTACCACGCCGCCCTGGCCGTGGATCGAAGACACTGATTCATCGATGGTGATCTGGATGCCGTCACGGCGCATGAGCAACGCTTGTTGTTTCTTCCGGGTGGGGATATCGCCCACCGGTGTCGCGTCGGTTCGAGTGGCATCCTCGGATGCTGACTTCAATCGTGTCAGACCCAAAGCGATTTCCAGCGATCGTCCGAACACCTCTTCCGTTCGGTAGCCGCTCAGGTATTCGGCCGCCGGATTCATGTATTCGATGTGGCCTCCCGCGTCGGTCGTGATCACCCCGTCACCGATGGAGTGAAGCGTTACCTGCGCGCGCTCCTTTTCTTGAAACAGCGCTCGGATGTTGTCGCGCAAACGGTAAAAGATATACACGGTGTAGCCGAGCAGAAACGCGCAGAACAGGTATAACAGGGTGCGGTAACGATTGATTTCGCGCACGGACTTTTCATACTCCGTCGCGTAAATCCGATAAAGCTCCTCGGCTTGTTGAGTACTCGGTAGCGCTAATATTTGCGCCAGCAACGTATCCACACGATCGGTGTATTCGAGAATAACCTTGGTATACCGCGCCAGATGTTCCAACGTTGGATGTAATGTCGGTACGGCGGCGTATTGACGAATCGTATTCAGGTACGTTTCGGCGGCTTTGCGCCGTTCCGGTTCACCGCTCTGGCTATACTCCAGGACGCTATTAAGCGACTCGGACCAAAGTTGCCGCAAGTCGGCCGGCAAGCGTATCTTGTCAGCGCCAACGGCCGTTTCAGTGGTTGGGATATGCCGCGGTGCGAAATGATAGTGGCTCAGTGAGTTTTTCAGCACGGCATTATCGGACTTGAAGTAGTCCACAAGGGCAGTTTTTTGCGCCAATATCTCAGCTAGACGTTGGAGCTTTGTTTCGATTTCCGTGTATCGATGATCGTAGCGTTGCTCCTGCTGGAACTGTTGTAGCAACTGATTCAACTTCCCGACGTCCTCGACTAGTGGATCGTCGTTGGCAAGCAGCCGATAACGAGCGCGTGTCACGTCCTGATTGAGCGTAGCATCTACCGCTCGGAGCTCACTCAGCGTATCGATCAGCGGCTTATACGACGCCACGTCGTTAGTGTGTGTCTTAGCGAACAGTACCGCTGTGAGCGCGACTAGGCCTAGCCACAACGCAAACAGCCTGGCGAAGGGAACATTCATAGCGGCTGGCCGTTGCATTCGCCGTTCAGGATGTCTCATCTGTGAGAAACCGACGGATATTTTCCAGCTGTTTTAGTTTGGTCCGCGGTGAGTATCTTTCATGCCCGCGATTGTTTTTCACGGCAGCGGTTCGTATTGATTTAATAAACATAGATGCTTGTTCAGTTTTACAGGAAAACATGGCAAAAGCTATGCCAGGCGATAAGTTTTTCTGTCCGAGTCTATATTTTTTATTGTGTAACTTTAGGCACACATCCAGAGATCAAGACGAAAGTCTCAACAAGCTGGGAAGAATTAATGGATCGACAGGGATAGAATAAAAAAATACACGTGGCATTATTTGAAACATCGTCGGTCAGAAAAATAAAACATATTGGCTTGAAGGAGAATGTCATGGACGCCGTGGCATCAAGCAACCCCCGATGGCTTTCCGTTTTTCCAGAACTCGCAGCGATGCGGGATGAGGCCTGGATGCAAGCAGTACGTGCCGCCAAGGAAACAACTATTCCTGCCGGGACAGTGGTGATTCACCGTGGCGATCCTTGTTCGAGTTTCATTTTGGTGGTACGGGGCGCGATGCGCGTATACGAAAGCTCAGAAAATGGGCGCGAAATCGCACTATACCGGACCGGTGCCGGCGATATCTGCATTCTGACGCTGAGCACTCTGCTCACCGGCACGGACTATGCCGCCGAGGCCAGGGCCGAGAACGAAATGAACGCCGTCATGATCCCCGTGCCTTTGTTCCAGAACGCGATGAACCAGTCGGAAGTTTTTCGTAATTTCATCATGTACACACTCGCACGCCGTCTGAGCGACGTCATGCGGGTGGTGGAACAAGTCGCCTTTCGTCGTCTCGATGTGCGGCTCGCCTGTCTCCTGGGCCAACTCTTCGAACGAAACAAATCGGCCGTCATTAGCATAACGCACGAGGAACTGGCACGTGAGTTAGGCACGACGCGAGTGGTAGTAAGCCGTACATTGAAAGATTTCGAGCGCGTGGGTTGCATACGTCTGCGACGAGGTAAGATCAAGCTGTTGTCCGTCGAAGACTTGGCGCGATTGACGGTTGACGGCAAATCACCCGAGTAACAATATTGGCAACTCATATCTTTCAGCCACCTGCATTCGCAAAGTAGGATCAAGTAGGATCAAGGAGGATCAAGGGGTCAGAGTCGTTGAAATCTGAATTGTAGCCCGGAGGGTCCGTGGGAGTGTGGGAAGCTCAATGTGCCTATCTGGGTGCCCGTGAAATCCGGGTCTCCTCACTACGACCCTTTAGTTTCGACCTTGATAGGATTTGATAGGTTAATGCGACGACGTTCCATTTTTCCCTTGATTTAATAAATGCCACAAGGCGGCAAAACTTGCCGCCTTCGAATAGCACAACACCTTTATGGCGTGGAATAGATCCGTATCTCTGGATCAGCCTTCAAGAGCGGCTTCAACGCCACGACCACATCTTTGGTAAAGAGATCGCTGGATAGATAAGCCTCAGCCTGTTGGGCAGTGGCAAACCCGTGTAGAACCTGCACGTCGTCGTTGCGGATTAACAGCTCCTTGGACTTGGTACCCGGAATCTTGGTCAGAAAGGGCTTCTTGTACTTGTTATAAACCGCCGCCGCTGCCGCGCGATCTTGCTGGTCGACTTTGAGCGTGATCTCCAGATAGGCCTTGCCAGCAAACGCTGCGGACGAGGCCGCCATGGCGAGCATCAGCAATACGGTAGAGATAGAGGCGATAAAAGTACGTCGCATTGTAGTTATCATGGAATTTTTCCTCAGATTAGATGGGAAGAACATTAAGAGTTGAACCTTAGACGGCTGTGTAGATCCGTACGGCCGGTGAAGCTTGCAGCAACGGCTTGAGCGCGGTAACGACATCCTGTGTGAACAGTGCGCTGGTCAAGTAGGCATTCGCGTGTTCGACTGAATCAAAGCCGTGCAGAACTTGGACGTCTTCGTCACGAACCAGCAGCGCTTTGGACTTGGCTCCTTTGATCTGGGCGAGAAACGGTTCCTTGTAGCGGGTGTAGACGGACGCGGCGGCGGTGCGATCTTTCAGTGCTACATCAAGGTCGATTTGTAGGTAAACCATCGTCGTGCTCCTGTGTATACGAGTCATAAGAGAGGCGCTCAGTACTTGAGCGGCGGAGCAGGATGCTAGGGGGTTTTGGAGCTATTTAGAAATTGTATTTTCACATGTGATTCATTCAAATATACTATTGATCACGGATGAACATCAGTCATTTAAATTTTGCCAGCGCCCTGGCCAACGTGGGCTCTTTTACTGCCGCGGCGCGGCAGTGCCACGTTACGCAGCCGACGCTCTCTAACGGCATTGCACAACTGGAAGCAGAGTTGGGCGAGCGCCTATTCACACGCACGAGCCGCAGCGTGACACTGACTCCCTTCGGCAAGCACATCATTCCGTACATTGAAGAGGTCCTACGCGCACAAGCTGGCGTGTTGCAGCAATCGCAAGCATTTCATAATCCCAAACAGCGTCTTATCCGCATTGGTACTTCACCCCTGCTGAACGCCAAGTTACTGGCGCCCATCATCGAACCCTTTACTCGCCTACATTCCAATATCGACGTAGTGCTGCGTGAATCGAACATGGCCGATCTGTACAACATGCTTGATACAGGCCTATTGGATTTTGTATTTGGTGTCGCCGATATCCGCACGGGAAAATGGCATACAGCCCCCCTCTACCAGGAACCGCTGCGGTTCATTCCACGGGGAGGCACGTGGCTACAAGGCAAGCACCCCACCGCCGTGCGACTCAAAGACGTCGCGAATGAAACATTTGTGATGGTTCCGGACGCCTGTGGATTAGCGCGCGCGACACGCCATCTCTTTCGCAGTCATCGACGCAAGCTCCTCGAATACTCGGGTGAGGCGCTGAGCTACCAAGTGCTGGAGGAATGGGCCGCTTTAGGAGTTGGCGCCGCTATTTTGCCAGTATCAAAGATAGCGACCAACGCACACGAATCATCTCCCATCATCGACAAAACCGGACGAGCAGTCACCATTGGTTTTCAGGCGATGTGGCCGCGGGTGGAGATGCCAACGCAACATCTGAAGGATTTCGCTGACCACCTTCTCACGGTTGTTCCGAAACTCATCGCCGGTGTCGCGATCGCATGATTGGATTGAGCACTTCGGCAGGTATTCCACCGCGCTGAACGTTGTCAGCATTCGGTATTTCGGTAATATTTAAGACCTATCGAATAAATAAAAAGGGACATATCTTTCAGCCACCTGCGTTCGCAAAGTACAGCAGGGATCATGCGGCCTTATCAAGCCGATGTATCCCAAGCAGCCGCAGGATGTATTTCTCGTAGAATGGCTCGGATTTTCCCTTCTTCATCTTACGTAGGAAATATTTCTCGAACGCGATTTTCGACCAGTGCACCCAGCGGCCTTTTTTCATCCAGCTTACGTTGCGCGGCGGTATCTGTGGCATGGCCACGAACGCCACTCCGGTGTCGCCCATGTCGGCGAGGCAGATGGCGGTCCAAGTACCAACTGACTCGGGCGACGCACCTTCCAGCTCCGCCTTGATGTTGTGCACGATGGCCGTGACCATGGTCTCGATCATATAGCCGGTCTTGGGCGCGCCGGTCGGGACCGGTGTCGCTTCGACCGGTGGAATCGCGATGCACACACCGGCGGAGAAG
>JACXTT010006304.1_pt1 | contig 16965 bp, 13 predicted proteins | sample 9270951 | NCBI WGS metagenome assembly JACXTT01 (sample SAMN15532306, study PRJNA645909) | rock metagenome | isolation source: weathered quartz diorite | place: Puerto Rico | collected 2017-06-21 | reverse complement strand
GGGAGCGAGGCCCGGCCCGGCGCCCAGCGCGCACAGCAGGGCGGCTTGCAGCAAGGCGGCCCGCTGCAAGGCGCCGCGCGACGCCCGCAGCCGCCGGCCCCCAGCGAATTCCAGAAATTCATCGCCGATAACACGGGCGAATTCCTGCCGATCTTCGGCGCCGAATTTTTTGCCAATGCGCCCACCACGTTCGCGCCGATCTCCGGTGCGCCGGTGCCGGCGGATTATCCGCTCGGCGCGGGCGACGAACTGCAGATCCGCGGCTGGGGCAGCATCGATATCGACTACCGCGCCACCATCGACCGCAACGGCCTGATTTCGATTCCGACCATCGGCTCGGTCGCACTGGCCGGCGTCAAGGCGGGCGATGCGGAATCGGTGATCCGCGGCGCGGTCGCCCGGCTGTACAAGGGCGTGACGATCAGCGTCAATTTCGGCAAGCTGCGCGCCATCACCGTCTATGTCGTCGGCCAGGCCAAGCGTCCGGGCACCTACACGGTGTCGAGCCTGTCGACCCTGGTGACGACGCTGTTCGCCAGCGGCGGCCCGAACGCCAACGGCAGCATGCGCCATCTCCAGGTCAAGCGCGGCGGCAAGGTCGTCGCCGAGCTGGACCTGTACGCCTTCATCGCCAAGGGCGACAAGTCGGCCGACATCAAGCTGCAGGATGGCGACTCGATCTACATCCCGGCCGCCAGCGGCTACGTGGCGCTGGTCGGCATGGTCAACAAGCCTTCGATCTTCGAATTGCGCTCGCCGAGCGACACGATTGCATCGGTGCTCGAGCTGGCCGGCGGACTGCCGGTTGTCGCCGATCCCCGCCGCGCCTATCTCGAGCGCATTGACGCGGGCCGCGCCCAGCCGCGCAGCGTCGAGCAGTTCGCGCTCGATGCGGCCGGCCTCGCCCGCACGCTGAAGAACGGCGACGTGCTGAATATCTCCTCGATCACCCCTGATTTCTCGAACGCCGTTATTTTGCGCGGCAATGTCGACCACGCGGTGCGTGCGCCGTTCCGGCCGGGGATGCGCATCAGCGACCTGATCCCGAACCGCGAATACCTGATTACCCGCGGCTCGATCCGGCGCCAGAATAACGCCATCGTCACTAGCAACCGCCTCGGCAATGGCGCCGCAGCCGCCAGCAACGGCGTGCCCGGCGAGAATGCGGAAGAGGCGATCCCTGGCGCCCCCCGGGCGGTCGAGCAGACCGAAGGCGAAAAGGCCGACACGATTGCCTCGCGCATCGGCGGACTGATCGACGAGATCAACTGGGATTACGCGGTGGTCGAGCGGATCAACCGCGCCGACCTGTCGGTCGTGCTGATTCCTTTCAATCTGGGCAAAGTGTTCAGCAATCCGGCCGGCCCGGACAACGTGCAGTTGCAGCCGGGCGACACGGTCACCATCTTCTCGCAGCGCGACGTCGCCGTGCCGATGGACAAGCGGCGCGTGTTCGTCCGCGTCGAAGGCGAGGTCAACGTGCCGGGCGTGTATCAGATGAGCGCCGGCGAGACCCTGCAGTCGCTGATGGCGCGCGCCGGCGGCCCGACCTCGAACGCTTACCTGTTCGGCACTGCCTTCTACCGCGAACAGGTGCGCAAGGAACAGGAAGCGAACCTGCAGAAAGCCGCTGACCGCCTCGAATCGCAGTTGCGCAACGAGCAGGCGAGGAGCATCGCCAACGTGCGCGGCACGACGGATGCGCAAATGGCCGAGGCCCGGCGCCAGGCCGACCTGCTGTCGGCCAAGGAAGCGGTGGCGCGCCTGCGCAACCTGAAGCCGACCGGGCGCATCGCGTTCGGCATGAATCCGGCCGAAAAATCCTTCGCCCGACTGCCGCAACTGAAGCTGGAAAACGGCGACCGCCTGGTGGTGCCGGCCCGTCCCGATTTCGTGCACGTGTTCGGCGCCGTCAATTCCGAGTCCTCGCTGCTGTGGCGGCCAGGCTCGCGCATCAAGGACTACATCAACCTGGCCGGCGCCAGCCGCGATGCCGATCTCGACAATGCGTTCATCCTGCGCGTTGACGGCAGCGTCGTGTCGCGCGATTCGGGTAGTTGGTTCCTGGGCGGGTTCGGCGGCTCCGAAGTCATGCCGGGCGACAGCATTGTGATTCCGGAGAAGCTGGACAAGGAAACGGCCTGGACCAAGTTCACGCAGGGCACCCGCGAATGGGCGCAGATTTTCGCCAACTTCGGCTTGGGCGCGGCCGCCATCAAAACATTACGTAATTAAGTCATAGTGGAAACTTACAATCAGAAACCGGGCGACACCGATCAACAGCGCGTCGCCGTGCCCCCAGCAAGTGCGATGACTCGCAGCGGCGGCATTAACGTGCTTGATTCGATGATCGTTCTGGCAAAACATAAAAAATTGCTCATCGGCCTGCCATTGCTGGTTGCGATCGGCGCAACCGTGATCAGCCTTGCTTTACCCAAGGTCTATCAGGCTAGCACCAAGCTCCTTCCTCCTCAGCAATCGCAGTCGGGCGCGTCCGCATTGCTGGCGCAGCTTGGCGGGGCCGCAGGCCTGGCAGCCGGGATGGCGGGGGTCAAGAGTACCAGCGATCTCTACATCGGCATCTTGAAGAGCCGCACCGTCGCCGATAAGCTGATTCGTCGATTCGACCTGAAGAAAAAGTACGAGACAGATTCTCAGGAGATCGCCCGTGCGCGTCTGAAAGAGAACACGGTGGTCACTGCGGGCAAGGATGGCTTGATCACGGTCGATGTCGAGGATGAGGGACAGAAAACCGTTGCGGCATTGGCCAACGGCTATGTGGAAGAATTGCAGCAATTGACCCGAGTCCTGGCGATCACCGAGGCCTCGCAGCGCCGCGTTTTCTTCGAGCGCCAGTTGGAGGCGGCCAAGGACAATCTTGCCAAAGTCGAGATGTCGCTGAAGGGCGCGATGGATAGCGGCGGCGTGATCAGTGTCGATAGCGAAAGCCGGGCTATTCTGGAGACTTCTGCGCGCCTGAAGGCGCAAATTTCTGTCAAAGAAATTCAGCTCGACTCGATGCGCCCATTCGTGACAGCTCAACATCCCGATTTTCTGCGCGCCAGCGAAGAGCTCAATAGTTTGCGGAGCGAATTAGCCAAACTCGAAGGGGGCCGCAGCGCCGCGACCGCTCCAAATGGCGCCAAGCAGGCTGGCTTGGGAAACATCCAGTTGATGCGTGATTTGAAATACTACCAGATGCTGTATGAGCTTCTGGCGAAGCAATATGAGGTAGCGCGCCTCGACGAGGCCAAGGAACCTTCGCTGATCCAAGTGCTCGATCCGGCCGTCGAGCCTGAGCGGAAATCGAAGCCGAAACGTGCGGTGATCGTGTTGGTTTCGACGATGATGGCCTTTTTTGCGGCCATTGCATGGGCCTTCTTCGCTGAAGCCAAACAGCGTCTGTTGACCGTGCCGGAACAGGCGGCGCGCTGGCAGAGGCTGAAGTCTGCCATGCGCTTTTAGTTAACCATCGCACCCGTCTTTTTAACCGCGGACGCTCGCTGGTGGCATCAAAGTTGCCATTGCAGTGATTGGCTCGCACAGCCCGGCGGAAATTGCACTGAAAACATCTATGAATATTAAAGAAACCAAAATCGCTATCATCGGTCTCGGCTATGTCGGATTGCCGCTAGCCGTCGAATTCGGCAAGCATCGTCAGGTCGTGGGCTTTGACATCAACGAGGCGCGGATCGCTGAGTTGCGTGGCGGTAAGGATAGTACACTGGAAGTCACCGCGTCCGACATCGCGGCCGCTGTGGGCCTGTCATATTCTTCCGAACTGGCCGACCTGGCCGACTGCGACGTGTTTATCGTCACTGTTCCAACGCCGATCGACCAAGCCAATCGCCCCGACTTGACGCCGCTGATCCGTGCCAGCGAAACGGTAGGCAAGGCGATGCGCCGCGGCGCGATCGTGATCTACGAATCGACGGTGTATCCGGGCTGCACCGAGGAAGTGTGTGTACCGTTGTTGGAGCAGCATTCGGGCCTGCGTTTCAACGAAGGCTTCTTCTGCGGTTACAGCCCGGAGCGCATCAACCCGGGCGACAAGGTCAACACTCTCACCAAGATCAAAAAAATCACCAGCGGTTCGACCCCCGAGGTCGCCCAGCAGGTGGACGCACTCTACCGGGACATCATCACTGCCGGGACATTTCCCGCCGCGAGTATCAAAGTCGCCGAAGCGGCAAAAGTGATCGAGAACACTCAGCGCGATCTGAATATTGCCCTTGTTAACGAGCTGTCGGTGATCTTCGCGCGCCTCGGCATTGACACCCTGGACGTGCTGGAGGCAGCGGGCAGCAAGTGGAATTTCCTGCCATTCCGTCCCGGCATGGTCGGTGGCCACTGCATCGGCGTCGATCCCTATTACCTCACCCACAAGGCAGAGGAGGTAGGCTACCATCCCCAGGTCATTCTGGCAGGCCGTCGCATTAACGACAATATGGCGAGCCACGCTGCACGCAGCGTCATCCAGTTGATGCTCAAGCAGGGGGTCGACGTCGCGCGCAGCAAGATCGGCGTCATGGGGATCACGTTCAAGGAAAATTGTCCGGACATTCGCAACAGCAAGATTGCCGATCTGATCAGCGAGTTCGACGCCTGGGGCATCGAAACGGTGGTCATGGATCCGTGGGCGAATGCTGAGGAAGTCGAGCGCGAGTACGGCGTCGCGCTCGGCCATATCGATAGCGACCGAAAGGTCGATGCGCTGGTCGTTGCTGTGGGCCACGAACAATTCCGTGCCCTTGATGTGTCGAACCTGAGGGCGATGTGCCGCGGCGCTACGCCGGTGCTGGCCGACCTCAAATCGCTCTACGACCGCGAGGCGTTGGCTGGCGCCGGTTTTACTGTTTTCCGACTTTAAAGAAACCGCAATCTCTATGCATAACTATCCATCTATTACTGGCCGAAAGATCCGCGTTGCTCTGGTCGGCTGCGGCCGTATTGCAGCGAACCACTTCGACGCCATGGCAACGCACGCCGCCGACCTGGAAATCGTCGATGTGTGCGACACCAATGAGCAGGCGATGCAGGCCGCAGTCTCGCGCACTGGCGCGAAGGGTCATCGGCGCCTGACCGATATGCTGGCGGTAACCAGCGCCGATGTCGTGGTGTTGACCACCCCGAGCGGCCTCCACCCGAACCAGGCGATCGAAGTTGCCGCGTCGGGCCGCCATGTGGTCACCGAAAAGCCGATGGCCACCCGCTGGCACGATGGCCTGCGCATGGTGAAGGCGTGCGACGAAGCGAACGTCCATCTGTTCGTGGTCAAGCAGAACCGCCGCAATGCGACGCTCCAGCTGCTCAAGCGTGCAGTCGAGCAGGGGCGTTTCGGCAAAATCTACAGCGTCGGCGTCAACGTCTTCTGGTCCCGCCCGCAGGCGTACTACGACAGCGCCAAGTGGCGCGGCACGTGGGAGTTCGACGGCGGCGCCTTCATGAACCAAGCCAGCCATTACATTGACCTGCTGGACTGGATTATCGGCCCCGTCGAAAGCGTGATGGCGTATACGGCCACGCTGGGGCGCAACATCGAGGTCGAAGACAGCGGCGTCGCCGCGTTGCGCTGGCGCAGCGGTGCGATGGGCACCTTGAATGTGACGATGCTGACGTTCCCGAAAAACCTGGAAGGCTCAATCACGATCCTGGGCGAGAAGGGCACCGTACGCATTGGCGGCGTGGCCGTCAATGAGATCCAGAATTGGGAGTTTGCCGAACCGCACGAGGACGACGAACGGATCAAGGAAGCCAGTTACGCAACCACGTCGGTATACGGTTTTGGCCATCCGCTGTATTACCAGAACGTAGTCGAAACCATGCGCGGCACCGCGACTGCCCACACCGATGGTCGCGAAGGCCTGCGTTCGTTGGAATTGCTCATTGCAATGTATCTGTCGTCGCGCGACGGCAAACGCGTCGCGCTGCCGCTCGAATATTGAGAGTGACGGAGTCATGATGAATTCCACTATCCATCCAACCGCTATCGTCGATGCCGGCGCCCAGATCGGCGCGGGCACGCGTGTATGGCACTGGGTGCACATCAGCAGCGGTGCGCGCATTGGCCAGGGCTGTTCCTTCGGGCAGAACGTTTATGTCGGCAATGATGTGCTGATCGGCGACAATGTCAAAGTGCAGAACAACGTCAGCATCTACGACGCAGTGACGCTGGAAGACGATGTGTTCTGCGGCCCCAGCATGGTATTTACCAACGTCTACAATCCGCGCTCGGCGGTCACCCGCAAAAATGAATATCGCCACACCTTGGTTCGCCGGGGCGCAACGCTCGGCGCCAATTGCACCATTGTGTGCGGCGTCACGGTGGGCGCCTTCGCATTCGTGGCCGCTGGCGCGGTGGTCAATCGCAACGTCAAGGCGTACGCGCTGATGGCCGGCGTGCCGGCGCGCCAGATCGGCTGGATGAGCGAGCAGGGAAACCGGCTCGATTTGCCGCTCACGGGGGAAGGCAGCTGCGCTTGCCCGACAACAGGGGCGGTGTACCGGCTAGTCGACAACAACATAATCAAGGACGAACACGCATGATTCCGTTTATCGATCTCAAGCAGCAATACCAGGCGCTGAAGCCGCAGATCCAGGAGAGGATCAATCGTGTGCTCGACCACGGGCAGTACATCATGGGTCCCGAAGTGCGCGAAATGGAAGCGCGCCTGGAGCACTTCACCGAGGCGAAGCACTGCATTTCCGTATCGAGCGGGACGGAAGCGTTGCTGATCAGCTTGATGGCGCTTGGGATCAAACCGGGTGACGAGGTCATCACGACGCCGTTTACCTTCGTTGCAACGGCCGAAGTGATCGTACTGCTGGGCGCGGTGCCGGTGTACGTCGATATCGAAGCCGATACCTGCAATATCGATGTCAGCAAGATCGAGGCGGCCATTACGCCGCGCACCAGGGCGATCATGCCGGTCAGTCTGTACGGCCAGCCGGCCGATATGGACGAGATCAACGCGATTGCGGCGCGCCACCCGAATATCACCGTGATCGAAGACGCGGCGCAAAGTTTCGGCGCCGTCTACAAGGGCCGCAAGAGCTGCAATCTGTCGACCATCGGATGTACCAGCTTTTTCCCCAGCAAGCCGCTCGGCTGCTACGGCGACGGCGGCGCGATCTTCACCAGCGACGACGCCATCGCCCAAGCCTGCCGGGAAATCCGCGTCCACGGGCAGAGCAAGCGCTACGTCCATACCCGCGTCGGTGTGGGCGGCCGCATGGATACCCTGCAATGCGCGGTCGTGCTGGCCAAGCTGGAACGATTCGAGCAAGAGATTGCAACTCGCTTGGCGCTGGGCGCGCGCTTCAACGCGCTGCTGAACGAAAAAGTCGAAGCGGTCACCCAGCGTTCCGATCGCACCAGCGTGTTTGGCCAGTACACCGTATTGGTCGATGATCGTGAGGCGGTCCAGGCAGCACTCAAGGAAGCGGGGATTCCCACCGCCGTGCATTACCCGGTTCCGCTGCACCTGCAGCCAGCCTACGTGGAAAGCTCGCGCGTTGTTGGCGAACTGAGCGTATCGGAAGCGGTCGCGGCCCGAGTGATGAGCCTGCCATTTTCGCCCGAGCTCGACAGCACCACGCAAGACGTGATTGCAAACGCATTGGTGGAGGCGGTCCATGCTTAAGATCGTAACCGTGGTCGGCGCGCGCCCGCAATTCATCAAGGCTGCCGCCGTTTCGCGCGCCATCCGCGCGCACTTTTCGGATCGGGTAAAGGAAGTACTGGTCCACACTGGCCAGCATTTCGATGAAAACATGTCACAGGTGTTTTTCGACGAACTCGGCATGGCCGCGCCGGACTACCACCTGACGGTTTCCGGCGGCCTGCATGGCGCGATGACCGGTCGGATGATGGAATCGATCGAACAGATCCTGATCAAGGAGACCCCCGACTGGGTGCTGGTGTATGGCGACACCAACTCCACGCTGGCGGGCGCACTAGCCGCGGCGAAACTGCATGTGCCGATTGCCCACGTGGAGGCCGGTCTGCGTTCGTTCAATATGCGCATGCCGGAAGAAGTCAATCGGATTCTCACCGATCGGGTTTCGACCTTACTGCTGTGCCCGACCGATGAGGCGATGACCAACCTGCGGGCGGAAGGCGTCGTCCAGGGTGTGCACCAGGTTGGCGACGTGATGTACGACGTGGCCCAATACGTCGGCGAAATTGCCGAATCCCAGTCGGATGTGCTCAACGAGCTTGGCCTGGACCCGAAGAAGTTCGTCTTGGCCACCTGCCATCGTGCGGAAAACACCGACGACGCTGAACGCCTGACGGCGATCGTCGGCGCGCTTGCCGACGTCGCCCGCGACATGCCGGTGGTGCTACCGCTGCATCCGCGTACCCGCGCACGGCTCGAGGCCTATGGCCAGCTTTCCCTGCTCGATGGCCTGATTGTCACCGCGCCGGTGTCGTATATGGCAATGGTGGCGCTGGAAAAAAATGCCGCAGCCATCGTGACCGACTCGGGCGGCGTGCAGAAAGAGGCGTTCTTCTACCGCGTGCCGTGTGTGACGACGCGCGATGAGACGGAGTGGACTGAGACGGTCGACGCCGGCTGGAATACGCTGGCAGGGGCCGACCGCAGCGCGATCGCGCGTGCGGTGCTCGGACAGGAGCCGCGAGAGCGCAAGGACATCTCGCCGTATGGCAACGGGGACTCGGCGAAGAAGATCGTCGAGCTCATCGTGGGGCACGGGAATTAAGGACGGACGCGCCGCGCGTTTCGCCGCAAGCCGGAATGGGCGGACATTAAAGATGTTAAAGAAATCTGCCTTCGCGCGAAATATCGTTCAGATCGCGACCGGATCGGCATTGAGTCAATTGATTATGATTGGTTCAACGCCGGTGCTGACGCGCCTGTACGATGCGTCCGAGTTTGGCGCACTTGCCCTGTTCAGTGCCGCCTATGCGTTCGTCGTGGGCCTGTTTACCCTGAAGTACGATTACGCGATCATCCTGCCCAAGGAAGACGCGGTAGCACGGGAGTTGACCGCGCTTTGCCTGGGCCTGGCACTAGTGATGGGACTCATCGGCCTGGCGGCCCTGACCATCGCAAAATACGTCGCCGGCCTGGACCTCGCGTGGTATTTTTTTTTCGTCCCGGTCGCGGCGGTGCTGGGCAGCGCCTATACCTGCGCGCAGCAGTGGGCCGCGCGCGCGCGCGCCTACCGCCGCTCGTCGCAAAGCCAGGTGGTCAACGCGGTCGTCAATGTCGGCGTGGCGCTGGCGCTGGCAGCCAGTCAATGGAGCTTCAGCGGCCGCCTGGTGGTCGGCTATACTGCCGGGCTTGCCGCAGCCACCTTCTATCTGGCGGGGCAGGGCTGGCGCCGGCACGGGATTGCGCCGCTGAGTGTGCTGTACGAGCGGGCGCGGGCCTTCCGGCGCTTTCCGCTGTTCGTCTTCCCCACTTTCTTGCTTGCCACGGGCAGCGTCAACACCGCGCCTTTTGTCCTGCGCGCCTTGTTCCGGATCGAAGAGGTAGGCTATTACTCCGTGGCGAACCGGTTTCTGGGGGCGCCCAGTTCCTTGTTGAGCGGCGCGATCTCCGAAGCGTTCCGTGCCGAACTGGTGTCGCTTCAAAAAAATGGCGGAGATACCGCCGGCCTGTTCCAGCAAACCTTGCGCTCCCTGCTGCTGGTGGCGACACCGGTATTTGGCGGATTGATGTTGCTTGCGCCGGCGCTGTTTGAACTTCTGCTCGGCGCCTCGTTCGGCCACAGCGGACTGGTGGTCAGGTACATTAGTCTGGGCGTGTTCGCCCAGTTCGTGGCCCAGCCTTTCCAATATGTTTTCGTGGCAACTGGGCACGTGAGAACCGGCCTGGTGGCGCAGGGGGCTTGTGCATTCATTCCCCTGCTCGGCCTGGTCGTAGGTGGCCTTCACGGCGCCGGGCTTTTGCAGTCGCTCTTGTATGGGGCGATCCTTTCGGCGCTCACCAGCGCGCTGATGATCCGGATGGCGTACCGCTGCTGCACGCGCGCCGCCGGCATAGGCGACGAAGTGAGTCGTCATGCTTAGATTACTGCTAGGTGGGCTGACGTTCTGTGGCCTTTTCCATTACGCGTATATCACGGCGATCGAACCGAGCTTTGCTTACGCGCATTATGTCTACAACGACCCGACGCTGACAGGGATGGCGTTTGGGTACCTTTGTGCCGTGGCCCCACTCGTTTGTTTCCGAGAAAGTGCGCTGCCATCGAACTTTGGCGCTTCACTGCTATACGTGCTATGTTACGCGCCTGCCCAGCTCATTATCTTGTTCACGTGGGAGCGCGAGGCATTCGAACTCGCCTCACTGCAAGCGGTGCTAGCGGCCAGCATGGGGGTGCTGTTCGTGATGGCGCGCAGCGGCGGTGAGCAGGGCTCCGAAGCGGGCAAGGCGCCGGAAGGCTTGTCGACGCTGGTCAATGGGTTGACGATCGTTTCCATGCTGGCCCTGCTGGTGACCTTTTCCGGCCAAATGCAACTTGTCTCGTTCGAGGATGTGTACGATTTGCGCTCCGCGGCGGCGGCAACCGATCGACCGGTCATCGTTGACTACCTGCTGAGCTGGATGTCGTATTCCTTCTTGCCGTATTATTTTGCGAAGGGGTTTCTCGCGCGCGACACGCGAGACGTGGTGACCGGTCTGGTTGGAAGCATCTTGCTGTATGCAGCGATGGGGTCGAAGGCGGCCATCCTGCTCGGACCGATCATTTATCTCGTCGGCAAACTGTATGGTGACGGCAAGGGTTTCCTGCCGCGCTTGTTGCTGGGCGTGGGCGCAGGCGTAGCGGTGACGATCCTGCTGATTCCGGACGAGGGACTCTGGGTATGGGCTAAATCGATCCTGCTCATCCGGATCCTCGGCACCGGGGGCTGGAGCATGGCGACGTATTACGAATTCTTCACGTCGCACCAGCTGACGTATTACACGCACATCGGTCCGATCAATGCGCTGTTCGGCGGCTATCCGTACGGGGAGCTCGCGCTGGGACAAATGATCGGCCTGGAATACAGTGGATCGACCGAGGCGAACTTTAACGCGAATTTCTGGGCCAGCGACGGCTTTGCAGCGCTCGGACTGGCCGGCGTGCCGCTGGCCACGGCCGGCCTAGCTACGGTCTTTTATCTGATCAATTGCCTCACGCGCCGATGTGCCCCCCGCCTGGTCGCCATGTGGATGACTGGTTTCTGGCTGGCTTTACTGAACGTGCCGTTGTCGGTTGCGGTGCTCTCCGGTGGCGGCCTTGTGACGGTGTTACTGATCCAGGCGGGTACGCGCGAGCGGGTTCGGGATCAGCCGATCAGCGCGAACGACACTGCCCCTGCAAGCCCATTTGATTCCCAATTAGAAAAGTAAGAAACATGAAGATTGTCCACGTTGAAGATTTCATTCACCCTGACGCCGGCTACCAGGTCAACCTGCTGTCGCGGCTTCAAAAGCTGGACGGCCACGAGGTGTCTGTTGTCACTGGCGAAATGGATAAGATGCCCGATTGGCTGACAGGATTCTTTGGCACCGAAAATATGGCAGAGCGCGATGCGCGATTCGCGCGCGAGACCGGGGTTCAGATCCGGCGCGTTCCGCTCTACGGCTTCTATAGCGGCCGGGCGATCATGGCTCCGTGGAAGTTGTTCCGTGCTGTCGCGCGGGAAAAACCGGACGTGGTGTTCATGCACGGCGAAGACACGCTGACCGGTATGTTGTTCATCTTGTTATCGCGCTGGCTGCCATATCCGATCATTCTCGACTGTCACATGCTGGAAATGGCATCGATGAACCGTTTCCGCGAATACTTCCGTTCGTTCTACAAGCGCTTCATCACCCCCATCATCTTGTCGCGCAACATTCCACTGATTCGCGTCGTCGACAGCGATTTCGTGGAAAAGTGTTTGGGGATCCCGCTCTCCCACACCGACCTGTTGTCGTTCGGGACCGACACCCTGCATTTCAGCCCGAACGAAGAGGCCGGCCGCGCCAAGCGCGCCGAACTCGGGCTGGCGCAAGAAGCGTTTGTTGTCATGTACGCGGGCAAACTGGACGAGCAAAAGGGCGGGACGTTCCTGGCCGCGGCGTTACGCGAAAAGTTCACGGCGCCGGACGGACGCAGGCTGCAGTTTCTGATCGTGGGAAATAGCGTCGGCCAATATGGCGAACAGGTGGAAACAGTACTGGCAGCGTCCGAAAACGAAATCAAGCGGCTGCCGACGCAGCGTTATTTCGACCTGGCCGGATTCTACCAGGCGGCGGATTTGGTCATTTTCCCGAAACAATGCAGCATGAGCTACTTCGAGGCCCAGGCATGTGGCTGCCCCATCTTGTTCGAAGCCAATGAGATTAATAACCAGCGCGCGCAATTCGGCAATGCTGTGACCTTCACTGGCGGTGATGTAGCCGATTTCCGTCGAAAGCTGCTCGAATTGATTGGATTGGACAAGGCAGAGTTTGACGCCTTCAGCGCCAATGCGCGCAAGTATGTCCTGGAGAACTATGACTTTGTGCCTATCGCACGGCAATTTACTGCGGTGCTGGAACGCGCGGTCGCCGCAGACAAGTTGCAGCGGAAGCGAGCCTGAACCATGCAGCAGATGGCCAGAAAAGCAGATATCGAGCGCGCGATCGTCGTCGGAGTGGACGCATCGCGCAATCGTTCGGGCGGTGCGCGTGCACACCTGATCGGAATAATCGAGAACCTGCGTCCGGAACAGCATGGCATCAAGGAAGTTCATGTCTGGGCGTATCGCGCGCTGCTCGACGCTTTGCCCGACCGGCCGTGGCTGCGCAAGCATTGCCCGGCGGCGCTTGGCCGCGGTTTGATGTCCCAGCTTTGGTGGCAAATGCGGGGTCTGGCCAAAGAATGCCGGCAGGCAGGCTGCGACATCCTGTTCGCCACCGACGCCAGCACCTTGTGCGATTTCCAACCCTTGGTCGTTTTGAGCCAGGACATGCTGTCCTATGAAAAAGGCGTGATGGCGTACTTTGGTTACGGCATGGCGCGCTTGCGCTTGGTGCTGATCCTGTGGCTGCAAAACGCCGCATTTCGTCGTGCGCGCGGGGTGATTTTCCTGACCCGCTACGCCGGCAAGGTAATTCAATCGAGTTGCGGTGCGCTGAAGCGGGTCTCCTATGTACCGCACGGCGTCGGCGACCAGTTCCGCGCCGTCGGGCGGCGGCGACCCTGGCCGACGAGCGGCGCCGAACCGATTGTGTGCACCTATGTATCGAATACGGAAATGTACAAACACCAATGGCAGGTCGTGGAGGCGATGGCGCTGTTGCGTAACCGCGGTCGCAATGTCAGTTTGGTACTCATCGGTGGCGGACAGGGCCAGGCGCAAGCCATGCTTGAGGCGGCAATGCGCAGATACGATCCGGAGCAGCGGTTTGTGCGCCAGGTTCCTTTCGTTTCGCCATCGGAACTGCGGGACTACTTGGCACAGTCGAATATTTTCGTCTTCGCGTCCAGCTGCGAGAACCAGCCGGTCACCTTGCTCGAAGGGATGGCATCCGGTTTGCCGATCGCTTGTTCGGATCGTGGTCCGATGGTCGAGGTCCTGCAAGATTCGGGCAATTTTTTCGACCCGGAGCAACCGGAAACGATCGCGGATGCGGTCGACGACCTCATTCAGAACGAACACAAGCGCGAGCTCTTTTCGGCGCGCGCGAGAGAATTAGCGGACCGGTATTCGTGGTCTCGCTGTGCTAACGAAACATTCGAATTTATTTCCAACACTTACTGGAGCGACAGGGTTTATGCCGACTCGTGACTACCGCATCTGCAATCACTGCATCATGGACACCAGCGACCCGAACATTTCGTTCGACGAGCGCGGACGGTGCGACTACTGCAAAAACTTTGAAACAATTATTCGCCCGACCTGGCAACCGAACGAGATTGGCGCTGCCAGGCTGGAGCAGATCGCCGAGCGCATCCGCAAGGAGGGTGCCGGCAAGGATTTCGACTGCATTATCGGACTTAGCGGCGGCTTGGACAGTTCGTACGTCGCGTACGTGGCCAAAGAAAAAATGGGACTGCGTCCGCTGCTGTTTCACGTGGACGCCGGCTGGAACACCGATCAGGCGGTCGGGAACATCGAAAAGCTGGTCGACGGCCTCGGCCTTGAGTTGTACACCGAGGTGATTAACTGGGAAGAGATGAAGGACCTGCAGGTCGCCTTCTTGCGATCGCAGATCCCGGACCAGGATCTGCCGCAGGACGCCGCGTTCTTCTCGTCGCTGTATAAGTTCGCCCGAAAGCACAAGATCAAACACGTTATCACGGGTTCGAACCTGTCGACCGAGTGTTGCCGCGAGCCGGAGGAGTGGGGCGGCTATCTCGGTATCGACAAGACGCTTTTCGGCGACATTCACCGGCAATTCGGCAAGCGCCCGCTAGAGTCATTCCCGCTGATTGACATCCTGGTGTATAAACTCTTCTACCAAAAACTCATTGGCATGGAAGTGGTGAAGCCGCTGGACCTCGTCCCGTTCGTCAAGAAGGACGCGGAAGCGGAGCTGGCAAGCCGGTTCGGTTGGCGGCCGTTCCAGCACAAGCATCACGAATCGCGCTTCACGCGCTTCTATGAGGACTATTGGATGCCGCGCAAATTCGGCTTTCATAAGCGGCGCGCGCACTTCTCGAGCCTGATCATGACGGGGCAGATGACCCGCGGGGCCGCGCTGGAACGGATTGCGAAGCCCGAAATGGACGAGCATTTCCTGCAACAGGAGTTTGAATACGTGGCCCATAAACTGGACTTGACGGTCGAGGAACTGCAGGCGATTTTCGATGGCCCGAACAAGACCTTCCGCAGCTACAAGAACAAGCGGTGGATGATTGGCCTCGGTGCCACGGTCATGCGTCATCTCGGCATGGAAAAAAGGCTTTTCCGATGATCCGCGTTGTCGATTACGGTGTTGGTAACATCCAGGCGTTCATGACGATGTTCAAGCGCTTGGGCCTGCCGGCAGAGCGTGCGCAGACGGCCGAGCAGCTGGCCGATGCGACACGGCTGATCCTGCCTGGCGTCGGTGCGTTCGACCATGCCATGCAGCTGCTCAACGATTCTGGCATGCGGCCGACGCTCGAACACATGGTGCTTGAACAAGGCATCCCAGTGCTGGGCGTGTGTGTCGGCATGCAAATGCTGGCGAACGGCAGCGACGAAGGGGAGTTGCCTGGCCTCGGATGGGTACCCGGGCGGGTCCGCTCGTTTTCCACCAACCCGGCATCCCGAACGCTGCCGATGCCGCACATGGGGTGGAACGACCTGAAGGTTAAGCCCGGCGCCCACCTGTTCCGCGATTTTGAGGAGCTGCCGCGGTTTTACTTCCTGCATTCGTATTACTTCGAATGCGAGAATCCGGCGCACGTAGTTGCTTCGGCCGAGTATGGGGCCGAGTTCGATTGCGTGGTGTCGGCGGGTCACATTCACGGCGTGCAGTGTCACCCGGAAAAGAGCCATCACTTCGGCGCCCGGTTGCTCAAGAATTTTGCGGAGGCATAACGATGCTGCGGCCACGAATCATTCCATGTTTGCTGGTACACAAGGGCGGGCTGGTGAAGACGCAAGGGTTCAAATCGGCGAAGTACGTCGGTGACCCGATTAATGCGGTGAAGATTTTTAACGAAAAGGAAGCCGACGAGCTGATCGTGCTCGATATCGATGCGAGCGTCAACGGTGCTGAACCCAACTACGCGATGATCGCAAAGCTTGCGGCCGAGTGCCGGATGCCGCTGTGTTATGGCGGCGGCATCACCACGCCCGAGCAAGCGGCACGCATCATTGCGTTGGGTGTGGAAAAAGTGTCGATCAGCGCCGCAGCGGTTTCGAACCCGGCGCTGCTGGGACAAATTGCCAAGGCGATTGGCCGCCAGAGCGTCGTTGCAGTAATCGACGTGCGCAAAAAAACCGGCCTGTTCAGCAAGGGCTACGAAGTGTGCACACTGAATGGGAAATCGGCGCACAAGCTGGACCCCGTGGCGTTCGCAAAATCGCTTCAGGAAGCCGGCGCCGGAGAAATTGTCATCAACTCCATCGATCGCGATGGCGAAATGAAGGGATACGATCTCGAGCTGGCGCAACGGATGCGCGAGGTGTTGAAGGTGCCCATGACCATGCTGGGCGGCGCCGGAACCTTGCAGGACATCGGTGATCTGGTGCGGACGTGCGGCGTCGTCGGCGCCGCGGTAGGCAGCATGTTTGTCTTTAAGGGGCAATACCGCGCAGTTCTGATCAATTACCCGAACGCGGCGCAACGCGATGAATTGGTTGCACGCGCACTCGGCAGTCGTTAATAAAATTATAGGAAAAAATATGTTCGAAGGTAAAGTGCTACTGATTACCGGGGGAACCGGATCGTTTGGCAATGCCGTCTTGAAGCGGTTTCTCGATACCGGCATTGCGGAAATCCGCATTTTCAGCCGCGACGAGAAGAAGCAGGACGACATGCGCAAGAAGTATCACCATCCGAAGCTGAAGTTCTACATCGGCGACGTGCGTGATTTCTCCAGCGTGCTCAACGCCACCCGCGGGGTCGACTTCATCTTCCACGCGGCCGCGCTCAAGCAGGTGCCGTCCTGCGAATTCCACCCGATGGAAGCGGTCAAGACCAACATCATGGGCACCGACAACCTGCTCGAGGCGGCGATCCAGAACGGTGTGCGCCGCGTGGTGTGCCTGAGCACCGACAAGGCCGCCTATCCGATCAACGCGATGGGCATTTCCAAGGCGATGATGGAAAAGGTCATGGTCGCCAAGTCGCGCGGCCTGAGCGACTCGAAAACGGTCATCTGCGGCACCCGCTACGGCAACGTGATGGCCTCGCGCGGCTCGGTCATTCCGCTGTTCGTCGAGCAGGTGTTGAGCGGCAAGCCGATCACCATCACCGACCCGGCCATGACGCGCTTCATGATGACGCTCGAAGACGCAGTGGACCTGGTGCTGTACGCGTTCGAGCA
>JACXTT010006303.1_pt1 | contig 16966 bp, 18 predicted proteins | sample 9270951 | NCBI WGS metagenome assembly JACXTT01 (sample SAMN15532306, study PRJNA645909) | rock metagenome | isolation source: weathered quartz diorite | place: Puerto Rico | collected 2017-06-21 | reverse complement strand
CCCGCCGGACGTCTTCGGCCCGGACGGGATGACCTGCAGCGACGGAAACCGCTGCACCAGCGGCGACCACTGCATGGCGGGGAGCTGCGTCGGAGCCGCGGTACCCGACGGCACGTCCTGCAACGACGGCAACTCGTGCACCAGCGGCGACCAGTGCGTCGGCGGCTCGTGCGTGGCGAGTCCGCGGCCGAGCGGGTCGTCGTGCGACGACGGCAATCCGTGTACGACGGGAGACCACTGCAACGGCAGCGGAACCTGCGTCGGCACGCCGGCTCCGACGAGCACGCCGTGCGACGACGGCAACGCCTGTACCGCGGGGGATCACTGCGCCGGCGGGAGCTGCATCGGATCCCCGGTGGCGAACGGCACGCCGTGCGCCGGCGGGAACACGTGCATGACCGCCGGTCAATGCATGGGCGGTGCGTGCAGCGCCACGCCGCTGCCGAACGGCGCCTCGTGCGACGACGGCAACACGTGCACGAGCGGTGATCAGTGCGCGGGAGGCGTCTGCATCGGCACGAGCAAGCCGGACGGCGCCTTGTGCAACGACAACAACTCCTGCACGAACGGCGACCAGTGCAACGCCGGTGTCTGCCGGGGCGCGCCGCGGCCGGATGGCGCGCCCTGCGGGGACGGGAACGTGTGCGCGACCGGCGAAGCATGCGCCGGCGGTGTCTGCGTCGGCACCCTGGCGCCCGACGGCACGCAGTGCGACGACGGCAACGAGTGCACGCGGACCGACCAGTGTCACGCAGGTGTGTGCGCGGGCACGCCCGCCCCCGACGGCACGTCCTGCAGCGACCCGAACACCTGCATGGTGGGCGGGCAGTGCGCCGCCGGGGTGTGCGGCGGAAACCCGCGCCCGAACGGCGCCTCGTGCAACGACCGGAACGCCTGCACGAGCGGCGATCAGTGCACCGCCGGGCGCTGCGCGGGCACACCCGTGGCCGACGGGGCGACGTGCAGCGACAGGAACCCCTGCACCAACGGCGATCAGTGCAGCGGCGGATCCTGTCTCGGCGTCTCGGCGGCCGATGCGACCCCCTGCGAAGACGGCAACACGTGCACGAGCGGCGACGCGTGCGAGGGCGGAAGATGCACCGGGGCTCCGGTCGCGGACGGCACCGCGTGCGGTGACGGGAATCTCTGCACGACGGGCGATCACTGCGCCTTCGGCTTCTGCGCCGGCACGCCTGCCGCCGACGGGACGCAGTGCAGCGACGGGACGAGCTGCACGAGCAGCGACGCATGCAGCGGCGGCGCGTGCATCGGCGTCCCGGTCGCGGACGGGACGGCCTGCACCGACGGCTGCACGAGCGGTCAGTGCGTCGCGGGCACGTGCGCCGGTCCCGCGAGTCCGGACGGCACTGGATGCAGCGACGGGAACGACTGCACGACGGACGACGTGTGCAGCGGCGGCGTCTGCGCCGGGCAGCCGGCGACCAGCTGCGCGGGCATCGACCACTATCTCTGCTACAAGGTGAAGCCGACGTCTCCGGCCGTCACCACCCACCTCTTCCTTCAGGACGATTTCGGATCCGCGCAGGCGACGGTGTCGAAGCCGAAGGACCTCTGCGCACCGGCCAACAAGAACGGCGAGGGCATCCACGATCCGGCAACGCACGAGGAGGCGTATCCACTCAAGCTGACGTTCGGACAGCCGCCGCAGGCGGACCTGACCGTCGTCGACCAGTTCGCGACGCTGCACGTCAACACGTTGAAGCCGGACCGGCTGCTCGTCCCGACGGACAAGGCGGTCGCGAGCCCGGCGCCACCACCGCCGCCCCCACCCGTAGCCGGAGCGGCAGACCACTACGAGTGCTACAAGATCAAGATCACGGCCGGCTCGCCGTCCTTCCCGAAGGGGAAGCAGGCGACGGTGAGCGACCAGTTCCAGACCCGGCTCTACGACGTGAAGAAGCCGAAGCTTCTTTGCACGCCGGCCAGCAAGAACGTCGAGGGCGTCCAGCGCCCGCTCGCGAATCTCATGTGCTACTCGGTGAAGACGGCGAAGGGCCAGCAGAAGACCGCCCCGGTCGTGGGTCGGATCGTCACCGCGAACCAGCTCGGCACGGGATCGCTCGACCTGCTGAAGGAAGACCTGCTCTGCGTGCCGGCGACGAGGACACCGTAGTGAACCCGGGACGACCGACCAATTCGCTCACGTGCAGCTCGCCGGCTGACAATTGATCGCGTTGGCAGCGGGTACCAGCCGGACCAGATGCCGTCATCACGGACGCGGACGTTGAGGATCCCGCTGTGCTCCGCGACCATCCACAAGCGATCGCAGAAGCTGTTCGTGCAACTCGGGTTCGAGTTCCACGTGACCCTGGGCCGCACGGCCGACAGACTGTCCGGAATCGCGGCAGCGCGCGGAAGGCGGAGCCACCGAATTCCCACCCCGACAGCTAGGGAGTCCGCCATGCCCCGCTGTATCAGAGCCTACGGGCAGCATTCAGTGCCCGCCTCTTGGCGATCGCCTCGATCAGGGCACTAAGGGGGGCGTCTCAGTCGACGACGCCACCCCCACCGATGACGTTCATCATGTTGTCCATCACGCGGACCCCATCGATCGCGATGCCGTCACCGGTCGTGGCCCCCGCCGCGCTGAAGGCGGCGGTCGCGTCCTGCGAGAAGCTTGCGTTGCCGTTCGTGAGATTGAACGACACGGTGATGCTCCCGTTCGTCCCCATGTTGAGTTCTGTGAAGGACACGTGGACGCTGTAGTTGCTGGCCGTCACCCGGTTGCCAGTGCCGTCGACGACGCCCTTGATCTTGCCCGTCACCTTTCCGTTTTGGATCTTGATCGACGATCCGCTCGCGGAGAAACCCGGGTGGGTGCCCGTCAGGTTCGGCACGAGGGTCGTCTGGTACTTGCTGCTCGCGTGAACCGGGCCCGTCGGGAGTAGGAGAAGAGCGATCCCTAGTCCGTTGATCAGGATTCGCATACTAACGACCTCCCTCTCCGGGAAGCCGACTGCGGACTCCCCTTAGTTGACGACCAGGTCGCCCGTGATCGTGCACGATTGCGTCGAAGCGGCCACCGTGTTGGTGCAGGTCAAGACCTCATTGGCTGGCAAGGCGACGCCGAGGCGATAACGGGTGCACTTACGCCGGTTCCTCAGCGAGTGCGGGACCTCACCGAAGGTGTTCCCGCTCAGGGTCATTTGACCGGGTCTCGTGAAGCACGCCTCGGTCAGGACAAAGAAGCCGCTCGACGGCACCGTGAATACTGTGCCCGAACTGCTCGGGGCGAGCTGCGCGCTCGCGCTCGCCACCGTACCCGTGAACGTCGATTGGTTCACCGTCTGCGCCCCGATCGGCGTCCCGAAGAGGAGGACGCCGCCGAGCAACGCGCCTGCGCAGCCTGAGCGTCGCACCATGACGTGCTCGTGTTCGCTGGCGCCGTTCTAGTGGCTGACGATTCCAGTGACCATGCAGTGCTCGGTGCTGCCGGTTCCGCCGTTCGCGCAGCTCAGAACCTCACCCGCCGGGAAGGTGATCCCCGGATTGTAGCTCGTGCACTCGTCGCCGGTGGAGATGACCACCTCACCGAAGGTGTTCCCGTTGAGCGTGACGCTTCCCGGTCCGGGGGCGGTGTTGCATGTCTGTGTGAGAATGAAGAACTCGGGGGCGGCTGGCGTCGTGAAGACGGCGGTCGAGGAGCTGTTCGGCACCGCCACGCTCTTGCTCACCAGCGTTCCGGACAGCGTAGATTTCTTGACCGCCTGCGCGCGTGCAGCGGTGCTCCAACATGTCATTGCCAACCCCGCGGCGAAGACGATGGCGGCGAACTTCATGGTCTCCTCCAGTTTCTGCCTTGCGGGCCTGAAGCTAGCTTTCAGGACGCGATCCTGCGCTCGGTTGTCGTTGCCCGTCAAGACTTTTCTTCGGCCGCGCGGGGTCGTGGGCCTACTAAAAGACTCCACCGGAAGGTGGAGATGGTCGACCGGCGCCTTCGTGTGTTTCTCCCTGCGACAAATCTGAAGTTTGGCCGCCCCGGCAACCGCGCTTCGCACTGGATCTACACCGCGGCTCGTCTCGTCATCTACACCGCGGCTCGTCGGCACGGCGCAGTTCAAGGACGTGGATGCGGACAACACGATGCTCATCGCACGACATTCCCCCCTGGGCGGAGAAAATTCTCACGAGCTTTCCCCCTTGCGTGACCTAACCACACCATCGCTCTCCGACCGGCCAGTGGCGGCTGGGAGGGAGGAGGGGCGATGGCGTATCGGCTGAGACCTGGCACATCGCGCTTCCCCGAAAAGGCGGGAGATCGTTGGGCCCCGAAGCGTGAGTTCAGGCCTCTCCAAGGGAGTAGGTTCTGGAACGGCGCGGCCTCGAAGGGCGAGGGCGCCAACCTCGGGTGCGCGCGGTCGAGATTTCTGCCTTGACGGTTTGAGCAGCGACGGGGGGGACACTCGCTCGCCCGGAAGCTGGGCGGTGTCTCCGTCAGGAATTACGCCTGCCCGAGGGCCGTCGGTTCAGGTGCTCGCGAATGGCGCTTCGGAGGACTTGCGACCTTCTCTTCGCCGAACTCGGGGGCGTTTGGCATTGAGCTCGTTTCGAGCACGCTCTCGGCCGACGATGTACGCGTCAGCGCGAGCTGACGTCCACCGGGAAGCCTGTCGCTCGCGCGCCGCCGGTAGAAGATCAGAACGTGTACTCGAGGCCCCCCGTCGGCACGACGGCCGCCCGCAGTCCGTCCGAAGTCAGGGGGACGAGCACGCCGAGGAACGCTAGCGCCCGATCAGTGACGCTCACCTTGAAGCCGGCGGCGAGGTCCAAGACGTCGGTGCGTGGCACCAAGGAGTCGAAGTGCACCGGCGCGACCACCGCTCCGGAGCCGGCCACGGCGACGCGCGTCTGGAACGGTCCATCGAAGCGCGATCCGGCGAGCGCGACGCCGTCCTGCGTGAAGTTGTCGGGCGCGATGCCGGAGCTGCCCACTACGTCGAGCAGCACCGCAAGTCGCTCGAGCGGCTGGAGCGTCACGCCGATCCCGTATTGGACGCGGCTGCGCTCGATCTTGTCCGCGTCGAACTCGAACCCGACATTTCCGTGCACGTCGTGAGCGCCGAGCGCGCGGGAGAAGAGCAGTACGGGGGTGACCGTCCAGTCCCCGAGCCCGCGAAAGTCGCCTTCGCTGCCGGTCGGCACGCGCAGCGAGAGGCCCGTCGCCATATCGCCCTCCGCCGCGTGCACGAGATGGTACTTCGCGCGGAGCAGGAGGTCGCCGACACCAAAAGCATCGGCGTGGAGCGAAACGTGGCGTGGCTGGTCCGGTGTGACGCTGTGGTCGGCGAGGTTCACCGTGAAGTTCTGCGTCGTTGCCTCGACGTCGAGCGCCGTCTGGAGCAGCGGGAGCAGTACGTTCACGTCGAGAGCATCGGTGACGCCGTAGGTGGCTGAGACGGTTCCCCCGTTCGCGCGTACGGCGAAATCGTCGAAGGTGAACCGGTTATCGACGCGGAGGGGCTGGCCAGCCGCGTTCTCGAACCCAAAAGCGCTGTTCAAGAAGAACAGCTGCGAGGCCGAATCGTGCCCGTCGAGGTTGTCGAGATTTGCATACTCGTAGGATGCGCCGAGGAGCAGGACATGCCTTCCCACCGTGTCGGCTCGCTCGAGAAAGACCGGGCCGAGCGAGCCAGTCGAACGGACCGGGGTTCCAAGCTCGGGATCGAAAACGTAGGTGAAGCCCGGCGCCGTCGACACGGCTGGAAGATCAGTGCCACGCACGGCAATGCGCTCGATGGCCGGGGTGAGCGAGTCGAAGTTTGCACCCGTGAACAGATAGGAGTTGTCGCTGATGAGGAGGTGCAAACGGTCCGCCAGGGTGGCAGCATTCCCGCTACCCGCGTGCGTGCAGCATCCCAGCGCAACGGCAGCGAACAGTAGGGCCGGACGTCTAGTCGGATGCGACACCGACATGGTCCCTGCAGCCATGACCCTCACCGCGGCTTCTCGAGTTCCCCTTCGTCACGTTCACGAGGTGGTCCCGTGTTCCACGCAAATGCCCATCGGCGTTGGCGAGACGCCGGCAGTGTCTTCGGCCGGCCGACCGGCTGCCTGCTCACCGCGACCGGAACGGAACAAGACGGTTTGTCGTGACTCGGAGGAGAACGAGAGTCAGGCCTCGCGCAGCAAACGCTGGACCCTCGACCGCAGTTGAATCATGTGCGTCGTACGCCTCGATTGATGCTCGTACTGCTGTCGTCACTGCAACTGAACATCGACGTTGAGGAGTCGACGCGACGAGCCGCGGACCTATGTAGTTCGACCGTGGCGTCAGAGGCCCTGCTCGTGCTCCTCATTGTCAGCGGCTGACGGTAACCGTCTGGACCATCTGACTGAGGATTGCCCCTCGGAACCTCACTGTCACCAACACGCACATGTTGAGCGACCCGTGCTGATTCAAGTATCGTCTTCCATTCCGGTTCAACGTGAGCGATAGCTTCCGTTGGAGAAAGGCCGTGTTGGCGGTCTGCTTGAGCGGTTCAGTCACGGCGTTTGTCACCGGCTTTCCATTGCAGGTCTGGTGTGCATCGGATGCGTTCACGGAGCGCGTCGCCGGAGCATACGTGGTACCGAAGCCCTGCGCGGTGCACCGGTGTGGTTTGCCAGACACCGTCGCGGGGGCGGTACAAGTTACCGTCACCGTGTGTGTCCCTGCTGGTGGTTGTTCGGGCGCACCTGTGCAGTCGTGCAGATTCGTCGTGGGGCATGAAGGGTTCACACCGTCGCAGTTGTCCCCGGCGTCACACGGATTATCGTTGGCAAAGGCGGGCCGGCAGTTGACGGTCGAGGGCTGCACCTGCTTGGCACAGCGTCCCTGGGAATCGCAGGCATCGGGCAACTCACAAGCGTCCAGCGTCCGAACTGCACCACAGGCCTTCCCGATCTGGAACGGATTCACCAGGCAGCTCCGAGTGCAGCAGTAGCTAGCCGGCGACCCCGGCGTGCCCGGATCACACTCCTCACCGGGATCGAGCCGACCGTTGCCGCAAGGGTTCGTCGAGGTCGTCGTACTCATGCTCGACGTCGTCGTCTCGGTGCTGCCGGGTTCAGTCGTAGTCGTACTCGTAGTTGTCGTGGCGGGAGAGGTCGAGGCTGTGGTCGTCGTCGTCGAGGCTGTTCTCGTAGTGCTCGTAGTGAGGGGCGTGGATGTCGTCGTACTGCTGCTGGCAGCGGTCGCCGTCGTCGAGGTGCTCGTGGTGCTGGTCGTCGCGGTGGTCGAAGTGCTCGTAGTCCTCGTGGTCGTCGCCGTCGTCGAGGTGGTCGTCGCCGTCGTGGAGGTGGTCGGGGTGCTCGTCGTCGTCGCGGTGGTCGTAGTGGTGGTCGTCATGCCGGTCGCTCCGGCTTGGCAGGCTGCAGGGTCAGGGGCTGAAGCGATCGGACCCGATGCGACCACTTGGATCTGATTGACGCAGCCTAGCGATCCGTCGACGCCGCAATCGTCAATTTCGCCGTGGATCACGGAGTCCGTGACGTATGGACTTCCGCCCCAATAGTTGCTGTCCACGTCGATGGACGACCCCGAACCAACCTTGTCTTCGACCAGGCATGCACCCGGATTCACGGCACCGGTAATGGCCTGGCAGGGTATGGTGGTCGATAGGGGGTACAGGTTATTGTTTGCGATGGGTGTCGAAGCGGAGGCCTCGAGCGTAATGTTCCCCACGTTGGCTATGAACGTGTTCCCTTGCATCTGGACCGGCCCCGCTACATCGATTGCTGGTACGGCCGCAGTGCCGTTGGCACTGATACAATTGCCCGTCACCGTCAGAGGTGTACTCGAGCAACCAACTACAACCAGACCACTTCCGTCGTTGCCGTAGAGTAAATTGTTCGTCACAGACAGCGGGGAAGTGCAGTAGTTATTCTGGGCCCTAATCGCGGCCGAGGTTGTGGACGAAATGTCATTGTCCTTGACCGCAAGTGCCGCGCCGTACCCGATCGCATATATGCCGGTACTACCACCCGTGATGATCGAGTGGGAGACTGTTCCGCTCGAGAAATAAGTGTAGACTCCCGTGGTCCCCGCTCCATTACCGTTTATAATCGCACCGTCGATTGCTAGAGCGCCCTGCGCGTAGATGGCGTAGGCGAGACCTGAATTTTGCGTCAGGAGGGGGGCATCGATCGTTATTGAGCCGGAACTAGTGGCGTAGATTCCATAATTAGCAATTGAATTTGACGTTATTGATGCGCTCGTAATGAGTAGAGCACCTGCCGATGGAGTCGCATAGATCGCCGTGGAGAGGGAGCTGGCGCTGATATCAGGCACAAGTATCTCGGTCGGTGAAAGAGTGGATATCCCGTACGCGCCGGAGGCGCTATGGACGTGAGCGTGATCGACGACGACCTGCGGGCCGGTGGCGATGCCGATAGCAGCGTACTGAAACGTCGACTGCTCGACGGTCAGCTCGTGAAGGTAGGGGGCGGCGCCGTTTAGAGCAACGACACCAAGCATGCTGCCGCTGTCGTTCGCGTACTGCACATCCACATACTCGAGGATCGATCCGCCAGTGTAGGCGCCCGTGGTATTGTCGAAGGTGGCGGGCTTGGAGGTGTTTTCGAAGCGGATTCCATTCCAATTGCCCGTCGTCGTTGATGCCGCCGTGAAGATGATGTGATTCTGAGCGTTCCCTCGGGCGATGAGCGTGCCATTGGCGACGTCGAGGTAACGCCCCGCCAGGAAGGTCACTTGGACACCGGGAGTGATGGTCAGGACATTCGGCGGCGAGGACGGGCAGCTGGTGCCACCGACGACCAGGGTACGGCCGACCGTCGTCGAGCTAGTCCAGGTGTTGCTACCGCAGAGGTCGTCACCATGGGCAGTGCCGGGGTGCAAGAAGAATACGGCGGCCGCCAGGGGCAGAGCGAGACAACAGCCCCGAGTCTGCCTCGTACCACGGCTCAGGGCTGCGCCGGCCCGCGTGCGGCTGGGAAACCTCTGAGACAGGAATCTCACAAGCGGTTCGTATCCACCACGAGGTTGCTTGCCGTCAAGCAAACGCGTGCCAGGCGTCTCGACGAATCCTGACTTGAACGATTGGCGGCTTACGACGCGCAGAGAAGATAGAAGAAGATAAGACCCTCAAGGGGCTATCCGCCTCGATCTCCTCCTAGCCGCGTCTACCACCCCGCCCGTCGCTCCGTAACGACGCAGCGCATAATGGGCCGGGCGTCCCGAGAGGGGCCGGCGGCCCAGTCGTGGGCGTCCCACGGCGACAGGCCCAGCCCAGGCGAGCCGGCGCGGCTGGAGAGGCACACCCGTCCGAGGGCGGCCCCAATTCGGGCACCGCCTCCCAGCGGGCGGCTCAGGTCATGCGTCGAAAAGCAGGTCGGCCGGCGCGGGCGGCGGCGGCGGCTCGGTCGGGAGCCCGAGGTGGGTGAGAATCTTCCGGATGACGACCGGGTCGTCGATGGTCGCGATCACTCGCATCCGGCCCCCACAGCGCGGACAGGCGAAGACACCGACGGCGAACTTCTCATGATTCTCCTACGCTTCCGTCCCCCCAGAGCGGCAAGCGTAGCACGAAGGTGGTGCCATAGCCCTCGTTGGAATCGACTGCGATCGTCCCGCCGTGCGCCTCCGCGAACTCGCGCGCGATCGCAAGGCCGAGGCCGGACCCCCGCTCCTTGGTGGTGAAGAACGGTGTGAATATCCGCGCGCGCGACGACTCGGGAACGCCCGCACCGCGGTCGGTGACCGCGATCGCGGCCGTGCTGTCGGCGAGCGCGCCGGACACCAGGACTTCCGCGCCCCGGGGCGAGGCCTCGATCGCGTTCCGGAGCACGTTCACGACCGCCTGCTTGATCTTGAGCTTGTCGAGCCGAGCGGTTGCCTCCTGCGGACATTCGAGCCGGATCATCACTCCGCCCTCGGCTGCTTGCGGCCTGCATTCCTCGACCGCCTCGGCGAGCACGTCGCAGAGCCGGTGCTCGTAGAGGTTGAGCTTGAGATCGCGGCTGAAGACGAGCAGGTCCGTCAGCACGCGGTTCACGCCGCCGAGCGCGTCCTCGATGGCGCCGGCGTTCGCCCTCGCCTGCGCGACCGCCGCGGCCGGCTCGCCGTCGGCGTCGGCATGGCGGATCAGGTCGGCGTAGATACCGATCACCCCCAGCTGCTGGAGCATCTGGTGCGAGATCACGGATGACATCTTGCCGATCGCCGACAGCCGCTCGCGGTGTTCGAGCTCACGGTTGAGCGCCTCGAGCCGCCGGTTCTGCTCCTCGACGGTGACTCGCCGCTCGTTGAGATGCTTCAGCATGAGGTGGAGCCCGAGGGCCGACACCGAGCCGGCCGTCGCGCCGAGGAGTCCATGGTGCTCGTAGCCGTAGGCGATCAGGAAGACGAACGGTGTGAGCGCGAGCACCGTGATGAGGCTCAAGTCCCTTCTGACCTCGCCCGCCGCCCACACTGACGGCCGCAGCACGGAACTGAAGGAGAACACGGGCAGCAGCGAAAGGACGGTCCAGGCCGCGTATCCGGCCACCTCGGCCGCGATCATCACCCCCGGGTCGGTCACTGGCGGCGCGGCCGGCGAGAGCATGAAAACGACGGCCCACCGTGCGCCGAGCCCCAGATAGGCACCCGCCCAGTCGGACAGCGCCCCCGGGTCCCGCCTGAAGGCGCGGCCGACGAACTCCGTCCCCCCGCCCCGAAGCTCCGGCAGCTGGCGGCGCCAGCCTTCCGGAAGCACGGCCCGCACGAGCAGGACGAGCGCCGACCCGAGGTTGTTCAGGACGACGATCGGGAGGCCGCCGATGTAGAGAAACCCGATCGACAGCGCGAGACCCGGCATGGGCAACAGCAGGCCCGGCAGCACCTCGACCGTGGGCCGGTAGAGGACCATGGAGAGGAGGACGTATGTGACGTAGATCGGCCAGTCCTCCAGCCGGAAGCTGAAGAGGCTCGCCACCGCGACGGAAAACCCGGCGACGATGACGAGACCCTGCACGAGCGAGGGCAGTCTCCCCTTCATGGCGGCGTCTTCGTCCCGAGCCCGAGTCTTACGGCCAGCAAGGCGGCCTTGGTGCGGTCGTTCACCTGCAGCTTCCGGAAGATGCTGGCGACGTGATTCTTGACCGTCTGCTCGCTGATGAAGAGCCGCTTCGCGATCTCGCGGTTCGAGTCGCCGGTCGCGAGCAGCTTGAGTATCTCCTCCTCACGCGCCGTGAGCGCGTCCAGCTGCTCGCGGTAGTGCTCCTCCTTGCGCTCGCGCTCGAACTCGCGCAGCACGCGCCCCGCGATCTCACCCGAAAGCATCGGCTCGCCGGCTGCCGCCCGTTCGACTGTGGCGCGGATCTCGTCGGGCGAGACGTTCTTCAGGAGATAGCCGACCGCGCCCGCCTTGAGTGCCGCGAAGACGCGCTCGGAATCCGAGAACGCGGTCAGCATGACGACGCGGACCTCGGGATGCTTCTCGTGCAGCGCATGCGTCAGCTCGATGCCGCTCTCTCCCGGCATCTCCACGTCCATGAGCACGATCTGGGGCCGGCCGTGCGCTCGCAGCGCCTTTCCCATCTCCTCGCCGCTCCCCGCGGTGGCGATCACCCGGATCGTCTTGCGCGCCTCGAGGGCCTGCCGGAGCCCCTCGCGGAAGACCGGATGATCGTCGACGATCATCACCTTGACCGGGTCGCGCATCGTTTCGGGGAGTATCGCTCGGCGCCGCCCCGCGCCACCACCAGTACGGAGGTACCAGCCCGACAAACCGCTCGTACCGGGCCGTCCGACCCTCGCAAAATGAAGCCCCTGGCCGATTGAGCCTGCTCCGCTGCCGCCCATAGGGTGCGAGGCGAAAGGAGGTCATGACACATGACGTTCCTGATCGGCAGCGGCATCCCGACACTCGCCGTACCGGCCGGCTCGACGGCGCTCGGGATGGGAAGCCTGGTGTTCACGCTCCTCGTCGTCTCGGCGCTGAGCCTCGTCCTCGCCGGTCGGCGGTGGATGTCATGAGCGGGCAGGCCGGCTACCTCGCGTTCCTGGTCACGCGCGACGGCGAGCCGGACGTCCTCCGCCACACCCTCTCGCGCCGCGAGGCGTTCTACGAGCGGCTCGCGCACGAGCCGGTCCGGTCCAGCCGCCGCTTTGACCGCGAGACGTTCCTGCGGAATCTCGCACGCCGGCGGCCGGAGCCAGGGCTCGACGCACACATGCTCTGGCTCCTCGCGACTGCCAGGGCGAACCAGGCGGAGCGGTTCGGCGTCGGGCTCGCCGAGCTCTACGGCAAGATGACGCTCGATGACCCCGTCCGGGTGCACCTCGGCCTCCAGGAGCACTACCACACGCGCATCCTCGCCGACGTGGTGGCGCTCTTCGGTCTTCCCGTGCACCACCGCCCGCCCGCGCTCGCCGCACGCATGATCGTGAAGCTCGTCATCGGCACGCCCGAGCACTGGAGCCGCCCGCTGATCGGGTCCTCCGAGATGGCGGGCGTCGTGATCTTCCGCGCGCTCCGGGACTGCGGGATCGCGCTGTTCGCCGACGAGCCCGCGGTCGCCGCGCGCATCCGCCTTCTCTACGACGAGATCCTGGGCGACGAGATCGGCCACGTCGGATACCTGGCCTCGCTCCTCGGTCCGGCGGGGCGCACCGTCATGCGGGGGCTCCACCGCGCGCTGGGGCCCCGGCTCGCGTATGAGATGCCAGAGCTGGTGGCGGTCCTCGGCCGCGACGAGATCGCGCGGCGCTTCCGGGCCGAGTTCCGTGTGGACGAGATGGCGGCCGAGTTGCCCGGCCGCGCCTATGCCGCGGCGACGATCTAACATTCGAGGCAGCGCAGAGGAGCAACGGTCAACAAGGATCTCGTCACCGTCACGGCTGCAGCGGCGGCCGTGGCGTGCCCGAGCATTGCCGCGACCCGCGACGCCGTCGAGATGGAGGTGTTTCAGCTGGCCTAGCGGCAGCTAGCCGCGGTGGTGCAGTCTTGCTCCGGATTCTGCATATCCGTGGGCGCGTCGATCGGCACGATTCGGATGCCCGCCGTATAGTCGACGTCGGCAGCAGGGTTGGCGTCTGAACTGAGGAAGGTGACGGTCACGTCGCCCTGGCCGTCGGTCGGTGCGCAGCGCCGATTGGGAGCGGAGCCACTGCTGGGATAGAAGTTAACGAAACCAACCCGATCGGCGGGCATCTGACCAGTCACCAGGGGATCCTGGAGCGAGATCACGTAGTTGGAGTCGCCCGGAACGGTGACGTGGGCAATCCCCGCTTCGGCCGAGCACGTGTCGGGCGCGCAATCGGCATCCACGCTACAGGGCCGACCGTCGGGACATTCGCTCCGCCCGGTCGTCACCGTGACTGGGCCGATCTGGACCGGGCCGACGTCGATGGGGTCCGCGATGGAATCGTTGGGGTCCTGCGACATGGTCGTGACCACCCTGACCCGCAACGGGACGCTGGCGCTGGGGAGATCGAAGCTCCTCAAGCTCGTCTGGTAGCCGCTCTGGATCGCCTGCAGGCAGCTCTTCGGATCTTTGGCTTTCGCTGCCTTCCTACACATGTCTCGGATCGCCCGCCATTTTTGCCGGGTTTTCATCAGGCAGGTCTTGTATCCCTGCTCGATCGCCTGCCTGCACGGCGCCCCCTTCGTGCACCCGGTCGAGCTTTCCGCCCGCGCGGCGCCAGCTCCCAGAACCAGCACAGCCAAGATCAACATTCCCGTGACGTTCTTGATGGCGCGCAACCTTGAGGGTTGCGTTGGCCAGACGGGAAGCCCCCCGGGGTTGTTTCCCGACGCATACGGCGCCACGGCTGCGGTGTCATGGCTCGACTGTTGTCGTGTGCTGGCCATCGGGGTGCTCATGGACACGTCCCACCCTGACAAAGACACAGGCAAGTGCCAACGGCGTAGTCGCCGAAAGGCCCCTTGATGCAGGCGACGGTGGCTTGCGGGTTATCGAGGCAGAGGGGGGCCTGACAATCTGCGTCGGTCTGGCAGACATAGCCCGGGCACGGGCCTAGGGATCGACTGAATTCGGTGTCCGCTTCCACGCAGGTATACGCGCCCGTGCTTCCGATGTCGCGATGACACGTGCAGGTGCCACCTGCTGGCCCGCAGGAAGCCCACACATGATTGCCGTCGCAGGGAATGGTGGTCGTGGTGGTGAAGCTGGCCGTGGTCGTGGTGGGAGCTGATGATTCCGTCGTCGTGCTGCTCGTCGACGTGCTGGTCGTGGTGGGCACGGTGCACGTCGAGGGCGGCACGATCCCGCAGTTGTTGCTCGGGCTGGGATTCGGGGCGCGCTTGCACTGCTCGAGGATGGCCTGCCATTTCATCCGACAGCTCTTCCGGTCGCGGTTGTAGCCGTTCAGGATGAGCTGGCACGCCGTCCCGCACTTGGCCTCTGCCGGTGAAGCGATGAGGCAGGCGAGTACGAGCAGAACCACCGCCAAGAGCGCGGTCATGTTCTTCAGCACACCTACCTCCTGGACTTCACGGTGTCATTCCGCAGGCGGGCGGCTCTCCCGGAAGGCGCTGCGTCGGGGGGGTCCGACCGGGCGGGTCGACCGGTTCGGGCGGGAAGGCTACGTCTGCCGTCGTCAAGCAGTCAACGGAGATCTGCAGGCCCTGGGATCGCGCCCAGGCGACCGGTTGAACGCGCGGTACAGCGATTGGATTATTCATATGACCTAAGTCCCTTGACAAAACTTGTCATTTGAATAATACGGTCGGCATGCCCGTCCCTCGACGACGTCGCCGTGCCGCCTCGTTGCCGGTCGCCAGAGCGCCCCGCGCCGTGCAACGGCGGGCGAGCGACACGCGTGACAGGATCGTCGCGGCCGCCCTCGAGGCCTTCGCCGAGCGCGGCTTCGACGGCGCGCGGACTCGCGACATCGCCGCGCGAGCCGGCGTGAACCAGGGCCTCATCACCTATCATTTCTCGAGCAAGGAAGCGCTCTGGAAGGCGGCCGCCGATCGCATCTTCGCGCTCCTCGGTCAGGAGTTCGGCCGCCGTCTCGAGGCTCTCCGGGACGTCGAGCCCGTCGCGCGGCTCCGCGGAGTCGCCCGCCACTTCGTCCGCTTCGCCGCGGCGCACCCCGAGCTCCATCGCTTCATGGTCGAGGAGGGAAAGAGCGACGGGCCACGTCTCCAGTGGCTCGTCGACCGCCACGTCCGCCCGCTCTACGAGGCATCGCGCGAGCTCATCGAGGCGGCGCAGGAAGAAGGCGCCTTGCTCCGGACCGACCCGGTCCACCTGCACTACATCCTGATCGGCGCCGCGACGCACTTCTTCGTCATGGCGGCGGAGGTTCGCCGCCTCACGGGCAACGATCCGATGCGGAAGGACGCGATCGAGGCACACGCCGACGCGTTGGTCTCGCTCCTCCTGGGCGCGACGCAGCTCGGCGCGCGGAAGCGCAAGGCGGGTTGAAGGAGGGCACGTGAAACTCGTGACGTTCACGCACGCGGGCGCGACGCGGATCGGGATCGCCGACGGCAACGAGGTCGTCGACCTCTCCGTCGCCGCCCCCGATCTCCCGCGGGACATGATCGCTTTCCTCGCCGGCGGTGGAGCGGCGTTCGAAGCCGCGCGACGGGCCGCAATGGGCGCTCGCGGACGGATCCCGCTGACGAAGGTGCGCCTCGAGAATCGGGGGATGGAAGAACCCGCCGACGCGGCATTCATCGCGTAGAGGAGGTTCGATGGAAGACCGCCAGCGAAAGCTCGCATTGGAACGCGGACGGATCGCCCCCATCCGGCTGGCGCACATCGTCCGACGCACCGCGCGCTTCGACGAGATGATCGCGTGGTATCGCACCGTGCTCGCCGCCGAGATCGCCCATGCCGACGACATGCTTGCCTTCCTGACCTACGACGACGAGCACCACCGGATCGCGATCGCGCGCATCCCGGGGCTCGAGGAGCAGTCGCCATCCGCCGCCGGCACCGATCACGTCGCCTTCACGTACGCCGACCTGGGCGATCTGCTCCAGACGTACAGCCGTCTGAAGAGCGAGGGGATCGAGCCGTTCTGGTCGATCAATCACGGCCCGACGACGTCGCTCTATTACAAGGATCCGGACGGGAACAAGGTCGAGCTCCAGGTCGACAACTTCACGACCGCCGACGAGTGCAACGCGTGGATGCGGAGCGATGTGTTCTCCGCGAACCCGATCGGTGTCGTGTTCGAACCCGAGGAGCTGCTCGCCCGTTACCGGGCAGGCGAACCACTTGCGGCCCTCGCCGCGCGGCCGCCGCTCCCGCGGGGCTCGTCACCGTTCGACATGCTGCGCTTCTAGCATGACTCCAGCCGAGCGACGCGAGTTCGTCCGCACCCACCGGACGGCGATTTTGGGCTACGGACGGAAGGAGCACGGACCGTCGATGAGCGTCGTCTACTACGTGATGGACGGCGACGACATCCTCGTGTCGACCATGGCGGGCCGCGGCAAGGCGAAGGCGGTGCGGCGGAACGGCCGCGTGTCGCTGTGCGTGCTCGACGAGCAGTGGCCGCCGACGTACCTCCTGATCTACTGCGACGCCCGCGTCGAGACGGAGGAGACGGCCGTCGTCGACCTGATGATGCGCATCGCGGGGGTCATGGCCGGGACGGGGATGCCCGACTCGCTGCGGCCGATGGTCGAGCAGGCGGCACGGATCGAGAACCGCGTCGTTCTCCGCCTGCGGCCATACGCGACGTTCGAGTCGCCGCCGCGACACGTGCACTCCGCCGCAGACGTGAACGAGAAGCTGCTCCACGGCTATGGACGCATGATGCCGTGGAACGCCGCATGAGCACCAGACGACCTGAACTCGACACCGACCTGTATAGCGACGCGGCGATCGCGGATCCCTACCCCCTCTATCGCGTCATCCGCGATCTTGGCCCGGCAGTGTGGCTCCGTGCGCACGGTGTCTGGGCGATCGCGCGGTTCAACGACGTGCGCGCGGCGCTGCGGGCGGACCACATCCTGGTATCCGGACGCGGCGTCGCGATGAACGA
>JACXTT010006302.1_pt1 | contig 16967 bp, 15 predicted proteins | sample 9270951 | NCBI WGS metagenome assembly JACXTT01 (sample SAMN15532306, study PRJNA645909) | rock metagenome | isolation source: weathered quartz diorite | place: Puerto Rico | collected 2017-06-21 | reverse complement strand
CCCCGGGTAAAGGCGGCGGGTTCGGTCTTGGGGGTGGGCAGCAGGATGAAGGGAGCGCCGCGGTACCGTTCGAGGCTTGCCGCGCCCACGCCGGTCTTCCCTTTGCCGGCGATCGGATGTGCGCCGACCACCCGCGCGCCGGCCGGCGCGAGCGCTTCCATGCGCGACACCAGCGGGCCCTTGACGCTGCCGACGTCGGTGATCACGGCGCCGGCCGCCAACCTGGGCGCGCAGGTCTTCAGCGCCGCTTCGAAGGTGTCCACCGGTGTGGCCAGCACGAGCAGATCCGAGCCCGACGCCGCCTCTGCCAGGTCGGTCGTATAGCGGTCGATGGCTTTGAGTGCAACGGCCTTCTTGAGGTTCTCGATCCGCCGGCCGGTGCCGACGACGGCGCCGACGAGGCCCTGCTGCTTGCAGATCATCCCGAGGGAGCCGCCGATGAGGCCCACCCCGACGATGGTCATCTGCTTGAACAACATCCCCATCAGATCTCGCGCCCGACCGCCTCCGCGATTTTTTTCAGGTCCTTCATCAGCTCCTTGAACTTGGCAGGCTTGAGCGACTCCTCGCCGTCGCAGAGCGCGCACTCGGGGTTGGAATGGACTTCGATCAGCAGGCCGTCCGCGCCGGCCGCAATGGCGGCCTTGGCCATCGGCGCCACCAGCGCCCATTTGCCCGTGGCGTGGCTCGGGTCCACGATGACGGGGAGGTGCGACAGTTCCTTGAGGGTCGGCACGCACGAGAGGTCCAGCGTGTTGCGGTACTGGGACTCGAAGGTCCGGATGCCGCGCTCGCAGAACATCACGTTCTTATTGCCCCGCGACATGATGTATTCCGCTGACAGGAGCCATTCCTTGATCGTCGCCGAGAGGCCGCGCTTGAGCAGCACCGGCTTGTCGTACGCGCCGACTTCCTTCAGCAGCTCGAAGTTCTGCATGTTGCGCGCGCCGATCTGGATGATGTCCGTCTTCGCGAGAAAAAACTCGATGTCGCGCGGATCGAGGATCTCGCTGACGACGGGCAGGCCGGTCTGCCGCTTGGCCTCCGCCAGAAAGTCCAGGCCCTCGTTGCCGAGACCCTGGAAGGCGTACGGCGAGGTGCGGGGCTTGTACGCGCCGCCGCGGAGGATGTTGGCGCCGGCGGCCTTCACTTCCTGCGCGATCCCCACCGTCAGCTCTTTCTTCTCCACGGCGCAGGGGCCGGCCATGATCGCCAGCTTCTTGGCGCCGACCTTGACGCCGCTCACGTCGACGATCGTGTCGTCTTTCTTGAATTCGCGTCCCGCCAGTTTCCAGGGCGCCAGGATCGGCACCACGTCTTCGACTCCGGGGATCGCCCGGAACGGCTGGTTGGCGATCAGGCGGTCGTCGCCGATCACGCCGATGATGGCCCGCTCCTGCCCTTTGGACAGGTGCGGGGTCAGGCCCAGCTCCTTGATGCGGTCCATCACGTGGTCGATTTCTTTTGCGGTGGCATCGGGTTTCAACACGATAATCATGAACAGGATCTCCTTAAATCTTTATGAATGCAGCACTGCCTGGAGCGCTGTGATGAATCGTTCATTTTCCTGGGGCAAGCCGATCGTGACCCGGAGAAAGGCGCCTCCCAGGTGCCGGACGATGACACCTTGCCTGAGCAGGGCTTCGAACACGGCCTTGCCGTCTCGCTTCACGTTGAAGTAGAGGAAGTTGGCCTGGCTGGGGACGACGCGCAGCCCCAGGGCCTTCAGACGTTCCGTGAGGATGCCCAGGCCCTCGGTATTCAGTCGTCGGCTCTCGCGGACATGCTCCTCGTCACCAAGGGCGGCCAGCGCGGCCTTCTGGGCGAGGCTGTTGGTGTTGAACGGCGGGCGGATGCGGTTCAAGTGCTCGACGATCTCCGGCGTTGTCAGGCCGTAGCCGATCCGCAGGCCGGCCAGCCCGTAGATCTTCGAGAAAGTCCGCAGCAGCACGACGTTACGGCCGGACTTGAGGATTGCCAGGGTATCCGGGTAATCGGCGGCCGTCACGTATTCGTAGTAGGCTTCGTCGAAGACGACGATCACGTCGGGGGGGATCGCCTGCAGGAAGGCCGATACTTCGGCGGCCGTGACGTACGTGCCGGTCGGGTTGTTCGGGTTGCACACGAACACCAGCCGGGTCTTCTTGGTCACGGCCTTCGCCATGGCGGGCAGGTCGTGACGGAAATCTTTCAATGGCACCTGCACCAGCTTGCCGTGGGCGGCCGTGACGTCGATCTTATAGACGACGAAGCTGGGATCGGCCATCACCGCCTTGTCCCCCGGCTCCAGGAAGGCTTTGGTCAGCATGGTGATGATCTCGTCCGAGCCGTTGCCGAGAATGATCTGGTCCGGGGAAACCTTCCAGCGGTCCGCCAGGGCCCGGCGGAGGTAGTGGCCGCCGCCGTCCGGATAGCGGTGCAGGGTCTTCGCGGCTTCGTTCAGGACGGCCAGCGCCTTGGGCGACGGCCCGCGCGGGTTCTCGTTCGACGCCAGCTTGATCGAGCCGGTGATGCCGAACTCGCGCTCCAGTTCCTCGATCGGCTTGCCGGGCGAGTAGGGGGTGATACCGGCGATGTCGGGGCTGATTCGAATGGCCATGGGTGTCTCTCAGCCGTGCGCGGGATAGGAGCCCAGGATCTTGAAGAACAGACACCGGGATTTGAGCTCGGCCAGGGCTTTCTTGATCCGGTCTTCGTCCACGTGGCCCTCGATGTCGATGAAGAAGATGTATTCCCAGGCTTTGCGGCGCGACGGCCGCGATTCGATTTTGCTGAGGTTCACGCCGGAGGAAGCGAAGGGACGCAATAAATCGTAGAGAGCGCCGACCTTGTCCTTGACCGACAGCATGATGGAGGTCTTGTCCTTGCCGGTCCGCTCCGCGGGTTTGAGGGAGAGCACCAGGAACCGGGTGAAGTTGTTGATGTTGTCCTCGATCCGTGCCTTCAAGCCCTTCAAGCCGTACAGCTGCCCCGCCAGTTCCGACGCGATGGCTGCGGCCGTGGGATCGTCGGCGCAGATCTCGGCCGCGCGGGCCGTGCTGTGCACTTCCGAGGTCGGCACGCCCGGCAGGTTGGTCTCCAGCCAATTCCGGCACTGGGCGATCGCGTGCGGGTGCGAGTAGATTTTCTTGATCGCGCTCAACGAGCCTGCCTTCGAGAGCAGGTGGTGCGAGACCTCCTGGAGCACCTCGCCGTAAATCTGGAGGTTGGAGTCGATGAACATGTCGAGGGTGTGGTTGACCACGCCTTCGGTAGAATTCTCGATCGGCACCACGCCGAAATCGGCCCGGCCCCGCTCGACCTCGTTGAAGACTTCCTTGATGGAGGTCATCGGCACGTACTGGGCCGACGAGCCGAATTTGCGGATGCAGGCCAGGTGCGTGAACGTGGCGGAGGGGCCCAGGTAGGCCACCTTCAGCGGCCCTTCCAGGGCCAGCGATCCGGACATGATCTCGCGGTACACGGCCCGCAGGGCGTCGCTGGGGAACGGGCCGGGATTGTTCTTGACGATCCGGTCGAGAATCTCGGCCTCACGGGCGGGCGTGTGCAGATTGGCCTGCGAGTCCTGGGCCTTCTTGAATTTGCCGATCTCGATGACGTAGCGGGCGCGTTCGTTCAGCAGACGAATGACCTCGTCATCGATCTTGTCGATTTCCTTGCGATAGCTCTGCAGCGACTTAGGGTCTTTCATGAAATCCGCCGTCCAAAAGGGAAAAAGCACTATACCGGACGGCGGCTAATTTTGCAAGGATTTCAACAGGTACTACGCCAGCAGGTCTTTTTGTTTGCCGAAGTGCTGAAACGCGAGGCGAGTGGAGACCCGGCCGCGGGAGCTCCGTTCAAGGTAGCCGGCCTGGATCAGGTAAGGTTCGTACACGTCTTCCACGGTGCCTTTGTCTTCCCCCATGGCTGCGGCGAGGGATTCGAGGCCCACCGGCCCACCGCCGAACTTCTCGATGATCGTCAGGAGCAGCTTGCGGTCCATGTCGTCGAAGCCGGCGCTGTCCACGCCGATCCAGGCCAGGGCCGCGTCGGCGATCTCGCGGGTAACGCGCCCGTCGGCCTTCACCTGGGCGAAGTCACGCACGCGCCGGAGGAGGCGGTTGGCGATGCGGGGCGTGCCGCGGGAGCGGCGGGCCACTTCGGCCGCGCCGGACTCGTCGATCACCATCTTCAGGATGCGGGCGGAGCGCCTGACGATGATCTCCAGTTCTTCCGGAGTGTAGAAGTCCAGCCGCTGGACCAAGCCGAACCGGTCTCTCAAGGGGGACGTGAGCGAGCCGGCGCGCGTTGTCGCCCCGACCAGCGTGAACCGAGGCAAATCGAGCTTGATCGTCCGGGAAGACGGTCCCTGGCCGATGATGAGGTCGAGCTGGTAATCCTCCATGGCGGGATAGAGCGCCTCCTCGACGGAGCCGGCAGGCGGTGGATCTCGTCGATGAACAGCACGTCGCCCCGCTGGAGGTTCGTCAGGATGGCGGCGAGGTCGCCCGCGTGGTTCAGCACAATGCCGGAAGTGGATTGGATGGCCACGCCCATCTCCCTGGCGATGATGTGGGCAATGGTGGTTTTGCCGACGCCGGGCGGGCCGTAGAAGATGCAGTGGTCGAGTGCGTCGCCGCGCTGCTTCGCCGCGTCCATGCAAATGCGCAGCGATTCCTTCATCCGCGCCTGGCCGACGTACTCGTCGATCGTCTGCGGCCGCAGCGAGGCCTCGAAGCTCTTCTCATCGTCCGCCGGCTGCGTCGCGATGATGCGATCCGGGTGCTCAGGCATGGTCCGCTACTTCGCCAGTTCTTTCAGGGCCGAGCGGATGATATCGGGAAGGTGGGTCTCACCGTTGCGGCCGGCCAGCACCTGTTTGACGACGTCCTTCACGTCGCCGGCCTTGTAGCCGAGGTTCACGAGGGCCGAGAGAGCGTCGTCCATGAGTTTGCCGGAGGGCTCGGCGGCCTTCGCAGCGCGGTGATCGGCGGCCGCGCCCAGCTTGTCGACCTTGTCCTTGAGTTCCAGCGCCAGGCGCCCGGCCGACTTTTTGCCGATCCCCGGAACGGACGCCAACGTCTTCTGGTCGTCGTTGCGGACGGCCGCCGCGAGGTCGTCCACGCTCAGCGAGGAGATCACGCTCAAGGCCAGCTTGGGCCCGATGCCGGACACGCTGAGCAGCATCAGGAATGCGTCTTTCTCGCGTTGCGTGGAAAAGCCGAACAACTGGATGGCGTCCTCGCGGACGTGGGTATGGATGGTGAGAGAAACGGATTGATCGGCGTCGGGGAGCCGATAGTAGGTGCTGAGCGGGATCAGGACATCGTAGCCGACGCCCTGCACATCGATGACGACTCCTCCCGGGTGCTTTGATGCGAGGCGGCCGGTGAGCGAAGCGATCATCCTGCCGCCGCGACCTTCTCCATAATCTCTTCCGGAATGTCGAAGTTGGCGTGGACCTTCTGCACGTCGTCGTGGTCCTCCAGCGCGTCGATGAGCTTCAGCGTGTGCTCCGCGTTCTTTTCGTCCAGTTTGATGTAGTTCTCCGGGATGAAAGTGATCTCGGCCAGCGACGTCTGGATCTTGGCGTCGGCCAGGGCCTTCTTCACCGCTTCGAACTCGTGCGTGCCGGTGATGACTTCGTAGGTCTTCTCGTCCGTCTTCATGTCTTCGGCGCCGGCGTCCAGCGCCAGGCTCATGAGCTTGTCCTCGTCCACCTTGCCCTTTTCCACCACGAGCAGGCCCTTTTTATGGAACTGCCAGGAGACGGCGCCGGCCTCGGCCATGCTGCAGTTCTGCTTGGTGAAGAGGTTGCGGATCTCGGCCACCGTCCGGTTCCGGTTGTCGCTGGTAATGTCGATCAGCAGGGCGCAGCCCCCCGGGCCGTAGCCTTCCAACTGAAATTCTTCGTAGTGGACGCCCGGGAGCTCGCCGGTGCCGCGCTGGATCGCCTTCTTGAGGTTATCCCCCGGCATGTTGGCGTCTTTGGCCTTGAGGATCGCGAGTCTGAGGCGGGGGTTGCCGTTCGGGTCGCCGCCGCCGAGACGCGCGGCGATGGTGATTTCACGGATGATCTTGGTGAAGATTTTGCCGCGCTTGGCGTCTACAGACGCCTTGTGCCGCTTCGTGGTCGCCCAGTGACTATGGCCGCCCATGACCTCGCTCCTTCATGCTGTGAATGGTAGTTCATAATGATGTGAGAGTGGATTGTGACACAGGGTCAAAAGGGTGTCAATGCGAAGAAGCCAAGGGAAGCAGGGCAATCTGCAGAAGCTGACACTGACTTATTACCGTTTTTCGCGTTCCTGTCTACGGCGTTCCTTTCTGTTCATTGGTGCTGGCTTCGGCTCAGCTGGCGGCGGCCCAGCCTGGCTTCCCTGTACCACTATTTGATGCACCATGTTCACTTTTCTGCGACCGAGGTTGTTCTCGATTAACTTAGCCGCAGGGGTGAAATTGAGGGTGAGGTCGTAGGCGTGATAGACGCTCAATACGGCGTCCTGTAAATCAGCATCTTCCTCTAAGCGTCTTACTCGGAGCCCCTGGCCTCTAAGTTCAGGAAGGCGAATCGGTCTGGCATGGCTCCTGAAGCGATCATACGATTCCTCTGAGCCGAACCAATCCGCTATCTCGTTAGCTTTCTGTTGTCGGCCTTCCTCAGCAATTCCTAAGTCAGGATGCCTCAGCATGTATTGGGCGAGCCACTTCTCAACAACGTCGATCGAGAGCTGGACCTGTTGATTACAGAACTCTATTAGGCCGCCCGCATAGGACCGAAGAATTGGAGTCCACGCCGGCAACGCGCCGATATCGTTTTTGCACTCTTCTTTTGCTCTGGCAAAATCCCTTAGAATGGCGTGGGCTGGGGCTAGTCGCATTCCTTCGGGCGTTGGAACAAAGATTTGGGGGTCCGTGGGGCCTAGCTCCGAATGTTCTCCCATAACGATCTCGTCGCAACCCAGCGCCATCATCGTAGCAGCCGATTTCGCTTGTAAGGGCACAATTGCCCTGATGTCATCAAACTGTGTTCGGAGATATTCCATTATTTGTTCGGCGGCCTCCGCCGATCCACCTGGGCTGTGGAGGATCAGATCAAGTCTGCGCTCTTCAACCTGGTAGCAAACCTCCATAAATCCGTGAACGTCAGCGGTTTGAACTTCAATGCCGGGAGCACCCTGTTTTTGTAGCCAGCCACTTACGTATGCAATGACTGTCCGACCAGTTTTCTTTTGGAGGTTCTGCAAATACTTCAGGCGGAGGCCGTCCATGTCAGGCCCAAGCTGCGGACCGCGCTCCTGAGCACTGGCTTGTACCTCCTTAAGGATTTCTCCCCAAGTTGGCACGTTATTTTAGGAAGGGTTTGTAGAGTTGGAAACGTGCGAGGTGACAATCCCAGCCATCATTGCAGCACGGTACGACTGTTCGATGGACTCATAGATTTCCATCATTGTAGAAGCCGTGTCTGGAGTGGCCTGAGAAAGCAGTTCTTCCGGCAATTGTGTCTCACGGACAGGGACTGATTTGAGTCGTGTCTTCACTTGGTGTCCTCTTTGTGAGTTGAGGTATAACCCTAGCATAAGCCTGCGGGTAAGGGCAATAAGAAAGCTTAGGACAAGTTGATATGGTCTCTCATATGTAAGCTCGTGGTAAACATCAAGTTTTTGAGATTTCTAAACCGACTCCTACCCGGCTAGGGCCTTGCGGATTTCGCGGGCGGTGCGCGGGCCGACGCCGCCCACGCGCTGGAGATCGGCCTCGCTGGCGGCCGCCAGGGCCTCGACCGACCCAAAATAACGCAGCAGATCACGCCGCTTGGCCGGACCGACGCCCGCAATGTCGTCCAGCTTGGACGAGAGGAGCGCCCGGCTCCGCAGCTTCCGGTGATAGGTGATCGCGAACCGGTGCGACTCGTCGCGAATCCGTTGCAGGAGGTGCGTGGCCGGCGAGGACGGCCTCAGGATCACCGGGTTCTTCCGGCCGGGGAGAAAGATCCGTTCCTCCTTCTCGCCTTTCGCTTTGGCGAGCGCGATGATGTCGATCCGCGAGAGCCCCAGTTCCCGCAGGGCGTCCATGGCGGCGCCCAACTGCCCGATGCCGCCGTCGATCAGGATCAGGTCGGGGAGCGGCCGCTGATCCTCCTTGACACCGGAGTAATGGCGCAGGACCACCTCGCGCATGCTGGCGAAGTCGTCGGCGCCCTCGACGGTCTTGATGCGGAACTTGCGGTACTCCGAGCGTTTCGCCCCGCCGGCTTCCCAGACCACCATGGAGGCGACGCCCTGGTTGCCCTGGATGTTGGAGATGTCGAACCCTTCGATGCGGGCCGGCGCCTTTTTCAGGTGCAGCAGCTTCTGGAGTTCTTCCACGGCGGCGCGCGCCGTGGCTTCGTCGCGCAGGTGATCTTTCAAGGCGGCGGCGGCGTTCTCCTCCGCCAGCTGCACGAGGTGGTGCTTCGTCCCGCGCTCCGGCGCCAGGACCTGTACTTTTTCTCCTTTTTTCTCCGACAGCCACCGGCTGATGAGGTCGGCTTCCGGCAGCGCGAGCGGCAGCAGCACCTGTTTGGGCGGGAGGACATCCTTGTTGTAGAACTGCTCGATCACCGAGCGGACCAGTTCCTCATCGGGCTGTTCCTGCACCTGCCCCCAGTGGAAGTCTTTGCGGCCCACCAGCAGGCCGCCCCGCACGAACAGCAGCTGAATGTCCGCGGCCGTTCCGTCCCGGACCATGCCGACGACGTCCTGATCCACGATCTCGGTCTGGGCCACCCGCTGGCGCTCGAGGGTCCGTTCGATCTTGAAGATGCGGTCGCGCATGCGGGCGGCTTCCTCGAAGTCTTCGCGTCCGGCGGCCGAGTCCATCTGCGCGCGGTAGCCTTCAAGCAGCTCGGTGTCGCGGCCCTCGAGGAACATCCGCGCCTGCTTGACGATCTCGTGATACTCCTTGGAGGTCTGGTAGCCGACGCAGGGTCCCATGCAGCGCTTGATCTCGTACTCGATGCAGGGGCGCTCGGCCTTGCCGTCGATCTCGATCTCGCAGGTGGCAAGGGGAAACACCTTCCGGATGACGCGCAGGGTCTCCCGCAGCGCGCCTGCTGGGACGTACGGGCCGTAATAGAGCGCTCCATCGTTCTGCACTTTGCGCACGATGGTGAAGCGGGGAAAGGCCTCCTTGATCGGCAGGCGCAGGTAGGGGTAGTTCTTGTCGTCGCGCAGGATGACGTTGAAGCGCGGCCGGTGCCGCTTGATGAGGTTGTTCTCGAGGATCAGCGCTTCCAACTCGGACCGCGTGACCATGGTCTCCAAGTCCGTCACGTGCGTGACCAGGAGGCGGTTCTTCGGAGTGAGGTCCGCGCCTTTTTGAAAGTAGGATCGGACCCGGTCGGCCAGAACGTTGGCCTTGCCGATGTACAGGACCTCTCCGCCCTTGCCCTTCATCAGGTACACGCCGGGCTTCTCGGGAAGGCGTTCGAGCTTGGTAAGAAACGAAGTGGGCGTGGGAGGCGCGCTCTTAGCGGGCCCCCCTCCCGCTTGAATGCTATCCGACGGCATAAAACCTAGTGTAGACTAGAGGTCTCGGCTCGACAAGGGAGGCCAAGCGGGTGGGCGGACAATCGTGGCAAATCGGGCGAGTCTTCGGGATCCCGTTGCGTGTCCATGTCTCTTGGTTCCTGGTGTTCGCGCTCGTGGTGTGGTCGGGCCGGAGTTACTTTCCATACGTGCTGCCGCGGGCTCCCTCATGGGAATACTGGACGATGGGGGCGGTAGCGGCCCTGCTGCTGTTTGCCTCGGTGCTGGTGCACGAGCTCGGCCATTGCCTCGTCGCCATGCGGTACCGGATTCCGATCGCCCAGATCACGCTGTTCATCTTCGGCGGCATGGCGCAGATCAAGCGCGAGGCGCCGACGCCAAAGGCGGAGTTCCTCATCGCCATCGCGGGCCCGCTCGTGTCGGTCGCGCTCGGCTTCGGATTCTGGGGCCTCGCCGTTTTGCCCGAGGCGCCCCCCGCGTTGGTCGCCCTGTCGGAGCACCTCCGGAATATCAACCTGATGCTGGCGATCTTCAACCTCGTGCCGGGGTATCCGCTGGACGGGGGGCGCGTCCTCCGTGCGGGGCTCTGGGCCTGGTCCAAGAACTTTCACCAGGCCACGCGTTACTCGGCGCGCGTGGGGCAGGGGTTCGCCGTGCTGCTCATGCTCTTCGGGGTCTATGACGTGGTCGCGGGGCTGCAGATCGGCGGCGTGTGGTTTCTGCTGATCGGCGCCTTTCTCTACACGGCCGCCCACAGCACGTACCGCCAGATCTCGTTTCAGGAATCGCTCATCGGCCTCCGGGTGGGCGATGTCATGACGGCGGACGTCGTCGCACTGGAGGCGGCGTTGACTCTGGACGAGGCGGTCAACAACTACTTCCTGCGTTTGGGCTACGGGGGGTTCCCGGTGGTGGACGGCGGGCGGCTGGTGGGGATGCTCTCGCTCAAGGAGCTCAAGGCGATCCCGCGCGAGCAGTGGGGCGTCATAACTGTCGGCCAGGTGATGGTCCCCCACGGGTACCATGCGGAGATCCATCCGGACGAGCCGATCACCGCGGCCATGGAGCGCATCTTCCACGACGACCGCAGCCGGCTGGTCGTGATGGACGGCGACAAGGTGCTGGGCCTCGTCACGCGCTCCGGCATCGCGCGCTTCCTCGACCTCCGCCAGCGCTAACTTCTTCTACGCCCCTTCGTCGAGTGAGAGTATGCGGCGGTTGCCGTCGGCGTCCATCTGGACGGTCATGTGGATGGAGGTGCCGAGCTTCAGCTTCCGGAAGAAGTCCATCATGCCGGCGTCGCGCGGGAGCACTTTGAACATCATCTCGCGTTGATTGCGCAGGTCCCGCCAGCCGGTGCCGTCGTGGACGTGCGTCCAGTCGATCCAGATCGCATCTTCGTAGCCGTCAAAGGACCGTAGTCGGCCCACGATGCGGGTCGGCTTCTCGAATTTCATCTGCTGGATGACGTCTTCGAACTCTTTCGGCTGCTGTCCCGGCGGAAACGGTTGCGCGAGGGCTAGCGCGCCGACGAAGAAGAACATGCCGGCTGCGAACAGAAAGGGTTTCGTGGGAGCCATAAGGCTATTGTAAGCCTCTGCCCGCAGATGGTCGAGGCTATAGTCAGGATCAACAGAAGAAATTAGGGATACCGAAATTGAAGGTACTCGGCGAATTCTTGTTCGGTGAGTAGCTGCTTCTTCAGTCTCAGGTTAACCCACTTCAATCCTATGTTTAAGATGTAAAGGCCGAATGCTGTAACTGCCACGGCTTTTAGAACGCTCCAGCCACCCACCTCACCGCTACGTGTGATATCAGCCCAAAATACAAGCAGACCAACATAAACCATCAAAATTCCGTGATAGACGGAGATGCAAACTAACCAGCCCCACTTGAATGTCTTTAGCTTTTTCACATCGTGACCTTCCTCTGCGATCCAATTGTAAACATGGCGGTATCGAAGGGCTTGGTATAGGTACACGAGACTCGTTAAGAAGAGGATCATAAATTTAGGTTTCTGGGACAGCATAGCGAAATCAAGATTTATTGGCATAAGCAGGGTTTGGAAAACTATCGCACTAACTGCTAGCGTGAGAAATACTCTCCAGCCTCCTAGGTAAAGAAATACAAGCGGGCCGCCGAGGGCGAGAATTAGGGTTAGCGCCATGCTCTTTTTCTTAGAGATTCCTCGTTGGAGCTGTGACCCTTGCGAGGACTGGCTCAGGGGCTCAAAGTCCTTATCAGACATCGGAGTTTGTGTCCTCTAGCCTTTATCACTTGTCAAGGAGAGCGCCTTGGCAAGAATGATCTCCAGGGGAAGTATTGCGTTGCTTATTATCTCTTTATCATCACCAGATTCGGTTTTGCTTCCATGGACAAGGTTGCATCTAACGAGATACAAAAATTTACCAAGTGCTACCAATCTGTCAATAGACGAAGCCCCTTCCTTCCTAAGCATCTTCTGCAAATTGCTGCCTTCTTGATCGTCCCCTCTATGGGGGTTCTTCGCAGTTCGCTTGTCCATTCTTTGGATGGGTGGGCGTTTTGAGAAATAGTTCACCGCCTGCGAAAGAGCTTTTAGGATTTCCTTGGCAGTGCTCTCGTCAAATTTTCTGAGGAGGTGTGCGATCTGTTTTACTTCGCTGACGCGCTTTCCTTTGTCGTCCTTCAAGTCGTCTATAACTGCCTCAAGAAAATATAGAGCATTGAACCCGGAAAAGTAGAAGAAAAACTTGGCAAATGTATCTTCAGAAGCCTTGCCTTTAGAGAGCCAGCGCTTAGCTATGTTGGTCTGAAATGAAATTAAGTCGTTGAACATGTGTTGTCGATTTTGTTTCCTTGCATGGAGGAACCCCTCACCCTGGCCCTCTCCCGCAAGGGGCGAGGGGAAATGGAATTACTTCAACGGCAGGATGGCGCTTTGGGCGGCTTTGACGAGCGGGTCGGGGAAGACGCCGAGGACGATGACGCCGATGGCCGCGACGAGCAAGACTGCGATCGTTGCCGGCGAGGCCACGACCCGCACGTTGTGCCCCGGCGTGCCCGCCGTCTCGCCCGGTTCACGCATGTACATCACCATGACCACGCGCAGGTAGAAGTAGGCTGACACGGCGGCGAAGACGACCGCCAGCACCGCGAGGCCCGTCATGTTCGCGCCCACGGCCGCCATGAAGACGTAGAACTTGGCGATGAATCCTCCCGTCGGCGGGATGCCCGCGAGCGAGAACATGAAGAGCAGCATCACCAGTGCCGCCCATTTGTTCCGCCGGGCCAATCCGGTAAAGTCCTCGATCTCGTCTCCCTCCAGCCCACCGCGCCGCAGCATCGTCACTACGGCGAAGGCGCCCAGGTTCATGAAGGCGTAGATGGCCAGGTAGAGCATGACGCTGGCCGTGCCGAAGGCGTCGGCAACGATCAGGCCGATCAACGCGTAACCCGCGTGCGCGATGCTGGAGTAGGCCAGCATGCGCTTGATGTTGGTCTGGACGATCGCGACGACGTTGCCCAGGATCATGGTCGCCACGCAGACCGCGACGAGCAGCATCTGCCAGCTATCCTTCATCCCGCCCAGCGCCTCCAGAAAGACGCGGAGGAACGCCGCGAAGCTGGCGGCCTTGGACGCCACGGCCATGTAGGCCGTCACTGACGTGGGCGAACCCTCGTACACGTCCGGCGTCCACATGTGGAACGGGACCGCCGCGACCTTGAAGCCGAACCCCACAACCAGGAGCCCCATCGCCAGGAGGAGGATCGGATCGCCGGTCGGGAGCCCTGCGATGCCGTCCCGGATGCCCGCGAGCGTGGTGCTGCCGGTGCGGCCGAAGAGCAGCGAGATGCCGTAGAGGAGGATGCCGGAGGAGAACGAGCCCAGGATAAAGTATTTCGCCGCGGCCTCCAAAGGGCGCAGCTCGTACCGTTTGAAGCCGGCCATCACGTAGAGAGAGAGCGACATCAGCTCCAGGCCCAGGTAGATGACCAGCAAGTCCGTGCCCGACACCATCACCATCATGCCGGAGAGCGAGAGCAGGATGAAGGCGTAGAACTCCGGCAGGTCGATCTCCTCCAGTTTCAGGTGCGCCTTCGCCAGCAGGATGACAAGGCCCGAGACGGCGATCAGCAGCAGCTTCCAGAAGGTGCCGTACGCGTCCAGGACATAGAGCCCGCTGAACGCCGGGCGCGGCGAGCCGGTGAGGGGCCCCATGAACCAGTACTCCACTACGAAGGCCGCGCCCAGTACGGCCAGGCTGAAGTACGCCAGCCAGCCCTTGCGGTCCTGGGAGGTCAAGGGGTCGAGGACCAGCACCAGGCAGCCGCCCGCCATGACCAGCAACTCGGGCAGGATCGCAATCAGATCGGCCGTCGAGATGATCGTCATGGCAGGACCACTCCCCGGTCCATCACGTCGAAGATATGCGCGACGCTGGCGTGCATCGGTGTCAGGAAGGGATTCGGGAAGACGCCGATCCAGAAAATGAGAATGACAAGAGGCACCAGCGTGGCCATCTCGCACCAGTTCAAGTCGGGCAACTTCGCCGTCTTCTCATTCGGCACGCCGAACGCGATCCGCTGGACCATCCAGAGCAAATAGACCGCCGCGAGAATGATGCCGAGCGTGGCCAGCACCGCGACGGCCTTGTTGTAGATGAAGCTCCCCACCAGCACCAGGAACTCCCCGATGAAGCTGTTCGTGCCGGGGAGGCCGAGCGAGGAGAGGGCGAAAATCACCAGGCAGGTGGCGTAGCGGGGCATGGGCTTCGACAGGCCGCCGTTGTCCGTGATCTGCCGGCTGTGCGTACGCTCGTAGATGAGGCCCACGCAGAGGAACAGCCCGCCGGTCGTGATGCCGTGATTGAGCATCTGCAGGAGCGCGCCCTCGATGCCCTGGGTGTTGAACACGAAGATACCCAGCGTCACGAACCCCATGTGGCTCACGCTGGAGTAGGCGATCAACTTCTTGAGGTCGCTCTGGGCCAGGGCCATGTAGGCTCCGTAGAGGATGGCGATGATGGAGAGCGTCAGGACGATCGGCGTGAACCGCAGCGACGCATCGGGCAGCATCGGCAGGCTGAACCGCAGGAAGCCGTAGGCGCCCATCTTCAGGAGGACGCTGGCCAGGATCACGCTGCCGGCGGTCGGCGCCTCGACGTGCGCGTCCGGCAGCCAGGTATGGAAGGGGAACATGGGGACCTTGACCGCGAAGGCGACGAAGAAGGCCCAGAAGAGCCAGTCCTGGAGCGTTTCGCTATAGTGCGTGCGGCTCAGTGCCAGGATGTCGAAGGTCTCGCCGCCCTGGAAGTAGAGCACGATGATGGCGATCAGCAGCAGAAGGCTGCCGGCCAGGGTGTAGAGGAAGAACTTGATCGCGGCGTAGATGCGGTTGGGGCCGCCCCAGACGCCGATGAGGAGGTACATGGGGATCAGCATGGCCTCCCAGAAGACGTAGAAGAGCACGAAGTTGAGCGCGCAGAAGACGCCCACCAGCGCAGTCTCCATGACCAGCAGCGCGATCATGAACTCCCGCACGCGGTTCTTGATCGCGGTCCAGGAGCAGACCACGCAGATCGGCGTGAGCAGCGTCGTCAGGAGCACCAGCCACAGGCTGATCCCGTCGATGCCGACGGCGTAGCTGATCGGGGGCGCGGTGATCCACGGGACGACCTCGCCGAATTGCATCCGGTGTCCGGACGGGTCGAACCAGAGATAGAGCGGGAGCGACAGGATGAATTCGATGCCCGCCGTCCAGAAGGCGACGTGCTTGGTGGCCGCTTCCTCCGTGACGAAGGCCATCATCGCCACGCCCACGAGCGGCAGGGCGATCAGGAGCGTGAGCAGGTGCGGCAGGGCCGTCGTATTGAGGATGACGTCTTGCATCAGAACCACAGGTACAGGCCGAGTATCGCCACCGCCCCAAGGGCCATGGCCAGCGCGTAATGCTGGACCTGGCCGCTCTGGACGAGCCGCATGGCCTGTCCCCACCTCACAGTGGCGGAGGCCACGCCGTTCACCATCGCGTCGATCACCGCGACATCCACCCTGCGCCACAGACCGGTCGCGAGGTCCACCGTGGGTGTGACGACCGTCCGGTCATAGAGCTCGTCCACGTACCACTTGTTGAAGGAGAGGGCATAGGCCTGCTTCCACTTCTCGGCAAGCCGCTGGGACAGCCCCGGCGATTGCACATACACGACGTAGGCGGCGGCGATGCCGCCGATCCCCATCGCGACGGCGGCGAGCATGAGCAGGAGCGGGCCTTCGTGCGCCTCCATGCCTGCCGGGCCTTTCAAGACCGGCTCGATGAAGTGAGGGATGCCGAAGTAGCCGGCGACGACGGACAGAACGGCCAGGATGATCAACGGCACAGTCATCGTCGGAGATGGTTCGTGGATGTGGCCGGCATGGTGCGGCTCCACCCGCGACTCGCCCCAGAAGGCCACGAACACGAGGCGGAAACTGTAGAAGGCCGTCATGAACGCCGTGACCAGCCCGACGACCGCCAGCGTCTTGCCCAACGCGCCGGCTGCCCAGGCCCCCGCCAGAATTTCCTCCTTGCTGAAAAAGCCTGAGAATCCCGGGAAGCCGGCCAGGGCCAACGAGCCGATCACCATGGTCCAGTACGTCACCGGCAGCTTGTCCTTGAGTCCGCCCATGCGGCGCATATCCTGCTCGTGGTGCAGCGCGATGATGATCGAGCCGCAGCAGAGGAACAGGAGGGCCTTGAAGGCCCCGTGGGTCAGGAGGTGGTACATGCCGGCCGTGTAGGCCCCGAGGCCGCAGGCCATCATCATGTAGCCGAGCTGGCTGACGGTCGAATAGGCCACGACGCGCTTGATGTCGTTCTGGGTCAGGGCGATGGTCGCGGCGAAGATCGCAGTGAGACTGCCCGTCACGGCCACCACGTCCATCGCGCCGGGCGCCAGGTTATAGAGCGGCGCGAAGCGCGCCACCATGAAGACACCGGCGGTCACCATCGTGGCGGCGTGGATCAGGGCCGAGATCGGGGTGGGGCCTTCCATGGCGTCCGGCAGCCAGACGTGCAGCGGCACCTGGGCCGACTTGCCGACGGCGCCGGCGAACAGCAGGAGGCAGATCATCGTGAGCGTGGGCACCAGCCACTCGCCGCCGAGCGGCCTCAGGACGTTGATCGTCTGACTCTCCGCCAGGACCGCGTGGCCGAAGACCGCGTCATATTGCAGAGAGCCGAACGTGACGAAGATCAGCATGATGCCCAGGCCGAACCCGAAGTCGCCCACCCGGTTCACCACGAAGGCCTTGACCGCGGCGTCGCAGGCGGACTTGCGGTCGTACCAGTGTCCGATCAACAGGTAGGAGCAGAGGCCCACCGCCTCCCAGAATACGTAGAGCTGGAGGAAGTTGTCGGCCATCACGAGCATCAGCATCGAGAAGGTGAAGAGCGCGATGTAGCCGAAGAAGCGGGCGTAGCCTGGCTCGCCTCGC
>JACXTT010006301.1_pt1 | contig 16968 bp, 17 predicted proteins | sample 9270951 | NCBI WGS metagenome assembly JACXTT01 (sample SAMN15532306, study PRJNA645909) | rock metagenome | isolation source: weathered quartz diorite | place: Puerto Rico | collected 2017-06-21 | reverse complement strand
CGAGCAGCATCGACGCAGATGGTCGGGTTGGCATCAGCCCGCTCGTGCCTATCGACACGAGCGCGGGAAACCCCTCTGAACTATGCTGGCTAGCAATCTCCGCGGATGACCGATCGGTGTTCGCTACGAGCTTCGGTTACAGCAACATTAGCAGCTACCACATCGACGGCGACGAGGTCAGTATCGCAAAGGATCCTGCGTGCCCGAAGGTTCTGGGAGATGGCACCTTCAAAGCGATCAACGGAACCGTTAGCAGCGGCCCCAGCGATAACTGGATTTCACCAGATGGCGCGTATCTCTACCAGATCTACGGGAACGCCTCGAAACTAGTCGGCTATGCCACTCAGCCGGACGGTTCGCTTAAAGAGGTCACCACCGTGAGGATTCCTTACAATAGCCCGGAGGGTTTGGCGGGATTCTGAGTCCGCTCAACGGAGACGCGATGATCCCGCTCAGGAACAAGGCCCGGCTCGGTTCACCGTCTGATACCATCGATGATTTGTGTCCTATTGGATCGTCGGAACTCCGTGGAGGAGGTCGTCCATCCGATAAGGATCTGCAACGGGCGGATGGCGCTGGTCGGATGGTACTAAGCGGCTCTGACAATGGAACTCGCATTGTGGACGTCTTTCAACAGTCTCCCATTCGCATCATGTTCCCAACATCAGATGATAGTGCCTTGGAAGAGGCCGTACTCATAAATACTGCGGGCGGTATCGCGGGGGGAGACCGGCTCGAATGTGGGGTGACAGCGCTAGCCAATGCTTCCATAGCAGTAACATCCCAAGCCGCTGAAAAGGTGTACCGGGCACTCAGCGAACCCGCACGCCTGTCGACAAAACTGAAAGCATGCGGGGCGGCGAAACTCGCCTGGCTCCCGCAGGAAACCATCGTTTTCAATTGTGCGCGTCTGCACCGGATGACAGAGATCGAACTTATCGCTGAAGCGGAGCTACTCGCCCTCGAATGGGTTGTGCTGGGTCGTGCCGCGCACGGCGAGATGGTACTAGGAGGGCAAATAACCGATACCTGGCGGGTGAAAAAGGACGGTCGGCTGATCTGGGCGGACAGCTTTCGCATCAGCGACGAAATTTTTCAGAACCTTCACCGCAAGGCCTTGCTCTCGAGCTGCACAGCAATTGCAACCATGATCTACTTCGGGCGTTCACTAGGGAAGCGACTGGAGTTCTTACGCGGCATTACTCGTTCACTGGGATGCGACTGTGCAGCGACGTTGGTAGGCGGACTTATTGTCGTTCGCTTCGCCGCTAACGAGTCCTCTGCGTTGAAGCTTGCCTTGCGCGCCTTCCTTCGGCAATTCAGCCGAGAGCTTGGATCTGGCCCTTTTAGGGTACCGAAGATGTGGTCATGTTGAAGCGTACTATATATAGAGGGCGGAAAGGCGTATGAACTTGACGCCGCGCGAAAAAGACAAACTGATGATCGCGCTCGCGGCATCGGTTGCCAGGGGACGGCTCGCGAGAGGTATTAAGCTCAATTATCCCGAGAGCATCGCGCTTATAACCGATTTCGTACTGGAGGGGGCGCGCGATGGCAAATCGGTTGCCGAACTCATGTCCGAAAGCGGGAAGATTCTGACCCGCGATCAGGTTATCAAAGGGATCTCCGAAATGATCTATGAGATGCAAGTGGAAGCGACGTTCCCCGACGGCACCAAACTCGTCAGCATTCACAACCCAATTCGATAAGGAGGCTATCATGCTGTTTATCTTGATTTGCATTGCTTTGAATGGAGGGCTCGTCTCTCCGAATCTTGCTCATATCGGTGTCGGGCACACCAATTCCTTCGCTTCGGGGATCGCTCATCCTCTTTACGGAATAGACCACGTCCTCGCCATGCTGGCTGTCGGCATGTGGAGTGTTCTTGTGGGTGGCCGCGCCATCTGGGTTTGGCCGATGGCCTTCGTGGCGACAATGCTTGCAGGTTTTGCAGCCGCGAGCGGCGGCTTACAGATCCCATTCGTGGAGCCTGCCATCTGGTCATCCGTTATTGTCCTGGGGCTACTCATCGCGCTGGCTATCAAGGCTCCCGTTTGGTTAGGCGGAGCAATGACTGGGCTATTCGCATTCTTTCATGGCCACGTCCATGGCACGGAGGCTATATCGGGCAACCTTATTCCTTATGCCGCAGGTTTCTCGCTTGCCACTGCTGGACTTCTTGCGGCTGGTATTTGCCTCGGGGTTTTTGCCGAACGCTCGATCGGGAAGGTCGCCTTACGCGCCATGGGCGGCCTAACTGCGTTGGTGGGGATAGCTTTGATTGCGGTGTGACATGATAGCGGGCGAGATTTTTCCAGCTTCTGGCGAGATTGTCCTGAACAAGGATAGCGTGGCCATCTCTCTTAAAGTGGCCAACACGGGGGACCGACCGATCCAAGTCGGCAGTCATTATCATTTCGCTGAGACCAATTCGGCTCTCGAATTTGATCGACAGGCTTCTCTCGGTTATCGCCTCGACATTCCGGCCGGAACGGCAGTGCGCTTCGAGCCGGGCCAGTCCCGGGAAGTTTCGCTAATCCCCTACGGAGGGGCACGCTTGGTTTATGGATTCAACCAAGCGGTCATGGGTGCGTTACCGCAGGCGGCAGCGCCTATCCTTGAATCACTGAGGTAGCCCCAAAAGATGCCAAACCCGATGAAACGTGCTGCCTATGCGCAGATGTTTGGCCCAACGGTCGGCGACAAAGTGCGCCTCGCGGATACCGACCTCATCATCGAAGTGGAAAAGGATCTCACGATCTACGGTGAAGAGGTGAAGTTCGGCGGGGGCAAAGTGATCCGCGACGGCATGGGGCAATCGCAACGTTCGCGTAGCGACGGCGCGGTTGATACGATCATCACCAACGCGCTTATTGTTGATCACTGGGGAATTGTGAAGGCCGATATCGGCATTAAAGACGGGCGCATTGCCGCCATAGGCAAAGCCGGCAACCCCGATGTGCAGCCGGGCGTCGACATAATCATCGGACCCGGAACCGAGGCGATTGCCGGCGAAGGTAAGATTGTCACTGCCGGAGGCATCGACACGCACGTCCACTACATCTGCCCACAGCAAATCGAGGACGCGCTTTATTCAGGCCTAACTACACTGATGGGCGGTGGCACAGGTCCAGCGACCGGCACCGATGCCACGACCTGCACGCCCGGGCCGTGGCATATCCAGCGGATGCTCCAGGCTGCGGATGGCTTTCCCATGAATCTGGGCTTTTTCGGCAAAGGTAACGCTAGCTTGGCGACGGGGTTGGTTGAACAGATTGAGGCGGGAGCTTGCGGGCTCAAGCTTCATGAGGACTGGGGCGCGACTCCCGCCGCAATCGATTGCTGCCTCTCTGTTGCAGAAGAACAGGATGTGCAGGTTGCCATTCACACCGACTCGCTGAACGAGAGCGGCTTTGTCGAAAATACGATCGCAGCTTTCAAGGGCAGAACGATTCACACCTTTCACACCGAAGGCGCCGGTGGCGGACATGCCCCGGACATCATCAAAGTGTGCAGTGAACCAAATGTGCTCCCAGCTTCGACAAGTCCGACGCGTCCGTACACAGTGAACACGACTGATGAAGCGCTCGACATGGTCATGGTCACTCATCATCTCGACCGTCGCGTTCCTGAGGATCTCGCCTTCGCCGAGAGCCGCATCCGCAAGGAAACAATTGCGGCTGAGGATATCCTGCATGATCTGGGAGCGATCTCGATCATGTCGTCGGACAGTCAGGCCATGGGCCGCGTTGGCGAAGTGATAACCCGTACATGGCAGTCTGCAGATAAGATGAAGAAACAGTTCGGGCGGTTGGCTAAAGAGATAGGCGACAACGACAATTTCAGGGCACGGCGCTACATCTCCAAATACACGATTAATCCCGCAATAGCGCAGGGCATTTCAACGTACGTCGGCTCCATTGAAATTGGGAAGCTTGCTGATCTTTGTATTTGGGATCCAGCTTTCTTCGGAGTAAAGCCTGACTTGGTGTTAAAGAGCGGCGCTATCGCCGCCGCAATCATGGGTGACCCGAATGCGTCGATTCCTAGCCCTCAGCCACAGTATTACCGACCAATGTTCGGTGCGTTCGGCCGCTGTTTGACAGAAAGCTCAGTGACGTTCGTCAGCCAAGCCGCTCTGAAACAAAGGGAGATACTCGGACTTGCAAAGAAGCTCCTTCCTGTCACGAACACACGAAGAATCGGCAAGCACTCGATGATTTTGAATAGCGCGACGCCTCACATGGTGGTTAACCCGGAAACCTACGAAGTCAGCGCCGACGGCCGGCTTCTCACCTGCGAACCGGCAAGAGTGCTGCCAATGGCGCAACGTTACTTCATGTACTGATATGATGATGCATTGCACTTCAATTCATCGCCCCGCCGGGCATTGGCAGAAGGAAGAGGCTGCTGACTCTGTCACTCTGGATTTCGATGCGCGTCATCGTCGCCGCATTCGCCTAACTACCGATCAGGGCGAACAGGTCCTTCTCGATCTTCCTAAAGCAATCCCAATGGCGGATGGAGATGGCTTGCAACTCGATGATGGAAGATGGCTAAAAATCCAGGCGGCTCCTGAACGTCTCGTTGAAATCAGACATAAGGATCCCAATCAACGCGTGCGTCTGGCATGGCATCTGGGGAATCGACATTTGCCGACTGAAATTCGAGACCAGGTTCTTCGCATTCGGTCCGACCATGTCATCGAGGATATGCTACGCCGCTTCGGGGCCGATCTCGAAAACGTGCGCGCTCCCTTTCAGCCCGAGGGTGGTGCGTACGGCGGCCATCACAGCCATCATGAACATGGGCATGATCATGAGTGATGAACGCTCTCGTTTCCCGGCGCCTGCGCTCTTGCGTTTGCAGAGCTGGCTGTCACCTGCGTTTCCAACAGGTGCTTACAGTTATTCCCATGGTCTCGAATGGGCCGTTGAAGCGGGATATATAAATGACCTTAACAGCCTTGTTGATTGGCTTGATGCAGACCTTCGTTACGGCTCCGGACGCAACGAAGCAATTTTCTTCTGGCAGGCGTGGCGCTGGGCCATGAAGCACGATCACGCCAAGCTATTTGAAATTGCCGAGTTGGCAGCGGCCTTTCGTGGAACTTCGGAATTTGCACTTGAGTCGTCCCAGCAAGCGGCGGCCTGTCTGACTACGCTACGCCAAGTCTGGCCAAATAGCTTGCTGGACTGGCTCTCGAAAATGCTTCGGGAACACCGCATTCAACCTGCCCTAGCTGTGGTTCTTGGAGTTGGCTCGGCGACCCAGGGTATTCCTGGCAGCATAGGGTCGCCGGCTTACCTGCAAAGTTACATGGCCAACCTGGTGACCGCTGGAGTCCGGCTAGTTCCTCTCGGACAAACGGATGGCCAACTTGCCATCGCCGAACTCGAGCAAGCGATTTTGATCGCAAGCGTGGAAGCCGAGAGGGCAACAATCGACGACCTTGGATCGGCCGCGTTCATGATAGATCTCGCATCAATGGAACACGAAACTCAATACACCAGGTTATTTCGCTCATGACTCTCACATCTGATTCGGATTCCCAAACGCGACCGTTGCGCGTTGGGATTGGGGGGCCAGTTGGCTCCGGGAAGACGGCCCTGGTGGAATCGTTATGCAAGCGCCTCCGTTCCACCTATGAGATTTATGTAATAACCAATGACATTTACACGAAAGAGGACCAACTGATTCTCACACGCGCGCAGGCTCTGGCCGCGGAACGCATCATGGGAGTCGAAACGGGCGGCTGTCCTCACACGGCCATACGAGAGGACGCTTCAATGAACCTCGCCGCCGTTGACGAGATGAACCGCAGATTTCCGAATGCAGAACTATGCTTTATCGAGTCCGGCGGCGATAATCTTGCGGCAACCTTCAGCCCCGAACTGGCCGACCTGACCATTTACGTGATCGACGTCGCCGAAGGTGAAAAAATACCTCGCAAAGGGGGCCCCGGAATTACCCGCTCCGACCTGCTCATTATAAATAAGGTTGATTTGGCTCCTCTCGTAGGCGCAAACCTCGCCGTAATGGAAGCGGATGCTTTGAGAATGCGCCCAAAGCGACCTTTCGTTTTTACAAATTTGAAAAGCGGCGAAGGTGTCGATCAAATCGCAAAGTTTGTCATCGAGAAGGGCGGACTAGTAAAGGAGCCCGATACCTCGACCAATTAGGGAGACGTGTAGATGACGATTATCTCACGAGGCTTTTCCGGTCGACGCAGCGCGGCAGATGCAAAGCTCCCACCAGGGCAGTACCTCACCACTGACTTCCCCGTTTTGTCTGCAGGACCGACGCCGCATATCCCACTCGACCAGTGGGAATTTGTGATCGACGACGGCAAGAATGTTCTGCGGAGATGGGACTGGAAGTCATTTCGTGACTTGCCCAGCGAGACCTTCACGGTTGATCTGCACTGTGTTACGCGGTGGTCGAAACTCGGAACATTCTGGGAAGGCGTTTCGCTGAACACCATGCTTGCGGACATCAAGACAGACGCTTCTCACGCAATGGCGCGTTCGTACGGTGACTACAGTACTAACTTGTCTTTGGACGACCTCAGGAACAAGCAGGCGTGGATCGCGTTCCGTTTTGACAACAAAGATCTTGCGCCGGAACACGGCGGACCTGCACGGCTGCTTGTTCCCCATCTCTATTTATGGAAGAGCGCCAAGTGGGTGCGGGGTATTACGCTGATGCACCAGGACAAACCCGGCTTTTGGGAAAGCCGAGGCTACCATATTTATGGAGATCCGTGGAGGGAGCAGCGTTATTCGGGCGACCAATAATGTGGCGTGTCGGAAAAGTGGTTGCTCTGCACGACGAAACTGCCACGACGCGGACGATCACGCTCGAGGTTTCAGATTGGCCGGGCCACGTCGCAGGCCAGCACGTTGATGTGCGTTTGACGGCGTCAGATGGATACTCTGCGGTCAGATCATACTCGATCGCTTCTGCTCCCAACTCCGAAGGACGCGTGGAACTAACCGTCGAACGACTGCCTAACGGCGAGGTCTCTCCCTATCTAACGCAAGAGCTCGCGATCGGCGATCCTTTGGAGCTGCGAGGTCCTATCGGCGGTTGGTTTGTGTGGCATGCTCAACAAAGCGAGCCGATTCAGCTTGTGGCAGGGGGCTCCGGCATCGTTCCACTTATGGCTATGATTCGCTCGCGTGCAGCGGTCAGCAGTACCGCGCCGTTTCGGTTGTTGTATTCCGTGCGCGAACCGAGGGTGGTTTTCTACCGCGATGAACTGCAGGCGCTGTCAGATCAAAACACGTCTGTGACTCTTACCTACGCGTACACACGAATCGCTCCGAAGGGTTGGCCGAGACCGCCCGGCCGCATCGACGCCGCTCTGATAGCGCGAACGACGTGGCCATCGAATCTTTCTCCGACCTGCTACGTGTGCGGTCCCACACCTTTCGTAGAGAGTGCTGCTGGCCTTTTAACTGCGATAGGAAATAACCCTGAAAAGATCAGGACTGAGCGCTTTGGACCGACGGGAGATCGCAGATGACTTCACAGACCTACGGTTACTTTGACAGCAACGCTGTTGTGAAATGAACGAACTATTCGCCATGACACAGCTCGACCATCTGACATTCGGTCATACATGCGGGAACACATCCATTGCGATCTGCTCGCTCGATGTCCGACATGGATCCGGCTCAATTCGCGAACATCCTAAGGAGCACCAATGATTCCCGAGTCGAAGAACCCGCGTCGGGACTACCCGCAAATGGCGGCGGAGCGGGGCCGGATCGAGCCTGCCCCGCGCCGAGTGCGCGGGTATTTCAACAACACACTTGTCTTCGACACGATCCGCGCTCGCTACGTCTGGGAGACACCGTATTACCCGCATTACTACATCCCGATATCTGACATACGCATGAAGCATTTATTCGATGAAGACCATCCCCAACGGCTTCAGTTCGGTCCATCTCGGATGCATTCGCTGACTACCGACCGAGGCAGCCGAACCGCCGCGGCCCGTGTCTACGCCACCGACGCCGACAGCCCGGTCGCAGGCTATGTGCGGTTCGAATGGGACGCGCTTGACTGGTTCGAAGAAGACGAACAGATTATCGGGCACCCGCGCAACCCATACGTCCGAGTCGACGCACTGCGATCGCATCGCCACGTTAAGATCGAGATTGACGGTGTCGCACTTGCCGAAACTCACAATCCCGTCTTGCTTTTTGAAACCGGACTGCCAACGCGGTACTACATAGACCGCACCGACGTCTCGTTTGAACATCTTGACGCCAGCAATACCCAGTCCGTCTGTCCCTATAAGGGGATCACATCGCGTTACTGGTCCGGGCGCGTCGGCGACATGCTACATCCCGACATCGCATGGACCTACGAGTACCCTATGAGCCAGGTGACGCCCATCGCCGGCCTTATCGCGTTCTATAACGAAAAGCTCGACATCTTTCTCGACGATCAAAAATTGCAGCGGCCCGCAACGCACTTCGTTTAGCAGTGCGCGCGTCGCGCATTGCAAAATCGTGACCACGCGGACGCGCGGCCCTTCACAGCACCCAAAATGCGATGAGTATCCGTCGTTTCGCGAAGCTCATTTCAATTTTCCAACGTGCCTACCAAAGCCGCAGAGGTGATGAAACCGCAGTGGTTGTGCGCGGAAAAGGTCCGTCGGCGAGTAATAGTTCACTCTGGAGTCGTTTCTGCTGCCAACTTTGCAGGTATAAATCCAAATCCTTCGTGTTCGGGATTAGGAAAAACTGAATTGACGGAATTTCGAAAACTAAGCCAGCATTTGAGTGGTGTGCCTGCGATAGCCATCAACGCGAGCTGGCCCAACATAAATCCAACCAGCCACGGAAATGCTTTTTGCATGAAACCGTAGGAATGAAGTCCAATGCCCAACATGTTAACTCCAAACCACGAGAAGCTCGTGATGACATTGCCGAAAATGGCCATCACCATCAAACCGCGCTGCCGGATGTAATTGCCCCAGCGCGCGTGAAGGATGATTGCACACCAAAGGACAATGAGAAGAGCGCCATTTTCTTTTGGATCCCATCCCCAAAATCGGCCCCAGGATTGATCGGCCCAAATACCACCTAACACTGTTCCCACGAAACTAAACAGGGTCGCGAAGCAAACGACGCCGTAGGTCATCCGCGCTAACGAATCAGCCCTTTGTGTCGTTAATGAGCGCGTGAAAACACCGCGAATGACGTAGATTATTGCAAGCATCCCTGCGAGAAACATGGCTGAGTAACCGGTGGTGATGGCTACGACATGCGTGGCGAGCCAAATATTTGTATCCAATACCGCCTGCAACATCTCAAGTGTATCGCCGTTGCCGGCGAGATGATGCGCAATTACCAGCGTCACGAATCCCACCGCGCCCGCGCACGCTGCGCCGATGCCGTCCCGGAAAATACGTTCGAGAACAAGCGCAACAATGACGGCACCCCACCCAATGAAAATAGCGGACGAATAAAGATTCGTCACCGGCGGGCGCTCCTGCAAATACATGCGTGAGAACAGACCGAAGGTGTGGAGGGTGAGCGCGAGCAGCAGGAGATAAAACGCCGTGCGATTCAATGGACGGCTCCAGCCGAGCCAGGAAAGGCACGTAAACGAAACCGCTACGATGTACAGAAATATGCTATGGGTAAATGGATCCGCATGATTGAAGAAAAATTCGTACCGTGCGTGTCGTGTTCCAATCGGTTGCGCTTGTCTGATTCGATTTGTTAGAAGATCGAGGTCCGCATTGAAGGCGTCGCGATCACCGGATCGATACGTGTCCCCTAACGACGCATACAGTGCCACCACCGGATCAATTTGCCTCGCTCCGATCGATTGCCTAAGCACTTGACCAATTGAGCGCCAGTCGACGTTAGCTGGAGCTGGCGTCGTCGATCCCGCTAAGGGCGTCGCAGGTGGAACGGCCAGGATGTAAGCCAGCTCCGCCGACTTCTCATATCGCCGCATCAACTCGGCCACGCGATCAAGCTGCGCCTGATTGAAGTTCTGTCCCGTTTCACGCCCACGTGCGGCTTTTCCCGCACCGCGGCTCTCGCGCTCAAACGCCGCCAGCTCTACCCCAAAGTTCTCTGTGCCTTCCGGCTGCACGCTGTTCTTCAATCGTTGATAAAGCATGAGCGCATTCCGCAAATTCAAAATTGCGCTTTGATAGGCAGAACGCTCGACCGCTTGTAGCTTCTGCACTTGCGCACCTTGTTCGTCGATTTGTTTAAGGAACGGCGTCAGTTCGCTGAAGCTGAAATATTTTTGCTCGCTCTGTTGCCAGCCAAACAGACCGATCACGTCGGCGTTTTGAATGACGAATGCGGGATATTCGTCGGCCACTTGCGCGCGAAAGAGCGTGTCGGCCAGCCATCTAATCGCGCTGAGTTGTCGGCCGTCATCGAGACGCAGCGTTTGTTTCGTGTGAATGATCAGGAGCGAATTACGTGCAACCGTATCGAGCGGTTTCACCCGCCCGCCCACCTGCACCGGGATTTTTCCGAATCGCACAAGATCGACCTCGGCCCTTGGCGGCTTCGGTGAGAACAAACTCCCGGCGATCCAAAGCGCGCCTAACGAAACTACAAATACTGGCAAAAATCGTTTCATACCATCGCCATCCTTCGTTTGCGGGCGAACCCAACGAGATGAATTCCAAATTGCACGAGCAGCCCGGCGGCAACGATCACGCATGCTACGTACGGCGCGAGAAAGCTGGGATTGTGCACCACTTGGAGAATTGTCGCACGATCGTCCTGTTGAAATCCCGCCTGATAGACAGTTTCGCCGCGATAACGCAGCGGATGATTCATATAAATCAACACATCGCGGTTCACGTTTCGCTCGGGATCGATCAATGTGACCTTGCTCGCAAAATTTTTCGGGATCTCGGTTCCGGCGTACTTTTCGTGGGTAAACTTCTGCAATGTCATGCTGTACGGTTTGTAGTAGCGCGCGGTTCGCATCGCGATCATCCATTGCCGACCACCGCAGGAAAATGTTTGCGGCGCGCCTAGCGCGTCTGAGACAAGCCACCTGCCTAACGAGGCCTGCGCCGTACCGCTCGCAAGGTCGATAGGAATAATTTCAATGACCGCAGTAACAACGTTTCGCTCATCTGCTGCTGTCGCGCGCGACAGCAGTTGTACGTTCACCTGCGCGCCTGCGCCGCGGTCGGCGATCGCCTTTGCACCGTATCCGGATTCGTCGACCATCTGGAGCCGCGAATTCCGGAAAAAATTTCGAACCAGGATTTTAAATGGCAAACTGGGATGTTTTATGACCCGTGAGTGCCGCAGCACCGGTTCCGGAATAGCCGTGACCTGCTCAGATTCCGGATTGGTGATGTCGATCACGGCGAGCTCCTTCTGCCGGGTGTCTTCGGAATAATTTTTGGTTTCGCCATTCGTTAGGCGCATCTGGCTCTCGACCGCAAACAAATCGGTAAACAAACCGCCTCCGAGCATGATGATGAGACCGGAATGGATGAGATGAATACCTAGTTTGCGCCACGCCCATTGAAACCGGCGCAAATGAGCCGCAATCAGGTTGATCAGCAACAGCCCGCCGACGAGATATCCACCCGGGAATATCGGAATTTTGAAACTGCGCCCCTCGGGCGGCCACCACACGAACAGACTTTGGAAATAGCGTTGCTGCACGACGTGAATCCCGAGATGAACTTGCGCAAACGTTCCCGCAAGAACGAGCACCATGGCCGCGGCAAGACAGGCAATGGTCAGCTTTACCGACGTAATTAAATCGAGGGCCTCCTGCACGGTGGGAAGCACGCGCAGAACATTCAAATCGAAATGTTGACGGAAATGCCCTTCGGTAACGGATTCAAGCGGCGCCATCTCGAGGCAGGCTTATCGACCGGTTCATTTCCCTTCGTAGGTTTCCTTGGGATATTTTTTGAACGGCCCGTCCTTCTCGGTGAGGCTTGGGTAACCGTGTGTAAAAACCCAGTCAGTCTGCTGCGCCGGTATATGGCAACCCATGCAGTCGATTTTGTAGTTCGTGGAAATATTCTTCTTTGGATTGTCGATGTTGTAGAGAGCCCACCCCCAGCCAAGACCCCAATTCGGGTTCCCTGAGAACGTGCGATCGGTGTCCTTGTCCTTGACCATCACGAACCATTGCTTGATCTGGCCATCCCAATGGACGTTGCCGGTGGTCAGTTTACCATTCTGACTCGCCCTAATCTCCTTCACGATGGTCGCACCCGCAGGCCATTTGCCTGTATTTCGGAATGCCGCTACCGGTTCGGGCTCGGCATAGACATCATGCACTTCCCCTGCCTCACCGTTCTTGCCTTCCACGTACCACGAGCCGAGATGGATCCACTTGAGTCGGTAGTCTTCGGGCAGATGAATAGCGCCGTCTTTATCAACATATTTTCCAAGAGCGGCCGCCGACTGAGGCGAACTTGAAGACTGACTGTGGGCCGGCACTGCTTTGCGATCAAAGATGGAAAGTACGATAGCTATCACACCGACAGCCGACGCCAATGAAAGTAGAATGGTTCGTATCATAAGTCCGATGTTCCATTTAAATCTTAAGCCAAGGTCCTACTTTCCCTTTGCCGCGCGTAGAACGGGGTAATACTGCGTGAAGACCATGTCATCTCCGGCGTTTGCGACGTGGCACGCCGCACAACTGGCAAACTGTTGAAGCGGCGCTTGCTTTTTAAGAGGGTACTTGTGTCCGAAAGTAAAATAACCCCACCCTCTGGCCTCTTTTGGAAATCGCTTCGAGTCCTTTACTACGTGCTCGAGACCGGTGAACTCGCCTTGAAAATAGCCGTTCCCGCTTACAGCGTTTTTGGATCCCACGCTTGTGAGTTCTTTGATTATCACCGTCCCTTCGGGAAACGTCCCGGATTTCTTCCACTCCCGCCAGGCAGTCGGATTGATATAGACGTCATGAAATTCGGGAAAGTTGGCCTCGGGTGGGTTGAGATCATTTGGAGTGAGCGGCTCGCCCACCCAAATCCACTCACGATATACGTCAGGGCTAAACGGAATTAATTCACCATCGGCGGTGTACTTTGGTTTCTCGGCCTCAGGTATGCTCGCCGACTGCGCTGCAGCCGAACTGGGGTTGCCAAAAATAGGGGCGATAAGTAGGTAGAAGGCTAAGGTTACAGGAATCGCAGTAAGGACCGTGATCAAATTCTGATGTTGTTTCATAAGCCGGTGTTGTTTGTTGAGGTTTTTTTAGAGCAACTCATCGGACCATTAAGACTTCATTGCTTGGCAACTTAAGCTGCAATTTGCGTGACCTCTTAAGAGGTAGTAGCGCATCCCACTGAGGAGCTTGAGACTTACTTCGGGTGAGGCAGCGCCGGTAACCTCCGACGACAGAACTTAAAATCTACCGCCTGAGCCTTAGCGCTGATCGGTCAGACGCACACAGTTGTAGCATGATCAGGATTGACGCGCCGCTTAAACTGCTGGAGCCGCTGCCTGTAACTGCAGGCCCTGGTGCGCCAGCCGCTTGCCAACCTTACAAAGGACTTACTCTCTGCGCCTTCGACGTTCGGTTAGAGACGGGCGGTAGAAAATATGAGCTCTCGACCACCAAAGCCCCTAATTGCGATGGATTACGCTCGCGCGGTTTCGCCTTTGCGCGGCGGATGGTACCGCTTGTGCCAGGCATGTTGCTTGAGCAGCAGATTGTGCATCCCAATTCTGGTGACGCGGTTGGCATTTCCTGGCGATTGGTAGGCAACAAGGTCCGGCCGGTTCGATTGACCGCGACGCCAATCTTTTCCAGTGCTGAAGAAATCGCGAACCAAGTCTTCGTCTTTGATGCCGAACACGATGGCGGTCGCCTAACGTGGTCACCGTTCCTGGATTCAGGCAAGATCATCGCAGATACGAACGGTCAGTGCGCAGAAGCAGCCGTAGCGATTGACTTTAATGGGCAGGAAAACACCGTGGCATCTTCAGCCTTCGTGTTTGATCTGGGACGGCTTACTTCGCTGCTGCTCCTATCCGTAGAACTGCCGACAAACCATGCAACCGATCCCATCGTGGGTCAATTTCTCGCGGACGCCGCCAATCCGAGCCGTGAACACCGCGAGTTGCCGACAGCACGAGGACCAGTTCCAGTTCTCCGAGAATTAAAAGTGAATTCGTCACGCATCAGGCGGCCTGTTATGACATCGATTGCCCGTTACACGGTAATATCACCTTGATCTTGGTGCCCTTGCCGCGTGCGCTAGTGATTTTCAATTCGCCGCCCATTTGCGCGACCCGCTCGCGCATCCCGGTCAAACCCACACCGTCATGTTGATCTTTAACATTAAAGCCATCCCCATCGTCCCGAAACTCCAGTCGAAGCTTGTTTGCGTGGCAGACTAATCGAGTTTCAAAAGTGTCCGCGTGAGCGTACTTGAGCGTATTTGTGAGGGCTTCCTGACCGATGCGCATTAGGTTCTCCTGCCGGTCAAGAGGAAGCATCGGCAGTTTGCCTCGCAACTCCAATTTGGTACGGATCGGCGTCCCCGCAGCTGTATTCTTGATAATCCCCTTCAGCGCTTCCCAAAAGTTTACCCGTTCCAGAGCTGTTGGGCGCAATGCGTGAACCGATCTGCGAGCTTCGTTCAAACTTCGCCGCGCCAAATCGCTGGCGCGTTGGAGATACTTGTTAACCTTCTTGGGCTCGCTGTGCGAAATCGCGTCGGCAACTGCCTCCAGTTGCACGATGACGCCAGTAAACCCCTGGGCCAGCGTGTCGTGAATATCACGCGCCATTCTATTGCGTTCGTCGAGGATTGCCGTCCGCCGGCTTTGCTCAGCGAGTTGTGTAAGTTGAAGCGCAAGCATGACCTGATGCGCCAGCGCTTGAGTCAATTCAATTTCGTCTGGCCGATAGGCTGCTCGCTCTTGATGGCGAAGCGTGATAAATCCTCTCACTTGTCCCCCCGCCAAAAGGGGAACGGCTAGAAGTTTTTTAATTACCTTTGCCTTGTAATATTCTCGCGCCGCAGAATCGACCCGCCGATCGGTCTCGATATCTTCACAGATAACGGGACTTCGCGTGAAAAGCAGTTCCCGCAGCAGCCGACTTTTCTTCGAACCCGACGGATCTTCAATAAGTGGATGCTCAGGATCGATTTGCGTGAATTCGTCACGCTCGGCCGACGCAACGAAAACCAGCTGCTCATTTGCTTCGTCAAGCAACCCTAAGATTGCGCTACGCGCATTCAACTGGCGACAAATAGTCATCAGCATTTTGCCGATTAATTTCTTTGGCTCCGGCGCGGTAGCCAAGACATCCAAGCTAAAAGTCAATGCCTCGACCTGGTCACGCGCCAGCTGCTCGGGAATTCCTTCTCCCTGGACGAGTTCTGGGTCCCTCGGGCCATCTTCAAGATGCGGAACTCGGAGCGGAGAATTCATTTGTTTGTTCCGGTTCGATCAGGCCTCTTTACATTTCGTGTTGCTCTGTTTGTCGATTGATTTGCTACTTTCTTCTAAGAGTTCTGAAGGCGAACATTTCAGGAATTTGAAATCTCTTTAGCGGTGCTTTGGGCGCAGATACAGCTCGACTGTTCTGCGGACACATTCTTAAGACTGCGGTGCTGCGGCAGTTCTATTTAGATGCGGGTGGCGCGAGCCGTTGAACAATTGCTTCGAAGCGCGGATCGCCACGCAGCGGATCCCAGAAAGGCAGCAGCTTTAGCGCGCCGTAACTTACCATCTGCGAGGCAGCGGGAGCGCGCAGTCCAGTCTCCAGTTGCTCCAAGGCCAGCTCCTTTTCGCCAGCCCAAGCTGCCGTGATCGCGAAATATTGAATGACGAGACTTCCGCTCTTAACGTCCGTTTCCACCGGCATAAGCGCGATCGCCCTGCGGCCTTCTTCTAAGGCCAGCTCTTTGCGGCCCAAGCCCGCGTCTATCATGGCGAGGACGCAGAGCGCTAGGCCGTAGTCGGGCTGAGCTTGCACAATCTTTTCCTGCTGCGCACGAGCCGCTTCAAAGGCAGAGCGCGCCTTTGGCTCGTCTTTGATCATCCGCGCCAGCAATCCTTCGCCACAGCTGCGGTTCAGAAAAATTGACCCTTCGAACCAGCAAGGATTGTCGCCCAGCACGGCGAGAGCCCGTTCGGCCGTAGCTGCATCGCGTTCAGCCAGCGCGCAGGCGAACCAGCCGTCGGCGGTGCTAGCAATAGCGGTCGGTCCTTGCGCGAGAATTGCGTCAATCGTTTGGTGCAGCGGCCGAACGTCGGCTTTCCAGCAGAGATACAATCGCGCCCGCTCGACGCGCGTCTGGATGTCGTTGGGCACGATGCTGAGCGCGCGATCGTACGCAGAGATCGCCTCGCCATAACGCCGCAAGTCTTCATAACTAATTGCAATCTGTTGGAAAGTGTCAGAGTCACGCGGGTCAAGCTCCGCCGCGCGCTGTAGGTTGCGTAACCCTGCTTCCTGATCGCCGCGCCGGCGCAAAATGTAGCCGGTTAGCCTGAAGAGACGCGGATCATTCGGTAAAGCTCGGCGCACCCTCACCAACTCAGCCAATGCGCCATCATAGTCGCGCCGCCCATAATAAAGATAGTTCGCGCGCGACAAATGCGTTTCGCCAGCGTCCGGCCGCAGCCGTGTCGCAGCTTGCAGAGCCGCCTCAGCTAGCGCCAGCCGGGCGGGCGTGTGATCACTCCTTACTGCGTAAAGATATTCGTGCGCGTAGGCCAACTGGCGATAGGCCTCGAAAAATGAGGGATCGCGCTTCACTGCCTGATCCAAAAGCTCGATTGCCTTCCGCAAGTCTGGCTCACCCGTCGCGCTGGAAGTTGTCGAGAGAAGAAGTGACTTCGCCTGGCTATAAAGGTCGAATGCCGCGAGATCAGTAGTGGGCGGTTGCTCGATCGCTTTCTTCTCGTTAGGCGAAAGCTTCGCTTGCAACTGGTCGGCAATGGCCTTGGCAATCTCGCTCTGAATGGC
>JACXTT010006300.1_pt1 | contig 16977 bp, 16 predicted proteins | sample 9270951 | NCBI WGS metagenome assembly JACXTT01 (sample SAMN15532306, study PRJNA645909) | rock metagenome | isolation source: weathered quartz diorite | place: Puerto Rico | collected 2017-06-21 | reverse complement strand
TCATGTTCGGTCCCCGCGTGGCCCGACCGGTCGCCGGCGGACTCGCGCTCGCGGCGCTCGCGGTGTGGTCGCCCTACGCGCTCACCTTCGGCGAGCAGCAGACCGCATTCGTCCTCCAGCACAGGCTGGCCGCGAGCGTGCTGCTGGTCGCCTTTCTCGCAAAGTTGTTGGGCGCGTCGGTGACGGTGTCGTCGGGCTGGCCCGGCGGGTTCATCATCCCGCTGTTCTTCATGGGCGCGACGCTCGGTGAGCTGACGCACCACGGGTTCGTCGACGCCCGCGCGGGTGTGGTGGTCGCGGCGTTCATGGTCGCCGCGAACGTCGGCGTCACGAAGACCCTCCTCGGGTCGACGCTCGTCGTCACCGAGATGGGCGGGATCCGCCTGCTGCCGACGACGTTGCTGGCGGCGCTGATCGCGATGCTGCTCACCAGCTCGGTCGGCCTCATCGAGTCGCAACGCGAGCGCACCCCGATGGATCCCACCGAGGACAGCGACGACGAATAGCCCGTCCGAACGAACTTGCGTCTCGAAACCGCATGTCGTCCGGGTCACGGACGCAAGTTCGGGGTCAGGCGAAGCCCATGGCGCGGAGCATCGCCCTCGGCATCTCGTCCTGACCTTTCGCGAGCAGCGCCGCCCGTTCGATGTTGATCTCGTCGCGGGGATCGCGCTCGGGCCACGCGTCCCAGGGTCCGGCCGGGATGGTGGGCTCGTCGCCCCGCGCGACCGCGACGCAATGCCGCAGGTAGTCCTGGAGCAGCTTGGTCTCGGCGGCGCCGCCGACCGGGCCGTGGCCGGGCACGATCGTGTCGGCGAGCTCGCCCACCACGTCGAGCACGTCGGCCCACGCCGCCGGATCGCCCTGGAAGGCGAGTGGCGTCACGCCGAAGAAGCAGAGGTCGCCCGCGAACAGGACGTCGGCGTCGGCGACGAGCACCATCACGTCGCCGTCGGTGTGGCCGTTGGCCGGTAGCAGCTCGACGCGCGGCGTCAGCTGTGCAGCGTCGGTCACGAGGTGGGTGACGGGCCGGGTGCCGACCTCGGCGAGGTCGTCGAACTCGGCGTCGAACGCGGGCATGAACGCCTTGTACGGGCCGACCGGCATCTCGCCGTCGGGCAACGAGCTGGTCTGGGGCGAACCCAGCACGAGGGCGTTGGCGAACGCGCGCGGGCCACCGACGTGGTCGATGTGCGCGTGCGTGAGCACGAGGCGGCGGACCGGGCGATTGAGCCGTTCGACGGCGTACGCGAACGGCTCCCACTGCGAACGCACCATCAGCGTATCGACCACGGTGACGCCGTCGTCGTCGACGATCGCTCCGGCGTTGCTCACGCCCGACTCGCCGCCGGGTTGAATCCACACGAACACGCCGTCGGCGAGCTCGTGCAGCGTGCGCTCGGGCAGCGTCGTCACGGCGTGACCCTACCCACCGCGGCGGCGGCGACTTCGTTCGCCTCGACAGCCCGACGGTACGCTTCCGCCCCATGTCGGAGCGCTCCCGCAACCTTCCCCGTCGTTCGTGCCTGTCGGTGCCCGGGTCCAGCGAGAAGATGCTGGGCAAGGCCCCGAACCTCGGCGCCGACATGGTGTTCCTCGACCTCGAAGACGCGGTCGCGCCGCTCGAGAAGCCCGGTGCGCGCGCGAAGGTCGTGAAGGCGATCAACGAGTCCGACTGGGGCGACACGGTGCTCTGCGTGCGGGTCAACGCGTGGGACACCGAATGGACGTACCGCGACGTGATCGAGGTGGTCGAGGGCGCGTCCGAACGGCTCGACGAGCTGATGCTCCCGAAGGTGCAGTCGGCGGCCGAGGTGCAGGCGCTCGACATGCTGCTCACGCAGATCGAGAAGGTCACGGGGCGTCAGTCGCGGGTCGGCATCGAGGCGCAGATCGAGACCGCGCGTGGCCTCATCAACGTGGAAGAGATCTGCGCCGCGAGCGACCGGCTCGAGACGATCGTGCTGGGCCCGGTCGACATGTCGGCGTCGATGGAGATGCCGTCGCTCGCGGGCGGACTCAACATCCCCGAGTACCCCGGCGACTACTTCCACTACGCGTTCGTGAAGATCCTCATGGCCGGCCGGGCCAACGGCCTGCAGGTGATCGACGGCCCCTACGTGAAGGTCCGCGACCCCGAGGGGTTCCGGGAGTTCTGTCAGCGCGCGCAGATCCTCGGCTACGACGGCAAGTGGGCCCTGCACCCCGACCAGGTGACGATCCTCAACGAGATCTTCGGGACCAGCCAGGAGCAGTTCGACCGCGCGTCCGACATCCTCGAGGCCTACGAGAAGGCGACGACCGAGGGCGACCGCAAGGGCGCGGTCATGTTCGGCGACGAGATGATCGACGAGGCGTCGCGCAAGGTGGCGTTGAAGCTCGTCGCCCGCGGCGAGCGCGCCGGGTTGCGGCGCAGCGCCAAGTAGGCGCAGATCCGGAGGCCCGGACTGTGCTCCGACGCTCGGATCGCGTTGGAGGGCCGGAGGTCGCAGCCACATCGGCAAGTAATTCGGACCGGCGCGCACCGCCCCACCGGTATCCTGACACCCGTGAACACTGCGCGCGCGCTGATGATGGGCCCCGTAACGGGGTTCTGACGCGCACGCGCCCGGGTCCCGCCGCTTGCGGGATCCGATGGTTCGGTTCCTCCCGCTCGCGGTGGACGAGCGAGGAGCGACGGATGACCGACCAGCTGTATCTCACCACCGCGATCCCGTTCGTAAACGGGGCGCCCCACCTCGGCCACGCGCTCGAATACGTCGAGACCGACGTAGTCGCGCGGCACGCGCGCGCCCGGGGGCGAGCCGTCCGCTTCCTCACCGGGACCGACGAGCACGCGGCCAAGAACGTGCTGGCCGCCCGGGCCGCGGGCGTCGGCGTGGCGCCGTACGTCGCAGCCAACGCCGACCGCTTCCGCGCGCTGGCCGACTCGCTCGCCGTCTCGTACGACGACTTCATCCGGACCAGTAGCGACCCGCGCCACCGGCCCGCGGTCGAGGCGATCTGGCGGCGGGCCGCCGCCCGCGGCGATCTCTACCGCGACCGCTACGCCGGCTGGTACTGCAGCGGCTGCGAGGAGTTCCGCGACGCGGAAGCCGACGGGGGGCGCTGCCCCGAGCACGACGCGTCGCTCGAACGGGTCGAGGAGGAGAACTGGTTCTTCCGGCTGTCGCGCTACCGCGACACGATCGCCGGCCTCGTGACGAGCGGCGCGCTCCGCATCGAGCCCGCGGTGCGTCGTAACGAGGTGCTCGGGATCCTCGCGGGCGAGGTCCGCGACGTGAGCGTGTCGCGGCCGCGCGCCCGCGTGCACGACTGGGGCATCCCGGTTCCCGGTGACCCCGATCACGTCGTGTACGTGTGGTTCGACGCGCTCACCAACTACATCAGCGCGCTCGGGTACGGCAGTGCCGACGAGACGGGGATCGCCGAGTGGTGGGACGCCGACGGCGAGCGGGTGCACGTGATCGGCAAGGGCATCGTGCGCTTCCACGCGTTGATCTGGCCGGCGATCCTGCTGTCGGCCGGCTTGCCCCTTCCCACCACGCTCGTCGTGCACGACTACGTGACCGCGGGCGGGCGCAAGATCGGGAAGTCGCTGGGCAACGCGGTCGATCCCGCCGCCATCGTGGACCAGTTCGGTGGGGACGCGCTCCGTTGGTGGCTCTGCCGCGAGGTGCCGCGTGTCGGCGAGGTCGACTTCACGACCGATCGACTGGCCGGTTCCGCGAATCGCGACCTCGCCAACGGGGTCGGCAACCTCGTGCAGCGGACCACGACGTTGGCGGCGCGTGCGTTCGGCGCGGATCCGGTCTGCCCCATCGCGACGGGTGACCTCGCCGCGACCGGCGACGCGGTCCGGACGAGCATCGACGGTGCGCTCGCGCGCTTCGACTTCAAGGCTGCGGCCGGGGCCTTGGTCGGGCTGGTCGACACCGCCAACCGCTACGTCGACGCCACCCGGCCGTGGGAGCTCCTCGACGACCGGGATTCGGCGCGCGCGGCGCTGGCGCCGCTCGTGCACACGACGCGCATCATCGCCGACGAGCTCGAGCCCTTCGTGCCCGCGCTCGCGGCTCGGGTGCGAGCGCGCGTGGGATCCGCCGGATCTCCGGTTCGGCCGGGGCCGCCGGTGTTCCCGCGCGTCGAGGCCGCTGCGACCTTCTAGCCCAGCGCCTGTTCGGCGAGGCGCCGGGCGATCACGCGCAGGCAGAGCGTCTCGTCGGCGCCTTCGAAGATCGAGAGCACGCGGGCGTCGACGAAGAAGCGCGAGACCGGGAACTCCTCCGCGTACCCCATGCCGCCGTGGAGCTGCATCGCCTCGCGGGTGACCCACTCGGCGGCGCGGCACACGTACGCCTTCACCATCGACGCTTCGAGCGTGCCCTCTCCCGCGGCCATCTTCATGGCGACGTCGTAGGAGAACTGACGGCCCGCCTGGATGAGCGCGGCCATGCGCGCCAGCTTGACCTTCGTCAGCTGGTAGTCGAAGACCGGCGCGCCGAACACCTTGCGCTCCTGCGCGTACGACAACCCGGCTTCGAACGCGGCCTGCATCAACCCGACGGCGCGCGCCGCGGTCTGCAGTCGCCCGTTCTCGAACCCGGCCATCTGGAGGTAGAAGCCGCGGCCGAGCCCGCCGTCTCCGCCGACGAGGTTCGAGGCGGGTACGAACCAGTTGTCGAACGCGACCTCGAACGAGTGCATGCCGCGGTAGCCGATGGTGTCGATCGCGCGCCCTTCCACCTTGCCGCCCCGCCCGTCGCCGAAAGCGAACGCATGTCCTTCGGCGCGGGGCTTCTCGACGACGAAGATCGACAGGCCGCGGTGGCCCACCGAGCGGTCGGGGTCGGTGCGCGCGAGCAGCATCAGCACGTCGGCGCGCCCGGCGAAGGTCGCCCACGTCTTCACGCCGTTGACGACCCAGCCGCCGTCGGCCGGCGTGGCGGTCACCTTGACACCCGCGACGTCGGAGCCGTAGTCGGGCTCGGTGACCATGATCCCGACCATCACCTCGCCGCTCGCGATGCGCGGCAGCCAGGCCTGCTTCTGTTCCTCGGTGCCGCCCGCGACGATCGCGCGCGTGAGGATCTCGGGACGCGTGACCAGTGAGCCGCCGATCCCGAGCGAACCGCGTGACAGCTCCTCGGTCGCGACGACCATGCCCATGTAGTCGGACTCGTCGCCGGTCGCGAATCCGCCGTACTCCTCCGGCACCGACAGGCCGAACCCGCCCAGCTCGGCGAGCCCGGTGATGATGTCCTCGGGCACGTCGGCGTTGGTGCGGTGCACGTGCTCGGCGACCGGCCGGATCTTGTCCTCGGCGAAGCGCCGGAAGGTCTCGGCCACCAGCTCGAAGTCGTCGGAGAGGCGCGTGGGGCCGGTGCCGTGCTTCACGCACTGGTCGGCGAGCGTCTCGAGGAACGCCGGCGCCCGGTGCGCGGCGACGAAATCCATCGCGCCGGCCAGGGCGTCGGGATCGACCGACCACGCTGCGCTCCGAGCCAGCGAGCGAGTCGCGACGTCGTGCAGCGCGTCGGCCACGTAGGCGCGTGCGAGCAACGACTCGACCTCGCCGTGCTCGCCGTACGTGCACATGACGCGCGACCCTTCGACCGCGGCGGCGGCGTGTGCGAGGTCGTAGGCCACGACCTGGTGCCGGTCGAGCTGCGCGACCGAGAGCTTGCCGCCCTCACTCGAGCGCTGCGCGAGTGAACGGGCGGCGGTGTCGACGACGGAACGGGCGAGGTCGACCGCGTCGGACGTGGCGCGCAGGTCGTCGGGCATCCGAGAAGAGTACGAGACGAAGGCGGAGCCGACCGGAGGGGAGGCGCAGCCGGCGTCGACCAGTGAAGACGAACCTCGCCGCGGGCGCGTCCAATCTCGGCCGCTCAGGGCGTCGGGATCGTGACGTGCGGCGCGGTCGTCGGTGGAGGCGGTGGCGACGTGGTCTTCGTGGTGCGCGGCGTCGTCGACGGCGGCGCCTTGGCGGTGGTCGGTGTGACCGTTGGCGGCGTCGTCGCCGGTGTCGTGTCGCTCGGCGGGTTGGTGGCGGGCGTCGTGTCGGAAGACGAGCCGCCGTCGTTCACCGGCGGGCGGTAATGGCCGACACCGGGGACGTAGTCGTTGCTGCCCTGGGCGATGGTGTACTCGATCGGCTGCGACGGCACCGCCTGCGCGGAGATGTTCCACCGCTTGTCGAGCAGCTTCCAGACGATGTCGCCGAGGTATTGCGCGCCGTCGACGGTGAAGTGGACGCCGTCGGAGATGCGCATCTGCACGACCTGACCGGTCGCGTCAGGGAGCGACCGCGAGTAACCCCCGTCGGCGCTTTCGAACAGCTTGTACGTGTCGACGTACACGACGTCGGGTGCGAACTTGCGCGCTTCCTGCGCCATCACCGGACCGAGCTGCTCGGCGCCGCGGTTGAGGGTGCTGTCGCCCAGCGTCGGCGGCCCCAGCCAGAACACGGTGCGGTGCCGGTGTCCGCCGACGAACGTCCGCATCATGGTGTCGATCTTCTCGCGGTAGTCCTTCTCCCAGTCCGGTTTGCCGTCGCCGTTGCCGTCGTAGTTGTTGACGATCGGCGCGTCGTTGGTGCCGATGATGAAGACGACCGCGTCGGGGTCTTCGCTCGCCATCGTCTCGGCCGCGTGCTGGGGCCAGTCGCGGATGCCCTGGTCGGCGAGGCCGCTCGAGACCTTGTAGTCGATGGTCGCGTCGACCACGCCGGTCGCGCCGGCAACCTGTCCGAGCGCGGGCCCGAACGACCCGGCGAGGGAATCGCCGCCGATCCACAGCTTCAGCGGATGATCGTGCGTCAGCTTCCGCGGTGGCTTTCTGCCCGTCGCGGGCCCGAGATTCGGTTCGGTGACGGCGCCGGGATCGCTCGCCGACTTGCCGTCCCCGTGGAACGGCGCGGAATCCGCGTCGTACGCGCGCAGCGCGACCGCGGTGCCCGCGCCCGCGACCACCAGCACGATCATGCACGTGACGACGACGACGCGCATGCGGTGGCGGCGCAGCGCGAGGCGCGCGCGACGGGTGTGCGGTTCGGGAGGTTGCTCGTCGGCCATCGAAGAGTCGGTCGATGGTAGCGGGCGGTTTCTGCGGCGGAAGTGCGGTCAGCGGCGCGTCACGCGGACTCTCGGTCGTCGTGCGGTGTACGGCCGATCTGCGTGCGGTACAGCTCGGCGTACAACCCGCCACGCACGAGCAGCTCGGCGTGCGTCCCCACCTCGACGATCCGGCCCTCGTCGACGACGACGATGCGATCGGCGTTGACGATCGTCGACAGGCGGTGTGCGATGACGATCGCAGTGCGGTCGCGCAGGATCTCGTCGAGCGCTTCCTGGATCGCGAGCTCCGACTCCGAGTCGAGGTGCGACGTCGCTTCGTCGAGGATCACGACCGTGGGATCCTTCAACAGCAGCCGCGCGATCGCGAGCCGCTGTTTCTCCCCGCCCGACATGCGGTACCCGCGCTCGCCGACGACGGTGTCGAAGCGGTCGGGGAGTGAGTCGACGAGGTCCCAGATCCGCGCCGCGCGCAACACCGTCTCGAGGTCGGCGTCGGTCGCGTCGGGCTGCGCGAACCGGAGGTTCGCGCCGATGGTGTCGTGGAACAGGTGCGGGTCCTGGGGCACGAAGCCGACCGCGGCGTGCAACGACTCGAGCGTGAGCGACCGCACGTCGGCGCCGTCGACGCGCACGTCGCCCTGGGTCACCTCGTAGATCCGGGGGACGAGCATCGCGATCGTCGTCTTGCCCGCGCCCGACGGTCCGACGAGCGCGACGGTCTCGCCTTCGCCGACGCGCAGGGAGACGTCGCGGAGGATCCAGTCGCTCGGATCGTCGCCGCCGGGAGTTCCCGGCGCCTCGAGCGACACCAGCGATGCCTCACGGCCCGGCGGGTGCCGGAACCACACGTGGTCGAGCTCGACGACGCCGCGCGGGTCGACGAGGTCGACGGCGCCCGGCGCGTCGGCGATCGACGCGGGGAAGTCGAGCACTTCGAAGACCCGCTCGAACGACACGAGCGCGGTGAGAATGTCGACGCGCGAGTTCGTGAGCTGCGCGAGCGGGTTGTAGATCTGCGCGACGTAGATCGCGAACGCGACGATCGTCCCCTGCGAGATCGTCCCCGAGATCGCGAGGTTGCCGCCGACGAAGTACACCACCGCGGTGCCGACCGCTGCGACGAGTCCGAGCGCCACGAACAGCACCCGGCCGTAGATCGCGGTGCGAACGCCGATGTCACGAACGCCCCCGGCGCGCTCCGAGAACGCGTCGCGCTCGCGCTCGGGGCGGCCGAACAGCTTGGCGATCAGCGCGCCCGCCACGTTGAACCGCTCGACCGTGAGGTTGTTCATCTCGGCGTTGAGCTGCATGCCCTCGCGGGTGAGCTGTTGCATACGCGGGCCCATACGCCGAGCCGGCCAGACGAAGAAGGGCAGGACCGCCAATGTGAGCAGCGTGAGGCGCCATTCGAGCTTCAACATGATCGTCAGCACCACGGTGATGTTGATGACGTTGGAGACGACCGTGCCGAGCGTCGACGTGACGGCCTGCTGCGCGCCGACGACGTCGTTGTTGAGCCTCGACTGCAGCGCACCCGTCTGTGTGCGCGTGAAGAACGCGATCGGCATTCGCTGGACGTGGTCGAACAGCTGGACCCGAAGGTCGTAGATCAGGCCTTCTCCCATCCGGGAGGAGAACCAGCGCTGGAGCAGCGAGAGGAACGCATCGGCGAACGCGAGCACGACCGCGGTCGCCGCCAGCACGGCGACCAGGGTGCGGTTGTGCTCGGGCAGCGCCTTGTCGAGGAGTGAGCGGAGCAGCAGCGGCGGGACTGCCGTGACCACGGCATCGAGCACGACCGTGACGAGGAAGCCGACGAGGATCGCACGGTACGGCCGCACGTACCCGAAAACGCGGCGCAGTGTCTGCCGGTTGAGCTGCCGGCCGCGCAGCGTCTCGTCGCGCCGGAACCCGGCCAGCGTGCGGTGGTCCATCATCGGCTCGCCACGGTACCGGTCGCCGACGCCCGCGAAGTCGTCCCCAACAGGCCGCTCACGTAGCGTCTGGACATGAGCACGACCGATCCCGAGATCCGCCGCGAGCTGGTCGAGACCGTGCGTCGCTTCGTTGCCCGCGAGGTGATTCCTGTCGCCTCCGAGCTCGAGCACGCCGACGAATTCCCCGACGCGATCGTGCAGCAGATGCGCGAGCTCGGACTGTTCGGCATCACCATTCCCGAGTCGCGCGGCGGCCTCGGCCTCGACCTGCTCACGTACATCGGCGTGGTCGAGGAGCTCGCATACGGCTGGATGTCGCTGTCGGGCATCGTCAACACGCACACGATTGCCGCGCACCTGATCGTGCACCACGGCTCCGATGCCCAGCAGGCGCGCTGGCTCCCGCGCCTGGCGTCCGGCGAGCTGCGCGGCTGCCTCTCCTTGTCCGAGTCGGACGCGGGGAGCGACACGCGCAACCTGGCCTGCCGTGCCGCGCGCGACGGCGAGGAATACGTGATCGACGGCACGAAGATGTGGGTCACCAACGGTGAGCGCGCCGCGATCGTCGCGCTCGCGGCTCGCACCGAGGCCGGCATCAGCTGCTTCATCGTCGAGAAGGAGCCCGGCCCGAAGAGCGGCGGCATCACGGTCAGCCGGAACATCGGCAAGCTCGGTTACAAGGGCCTCGAAACTGTCGAGATGGTCTACGACGGCCACCGCGTGCCCGCGGACTCGTTGCTCGGAGAGGAAGGACGCGGGCTCGCGTACATCCTCGGTGCGCTCGAGGTCGGACGCATCAACATCGCGGCCCGAGCGGTCGGCGTGGCGCGCGCCGCGTTCGACTCGGCGATCGCGTACGCGCAGGAGCGCCGCACGATGGGCAAGGCGATCGCCGAGCACCAGGCGATCCAGCTCAAGTTGGCCGACATGGCGACGAAGGTGGAGGCGGCCCGGCTGCTCACGCGCAACGCGGCCGAGCGCAAGCAGGCCGGGGAGCGGGCCGACGTCGAGGCGGGGATGGCGAAGCTGTTCGCGAGCGAGACCGCGTTCGAGGTCGCGACCGACGCGATGCGCATTCACGGCGGGATCGGGTACACGACGGAGACGCCGGTCGAGCGCTACTACCGGGACGCCCCGCTCATGCTCATCGGCGAGGGCACCAACGAGATCCAGCGCCTCGTCATCGCGCGCGGGCTCCTGGCACGCGCCGACGCCGCCCGATGACCCGACACGTCGCCGCCGTACTGGCGGTGGTGCTGCTGGTCGCGGCGTGCAGTAGCGGCGGGTCCAGGGCGAAGCCGCCGTCGCCGTCGCCGGCGACGAGCGCGACCGGCGCTACGGGCGACAGGAACGCGTACGTCGACGCGATCTACGACGGGCTCGTCGCCGAGACGCCCACCGTGCCCAAGGACGAGATGCGGTGCGTCGCCCGGGCGATCGTCGACGGTGTCACCGTCGCCCGGTTCCACGATGCCGATGTAACGGTCGCGGAGGTCCGTAGTCCCCAATTCGAGCCGCCGGCCCAGATTGCAAACGCGATGAGCACAGCCGAGCGGGTCGGGCTGGCGACCCACCTGCAGACGTGCGGCATCGGCCGCATCGTCGGCGTTTCGGTCGCGGGGTCGTTCGGCGACCTCGTGGGTTCGGAGCGCGCACGCGTCGGACAGTGCTTCTCGCACGGATTCGTAGGTCCGTCGGCGCGCCGGATGATCGCGGGGATGATGCTGGGCGACCTGTCGATTCCCGATGCGACGCAGCTCGCCCGCATCACCATCGAGTGTGTCGGGCTCGCGCCGCTCATCGAGAACGCGTCGGGGCTGAAGCTGTCCCCCGCGGAGCAGCAGTGCGTCGATCGGGTCGGCCAGACCGACGCGTCGTTCCTCCAGCTCCTCTCGGACCAGTTCCGCAGCGTGCAATCGGCGGGGCAGTCCGCGCGAACCCGCCTGGGCGTTCAGGTGTTCGTGTGTCTGACGCCCGCGCACCGCGCCGCGGCGGCAAAGCGTTCCTGACGTGACGCGCGTCCGGATGCGCACGTCCGCGCGCGTCGTCGTACGCTCCTCGCCATGACCGAGTACGAGCGTCCGTTCGGCCGGTACTTCGAGGACTTCGAGGTCGGCGACGTCTACAAGCACTGGCCGGGCAAGACCATCACCGAGTACGACGACCACCTGTTCTGCATGATCACGATGAACCACCATCCGCTGCACACGGACGCGTGGTACGCCGAGACGCAGACGCAGTTCGGCAAGAACGTCGTGGTCGGGAACCTCGTGTACAGCCTGGTGCTCGGGATGTCGGTTCCCGACGTGAGCGGCGCCGCGATCGCGAACCTCGAAGTGGAGACGTTGCAGCACAAGCGCCCGACCTTCCACGGCGACACGATCTACGCGGAGACGAAGGTGCTCGACAAGCGCGAGTCGCAGAGCAAGCCCGACCGCGGTGTCGTGACCGTCGAGTCGTTCGGCTTCAACCAGCGCGGTGAAGAAGTGTGCTACTTCAAGCGCCGCGTGATGGTGCCCAAGCGAGCTGCGGCGAAGGCGCGGTCGCGGCCCTACGAGTCGCCCGCGGGCTAGGCCTCGTCGAAGCGCGCTCGGCAGTCCTCTCCGCGGCGGCGCGGAGGCGTTACCGTCGTTGGACCCCGAAGTGAGGAGCAGCCGTGTCCGACGTTCCGCCGCCCCCGCCTCCGCCTCCGCCCCCACCACCTCCGTCGTACGGCGCAGGACCGTCGGGGGGCTCGGCCGACGTCGGCGCGGCATTGTCCTACGGATGGAACAAGTTCACCGCCAACGTCGGGACGCTGATCGGCATCATCCTGGCGCCCATCGTCGTGCTGGTCGCGCTCGAGCTGATCGGGCTCTTCGTCGTGCGCGGCTTCTTCGGCTTCATCCTCTTCTTCGCGCTCGCGATCCTCGTCGCGAGCGTTGCGTACCTGGGGATCTTCAACGCCGGGCTCATGGCGACGAGCGGCCAGCGAGTCGACTTCAACCGCGCGTTCCACAGCGACCGCTGGGGTGAGTGGATCGCCTTCGCGCTGCTGTACGGCCTGATGCTCGCGGTCGGCTACGCGCTGTGCCTCGTCGGCGCGCTCGCCGTCATCGCCTTCTGGGGCCTGGCGCCCTTCTATTTCCTCGAGCAGGGCAAGGGCGCGACCGAGGCGCTCAGCGCGAGCTTCGAGGCCACGCGCGCCACCCCGGGCCTTCCGCTCGCACTCGCGGTGTTGGCGCTCGTCGGCTGGGCCGGCGGCCTGGTCTGTGGTGTCGGCGGGCTGGTGACGTACCCGGTCGCCATCATCGGTGCCGCGTTCCTCTACCGCGGCGTCGTCGGCCAGACCGCGGCGCCGTAGCCCGACGTGTCCGGCGACGGCTGCCCGTTCTGCGCGGTCGTCGCCGGGAGCGAGCCCGGGCACGTCGTGCTCGACGAGGCGGACGTCGTCGCGTTTCTCGACCACCGCCCGGTCTTCAAAGGTCACGTGCTCGTCGTGCCGCGCGTGCACGTCGTGACGCTTCCCGACCTGCCGCCGGAGCTGCTCGCGCCGGTGTTCGGCGCGGTCGCGCGCTGTTGCCGGGCGATGGTCGACGGGCTGGCCGCCGACGGCTCGTGGGTCGCCGAGAACAACGTCGTCAGCCAGGCCGTGCCGCACCTGCACGTGCACGTCGTGCCCCGACGCCGAAAGGACGGCCTGCGCGGCTTCTTCTGGCCGCGCCAGAAGTACGTCGACGAGGACGAGATGTCCGATTACGCGGCGCGCCTGCGAGCCGCGCTCGCGAGCGGCTGACGAAATCCGGCCGGAGAACTTGTTGCCGGGCCCCGCGCAAGCGACCATGGCGGCAAGAGGGGCGAGCCGGCATGACCCCCTTGGTCGTGAGCGAGCCGGCTCGCCCCTCCTCTTTCGGGCTTGACTCGAGATTTCTTGTAATGATGTAATGAAGATATGCAGAAGCACGTGAGCGCCCAGGACCTGGCCGGATGGTTCGCCGGCCGGCTGCCCGACGACTGGTTCACCGAGCCGGCCGAGGTGACGAGCGACCGCGAGGAGATCCTCGTCGTCGGCCGCCTCGCCGAGCCCGACTACCCGAAGGACGCCGACGACGCGGCCCGGACCGCCGCGCGCGAGGCGCGTATCCAGCGGTTCCGCGAAGAGACCCGCGAGCAGCGCATGCGGATCGCCGACGAGGCCGAGCAGCGGACCGGCCGCAAGGTCGCGTGGGGCGCGCGCTGCGGCGACGAGCGACGGCTGTTCACGTCGCTGGCCGTGCCGGTGATGACCCGGCTGCGGATGTCGGAGCGCCAGGTGCTCGACACCCTGGTCGGTGCCGGCGTGGCGCGCAGCCGCGCGGACGCGCTCGCGTGGTGCGTGCGGCTCGTGCGCGACCACGAAGGCGAGTGGATCGACCAGCTGCGCGACGCGCTCGTCGCGGTGCACGAAGCCCGCGCGACCGGCCCGAAACCCTCCACCGCCTGAACTTGCGTCTCTGAGGCCCACAATGTGTGGTTCTCGGACGCAAGTTCCGAAGGGTCAGGAGAGGACGCGCTTCTTGAAGCCGTCGATGCCGAGCTTCCAGAACACCGCCGTGAAGCCGATCATCGCGAGGTAGATCGCCCACAACGCCATGTGCGGTACACCGTTGGTGAGCGACGCGCGCATCCCTTCGCTCATGTAGATCAACGGGTTCACCAGCACGACCGTCTTGAGCCACGGCAGCGGCGTGAGGTTCTTCCAGGGGTAGTAGACCGCGCCGAGGAACGTCATCGGGATGACGAGCAGGCTGAAGATCAGCGGGACCTGCCGCGGCTCGACGCGCGTGCCGATCGTCAAGCCGAACGCGGCGCTCATCGCGGCCGCGAGCGGCAGCATCGTGATCAGCAGCAGCCAGTGCACGCGCAGGTGCACCGGTGTGGCCGGGATGAAGAACGCGAGCGGGAACACGACGAGCGACGCGAGCAGCGCCTGGAACGCGCCCGAAGCCACCTTCTCGGCGGCGACCGCCCACACCGGCATGGGTGCGAGCACCCGGTCTTCGATCTCGCGCGTGTAGCCGAAGTCGGTCACGAGCGGCAGTGCGACCGCCTGGACGCCCTGGAAGATCATGGCGCTCGCGATCACGCCGCCGACCAGCAACGTCGAGAACTCGGTCGCGCCACGCGCCCCGCCGATCGACTGGCCGATCTTCGGGAACACGTAGGTGAACACGAAGATCAACAGCAGTGGCTGCATGACCGTGCGGCCGATGAACATCCATTTGTCCTTGCCCAGTACCGCGGCGTCGCGGTGCATGAGGGCGCCGAACGCGCGGCGCGACGACGCGCGCGACGACGAGAGCGTGGCTTCGGCGGTCGCAGTCATGATGGTTGGGTCGACTCCACGCTCCGCCTCCGATGCGGTCGGCTCCGCTGTCGTCTCATTCGCGCAGGTCCCTTCCGGTCAGGTTGATGAACACGGTCTCGAGCGTCGTCTCCTTCACGCCGACGTCGGTGACCTCGAAGCCGCGGCGGTCGGCGTGCGTGATCACGTCGGACAACGTCGGACCGCCGCGGGTCACGTTGGCATGGACGGTTCCGTCGACCACGCGGGCGCTCGCGACGCCGGGCATCGCGGCGAGGTCGTCGGCGAGCGCGGCGAGATCGCCGGTCGCCTGGATGCGCACCTCGGTCTCGGCGCCGACCGCGGCCTTGAGACCGGACGGCGTGTCGAGCGCGAGCAGCCGGCCGTGGTCGACGATCGCGACGCGCTGGCACAGCTGGTCGGCCTCTTCCATGTAGTGCGTCGTGAGGACGATCGTCTGCCCGGCCGCGTGCAGTTCGCCGATCACGTCCCACAGCGCGAGGCGGCTCTGCGGGTCGAGTCCCGAGGTCGGCTCGTCGAGGAACAGCACGTCGGGGTCGTGCATGATCGCCCGGGCGACCATCAGCCGCTGCGCCATCCCGCCCGAGAGCTCGTCGGCGGCGGCCCGGGCACGGTCCGAGAGGCGGAACTGCACGAGCAGCTCGTCGGTGCGCTGGTGGGCTTCGCGGGCGTTCATGCCGAAATAACGACCGTGGAAGAACAGGTTCTCGGCCACGTCGAGCGAGCGGTCGAGCGTGTTGGTCTGCGGGACGACGCCGATCACCTTCTTCGCGGCGGCCGGGTGCGCGACCACGTCGATGCCGCCGACCCACGCCTCGCCCGACGTCGGGATCACCCGCGTCGTGAGCATGCCGACAGTCGTCGTCTTGCCCGCGCCGTTCGGACCGAGGAGGCCGAATACCTCCCCTTTGCGCACGACGAGATCGAGGTCTTCGACCGCGTGCACCGCGCCGCCCCGGCCCTCGAAGATCTTGGTGAGCGCGACCGTGCGGATGACGCCGTCTCGGTCGTCGTCGAGCGGGCCGGCTCCGGGCTGGGCGGCGACCGACATGCGGGCGATGCTACGGCCGCGTCGGATCCGAACTGTGAGCGGTGCGCGCCGGGTGTTCTTCGGGCCGCTTCGGGGTACGTGACGAGGATGGCGCTGTTGTACGAAGGTCGGCCTTGAGTATCCTCCGGCCCGTGTCGGGGGGCATTTCGGTCACGTTCCACGGGGTTCGTGGCTCGACTCCGTGTGCCGGACCGCAGTACGCGCGCTACGGCGGGCAGTCGTCGTGCGTGGTCGCCGAGGTCGCCGATCAACTCCCGATCATCTTCGATCTCGGTACCGGGATCCGGCCGTACGGCCTCGGCTGCACCGGGACCTTCCACGGCACCGCGCTCCTGTCGCACCTCCACTGGGACCACGTGCAGGGCCTGCCGTTCTTCACGCCGCTGCACCAGCCGGGCGCCACCCTCGACGTGTACGGGCCGCGCCAGGACGAGGGCCCCCTCGGCGAGGTGTTCGCGAAGATGATGCGGCCGCCGTTCTTCCCGATCTGTCCCGAGCAGCTCATCGGCGAGGTGCGGTTCCACGGAACGGCCGACGACGACTTCCCGATCGGGCTCGCGAAGGTGCGCTCGCGCTGGGTACGCCACGTCGGTGCGACGCTGGGTTTCCGGATCGAGTGGAACGGCACGTCGATCGCGTACCTCCCCGATCACGGACCGGGAACGATCCCGGCCGATGCCGACGACTACGTGCCGCCCGAAGTTCTCGAGCTCTGCGACGGCGTCGACCTGCTCATCCACGACGCGCAGCACACCCGCGACGAGTACGAGGCGAAGCGGCACTGGGGTCACTGCACGGTCGACTACGCCGTGCTCGTCGCGCGCGAGGCCGGCGCGCGCAGGCTCGCGCTCTTCCACCACGACCCGCTGCACGGCGACGACGACATGGACGCCATCGGGCAGGAGGCGGGCGAGCTCGCCGCCCGGATGGGTGTCCCCGAGCTCGTCGTCGCCCGTGACGGCTTGCAGCTGCAGCTCGCGGCGCACCCGACCGGGCCCGAGAGCGGGGCATGAGCGAACGTCGCGAAGCGGGTATCCCGCTGAGCAGTGAGCGGGGCCTGAGCGGCCCGGCCGTCACGGCCGAGAGCGGAAGGCTGTGAGCCCGTCGGGCCCGCGCCCGCTCGCTCCCGACCCCGCAACATTCCGGACGGTCCTGGGGCACTTCCCGAGCGGCGTCGTCCTCATCACCGCGTTCGACGGCACCGAGCCGGTCGGGATGGCGTGCAACTCGTTCACGTCGGTGTCGCTCGAGCCGCAGCTGGTGCTGTTCTGCGCGGCGAAGTCGTCGACGACGTGGCCGCGCATCCAGTCCGCCGGGAAGTGGGCCGCGAACTTCCTCGACGAGGACGGCGAGGAGGTCTGCCGGTTGTTCGCGCAGAAGGGCGCCGACCGGTTCTCGCGCGTCGCGTACTCGCCGGGGCGCACGGGCGCGCCGATCATCGAAGAGGCGCTCGCGTTCGTCGACTGCGAGACGGTCGCCGAGCACGACGCCGGCGACCACCTCATCGTCGTCGGGCGCGTCCTCGGGCTCGGTTACCGGCCCGCCGGGCGACCGCTGGTGTTGTAC
>JACXTT010006299.1_pt1 | contig 16977 bp, 9 predicted proteins | sample 9270951 | NCBI WGS metagenome assembly JACXTT01 (sample SAMN15532306, study PRJNA645909) | rock metagenome | isolation source: weathered quartz diorite | place: Puerto Rico | collected 2017-06-21 | reverse complement strand
CGAACCGGCCCACAGGCTGCCGGGGTCCTTGATAAAGAACTCGCCCTCGGTCAGGTCCAGGGTCATGGTGTCGGCGGTGTAAGTCTGCAGCTTCAGCGCGTGGGCACCGGCCTTGGCCGCCGCCTCGACGATCTGCAGGGCAGTCTCCAGCGATTGGTTATGGTTGCCGCTCATTTCGGCGATGATGAACGGCGGTGCGTACGGGCCTACTACCCGTTGGCCGATCTTGAAACTAGTCATGAGACGGGTCCTCTAGCACACGCTCGAAACGACAGACCGACTGGATATAGCCGCCGTGACGGAACAATTCGATGGAAGCCGGGTTGTCCGGCAGTACCTGGGCGTCGATCGCCGTCACCTGCGGCCAACGCTCGCGCACCGCTTCTTCGCCGCGCGCCAGCAGCGCCCTGCCCCAGCCCAGGCCGGCACGGCCCGGGAACAGATACAGCGAGACTTCGGCGCGATCGCCCGCAAGATCGTAACGCAACACACCCACCGGGCCATCCGCAGCCTCGGCGATCAGCAGCAGGCGCCCGGGACGGATCAGGCTCGCGGCCAGCCAAGCCTGGTGCGCCGCCCAGCCGATGGGCTCGGAATTCAACGAGGCGCGCCGTACCGACTCGGCATTGCGGCCGTCGAACAACAGCCGTGAATCCTCCACCGTGACCCGCCGCAAGGCCAGGCTGGAGCCGGCCAAGGCCACGGCGAAGCGCCGTGCCCCCAACCCATCCACCAGGCGCCGCGACTGTTCGGCCAGGCTGCGCCGCAGACTGACATTGCCCAGGAGAAAACCGATGGCCTGCCTGAGGCTGTCGACATCGACTTCCTCACTGCGCCCCAGATAGACATGCGCCCCAACCTCGGCCAATCGCTCGGCATTGGCCTGCTGATTGTCCGCCACGGCGATACACAGGGTCGGCAACCCCAGCGCCGCCCGCTCCCAACTGGTACCGCCACCGGCACCGATAAACAAGTCGGCACGCGCCATCAACGCCGCGAAATCGCTGACGAATGTCTGCAACCGCCAGTGCGGCCGATCCACCACCATGACCTGCATCTGCGCCAGCCTCGGGTTGGAGGTCCCGGCCACGAAGTCCACTTCCAGATCCTTGAAGTCCGCCAGGGCGAGCATGGCCTTCCAGGTCTCGCCCACACCATCCAGCCCGCCGAAGTTCACCAGCAGCCGATTCGGCCGGGCCTTGATCGGTATGGGATCGCGCCGGAACTCATCGCGGATCAGCGCATATCGCGGGCCGAACAGATGGCGACAGGGTTGCAAAGCACGTTGGGCGTATTCAGGATCGTTGGCGGTGAAGTTCTGATCGAACAGGATATCCACCGCATGCCGGCGGTTGTTCAAGTCGTCGATGGCCGCGATCTGCCGCGCCCACTGGCGTGCGGCGGCCTGCCACTGATGGTCAAGACCGTAGTGATCGACCACGATCCAGTCGAAAGCCGGCTCTGCCGCCAGCAATGTGCCCAAGGCGGCGATATCCGCCTGCCAGGGCAAAGGGGCCTCGATACCCAGCGCGAGGTTTTCTCCCGGGTAGCCGGCAGGCAACACGAATGTACGAAAGCCTTCCTGGGCAAGGCGAATCAATGCATTGCCGGGCAATTCCCGACAGGCAAATACCACCTCGGCACCACTGTCGCACAGGACCCGGGCCAGCGTCAGGCAGCGCGCGACGTGCCCGCTGCCGATGGCTGCCGAGGCATCGGCGCGAATCAGCACTCTCATGATTGCAACTCTCCACCCGCCTTCAGCGCGGCGTAAAGATACTCGGCCCGGCGCCAGTCTTCCTCGGTATCGATATCCTGGACCAGATGGCGCGGCAACTGCACCGGCAGGCTTTTCTCGGAAAACAGCAGATCCCCGCGCAACCAGGCCTCGCGGCGTCCCCAATAGAACTGCCCGGCGTCCTGAAACGCCAGCGGCAGGTCCTGGGAGCGGGTCTGCCGGTATTCGGGATACAGCGACGTCAATGCCCCGTCCCCGGTCAGGGTCAGCGCGCGCTGGACCGGAAAACCGAACTCACAAACCGAAAAGGCGAAAGACTTGTCGGCATGCCGCTCCAATAACGACAGGCCTTGACGCAGAAAGCGCGTTTGCAGCAACGGTGCGGTGGCGTAGATGCAGCAGGCGTAATCGAATGCCGATCCCGACTGCACAAGCGTCTCGATGGCATGCACGATCACCGCGGCCGTCCCGGTGAAATCATCGGCCAGCGTCGTCGGCCGCACAAATGGCACCTGCGCACCGTGAGCCCGAGACAGCGCGGCGATCTCCGGGTCATCGGTGCTGACCACCACCTGGTCGAACAATCCCGATGCCAGCGCGACACGGATCGAACGCACGATCATCGGTTCGCCGTGGAACAGCTTGAGGTTCTTGCGCGGGATACGCTTGCTGCCACCCCGCGCCGGAATGATCGCGATTGCGCTCAAGAACGCTTTTCCAGCAAAAACCAGTTCACATCATCGATGGGGAACTGCGGATCACGGTGATAACCGAAGCCATAGTCGAGCAACTGCAGGTCAGGGTAACGATCGAGCATTTCCCCGGCGAAATCACGCTTGAACAACTTGCCGCTGTTGCCGCGATAAGTCACCTCGACCGGTGCCGGGCTGTAGTACTCGCAAATCAGGATATAACGATGGCTCAGTTCGTAGAGCTGCTCATAGGCGGCCGGCAAGAGCTCCGGCGCCAGATGAATCAGCACGCCCTTGCTCAAGGTCAGCTGCCAGGTCCGCTCGCGGGGGAAGTCGAACAGCGAACCGAGCCAGATATCGGCGATCTCCAGCGCCTGGGCCTGGGCCTGGGCGCTGGCATTGATCTCCACGCCCTGCAACGCACAACCGGGCAGCAGTCGATGCAGCGCCTGCAGATTATTGCCGGTGTTAGTCCCCAGCTCCAGCAGGCTTTCGATACGATCGGTGCGCGCCAACGCCTTGGCAAACAGTGCCAGGTTGGCGGCGATCAGCGACTGCCCCTGATTGCGGGCCACATATTGATCACCGAAGTCGCCGCGCCAGAAATGCTCTTGTTCGCTCAGTTCACGCATGTCTTACCCTTGAATTTGCTGATGACGCCTGCCCCAGGACCTGGCTCAGCTGTGCCACGACGTAATCCTGCTGTTCTTCAGTCAGGTCAGGGAACAAGGGTAGGCTGATCGCTTCGCCGAAATAGCGCTCGGCTTCAGGAAAGTCGCCCTCGGCAAATCCCTGCTCCTGGTAATAAGGCTGCAGATGCACGGGGATGTAATGCAGGTTGACGCCGATTCCAGCGGCCCTCAAGGCTTCGAACACCTCGCGTTGAGAGCTCTGGATATGCTCAAGCTGCAAGCGCACCACATAGAGATGCCAAGCCGATTCGGCCCCCGGCTGATTGAACGGCAAGGTGAGCGGCAACCCGGCCAGCAGCCGGTCATAGCGTGCCGCCAGTTCACGTCGCTTGGCGACGAACTCATCGATCCGGCTCATCTGTGAAAGGCCAAGTGCCGCATGCAGGTCCGTCATGCGGTAGTTGAACCCCAGCTCCAGTTGCTGGTAGTACCAGAGCCCGTGGTCCGGCACCTTCATCTGTGCCGGCTCGCCCGTGATGCCGTGGCTGCGCAGCCTGCGCAGGCGAGCGGCCAACTCCGGATCGTTGGTCAGGACCATGCCGCCCTCGGCCGAGGTGACGATCTTGACCGGGTGAAAACTGAAAATCGTCATCGCCGCGTGGTCGCCGCAGCCCACCGGACGCCCAAGGTAGCCAGCGCCTATCGCATGAGCCGCATCTTCGATCAGGGTAAAACCATAACGCTCGGCGAGCCGGGCAATGCTCTGCATGTCACAGCTCTGCCCGGAAAAAGCCACCGCCACGACCACCTTCGGCAACTGCCCATTCAACTCCGCAGCCTCGAGCTTGCGTGCCAATAAACCGGCATCGAGGTTCAATGTCAGCGGGTCGATATCGACGAAATCCACTTCGGCCCCGCAGTAACGCCCGCAGTTGGCCGATGCCACGAAGGTATTGGGGCTGGTCCAAAGGCGGTCGCCCGGCCCCAGCCCCGCCGCCAGGCAGGCGATATGCAGGGCGGCCGTGGCATTGCACACGGCAATCGCAAAGTCCGCCTGGCAGTGTGCGGCCACGGAGCGCTCAAAACGCTCAATGGTCGGCCCCTGGGTCAGCCAGGGCGAATTGAGGACCGCAACCACCGCATCGATGTCAGCCTGATCGATATTCTGACGCCCGTAGGGAATCTGATAAGGCATCATGAGCCTGACTCGACACAAGAACCGGCCAACCGACGCCGATATCGGGTGATGAGGTTGAGCATGTCGCACCTCCTTTTGGTTTTTCCGTCGAACCTAAGCCAGCAATTGCGCCCAATCCACACGGCTCTCGCCGCGCAAGACAAAGCCCTTGTCGGTCAAGGCAAGATTGCTGTTGTACGCCTGGTCCCCCTCGAACACATGAGTCCATTTTTCGCGAAGCGCTTCAAGCGCTTGCGGGTCTTGCGGGACGGTCCCAGGATTCAGAATCTGCACCTGCGGCGTCCATACCGTCAGATAGCCTGCATGCCCGGCTTTCAAGCACAGATCAATGTCACCGAAAGACTCGGCAAAGGCCTCTTCGTCCAGCCCGCCGACAGCGCCGTAAACCTCCCGACGAATCATCAGGCAGGCGCAAGAAACGGCACTGTAATTCTGCTCGACCAGCAGACGCTGCAGATACCCCGCGGCCTCTTTGTCTTCTCCGACACCCGGCGAGCCTAGCCCGCCCTCGACGCCAAAAATCAATCCGGCCTGGGAGACCTTGCCGTCACGATCAAAGAGCTTGGCGCCCACCACACCGACCTCCGGACGCAATGCCTGATTGAGCAGGGACTCGATCCAGTTCGGATTGACCACTTCGCTCTCGGCCGACAGCAGCACCAGGTATTCACCCTGGGCCTGTTGACAGGCAGCGTTATACAAAGCGGATAAGCCCAGGCGCTGGTCGGCCCGCAGAACACGGACTTTGGCGTTTTGCTGCGCCAGACTTTCCAACCAGTCATCCGTCGAGGCGGATTGGCCCTGATTGTCTGCAACCAGCACTTCGTAATGGGTATACCGGGTTCGCAACAGGATACTGGCAAGGCAACGCTGCACGTCGGACACGTTGTCCTGACTTGGCACAATGATCGATACCAGAGGGCGCTCGGTATGGCGATAGTCCACGTAGTAGGTCCCCGGTATGGCCGAGGTGACCTGAGCCTTGTAGCCGCGCTTGGCAAGGTGCCGAATCAGCGACTGACGCTCCTGGGCGTTTTCCTCCAGCTCTACCGCCTGGCTGATCAGCAGCGGCTCATCCAGGTGGGCCAGGCCCGCCATTCCGCCCTGCTCGATAATCCTCAGCAACAGATCGAATTCAAGGGCCTTGCTGAAATCCGCGGAATAGCCACCCACTTCCAGGAAAACATCGCGGCGAATCAACCAATGGCGCGCCATCAATGCAGGAACACTTTGCAGCAGGTCGAGGTTGAAGCCAGAGCGGAACACATCCACCAACGCACCATCGGCCTTACGCTGAATCTCGTCGGTAGCCACTGCACGGGATTGAACGTCATCCAGCAATTCCAGGCTGGCTCGTAACAAACCGCTGGAGGTAAATTCATCACCGGCCTCGACCAACATCAACCAGTCGCAGGTCGACTGGCGAGCAGACTGGTTCAGTTTGTCGACATAATTACCCTGGGTTACCCGGATAAAGTGCAAGGTGTTTTGCGCCGTTGTCGATGCGAGGGGTTCGCCGGTGGTCAGTACCACGATCTGGAACGCCTTGCAGTGCCCCTCCAGCAGACTGTCCAGGGTGACCTGCAACTTGGCCACGTCACCCTCGAGATCAAGCACCATGAGACCGAACCGTGGCCCGCCTTGATGCGCTGCCAGCCAGTTTGCACAGGCCTCGACTTCCTCAGCGCCGGGCTCACGCGCCTTCAACCAGTCGAGCAAACGCCCAGAGCGGGTCGATTCGAAAGTCCGACGGTTGTTCGGGTCCGGCAGTGTACCCAGCCGCTCGGCCCAGAGCGCCATTTTCTGCCCATCTTCTTCCTCCCCCAGTCCCTCCAGCTGCAGGGCCAGGCGCTTGATCAGGTGTCGATCGAATACGTTGCAGTCGTGAGCTAGCCACAAGCGATCGACGACGGTCTCGTCGGTATCGTTATTGCGCGCTCGCATGAGGTCGTACTGACGCCGCCATACACCCTCCAGCAGCTGAAGCTGGACACGTCCTGCCGGCATCGCGTGGAGCAGGAACTCGATATGGCTCAATTGATCGAAAAACACCTGGTTGTAGAAAGGCATCTCGACGTACTGTCGAGGAGCGAAACGTCGATCCGGCTCTTTCGTGGCGCTGTTCCAGTGGGACTCGAAAATGATTTCGGCGGTCAAGGCACGTCGAGAGATGAGACTGTCAGCCATCGCCTCGAAGGCCTGAAGTGCAAATTGCTTGCCCTGCTCCGGATCGAGGCCCGGAATAGCATCGGGCAACGCCCCCAGAAACTCAGCGAAAGACTCTCGCTCAGCCACCGACTTGGCATCGGTATAAGTCAGGGAGAAATAAACGTCGGTCTTGTGCTCTGATTGTATGTAGTTGATTTCACGTACTACATAGGGAATCGGCAAGATCCGCGCCTTGGCTCTGGCCAGCATATAGTAGGAATGACCGATCTCCTGCCACTCGAACTTTGCGTCGCTGGGCATGGACGCGTACCAGTCGCGAAACAATTCCGTACGATGCACGGCATAAAAGGGCGGAATGAACTGTCCCATAAAGTCCATGACCCGATCCTGCGGCCGATCGGACGAGTAGTCTTCACAGACTTTCTTGTCACGGCGGTAGTACGTCACGCTGTTGGCCAACGCCAGGTACATCAGGCAATAACCATGACACATGCCGTAGTCCGGGTTTTTCTCCAGGAAAGCCACGGACTGCTTGAGGGAGTCATGTATCAGAAAATCGTCATCGGCGGCAAACACGATGTACGGCGTGGTGACCTGGGCGATACCGTACACGACCTTGGCCTGGGCGTCCCAGTAGCCGAACTGTGGCAGGTGCAGGTAGTCGACATTCTCAAAACCATCGGCCACACCGCCGCTCGTCTGAACGGACGAGTCCAGCACAATGATCCGACAAGGCATCGGGCTGTAGAACTCCAGAGCCCTGCGCAGGAACGCAGGCCGGTTGTGGGTGATGAGCACCACCGTCAACAGTTCGTTCAATGGTTGAGCGTGTTCGGAACCGTACTTGCCTTGCATAACTTTCCCCGCAGTCGGTGGGTTGACTGATGAACTGAACGATGGAGCCCTGACCAGGACGGCTGCGAAGCGCTATATGCCCATCACAGGCTCAGGGCGTGCCAGAGAATTGGCTTGGGCCTGAAGTAATGAGGGAGTGATTGCAGGAAACGCGCCAGCTCGTGCGCCGGCAAGGATTCGGGAGGGAGGGGGGATCGTGATAGGCAAGTGACGAAAGCACCACCCTTGTGGGGTGCAGGGTTTCGCGGCGATAGCAATAAGGTGACTTGTGCTACCCGACAGCCGTTTGCTGGCAACTGCCGGGCAGCCTGTGGATCAGTCCGCCAGCCAGCCATGCTCCCAATACCGTAGATTGTCGCCACGCAACATATAGTCGCGCAGCACGATCTCACGCAATTCATCGCCCATGCGGTAGCTGGCATCGGGATCGGACAGGTGCATGCGAATGGCCTGCAACCACTCGTCGGTGGTGTTGGTCTTGATCTTCGTGCACGGCAGATACCCGGTGTAGGCCTTGGTATCGGTACAGATCACCGGATAACCGCAGGCGCCGTACTCCAGCAGACGCAAATTGCTCTTGCAGTCATTGAAGATATGGAACTCCAGCGGCGCCAAGGCCAGGTCCAGGTTCAGGCTCGCCAGCTTCGCCGGGTAGATATCAAGTCCGATGACCCCATGAAACTCATGCATGTAGGGGCGCAACTCTTCCGGGCACATGCCGAAGAAGACCCAATCCACCTCATTGGCCAGCTCCTTGACGACATCGGCAATGATCGCCAGGTCACCGGCGTGACTCGTGCCTCCGCCCCAGCCCACACGAGGTTTTTTCGAGGTGCGACGCTGGTTGCGCAACCCGGTCCACAGATCCGTAGCCAGCATGTTCGGCACGACACGAATATCGCTGTGCATGGAGGACAAGGCATCGGCCAGCGGCGCCGTGGACACCACCACCCGGTCGCACAGGCCAATGCCACGCCGTACCAGACGCTCCATCTCCATGTGATCGGGCAGGTTGCGAATGTGTCCGTTCTTATGCGGAACATTGATCACATAATCATCCAGCTCATAGATGCGCCGAGCCTTGCTGTAGGCCTTCAAACCGATGATTTCATCAATCGGCTGCGCGGCGTAACGACCCTGCAGAACGATAACGTCAGGAGACTGACGCTCGACCTCGATGATCGACGGCAGGTTGTAGTAGGTACGCCCTTCTGCGCGACCGGCCGCTTCCAGTTCGATCAGCGGCTGGGTGACCCGGTAGTGGCCGATGGCCGAGGCATTCACCGGCAGCGCCATGATCCGCGGTAGGTAGCGGGCAGAAAAAGGACTCCATCCCGAGCGCAGGCCCGGCTCCAGGCTGAAGCTTGAGCCCCCCAGACTATCCACCGTCAGGCTCGGGTTATAAGCCGGGTCGCGGGCAACGATCGGCAACCAGCGCTTGTAGAACGTCTCTTCTTCCTTGGTCCGCAGTGCCTGTTGCTCGGCCTCCAGCGTTGCAACCGGCTGCGCGCCCATGGCCACCTGCGCATAAGGCGTCCAGACCACCAGATGACCGCTTTGACCGACCCGCAGGCAAAGATCCACCTCGTTGAGGGCCTGGGTAAAATGCGCTTCATCCAGACCGTCCAGGCGCTCGAACAGCGCCTTGCGGATCAGCAGGCAATCGGCACCCACCGCACTCAGGTCATGCACCACTTGCAAACGGTACATGTAGCCGCCGGCCTGCATCGACTCACCATAGAACGGCATGCCTGCCGGGCCGCGCAGACCGAGAATCAGCCCCGCACGCAGCACACGCCCCTCGGGACTGAACAGCTTGGCACCCACCACCCCCACTTCCGGACGCTGGCCGTGATTGAGCATTTCATCCAACCACGAGGGCTGGGTAATCACGGTGTAGGGGTTGAGCATCAACAGATACTCGCCACGCGCCTGCCCGACCGCGAAGTTGCGAATGGCCGCCGCATTGCCCTGCTGCGGATACTCCAGCACGCGCAGGCGCTCGCTACCCAACTGCGCCATGCCGGCCAGCCAGGCCTTGGCCTCGGCGCTTTCGCTGCCATTGTCCACCAGCAGCAGCTCGTACTCGCTGTAGACGGTTTTCTCCAGCAGGCTCTCGACACAGCGCTGCAACGCCGCGCACTGATCCTTGCTGACGATGATGATCGACACCAGCGGCCGCGCCTCATGCCGATAGTCGATACGATTGAACATCTGGCCATCACCCCGGCGGATCTCGTGCCCAACCCCCAGACGCTCCAGATGCGCCTGCACCACCTGCGGATTGAGTTCGACGAGTTCAGGCAACGACAACCATTTCGACAGCGAAAACGCCGACTCCAGTTGAACCTCGGCAATGTGCTCCACCACCCGCGTACCGTCACTTTCGACCATTCGCCACAGCAGGTCGTGGGGAGCCAGCTCGCCGCAATGCACATCGAAGCCGCCCAACGTCAGAAAGGCTTCCAGCTGGAACGCCAGGGCCCGCCCGACATAGGGGTAGCTGCGCATCAGGTCCAGGTTGAAATCCGGCTTGAACACCGGCTCCGTCGACTCCCCCTCGCGCAAGCCGCCCTCATCGCTGTAGATGCAGCGGGCATTCGGTGAAATCACGATACGCTCGGCCAATACCAGCAAGGCCGGCTCCGGCAGACGATCGCCGGCGCGCAGCAGGTAGAACCAATGGGCCTCATCAAGCTGTGGCAGCAGTTCGTTCAGCTGCTGGCGCCAGTCTTCCTGCAACGGCAGGCTAAACACCCGCCCGTCCAGCGACGCCTCGGTGCAGGCGCTGGACAACACCAGCGTCAGCTGCGGCGCGTAGAGCTGAGCGGCCAGACTCTGCAGCGTCGCCTCAAGGTCGGCGCTGCCGCCCGGCTCATCGATGACAACAGGTACGATTTTCGGCTGCCAGGACCAGGCTGCCAGCGTGTCCGGCAACAACTTGCGCTGGGGCTCGGACAGGTTACGACACGCCAGCCATTCACTGTATAACTGGGAAAAACTCTCACTGGCGACCCCAACCCGCCACTGCTGAGTGGTTTGCCGGGTTCCCAGGGTCCGGCTCAGGGGAGACTCTTCCCAGGCACGAGGCACCACTCCGGCATTGGCCAGCGGCACATAACGAACCCAGCCGGGGGCCGGCGCCTTCTCGCCGCTACGCGCCTTGAGCATTTGCAGTATCCACTGCATTTCCGTCGCGGCAGCCTCCTTCATCGCCTGCTGGCGATTCATACGCTCCGGGTACAGGCGCTCGATACTCAGGACATTGTTCAACACCGCCAGGGTGCCACGCCGGAACAGGCAGATGTACAAGGCCAGGTCCAGCGAAGCGACAAAACAGTGCCCGGGCTGAGTCAGGGCCGGCAGCAACTCGACCAGGTCCGCCCGCCGAAACAGGGCGCACGTCAGGCCACCGAAGAAGTTGACCGGGAAGTTCTCGCAGATGGCCAGCAGGTCCTCGGCCTTGAACAAGCCGGATACCGGAGTCAACGGGCCGTTTTCCAGGCGCGATGGCAACTGCAGGTCATCGGCATCCCAGAAAAACCGCTGGCCCATTACCAGATTGACATCATCGTGCTCGACGAACACCTGCGCCTGCTGTTCGATAATGCTGGGCAGCAGCTGGTCGTCATCCAGCAGAAACTTGATGTACTCGCCCCGCGCGAGATCCAGGCACGCCTGCAAGTTGCCGATATAGCCCAGCGGCTGAGGGTTACGCCTGTAGTGCAGGGTCTTGTCGCTCTGCTCGCCGAGTGTCTGCACCACCGTCTCGATCTCATCGCCGAGACTGTCATCGCACACGATGATTTCCAGGTTGGCATATTCCTGGGCCAGGGCGCCGCCCAGGGCTCGGGAGAAAAACCGTGGATTGGAAGCGGGAATGACAAGGCTGACAAGCGGGATCGAGTTCACGGCGGGGCTCTCAAGCAACGGGAGCGCCCCTGTGCGGCAGCGCCCCTGAAACCGCTGGTCACAGCGGCGGGTATACGACAGTTACAGCCATCGGGCGCTTGCACGCCCGACCAGGATCAGATTTTGTTGAACAGACCCAACTGGTTGATTTTGCTGAACGCCAACTGCGCCGCCTGCAACATGGTCTGCTGCAGGGTCAGGCGGGTCATGACCGCTGCCGGGTCGGAGTCGCGAATCGCCGATTGGCTGGAGGTGTTGGCCAGGACCAGGCTCTGGTTGGTGGCGCTCTGGTCGTCCAACGCCTGGCCCCGGGAGCCGATCGAGGTCACCGCACTACCGGCCTGGTTCATCGCACTGGTGATGTTATTGATGCCAGCGCTCATCGCGGCCAGCAGCTTCTGCTGGGCAACCGGGTTGCCATCGGCCGGAGTGTTCAGCGCCGTGACCATCTGGTTCAGCGTGTCGAGGATATTCTGGGTCTGGTGGTTGTTGGGCTGAACCACAAACTGGTCACCGGTCGCCGGCGCACCGCTGAACGTCAGGCTGACACCCGCTGCCGTCGCTGTCGAGCCGGCCATGACGCCCGAGGACACCGGCCTGCTGCTGGCGGTGATCGGCGCCGCATAGAGATCATAGGCCGTGGCGCTGGTGAACTTGAGGATCGCCCCGCCAGCAGGAAAGGTGCTGTTGTAGGCGGCAGCATTGGTGGTCGTGGCCGCAGTCACCACCGCCACCGACGGATTGCCCGCGCTGCGCGAGGTATTGAAGGTATCCGGCTGCGCGGCCAGGGTGAAGGTATGCCCGGCAATCACGGGGTCCGGCACATCGCCGGGCTTGAGGTTGATGTTCAAGCCCAGGTCCACGCCACGGAAGCTGACGGTCTGGTTCGCGCCGTTGCTATTGCTGATCACGCCGTTCTGGCTGGCTTCGGCCGTGACGTCGGTGCCACCGGCATCGGTGATCTTGATCTGGGTACTGCTGAGGAAACTGATGGTATACGGCTGGCCGCCGGCGAACTTGGCATCGTAGGTCGCACTGTTGCTGACCTGGCCGTTGGACAGGGTCACCCGCCCGTCGTCCACGGCGGGCGCGGTCATGGTGGACTGGGTACGGGCCGTGTTGATGGACTGCTGGAAAGCCTCCCAGCCGGTGATGTTGCTGGGCACCGAGTTGTTCTCGCCAATCGCCAGGTTCAACTGCGACTGATCGCCGTTGTAGCTGTAGGTACCGTCCGAATTGGCGGTGTACGGCGGGTTACTGGTCTTCGAACCACCGAACAGGTAGTTGCCGTCGGCGTCCTGGCTGTTCATCAGCCCCAGTATTGTCTGCTGGACCTGACCGAGCTCCTGGGCCGAAGCCTGGCGATCGGCATCGGTCTGGGTGCCGTTGTTGGCGGCCAGTGCCAACTCGCGGGCACGCTGCATTGCGCTTTGAATCGAAGTCAGAGCGGTCTCGGACTGGCTGTATGAGCCTTTCAGCGAGCTGATGTTAGTCGCGTACTGGGTTAACGCCGCACTCTGCTGCCCCAATTGCAACAGCCGCGCCGCCCCCGCCGGGTCGTCGGCGGCGGTGTTGACCTTGACCAGGCTGCTGGCCTCGGCACTGGTCTTGAGCGTGTCGTTGTAGCCGCGCTGATAGTTGGCGGCCGTGGTTTCGTAATACTGGGCGGTGGAAATGCGCATGAATCACGACTCCTTAAAGGCTGCTGATCAGCGTGCTGAAGATGGTTTGGGCGGCCTTGATGATCTGCGACGCTGCCGTGTAGTACTGCTGGTACTTGACCAGGTTGGCGGATTCTTCGTCCAGGTTGACCCCGGACAGGGAATCGCGCGCCCCCTTGGCGTTGGTCAGGATCGTCGTCGTGGCCGTGTTGTCCGAGGTCGCCGTGGCCGCCTTGGTACCGACGTTGGAGACCAGCGTGCCGTAGGCATCGGAAATGCTGCTGCCCTTGCTCGCGGTGTTCGTGCCCACGGTCTGCTTGGTTTGCAGGGCAATCATGGCGGCGCTGTTGCGGTTGTCCGAAGAACCGGCGCCGGTCATGGACATGGTGTAGCTTTCGCCGGTTTTCGGATTGCCGTTCACGGTGGTCTGAACGGTAAAGGTTTTCTGCAGGCCAGACACGGGATCCATCACCGGGTTGCCGCTGGAGTCGACCATGTTCACGCTCAGGTTCAGGGTGTTGGCCTGCCCCGGCACAATGGTACCGGTGCCCATCACGTTGCCCTGGGGATCGGTCAGGGTATAACCCTGGGTCCCCGCTGCGGCCGCAGCGAAGACGATCTTGACCGGCGTGCCGTACTTGATGGCGTCCTGCAATTGCGCGTTGTTCACCGCGTTGGCCGTGCCCAACTGGTCGACCAGAGTCGGCTGGGTGTAGGTGCCGCCGTTGTTGGCGCTGGTCACACCGGCCAGCGGAGCCGCCGCGGCAATGTTCTGCGCGTTGGTCATCACCGTCTGGATGTCACTGGCGCCGCTACGGGTCGGGGTCACCTTGAAGCTGTCGCCGGCACTCATCGCGCCACCGGTAAGACTCAGGGTGATCCCGTCGATCACCGGCGCTGGCACGGTCGCGGTACTGAAGGCGCCCATATTGGTGCCGTCCGAGCGCAGGACGCTGTAGTTGGTCGCGCTGCTGAAGGTCACCTTGTAATCGTTAGTGGTCAATGCGCCGGTGTCGGCGATGGTCACGTTCAGGTTGCCGGAGCCGGCGCTGTTGTTCGCGCTGGCGATACTGCGCTGGCTGATCAGGGCCGCGCTGTTGATATCGTTGAAGATCGCCGAACCGAAGTTGCCGTTCTTGTCGATGCCCTGGGCCTGCTGCTTGTTCATCTGGTCGGCCGTGACCATGGCAATGCGCCCCAACTCGTTCATCGACGGGTCGAGCACATCACTGCGATAACGCAGCAGACCACCGATCTCGCCACCGGTCACGGTGGAGGTGATGTCGACGGTGCTGGTGCCGCGATCCAGTTGCAGGGCCGAACGACTCGGGTCGTCCTTGCTCGGTACGGCGGACAAGGTGTTGGTGCTGTTACCCATCACCAGCGGCTGGCCGCTGCCGATGTAGACGTCGTAGCTCGAACCGCGCTCGACCACCTGGGTGCCAACCAGCTGGGACAACTGGCGCACCGCCTCGCTGCGCTGGTCCAGCAGGTCGTTCGGGGCACCGGCGGCGGTGGCGACCCTGGAAATCTGATCGTTGAACTGGGCAATGCTGCTCGCCAGCTTGTTCACCTGGCCGGCCTTGTCGGACAGGTTGGTATTGATCCCGGTGTTCTGGTCGTTCAACTGCTGGGCGATGGAGTTGAATTTGCTGCTTAGAGCCTGGGCCCCGGTCAGCGTCGTCTGGCGAGACGGGTCGTCCGTCGGGCTGGTCGACACGCTATGCAGCGAGGTGAAGAACTTCTGCAACGAAGCGGTCATACCGGTGTTGGTATCTGACAGCATGGAGTCCGTCGGCGTAACCTGGGCCAGGTATGAGGCCGAATCGCTGTTGAGCGAGGTCGAGGTTTGCAACTGCGAATCCAGGTAGGCGCTGTAGACCCGACGGACATCCGCCAGGGTCGTGCCGGTGCCGATGAACACGCTGCCGTATTTTTGCGAGGCAGAGGTGGTCTGCACGGTCTGCTGACGTGAATAACCGGCTGTATCAACGTTGGAAATGTTGTTACCGGTGGTGGTCAAAGCCGTCGAGGCCGTGTTCAACCCCGTCATACCGATATTGAGCAAGCTCATGATTCAGACCTTATAAATTCGTGGAAGCGCCCGCCGCAGCGTAGTTCTGGTAGCTCTTCATCTGCTTGGCTATTTGCGAAATCTTGCTGGCGTAGTCCGGGTCGGTGGCGTACCCGGCCTTTTGCAACTCGCGTACAAACTGTTCCGGTTTATCGGCCGACTTCAGCACACCTTGATAGCGATTGTTGCTTTGCAGCATGGTCACCAGGTCGTGGAAGCTGTCCTGATAGGAGGCATAGGAACGGAAGTCCGCCGTCTCCTTGACCATCTGGCCATTCTTGAACTCGCTGGTGATGGCGCGGGCCTGAGGGCCCTGCCAGCTACTGCCGGCCTTGATGCCGAACAGGTTGTGACTGCTGCTGCCGTCCTGCTGGCGCATGACCGATTTGCCCCAACCGGTTTCCAGGGCTGCCTGGGCCACCAGGTAGCGCGGGTCGACGCCGATGCGCTTGGCCGCCTGCTCCGCCATCGGCAGCATGGTGGCGACAAACTCATCGGGCGAGTTGAAGGCGTGCTTGGCCGGCGCCAGCGGCGGCTGGGCCACGGCGCGACCATAGATCCGCATGCTTGCGGCCGGCACGCTGCTCAGGCTGCCGATGGCCCGCTGCTGGAGCAGGGAATCGGTGGAAGCGCTGTTGCGCTCCGGCAAGGCCTGGGTGTTGATCGCGGCCAGGCTGCCGTCGGCCGACGGCACCAGCCCGGCTACCAGGCGGTCGGTCAGCTTGCTCGGCAGGGCCAGGCGGCGCTGGTTGATCTTGGCCATATCGTTGCGCGGGCTGCCGTCGCTGTTGTGAGTCGGACTGGCGACCCGCGAGGCCCACAATGGGCGCTGACCATTGGAACGCGCAAACGGTGAGGCCGGCGTCGCCGTGGTGGTGCCCGCGTTGATCGGCGTCTCCACCGGCGGCGTTTCGGCGGCAACCGTCCCCGCCGGCGGCCCGACCTTCAGCCCGCCCTCGGCAGGCCTAGAGGGTTTATTCTTGGTCATCTGCCGCACCAGCACATCGGCCAGGCCGATACCGCCACCCTGGCGCGACATGGTCACGGCCAACTGATGGTCGTACATTTCCTGGTACTGCTTGGTTGTCGGCGTATTGAGCGGATTGCCATCGGCCACCACATTACTCGCCGAGCGTGCGGACTTGAGCATCTCGCCGATGAACAGCGACTCGAACTCCTGCGCCACCTTGCGGATGTTGGCGTCGCTGTCGCGGTTGCCGACCTTCAGGTTGTTCAGTCGGTTCAGGTCGCTGTAGGCACCGGAGTCGCTGGTACTGACCAGCCCGCTCTTGCGCATATCCCCCATATCGACGGCCTCAGATTACGATCAGGTCGGCTTGCAAGGCGCCAGCCTGTTTCAAGGCTTCGAGAATCGCCATCAAGTCGCCTGGCGCCGCCCCCACCTGGTTCACCGCACGAACGATCTCATCCAGGGTGGTCCCCGGGCCGAACTTGAACATCGGCTTGGCTTCCTGCTGGGCATTGACCCGCGAACGCGGCACGACGGCCGTGGTGCCGTTGGACAGCGGCCCCGGCTGGCTGACGATCGGGTCTTCGGTAATGGTCACGGTCAGGCTGCCGTGGGTCACCGCGGCCGGCGACACCTTGACGTTCTGGCCGATCACAATGGTACCGGTGCGCGAGTTGATAATGACTTTCGCCACCGCCTGGCCCGGATCGACCTCGAGGTTTTCCAGGATCGACAGGTAGTCGACCCGCTGGCTCGGATCGAGTGGCGCGGTGACGCGAATCGAACCGCCGTCGATGGCCTGGGCCACGCCCGGGCCGAGCATGTCGTTGATCTTGTCGACAATCCGCTTGGCCGTGGTGAAGTCGGAACGGTTGAGGTTCAAGGTCAGGCTGTTGCCCTGGTTGAAACCGCTCGGCACTGCCCGCTCCACCGAGGCCCCGCCGGGAATACGGCCGGCCGACGGAACGTTGACGGTGATCTTCGAACCGTCCGCGCCCGAAGCATCGAAACCGCCCACCACCAGGTTGCCCTGGGCAATGGCGTAGACATTCCCGTCGATACCCTTGAGCGGCGTC